>Ga0105106_10000611_pt1 | contig 25246 bp, 25 predicted proteins | sample PPLLaktember2015_5_FD_79109 | JGI IMG/M metagenome (GOLD analysis project Ga0105106, IMG submission 79109) | Freshwater sediment microbial communities from Prairie Pothole Lake near Jamestown, North Dakota, USA - PPLs Lake P8 Core (1) Depth... | ecosystem: Environmental > Aquatic > Freshwater >...
GCCACGATGAAAAACCAGGGGCCATCGGGAGATCCATGCAGGTGCACGCGCTGCACAGCCTGGTAGAGCGCCTGCTTTTGGCGGGGCAGCATGACAAAATCGTGCTCGGTGGTCGGCGCCATGGCTTCCAGGGTGATCTCCAAGGGATAGCCGTACACCCGGTCCCACAGGTCGAAGAGCTGGACGCTCACTTCGGTGTCCGTCAGGAAGAGCTGCCCGATATTGCGCTGGCGCAGATACTCACTGACCGCGTGGTAGTTGGCAAAATCTCCATTATGCACCAGGGCTTCGTTCAAGCCGATGAAGGGGTGCGCCCCGCCCGGATGCCACACGCGCCCCTTGGTAGGGTAACGCTGGTGGGCGATCCACACATGCGCTCTTTGCTCTTCCAGGCGATAGTAAGCCACCACATCCTCGGCATACCCCACGATCTTGAGCACCGACAGGTTGCGACCGTGGCTAAGCACGAAGGCGCGCTTTTCTCCCAGGCTGGCGTAGAACTGCTGGTTTAAGCAGTATGAATTCTGATACACGAATTCGTCTTCCAAAGCCAGTTCGGGCAAGCCCGTCAGATCTTTTTCTAGGGCAAACTGGCTGAGCGCCGTGGGTTTAACGCGCACAAAATAGCGCCACACATCTGGAGGGCGCACCTCCAACCCTTCTATTGCCCGATAATCGTCCAGGTGGGGAAGTTCCAGGGCATGTGCGATTTCGAAGCAGGGCACGATGAAGCTTTGCTCCACTTCTGCGCGGGCGCCAGGGTCCAACAGGGCGATCTGCAGCAGGTAATGACTGCGCAGGATGCCAGCATCCACGCCCACCTGGGCCGGGTCCAGCCCTACCATGGCTATACCGCCGCCCTTGCCGTTGCCGCGGTTATGCATCTGGCGGGAGGCGCTGAGCACGTGCTTGCCTGCGATGGGGATATTGGCAGCAAAGCCCAATACTCCGCAGCCGCCCTCGGCGGCATCTTCTGATTTAAGCTGTCTGCTCTGTGGCAGCAAGGCGCGGCGGGAGCGGATGATTTGCTCAGAATAAGAATGGGTCATTTTTCCTCCCTTTTCAATCATCACCGGAGACCGGCGATACAGCTTTAACAGCCCATGGCGGCGCTTTGGCGCGGGCGGTATTGATCAGCGCCACGGAACTTACAATGATCAATGCAGATATCAACACGCGCGCGGTCAGGGGTTCCTGACCCAGCAGGCTGCCCAAGAAGATGGCGATCAGTGGATTGACGTAGGCGTAGGTGGATACTAAAGGGGTCGGAGCCACCCTCAGCAACCAGGTGTAAGCCGCAAAACCCACCAATGACCCGAAGGTTATCAGGTAAACCAGCCCCAGCAGCGAGCGAGTGGAAATGCCCGCCAGGTCTACCCGCGTCCATTCACCGGTCAAGGCTCCCATGACCAGCAAGCCTGCTGCGCCTGCCAGCATTTCCATCGAGGTGCCCAGCAAGGGAGAGGCGGGTAAACGCGCCTGGCGGCTGTATAGAGAGCCAACTGCCCACAAGAGACCAGCCAGCAGTAATACAGCCACGCCGCCAGGATCCAAAACCTGTCCATTGCTGCCCAAACGCAGCGGGTCGATCAAGATGAGGATGCCGCCAAAGCCAATCAACACGCCCAGCAGGGTTTGTCCATTGGGGCGTAACCCGCCGGGGCGCAGGGCGTCGATCAGGACCATCCACAGGGGGGCAGAGCCCACCAGCAGGGCAGTGATCCCTGAGGGCACGCTTTGTTCAGCCCAGGTGACCAGCCCATTGCCCCCCAGGAGCAGGAGCACGCCGACAATGGCAGCTGAGCGCCATTCCAGGCGGGTGGGAGCCTGATCGCCTGCGGCGCGGCGCCAGGCGTACAGCACAGCGCCAGCGATAAAACTGCGCACGGCTGCCATCCAGAAGGGCGGCATCGTTTCCACGGCAAAGCGAATAGCCAGGTAGGTGGATCCCCAGGTAATGTACACCGCAATCAAAGCCAGCCAAATACGCACCTTCATTTTTTTACCTGCCTTTTACGTTAAATACACCAATAAATCGCTGCGCCCGCGCAGCTCGCGAATGGCGCGCATGCCCAGCATCTCCAAAATGCCCGCCAGCTGCCACAACCAGGAGGTGTACAGGTTGGCGATTTGCTGGTAACCGACATCGGCATCGATCTTGCTGGCATGATCGGGATCGGTGGTGGTGATACCAAATGGGCAGCCCAGGCCCTTCTCGCATTGGGCAATGCGGATGCAGCCGACTGCCACCAGCTCGGCAGTGCCCAGGACCGCGCCATCGGCTCCCAGGGCGATGGCTTTTGCCACATCCCAGGCGCTGCGCAATCCTCCCGAGGCCATCAAGGTGATCTCTTCCCGGACGCCCTCCGCCTGGAGGAAGCGGTGCACCTTGGGCAGCGCATATTCGATGGGCATAGCAATATTCTTCTTGGCAATCTCCGGGGCGGCGCCCGTACCGCCATAGGCCCCATCCAGATGCACGATGTGCGCGCCAGCGTAATATGAACCCACCGCCACCATGTCCACATCGGTAGGGGTCGAGACCTTCACGCTGATCAGGGCGCGGGGGTTCACCTGCTTCAACCAATCCACGTGCTTCTTGTGATCTTCCACGGAGTACACGCTGTGGAATGGGAAGGGTGAGAAGAGCGAGGTGCCTTCCACAGCCTCGCGCAGGCGAGCTACGCTGTCGGTATTCTTGTTCCCCAACAGGTGCCCTCCCAACCCTGGTTTTGCGCCCTGCGCATATTTGATCTCGATCACCGGTGCGCGCTGCAGGCTGGCTTCACTCACGCCGAACAAACCGGTAGCGACCTGGGTGATGATGTGCTCGGCGTAGGGCTCGAGCTCTTGCGGGTACCCCCCCTCACCGGTGGAGGTTAGCGTGCCTAGTTTTTGGGCGGCGCGGGCGCGCGCCAGCATGACCGGCAACCCGATGCTGCCATAGGACATGCCAGCCCCGTACCAGGGCAGGGGTAAGACACGCCCTGGGCGATTGGGATCACGCCGGTTGAGCTGCAGGCTGAAGTCGTAGTTTGCCGGATCAGCGGCGATCGCCTGCCCAGGTTGTCGGTCAAGCTCGAAGGTGAAAGCCAGTCGGTCGAAACCGCCATCGGAAGCTCCAATGCGATATTCCAGCTCGCCGCCGGGCGGCTTTCCGCTGCGAGCTTGCTGCTGTGAGGAAAGCAGTAAGGCGGTGGGCCAGCGAAAGTCGCCTTCGCCGCCGTTTGGCTGCGGCAAACGCGGGTAGCGCGCCAGCGGGGCGCTGCCCCCCAGGATGCTCCGGAAGGCTGCTTCTTCGGGTGTGTGCCAGATCGTGCGCCCGATCTCACCGCGCAGGCGGCGCACCTCGCGCAGACCCATGGCGCCCAGGACTTCCAGGAGCTGGTCACGCCAGGCGCTCATCAGGTTCAACACTCGCTGGGCTCCCCATTTGGGATCCAGTTCCTCGTTCTCTGCAGGGCATGAACCTCGGTCTGCCCACAACGAGCAACCCCAGGCAATTTGCATGGCGAAATCGATGGCAACCAGGTCTGCCCCGCAGGCGATGGATTTGGCTACATGCTCCGCAGCTGCAATCCCTCCGCTGGCGATCAGGCTGGCGCAGTCGCGCAAGCCGGCCTCAACCAGGTGGGTATGCACCTGGCGTAAGGCCTCCGGCAGGTACCTTCCATCGATATCCTGACCCACTTCATCAGCAACCAGATGGAGGACTGGAATCCCGGCTTGCACCCAGGTCAGGGCGGTATCGGCAGCTTGCTGAGAGAGCGGCAGGCGGGCGGCAATCGCGGCCTCGGGCCAGCGCTGGCGCACCTGCTGGTAAACCTGGGGCATCTCCTCCAGATCGTTAGCGTGCTCTCCCAGGTCGATCTCCAGGTAGCGCGGTTGCCAGCTTTGGGGCATGGCAGCTAGGCTGAGGCGGTCCACCCGGGCGGCTAACCACTCAGCGCAGTCTGCCAGGTCGGCCTCGTAATCCTCGGGCAGCATCACAGCCAGCGTATTCAGGCGCGCGGCAGCCATTGCCAGCGCCCGGATTGCGCCGCGGCCGGGCAGTGGGGCGGGCAGTGGGTTGAAAATTACCGGTATGGGCAAGTAAATCGCGGGAGGCAGGGCCGATTGCAGCAGTCCCTGGTCATCGAATTCCAATGCCATGGGTCTCCCACCCAAATCCACCTGTGTGGAGATGTACTCACGCCCGTGGATGCCATCTCGCGTAGGGCGCACGATTTCGCTCATATCCAGCCAGATGCCCTCAAAGCCCGGCCCGGCAAATTTCCCACCGTACCCCGCGCCTGAGATGGGGATGCGACCAGTCTCCGCCATGTACCAGGTCTGTGAAACGATCTCTGCCGTCCAATGGCTATCGCCGCGCTGGGCGCTGCCCATGAACACCTGGTGCCCATATTTAACGTACGCGCCGCCGTCGTCGTAATGGAACTGGGCAGGGTAGCCGCGGGCTGGCGCGGGCGCGGGTTGTGTGCTGATGTGATAACGGGAATTGGGTAACATATCGGCCTCCAGATTAAAAACAAAAAAGCACGCTCGGGCGTGCCCAATCAATAACAAACAACCTGGCAGGGCCGCCCCTCCTTAATTCCATTCACCTACGTTGCGCCGGTAAGGGCAGCTTCGTGAGGGGCCACTGCGGAGCAATTTATCGGCGGGTTACCCGCGCCGCTTTGCTGCGCCGCAATCAGGAGGGGCAAACACAGGAAATGGCGTTCCTGGGAGGCATCCGCTGATCTTTCGATTTTCTGGGTAAATGGCTACCCATTGACCTCGCCTCGCGGCGAGGAACCTCCACCTCGTCATCCTTTGGGAATCATAGACCAAAGGACCATGCGCTATTGTTCCCCAATATTCAGTTGGCACTTCAAGGACCGATTTTATCGCAACAGGGCTGGAATCGTCAAGCGAAATCTTCCGGCCTCTATTAACCCGGCTAGCTGAAGTGATTTGCACTTCCAGGTCCGGTAACCAATGAAACTGTTAGGCGGGGGGCGAGATAATGCAATAAAATAGGATAACAAGGTTCTTTCTACAGCAAAATATGAGTGTTGATGGTACCGGTGGGTTTTCCACGCCTGAAAATACGGCTTATTCATGAAATCCAAACGTTTTTGGCAAGACCAACAAAACCTTTTAAACCCGATGCTCCTGGGGAGCGGGTTAGTTTTCTTCATCGCGGGGCTGCTATGGCTGGTGCGGAGGGAGCAGGTTGCCTCCTACCCGTTGGGTATGGTCCGGACGTGGGAGATCATATTCTCGGTCATTATTATTACTCTCGTGGGGGCTATGGCGTGGGGGTATCGGATCTTGCATGCTGATCGAGCCCATCTCGCTCAAGCTCAAAAAGTGTTGCGCGAAAGCGAGCAGCGCTATCGCGCTTTATTCCAGAACAGCCATACGGTGATGCTGATTTTGGATCCTAAGAGCGGAGCAATCATCGATACCAACCCGGCCGCGGTGGATTTTTATGGATACAGCCACCGGCAACTATCTGGTATGAACGTTTCCCAGATTGGCGCTGTCCCGCCTGGCGGGTCCGCCAAGCAAACGGAGGCGGCAGAGGATGAACAGCGCGCCATCCTTCAGTTCGATCATCGCCTGGCAAACGGAGAGATGCGTCATGTGGAAGTTTATAGCGGGCCGATCGTTTACCAGGATCACGAGTTTCTCCATTTAATTGTCCACGATGTCACGGATCGCTCTAAGGTGGAGCAGGCCCTGCGGCGGAGCGAATCCACCCTGCAAAGCGTCTTTCAGGCTGCGCCGAACGGTATTGGCATGGTGCGCGAGCGGGTGATCATGTGGGTTAACCAGGACGTATGCAGCATGATGGGCTACACCATCGAAGAGCTGGTTGGTCAGAATGCCCGTATGCTCTACGAGAATGACGAGGAATTTAACCGCGTGGGGGTGGAGAAGTACGAACAAATCCGCAAATTGGGCAAAGGCACGGTGGAAACGCGCTGGAGATGCCGCGATGGCAGTATGATCGATATTTTACTGAGCTCGGCGGCTATGGATCCGGGGGATTTATCTGCTGGGGTAATCTTCACTGCCACTAATATCAGCGATCTAAAACGAGCCGGTGATAAATTACACAGCAGTGAAGAGCGTTACCGCCAGTTGTTTTCCACTATGCAAAGTGGATTTGCCTTGCACGAGATCTTATGCGATGACCAGGGTATCCCTTGTGATTACCGTTTTCTGGATGTAAATCCTTCCTTTGAAAAAATCACCGGCTTAAAGGCAGAGCAGGTGATTGGCAAGACCATTACCCAGGTGCTGCCACAAGTTGAAAAAGAATGGATTCAGATCTACGGACAGGTGGCTTTGAGCGGAGAGCCGGCTAGCTTTGAGCGCTATACCGCGGCACTGGGCAAATATTTCGATGTGTTTGCCTATGCCCCAGAAAAGGGCCAGTTTGCAGTTCTGTTCATGGATGTCAGCGAGCGGGTGCGTTACCAACTCAAGCAAGATGCCTTGATATCCATCTCCCGCCAGCTGCGCTCAGCGGAGACGCGCTCAGACTTGATTTCAAGGTTGCTGTCGGGCGTAATCCAGTCGTTATCCTCTGAAGGCGCTGCTCTTGGCAGTTATAAAAATAACTCGAAGGACGTAATTTTGGTGCAGGGGATTGGCACTCTCGCCAGGCTGACCGGTACGCCCATGAGGGGTTTGCGTGGATTTCTGGATGAAGCCCAGATAAATGGGTCAGCTGTGCAAATTGCGGATATTCACGCTGAGCCCGCCACTGCTCAAGATGCTCATCCGGATGACCCTCCCTTTCTGGCATTGGTGCCGCTGGTGACACAATCCGGACCTCTGGGTGCATTGATGGTGAACAGGCAGGCGGGCTTCTCTGAGATCGAGCTGCAGATCCTTAGCGGGATTGCGGAGTATACAGCCATTGCCTTGCAGCGTGTCAGTCTGGATGAAATGACGCGCCGCCAACTTCAGCGGCTGGAAGCCCTGCATAAAATCGACCAGACGATCAATTCGGGCCTCGACCTGAGCATTGCCCTGGGGGTATTGCTTGACCAGGCGCTCATCCAGCTCGAGGTGGATGCAGCCGATGTGCTGCAATTTAACGTCTATTCGCACTTATTGGAATTTACAGCCGGACGCGGATTTAAGAGCTCTCATGCGGCCCAATTGCGGGCCAATGTTGGCAAAGGGTTAGCAGGCAGTGTGATCCTGGAGCGTAATCTGATCCGGGTGCGCGACCTGCGGCTGGTCGAGGCAGATCCTCACCGGTCAGCCTGGTACGCCGAGGAAGGATTTATCGCTTACATCGGAGCACCCATCATCGCCAAGGGTGAAATCAAGGGAGTGCTGGAAATTTATCACCGCTCGCCTTTGACGCCAGATGCCGAATGGCTGAATTTTCTGGACACCCTGGCGGGCCAGACCGCTCTGGCTATCGAAAATAACACCATGTACTCCAATTTGCAGCGCTCGCATCTTGAGCTGGCCCTGGCGTACGACACCACCCTGGAAGGATCGGCGAAAACCCTGGAATTGCGGGATCATGATACCGAAGGCCATAGCCGGCGAGTGACCGAGATGACCGTTCGTTTAGCGCGCGCCATTGGAGTGGGCGAGCAGGACCTGACCGATATTCGTCGCGGGGCGCTGCTGCACGACCTGGGCAAGGTGGGTATCCCCGATCATATCCTGCGTAAACCGGGACCGCTATCCCCACAGGAATGGCAGATCATGCACCAGCATCCGGTTTATGCATACGATTTACTCTCCACTATCCCTTATCTGCACCGTGTTCTGGAAATCCCCTACTGCCATCATGAAAAATGGGACGGCAGCGGTTACCCGCGCGGCTTGAAGGGCGAGCAAATTCCGCTGGCAGGGCGAATCTTTGCCGTTGTAGACGTATGGGATGCCCTGCTTTCTGAGCGTCCTTACCGTCCAGCCTGGTCGTTGGAGCAGGTAAAGGGCTATATCCGAGAGCAATCTGGCAAACATTTCGATCCGCGCATCGCGCGGGGATTTCTGGCAATACTCGATGGGGGAAAATTGTTTGACGAACGCGCCCAAACCAGGTTAGAATAACCCGGAAGGCCCTGGATTATCTTCTGGATCTGGCAATCTTCCTGGAACAAACCTGCCTGGATTTTCGTCTGAGTAAAAGGACCGGGAACCTTCTCAAAAAGGACGGCGAAACTGTGCATGCAGGCAGCGCCTGAATATAAGCCTGTTACCGCTGGATCGGGATGAGAAGTCACTGGCTCCGTTATCTTCCAATGAGGTGGGGTTATCCCCTGAGTTTTGAGAAGAAAACCACCCATTTTTTGATCGAGGTTGTCCTATGTCGAAAAGAAATATCCACCTGGCTTTGTTCGGACTGGTGATCGGGTTGATGGTCATCAGCTGTAACCTGTATTCGCCAACGCCGCAAGACCCGGCCTCAGCGCTCTATACGGAGGCGGCTCAGACCGTAGCCGTCCAGCTAACCCAACGCGCCTACGATAACCTGGTGGCTGCGCTCACCCAGGCTGCCTCCGGGCAGGGGGCTACCCCGACCAGTGGAGGCAGCTCAGAAGCCACCCCTACAACCGGGATAGGGCAGCCAACTCAAGCCCTTCCACTTTTCACCGCCACTCCCACCCAGTTCGTTGCCCCTACGCTCACACCCGCGCCGCCGACTGCGACCCCCAGACCGGTGCGCTGCAACCAGGCGTCTTTCGTGCGTGATGTTACCGTGGCAGACGGCTCGTTTTTCACGCCTGGCTCTGAGTTTACGAAAGTGTGGCGCATACATAATGCGGGCTCCTGCACCTGGGATACGGATTACAACCTGGTCTTCGTCAGCGGTGACCGGATGAGCGGCAGGAGAGCGATCCCCTTCCCTGGCAGTGTGCGCCCAGGTGAGAACGTAGACCTTTCGGTGGATTTGCTGGCTCCCGCCAAGCAAGGTCGCTACACCGGATACTGGATGCTGGAGAGCGATACCGGTGAGCGTTTTGGGATCGGCAGCGATGCTGCTACCGCTTTCTGGGTTGAGATCCGTATTCTGCAGCCCAACAGCAACTTCGCTTACGATTTTGCCAGCAATATGTGCACCGCCACGTGGCGCAGCAGCGCCGGACCCCTATCTTGCCCCAGCCCGACCGATTCAGCTTCCGGATCGGTTGCCTTCCTCGACCGCCCCAGGCTGGAGGATGGTCGCACCGAAAATGAACCGACTTTGTGGACTCGCCCGCAGAGCACCCGAGGCGGCTGGATCCAGGGAGTGTACCCGCCTTATAAGGTCAAGGAAAATGACCATTTCCTGGCTGAGATCGGCTGCCTGTACGATAACAAGGGTTGCGGGGTAACCTTTGCCCTGGACTATATCTTGCCCGATGGGCGTATCAGGAACCTGGGCGAATGGTTCGAAGCCTATGAAGGCGGTGTTTACATCATCGATGTAGACCTTTCCAGCCTGATCGGGAAAAATGTTCAATTCGTGCTCAGTGTGACGAATGATGACCAGCCCGCCAAGGCCAATGCTTTCTGGTTGGTGCCTTCTATCCGGCAGGTCAAGCCCCCGACGCCTGTGCCTCCCACGCCCACATCCACACCTACTCGTGTGCCCACGGCTACACCGACGCCTACAACGCCTCCCGATACTTCTACCGAGCCCACTCCAGTCCCTAGCGATAGCAGCCTTGCGGTGAACGCCGCAGTCCAAAAACTCGCCCAGGATTTGGGTGTGGACCCCAGCGTGGTGCGGGTGGTCAGCGTGGAAGTGGTGAATTGGTCCGATAGCTGCCTGGGTGTGAGTATCCCTGGGCGAGTATGCAGCACGGTGATCATCCCGGGTTATCGCATCATCTTGACCTCCACCGACTCGCAATACGAGGCGCATACCAACCAGGATGGCAGTGTGGTCCTTTGGTACACCCCATAGGGCTATTTACAGGAAAGTCAAATCCGTTTAGAATGGAAAAATCTTGTATACAAGCAAGTTCAGAAAAGGAGTATCAAGTTATGTCAACCATCGCTTCGAATAAGCCCAGTTGGATTGCTCGTTTATTGAGCAGCCTGATCATCCTGGCTCTGTTGCTCAGCTTCCTGCCTCGTCCGGCCCAGGCGGCCTCCGACGCTACCTGTTCGCAGTACTACATTGTCGTCTCAGGAGATACACTGACCGCCATCGCTGCCAAGTTTAATATCACTCTGACCGAGCTGGCTAACGCCAACAATCTGAAGGATCCCTACGTGATCTCAGTGGGCCAGGAGCTGTGCATTCCGGGCACCGCGAGCACTACCACGACCACCACAACAACCAGCAGCTCCAAGACTGGCTTCACGGTCGAGAGCAAGGATTTCAAGACCATCATTGTCACCGTCTCGAATTTCCCCAAGAAAGCCGTCTACTATGTCAAGGGCAAGAACGCCAATCGGGGAGATTATGCATGGTACAAGTTCGGTCGGGTCAAGACCACCAAAACCGGCAGCAACAGCGTCACGCTGCGCCTTCCCAAGCAGCTCCGCGAAAAGGAGTACCTGCAAATCTGCTTGAAGAATGCCGTTACTGATGCAGTGACCTGCCAGTACTTCCGTCCGGAAGAATGATTTTTCGGCCTGCAAAAGAGTGCACGGGGCGACCAGCCTCGTGCACTCTTTTTTGATTCTATACTGTGCTATGACTTTCGTCATAGTACGGGATCCCCTATTCTATTCCAATAAATCGATCTTCCGAGAATACCCGGGAGCAAGCAGAAACTGTATACTGACATTCGATGTACCAGCATTGTTGGGATTTTCATCCGGGCACTGCTGAACTGGGTCTGTCTCGAATCGGTTGAGGAAGGAAAAAGGTTTCCATGCACAATACAAGTATAAAAATTGATCGTGTGTCGGCTGTCTATGGGCGCGGGGCCAACCAGGTGCAAGCATTACACCAGGTGAGCCTGGCGATCGAGTACGGCGAAATCTTTGGGTTATTGGGTCCGAATGGGGCGGGCAAGACCACCCTGCTCTCCTGCCTGGAGGGCCTGGTGCGCCCTGTGGGCGGGCAGATTTGGCTGGATGGGATAGACGTCTTGCAGGAGCCTGCTGCAGCCAAGAACAGGCTGGGCATTCAGCTTCAGCGAACCGCCCTGCTGGATAACCTGACCGCGATGGAACTGGTAGAGGTGTACGCGGCACTCTATCAAGTGTATCTGACCAGGAGCCAGATTGGGGATTTACTGGAGCGTTTCGGGTTGAGCGAGCAGCGCAAATCCCTGGTTCAACAGCTTTCCGGCGGACAGGCGCAGCGCCTGGCTTTAGCCTTGGCTATAGCGAACGATCCCTACATCGTGTTATTGGATGAACCTACGGCTGGCTTGGATCCGCATGCCCGCCGGGCGGTTTGGGGGATGGTGCGCCAGCTGCATACCGATGGGCGTACGATCTTGATCACCACCCACGCCATGGAAGAAGCGGAGGCGTTGTGCGGGCGAGTCGCCATCATCGACCGCGGGCAGGTGATCGCCTGCGACACGCCGGCGCATTTGGTTGCCAGCCTGGGGGCACACCCCATGTTGAAGACCAGCCTGGAATTGCCCCTGGATCAGGTCGACAGCTTACCGGGGGTGGTTTCCAGCCGCTATTCAGGACAGTATCTGGAGATCGAGTCGTCCCAGCCACAAGATACACTGGCCTGCTTGCACAACCTGGCGACCAGCCAGGGGCGCACAATCGGGGATGTGACCCTGCGCCAACCTAATCTGGAAGACGTCTTCTTGAAACTGACCGGGCGCCCATTAAGCGTCTGAGAGAAAAGGAACACCGCCATGAAACGCTTGATCATCCTCACGAAAGCGATGCTGCTCCTGCACCTGCGCAACCGTACGACCCTGTTTTGGAACCTGGCTTTCCCGGTATTCTTGTTAGTGATTTACAGCGCAGTATTTGGGAATAACCAGGTAGGGGAACAGAATTATATGACCTGGGTCGTGCCCGGGGTGCTGGTTTTCAACGTGCTGTCTTTCGGTATTTTAGGCAGCTCGGCTCTCATGGTGCAAATGCGCGAGAGCGGCGTGCTGCGCCGCCTGCATGCCAGCCCGGTGCCGGCAATCGAGCTGGTAGGTAGTTACCTGTGCGTGAATGTGTTGATTGGGGTGCTTCAGTGCGCGCTGATCCTGGGCTTTGCGGCGCTGTTTTTCGACATGGCGATCACACCCGTGAACATGCTGCGCGCTTCCCCGGCAATCATAACGGGCATCTTGACCTGCGTGGCCTTGGGTCAGGTGATCAGCGGCGTGGCGCCTACGGCTGGCGTGGCCGTGGCTGTGGGACAACTGGTCAACTTTAGCCAGATGTTCATCACTGACCTGGTGATGCCGCTGGGTGCGATGCCAGATTGGATCCAAACAGCAGCGCCTTACCTGCCGGCTTATGCCATCGTCCAGCTGGTGCGTACGCCGTTGTTGAGCGGCAGCTTTGGTCCCGATTGGGGGGCGAATATCCTGGTGGTTGCGGTCTATACCTTGCTGGCTGGAGTGGCAGCGGCGCGTCTGTTCCGCTGGCAGTCTAAAGTCTGAGAGACCTGATATACTTTGCTGGATGGCAATGGACAAAGACCTGCCCAGGCTTTACCGGCGATTTCGCTGGTTCAATATGATCTGGACCGTGACGTCGTTGGGCGCTTTGGCTGTCGCTTTCGTCCTGGTGCTGGTGGAAATCCCGAGGGATGGGGGCTGGAAGTCGATCACGGTTGCCCTGCTTGTTCTGGTACAGGCAGGGCTATATTTGAGGTTCATCGTTTACGGCGGCTGGCCTTTCCCTTTGCGCTGGATCGGCGCTTATTTCACCTTCAGCCTGGCTATTTGGCTGGTAGAAGTCTGGCTGGCGCCGCAGGTGTGGTGGTTGGGTTTTCCTTACCTGGGGCAGATGTACGGGATGTTACCCCTTTTTCCGGCTTTCCTCGGTTCCCTGGTGGTGATTGCAGCCATGGTGTGGGCCAATCTGCGCCTGGAGTTCTTAACCCTGTCACCCCTTGATTTACTGGGCGGGCTCGCCGGGTGGACCCCGATGATCCTGTTCTTGCTGTACATCAACCACCTGGTGCAGACCAGCCAGCGACAGGGGAGCTTGATCGAAGAGCTGCGCCAGGCGCAGCAGGAATTGGAGCAAGCTCGGCGGCGGGAATCGGAGCTGGCAGTGCTGCGCGAGCGCGAGCGCCTGGCGCGTGATCTGCACGACAGCCTGGGGCATGCCCTGGTTGCTCTTTCCGTGCAGCTCGAAGCCATCCAACGCCTGTATCGAGTCGATCCGGATAGGGCTTCGATCCAGGTGGATGAAATGAAGACTCTGACGCGCGACAGCATGGATGCCCTGCGACGCTCGCTGGCAGGGCTGCGCGCGCCGGGGTTGGGGGCTCGCTCTCTGCGCCAGGCGCTCCGGGAACTGTGCCAGGATTTTTCCCAGAGGACGGGCCTGGAATGCAGCGCCAGACTGGAAACCTGTATTGAAGACCTGAACCTGCCGCTGTCTGAAACCATTTGGCGCGTGGCGCAGGAAGCGCTGACCAACGTCGAAAAGCATGCCCTGGCGCGCCAGGTGCGGGTAACACTTGCGTGTCAGCCGCAAGGTGTGTTGCTGACCATTGAAGACGATGGCATCGGGTTGCCTGAAGGGGCCGAATCCGGCGCCGGACATTACGGGCTGCGCGGCATGCGCGAGCGTGTGACGGGTTTGGGCGGCGTATTAAGCCTTGAAAATATCCACCCAGGAACGCGGGTGGAAGCGCGCCTGCCCGTCTTCGTTCCGCTGAAGCTGGCAGGGGAGTGAGCGAATGAGCGTGAAGCCGATCCGCATCCTGATCGTAGAAGACCAAACCCTCATGCGCCAGGGTATTAAAACCATCCTGGACCTCGAGCCGGGGATGCAGGTGGTGGGAGAAGCTGCCGATGGTGAAGTTGGCAGCCACCTGGCGCTTGATTTGCGCCCAGATATCATCCTCATGGATGTACAAATGCCGAAGATGAACGGCATTGAGGCCACTGCCGCTCTGTGCGCAGCCTGGCCTGAAGCGCGCATCATCGTTCTGACCACCTTCAGCCGGGAGGATTACGTCTTTCAAGCGGTGCGCGCCGGGGCTGTGGGATTCCTGCTCAAGGATACCCCTGCCGATAACCTGGTGGCTACCATCCGGCGCGTTCACCAGGGTGAAGTGTTCATCCAGCCGGAGATCGCCTCCCGCATTCTGCGCGAGTTGATCGCCCCGCAAGAGGCGGTCATTGAGCCGCTTTCCGACCGCGAGCGCCAGGTGCTGGTGCTGTTGGCGCAGGGTTTCTCGAATCGCGAGATCGCCAATAACCTGGTGGTCACAGAGGGCACGGTCAAAAACCATGTCTCCAATATCCTGGTTAAGCTGCAAGCCGAAAATCGAACCCAGGCAGCGGATATCGCGCGCCGTTACGGCCTGATCTGATTTCTTTGCGGATTGGGCTCTCCCCAAACTTTTGATCTAACGTGCTTGTGGTGATGGATGTCACAGGTAAAAGGTGATCTTTTCCTTTGACGCGCCTCCCATTCGGTTATACAATCTTATTCAGATTATTGAATATGTTTATCCCTGCTTGACTGCCTGGAGATGGAAAACCGTGCTCGAAAACTATCGGCTACAAGCCAAAATCTTCAAAGCCCTGATGCACCCGGCGCGCCTGGCGATTCTGAATGCCTTACAGGATGGCGAGCAATGTGTTTGCCACCTGGAAGCTATATTGGGCTGCCGCCAGGCCTACATTTCCCAACATCTGTCCGTGCTGCGAGACGCCGGGTTGGTGCAAGACCGCCGCGATGGTTGGAATATCTTCTATGGGGTGGGTAACTCGAAGTTATTTGATCTGCTGACTATGGCCGCCGAGCTGAGTGGTATCCAGGCAGCCGGATGGCAGCCTGCTCCGAAATCTGCTGGATGCCCTTGCCCCAAGTGCAACCCCCAAGAGCCCGGCGCCCTGGCCGCACCGGTGGAGGCGCTTGCCTTAGATCTCATGAACGAGCGAACAGAATGAATGCATCCTTGCAGATTTCAGACTGGATTTTCCGGCTTTTGCAAGGCGGTCTGGGCAACCTGGCAGCTTATTTAGCGGCGCACGTGCTGCTGTGCCTGGTGCCGGCTTTCTACATCGCCGGAGCCATGACTGCCTTGATCCCCAAGGAATCGGTGACGCGATTCCTGGGCCGCAACACCCCAAAGTTCATCTCATATCCCGCGGCTGCGCTGGCCGGCTCTGTTTTGGCAGTGTGCTCGTGCACTATCGTACCGCTGTTCGCGGGTATCTACAAGAAAGGGGCCGGTTTGGGTCCAGCAATCACCTTTCTGTTCTTTGCGCCAGCCGCCAACATCCTGGCTTTGGTCTACACCGGCGGCGTGATCGGTCCCGACCTGGCATTTGCTCGCCTGTTCCTTTCGCTGGTATTTGGAATCGGCATCGGCTTGATCATGGCGCTGATCTTTAGCCGCTCGGATCTTGCCCACGATAAGGCAACCGATGCGATGTTCGCGGGTCAGAGGCAAAAAGGCATGAGCCGGGTTGCGCTGGCTTTCTTGCTGATCCTGTTGGCGCTGCTGCTTTCCGGAACGCTCAAGGTCGGCCTGCTGACCAATTCCTACGCACAGGTCACCTTGCCCCTTGCGGGATTGGATCGTTTCCAGGAATTTCTCTATCAATTGGTTCCCTATGATGCAGCTAAAGGGGAAGAAGGCGTCACCGCCCAGGGCGCCATACTGATCGGGCTTCTGGTTATGATTGGCATCGCGTCCTGGAAAGGGATGGAGCACATTCATGATGGTTTCAACCGCTGGACATGGATTGCACTCGGTTTGGTCGGGCTGACATTGCTGACCGCAGCCCTGGGTATGCAGCCGCGCGTTGGCGGGCTGGATATTTTGTTCACGGGCAAATTCTTCGCCGTGCTGCTGGCGTTGGCGGTGCTGGGTTGGCTGCTGCGCAAGCGGTTGAGCGAGGACGAACAGCGCGATTTCCTGTGGGAGTCATGGCGCTTCGTCAAGCAGATCTTCCCGCTGCTGGTGGTGGGCGTATTTACCGTGGGCGTGATCCGGGTGCTCATCCGTCCGGAGTGGATCGAAGCGCTGGCGGGAGAGAACACGCTGTTGGGCAACCTGGCAGGGGTGATTTTCGGTGTATTCATGTACTTCCCGACCCTGGTGGAAGTGCCTATCGCCAAGATGTTCCTCAGCCTGGGAATGCACCGCGGCCCGCTGCTGGCTTACCTGATGGCAGACCCCGAGCTGAGCCTGCAAAGCATCCTGATTACGGCAACCATCATCGGGCGGTTGAAAGCCTGGGTTTACGTGTTCTGGGTGGCGCTGTTCAGCACCCTGGCTGGGTTGATTTACGGATCATGGGTTGACGGCGCCAGCGTTTGGATCGTGGTGCTCTACCTGCTGGCATTCCTGGGCGGATTGGCGCTGGTGCTCTTTTGGGTCAACCAGCGCTCTTTACCCGAGGAATCTGCCACCCTGGAAAGATCCGCTAAGGAAAGCAGGAAATTAAGAACGCGGGAGAAGAACTGAACTTTATGAGTGACTTCCCACCAACTGCGTAAATCCTAAAATTTCTGGAGGTTCATATGCTCACCATCAAAATTCTGGGTTCCGGCTGCGCAAACTGCAAGCGCCTGGAACAAATCGCCCGCAAGCTGGTCGATGACCTCGCCCTGCAAGCCGATGTGGTTAAGGTGACCGATTATAACGATATCATGGCCTACGATATCCTCGCCACACCTGGCCTGGTGATCAATGAGAAAGTGGTTTCGTCCGGGCGCATCCCTTCACCGGCTGAGGTGACCACCTGGCTGATGAATGCCCTGGCGACTGCCTGAAGGAGGCCGCTCATGGCAGATCGCGTTGCAATTACCAGACCTGCTCAGGGTAGTGTCACCAAAAAGCTCTCTACCCTGGATCGCTACCTGACATTGTGGATCTTCCTGGCGATGGCGGTTGGGGTCGCCATCGGTTTCTTTGCGCCGGGTGCGGTGCAGGCTTTCAACAACGCCGTTACGGTGGGTACAACGAATATCCCCATTGCCATTGGCTTGATCCTGATGATGTACCCGCCCCTGGCGAAGGTGCATTATGAGGAATTGGGGGATGTCTTCCGTAACTGGAAGGTGCTCGGCCTTTCTCTGTTGCAAAACTGGGTGATTGGTCCGGCCCTGATGTTCATTTTGGCAGTGATCTTCCTGCGCGGCTACCCCGATTATATGGCTGGCTTAATTTTGATCGGCCTGGCGCGCTGCATTGCCATGGTGATCGTGTGGAACGAGCTAGCGAAAGGTGATACAGAATACGCTGCCGGATTGGTAGCCTTTAACAGCATCTTCCAGGTGCTGTTTTACAGCCTGTATGCGTATATCTTTATCACCGTACTGCCCACCTGGCTGGGCATGCAGGGCAGCGTGGTCGATATCACCATTGGTGAGATTGCTCAAAGCGTCTTTATCTACCTGGGCATCCCCTTTATTGCCGGCTTCCTGACCCATTTCATCCTGATCCGGGCTAAGGGCAGGGAATGGTATTACAAAACTTTCATCCCCAAAATCAGCCCGTTGACATTGATCGCCTTGCTGTTCACGATCGTGGTCATGTTCAGCTTGAAGGGCGAGCTGATCGTAACCATCCCTATGGATGTAGTGCGAATCGCCATCCCCTTACTATTCTATTTTGTGATCATGTTCCTGGTTAGCTTCTTCATGGGCTGGGCAATCGGGGCGGACTACAGCAAAACTGCCACTCTGGCTTTCACTGCCGCAAGCAACAACTTCGAGCTGGCGATTGCCGTGGCGGTGGCGGTGTTTGGCATCGCCTCAGGGCAGGCTTTCGCGGCCGTAATCGGTCCACTGGTGGAAGTGCCTGTAATGATCGGATTGGTGAACGTGGCTTTTTGGCTGCAGAAGAAGGTTTATCCCGCGGTAACTTGAGTTATGAAATTGCACGCAGCGTAAAGACGAAAATTCACACCCAATAAAGAGGTTGATGCATGCCTGAATCTGAAAGGGAGGTTGCCATGAAAATCGAAGTTCTGGGCACTGGCTGCTACAACTGCATCAAGCTTGAAACGCTGATCGAAGAAATCCTGGTGGAATTGGGGCAGACTGACGTAGAAATTGTTCGGATCGATGACGAACAGACCATCCGCAAGTACATGCCCCTGGATGAGCTGCCCGGATTGGTGATCAATGGCGTGCTGGCGAGCGTCCGTGAAGTGCCAGATCGGGGAATCCTGAAAAGCTGGCTTCAGAATGCTAAGGTGAAGGCTGTTTGAGCAAATCAGAAAAACTTCTCTGATGCTTTCCTTAATGCATTTCCACCTTTGTGAGGGTTAACACAGGGTGTCAGATTCAACTCGCCTTTTCACTCTGACGAAAACATTAACCCAAAAATGAGCCTAAAATGCAGCAAAAATTCTGGCGAATATACTATTTTGCGGTCATCACGAGTAGTTTGTTCGCCCTGGCGTTCGATACTGTGGCATTCTCAAGTGTCCAGCAGGCATCCTCATTCGCATCGATACAACACTCCACCCATTCAGACTTGGGGGAAATAGTGGCTTTCCTCACACATGGACAACTAAGAATCACTCCAGAAATACAGTCAAATCCATCTGTGGTGCGGGTGGTGGTCTTCTGGATGAATGGCTGTCCCCGCTGCCACAAGGTTTTAGATCAGGTCCTGCCGGCTCTTCAAGAGAAATACGGCGCACAGTTAGAGACCTTGCTGGTAGAAGTGGTCAGCATGGAAGACGTGAACGGTCTCTTCGAAGTGTCTGCTCTGTACGATATTTCCCGCGAACAGGCAGCCGTGCCGTTGTTGATCATCGGCGATCATGCGTTGACCGGTTCACAGCAGATTTCGAATGAACTCCCCGGCTTGATCGAGCATTATCTGGCTGTAGACGGTGTAGACTGGCCGCCCATCCCAAACCTGGGAGTATACCTTTCCCGGGCTTCTCCAAATCCATTGGCTACTCCCACGCCGACTGGAGCAGTGGTGCATGTTACTTTATTCACCACATTGGATTGCCGCGATTGCCGTCTGGTCACCACGCCCGTGTTGGGGTCATTGATGGAAGAATACGGCAATCAGTTCGAGGTACAGACTATTGACGTGGCCACCCCTGCAGATGTGGAATATCTCTATCAGGTCGCGGCAGGTTTTGGCATTCCCAGGGAGGTGGTGGACTTGCCTATGTTGATCATCGCGGATCAGGTATTGATGAACGAGGAGATACCTGCCAGGCTGCCAGGTCTGGTGGATGAATCGTTGTTATCCGGCGGTGCAGGTTACCCGTTTTTGCCACCACGCCTCGATAGGACAGCCCAACCTGTTCCCACGGATTTACCAGCTGAAATTCTATCAGAGTCGCCTGCGGAAATGCGCTCCAATGGCTTTTCTCTGGCCATTGTGCTCATGGCGCTAATGGCGGGAGCGTTGATTTACAGCCTGATCACTTTTATCATGGGCAAGACTTTTTCTATTCCCGAATGGGTAGATTCGCTCATTCCCATCCTCGCCTTCATCGGCTTTGGAGTGGCAGGCTACCTATCCTATGTGGAAACCCAATTGGTTCAAGCAGCCTGTGGTCCGATTGGCGATTGCAACGCCGTTCAGAGCAGTCCCTATGCCCGCCTGTTTGGGGTCATGCCTGTAGGTGTTCTGGGGGTAATGGGTTACCTGGCAATCCTGGCTGCCTGGCTGTTTCCTCGCCTATGGCGTAACCTCATAGCCAGGTACATGCCGCTATTGGTTTTTGGATTGTCGCTGCTTGGCGTATTATTCTCTCTGTATTTGACCTTTCTTGAGCCGTTTATGATCAAAGCGGTGTGTATGTGGTGCCTGACCTCGGCAGCGATCATGACCTTGCTTCTTCTTTTGAGTCTAAAACCAGCGATACAAACCTTTCAGCTTCTTCAGGAGACAGACCTCTCTTATGTCGGCAACGAAATCGAAACACCGTCATAATAAACCATCACGGACACCGCAATATTTGATCATTGGAGGTGTCATCCTGTTGGTCATCACGCTTCTAGCCTTCAAGAATTACCGGAACTCCACCGACGATGCTGTGGAAAACGCGGGAGAGTTGCCCACTGCCCAGCTTGACCGTGCTTTGCAGGCCAGGCAGCCTACCCTGGCATTCTTTCATTCAGATAACTGCCAGCAATGCATCGTGATGATGGAAACCGTGGCGCAGGTGTACCCCGAATTCAACGGCTCGGTCACGCTGGTGGATGTCAATGTGTATGATGAAAATAACGCAGCCTTGCTGAATCGGGTCGGTCTGCGCTATATCCCAACGCTGATTTTCTTCGATCGTACGGGGGAGGGGCAGGTTTCCGTTGGGGTGATGGAAGACGACCAACTCCGCCAGACCCTGGCAACCCTGGTCGAGGATGATTGAAATGACCTTCGACCCGGCATCCCTGCAAACTGCTTCACTATTGGCTTTTATATTCGTCTTTCTGGGTGGGGTGGTCACCAGCATCGGTCCGTGTAATATTGCCACTCTCCCATTGATCGTAGGTTATGTGGGTGGCTCGCGCAACCTCTCACGTGGGCGGTCCTTTGCATTGTCTTTTGCCTTCGCTACTGGTCTGGCGTTTACTTTCGTGCTCCTGGGAGTTGGAGCGGCATTGATCGGCGGATTGATCGGCGCATCCGCGCGCTGGTGGTATTACGTGGTGGCTGCGATCTGTTTCGTGATCGGCCTGCAGATGTTGGGCGCCATTCAAATTAACCTTCCTGACTGGTTCGGCGGGTTGCGCGAGAAGATTGGCTTGAAAGGCGTGCCTGGTGCGCTAGCCCTAGGTTTAGTCTCGGGTCTGGTTGCTTCGCAGTGCGCCACACCGGTATTGGCGGCTATCTTGACTTATGTGATGGCGGAAGGGACCTATGCCTATGGTGCATCGCTCTTATTCGTTTACGCCATGGGGCGCGGCGTACCGGTGGTGCTGGCCGGCACCTTCACTGGCGCGCTCAAGAGCTTCCAAAGACTCGCAGGCTGGTCCACAGTGATTGAAAAAACCAGCGGCGTGATCGTATTGCTGGTCGGGTTCTATTTCTTGTGGATCGCATGAGCAGACCATGATGAGTAAGCAAAAGCAAAATGCTATCCTCCTAGGATTTTTGGGGGTGGTTCTCATTGTGCTGGCGATCAAGAACTGTCCCCCTACTCTGGCGACGGCTTCCCAACAGATCAAATTGGATGATAAGCCGGTTGTCCTTTTTTTAACCTGGATGAGCCGTGTGAGTGCATGGTTGAGCTTACACAGCGCGCTGAAGTGCAGATGGCGGATTGGCCGGTCGAGTCACGGGGCGATATCACAATGATGCGCATTGCCATTGACCAACGCACAGACCTGGAAGCCAAGTATGATGTGTTCCGCGCCCCTTGCCTGGTACTGTTAGATGCCAATGGAAATGTGGTCTGGCGACAGGACTATCCACGGATCGAAGGTGGGCCATTCGAGTTAGAAGAATTGGAGACGGCGATTGCAAATATGGGCTCGCAATAAGCATACATTATTGGCCATCTTTGCCCACCCTGATGATGAAACCTTTCGCCCTGGCGGAACACTGGCTTTACTTGCCGGTAAGGGGGTTCGTGTCATCGTGCTTGCATTCACGCGAGGCGAAGCCGGCTCCTGCGGTAATCCCCCCTTGTGTAAACTGGATGAATTGCCTGCTGTCCGAGAGCACGAATTGAATTGCGCCTGCCAGGCGCTAGGATTGCAGCCGCCGCGCTTGCTGAAATATGCGGATGGTCAATTGCAACAAGAAGATGCAGAGACGATGATCGCGCAGATCCTGTCCATCGCGCGCGAAGTTCAACCTCAGGTGTGGCTGAGTTTCGGTCCGGATGGCCTTTCGGATCACCCCGACCACATCACCGTTGGACAGTGGGCAGCCGAGGCCTTTCGCCGTGCAGATGGCGCATCCGCTATTTACACGCTTGCAGTTCCGCGCTCCCTGGCTGAGAAGCTCGATATGCGCCAGGTGCACCCTGTCCCGGATGAGGCGATTGCCCTTACCGTAGATATTTCTTCCGTGTGGGATCAGAAACTGGCCGCCATGCGCTGCCATGCCACCCAATGGAGCTCTTCGCCCATGGCAGGCGCTCCCGAAGAACGCCGCCGGCTTTTCTTCGGAAGGGAATATTTTGTGCGCGCGGCGAACCGAGACCAAAGCGCTGATTTCCTGCCTGCCATTTTGGAGGATTATTTGTTGTGAATGAAATCATCCAGGTCGAAAAATTGACCAAGGTCTTTCCAGGCGATAAAGGACGCCCTCCTCTGCTCGCTGTGGATGGGATAGACTTTTCTGTCTATGAAGGCGAAGTCTTCGGTTTCCTTGGTCCCAACGGCGCCGGCAAGACCACTACAATCCGCATGTTAACGGGTCTCTCACGCCCTACCTCAGGAAACGCCTGGTTATTGGGACTGGATTTGACTCGCGACTTGCCGCTCATCAAGAAGCGCATCGGTGTGGTGCCCGAAACTTCCAATCTGTACGACGAGCTGACCGCATTCGATAATTTGATGTTCGCCATGCAGCTTTACGGTGTGCCGCGCGCGGAGCGCGTAGGACGCGCGGAAGCCTTGTTAGAGCACTTCCGCTTGAAAGAAAAACGGAACACACCCTTTGCCAAGCTGTCACGCGGTATGAAGCGTGCCCTGACCATCGCCGCAGCCCTGGCGCACCGTCCGCTGCTGGTCTTCCTGGACGAACCCACCACTGGTCTGGATGTGATCAGCGCCCGAAGCCTGAGGCAGACGATTGCCGGCCTGCGCAGCGAAGGCGTGACCGTTTTCCTGACCACGCATTATCTGGAGGAGGCCGAGCGCCTGTGCGACCGTGTGGCGATCCTCGTCAAGGGACGCATCGTCGCCCTAGACACGGTTGACAACCTGAGATCCGCTGCGCAACGCAAAACCGTCTTAGAAATAACATTGGCAGGCGAAAACGGTCAGATGGTGAAGAAGCGCCTTGAATGTGAGAATGGGATTGAATCTGCCATTCAGCGGATTCCGAGTGAAACCGGCGGGCAGCAAGTTTTGGCAGTCGACACCCTGCGCCCATCGTTGGAGGATGAATTTATCCAATTGACTGGCCTGAGCGTCGAGGTAATGCTGGCTGAGAAGGGGGGTAAGGGAGGCGGCAATGCTGATTGACGATCTGCGTTCGCTCGTACCTGGTCTTTTGGCGCTGACCCTCCTTTTTGGCACCAGCTCAATGGAAGCCATCGTCATCGTGTTGGAGCGACGGCTAGGCTCGTTGGAGCGCTTGCTGCTGGCTCCACTGCGGCTGCCGGCGCTGCTGGCTGGCAAATTGCTCGGCGGCATGACCTTCGGCCTTACAGTGACACTGGTAGTGCTGGTGATTTCCCTGGCGATCTTTAGCCCGGCTGGAACCAACTGGCTGATGCTGTTCCTGGCGCTGCTGCTCTCTGCCACCGCTTTTTCAAGTCTTGGGGCGTTTGTATCGGTTGCAGTGCGGGAAGTTTTCGAGGCGCAAACCTTGGCGAACTTTATCCGCTTCCCGATGATGTTCTTGGGTGGTGTGTTCGTACCGCTAGATTCTATGCCTGCCTTGCTGCAGGTCATCGCTCGTCTCCTGCCGTTGACATATTCGGTGGAAGCGCTACGCGCAGCGTTATCGGGTGGAACGTGGGCTACCTCTATCATCGACCTTGCCGCGCTGGCGGCTTTCAGCCTGCTATTTTTTATTCTAGCTGTCACCACCCTGGCACGGCGTATAGAGTGACAGGAGGTATTATGCTGATCGAACAATATGATCTGGAGGTCTTCAGCCCACCTTGTAACCCTGGTGCTGAGCGAAACGCCGCGCGAGCCCGGTTAACCGTAGATATCTCCGAAATCCTGCCCTACCTCAATGCTACTCTGCGCGGTGCAGTCTACCATCCCACGGCCAATGCCCTGACCTGGAAGAAGGGTGGGCATAATATCGCTTTCCACGCTTACGAGATTGCTAGCAGCAATGTAGAGGACCGCGAGGTCGCAGAAAAGGAACTTAAAGGGTTGATAGACCTGGTTAATCGCACATGGGAATGCCGCGCAGAGATCCAGCCCGATTTCAAAACCCGTCAACGCCCCACCTCGATGGCAATTTACAAGCTATTGCCGCGGACCAACTGCAAGCTGTGCGGCGAGCCCACCTGCTACACCTTTGCGCTAAAGCTGGCAGCTTCGCAGAAGAAGCTGGTTGACTGCCCACTACTGTTCGAACCGCAGTATGTGGATAAACTGGTCGCGCTGGAGAAGATCGCCATCGAAGCTCCGGCGGTTGGCTGAAAGGAGCCTGTATGAAAAAGGCGCTTTCGATTGTGCTTGAGGACAAAGATATCATCGAGCTTATGCGTATCCTGATGGATGACGACGCTGCGGGCGCTCTGGCGTTCCTAAAAGAGCATTTCAAAGGTAAAGCGCGCGAATTGCTCGAAGGCGGTTGAAAGGTGATGATCGAAGTGCCCGGTGCGGGCATGACACAGGTGCGCGGAAATACTCTGAACCCATGAGCTATCTGGAGTCGATTGCGCTAATCAAGACTTTGCCCTGCCTGGCTCAACCAGGCAAAATCATTGTCATCGGGGCGCCAGGTCGATCGCTGGCTGAGGTTATCCCCTATCTGGCAACCCTACCGGGCGTCATCGCCTATAATCCCGCAACCCGCACGCTCACCTTTCGCCGTCACCCGGGATTCCTGACCCTCTACCCGGATACGGTGTATATCACGCAGGCCAGAGACGCTGAGCAGGGGGCAGCTTTGCTATCTGCGTTGGTGGATGCGATTAACGCTACCTGGGAGCATCGTAGTGAGTTAATAGCCGTGACCGTGCACAAGCGCGCCCCTCGCCCGCTTGACGTGTGGACTCTTCTCCCCCAATCCAACTGCCAGCAGTGCGGCGAAGCGACCTGCATGGCGTTTGCGTGCCGCCTCTTATTACAGGAGCGCAGCCTGGATGAGTGTGTCCCTTTGCGGACCGATCAACAATATGAGGATCGCCGGTCGGCGTTAAATGCGATTGTTATGACGTAAAGCGGATAAAGCCGGACTCCAAACGGCTTTGTCCATTTGGGTAATGCCTCAATTTTAAGACTGTACAAGTGAGTCGTTGGCGTGTGTTTTTCTCCAGTTGAGCAGGTTCTCCGCCGTGAAAACAATCAGCGCCAGCCAGATCAAGCTGAAACCCACCAGGCGGGC
>Ga0105106_10000614_pt1 | contig 25207 bp, 17 predicted proteins | sample PPLLaktember2015_5_FD_79109 | JGI IMG/M metagenome (GOLD analysis project Ga0105106, IMG submission 79109) | Freshwater sediment microbial communities from Prairie Pothole Lake near Jamestown, North Dakota, USA - PPLs Lake P8 Core (1) Depth... | ecosystem: Environmental > Aquatic > Freshwater >...
AGCGCCACGCCGGGGCGGGATGGGGGGCGAATGCGGAGGGCCGGCGTGACCCCGCAACCAAAGGCCTTGAAGCAAACGGTGTCAACTCTGGGGCCGGCCTGGGTGCGAAGCTCGCAGTCGCTGGATGGGTCGGCCGCCCCGAGGTGCGGACGTACTCCCGTTCGCGCTGGCACGCGGCAAGGCCCGGAGCAGGCGCCCCCCATCCCGCCCCAGGCAACCGGCCGCGCGCCGCATTCCGGTTCCGGGCCCGTGACCGCATCCGTCCCTCCGCAACGTTATGCTGCGCAAAATGGGGGGCGCATCCGTCGAGATCCACCGGGGGCCGCGGGCGGCGGAAGCCGCGCTGCTCGGGGAGCTCGGGCGGATCGCCGCGGAGCTGAGGGAGGCCGCGCCGGAGGGCCTCGCGCCGCTCCTCGCGCGCCCGGTGCGTGTGGTGGTGCCGTCGCAGAGCCTGCGCGAGCACGTGGCGGCGGCGCTGGCGCGCGCGCTGCCCGGGGGCGGGGCGGTCGGCGTCGTGGTGCAGACCCTGCGCGGGGTGGCGTTCGAGATCCTGCGCAGCGCCGGCGAGGCGGTGCGCGGCGGGCACGTGCTCTTCCCGATCGTGGTCCGGCAGCTCGCGCGCCAGGAGCCGGCGCTCAGCGCGGACCTCGAGGACCTCGAGGACGGCTACGGGGCCGCGGCCGCCTCGGTGTCCGATCTCCTCGACGCCGGCTACGAGCCCGAGCTGGCCGATGCGCTCGACGATTGCCTGGCGGCCCTGCCGGCCGGTTCCCGGGCCGAGCGGGCCCGCTCGCTCGTGCGCGTGGCGACGCGCACCGCGGAGCGCCTCGCGGGCTACGGCCTCGAGCACCGCGCGGGCCTCTTCCGACGCGCGCGTGAGGCGCTCGAGGCGCGCCCGGAGCGCCTTCCGGCGCGGGCGCTGTTCGTGCACGGCTACGCCGACGCCACCGGCGTGCAGCTCGAGCTGCTGCGGGCGATCGCGGCGCTCACGGACGCGCGCGTGCTGGTCGACCAGCCCGCCGACCCCTCGGATCCGAGCCGGGTGGACGCGGGTGCGCTCTTCACCCGCAGGCTGATCGAAGGGCTCGCGCCCGGATCGGTTCGCATCGCCGAGCCTTCGGAGCCGCCGCCGGCCCGCATCGAGCTGTTCCGCGCCTCGGGCGCCCAGGCGGAGGTGCGCGAGGTCGCCGAGCGGATCCGCAAGCTGCTGGACGAGCGCGGCCTCGCTCCCGAGCAGATCGGCGTCGTGGCCCGCGACCTCGCTGGCTATCGGCTCCCGCTCCAGGTGCACTTCGATCGGCTCGGCATCCCGTTCTCGGGGGGCGAGGGCTCCCTCGGCCCCGCGGGCCGGCGCATCCGCGCGCTCCTCGACCTGCTGCGCGACGGCGAGGAGAGCGCGGCCGATCGCTGGCTCGACGCGACGGCCTACTTCGGCGACGAGCACCTCCGCGACCTTCGGCTCGGCCTCCACGGCATCGGCCTCGGGCGGGTGCGGGACGTGGCGAGCGCCGACGTCGAGGCGGTCGTCGACGAGCGCGGGAGCTACCGCCTGCCGGTTCGGCGCGGGCTGGCCTCGGCGTCGGAGACGGGGGCCGCCGCGGAAGCGCCGGAGGAGGAGGACGAAGAGGCCGAGCCGCGTTCGCCCGGCAACGGCCCCGCCCGGGCGCGGACGCGCCGGCTGTCGCTCGAAGCGTTGCTGCGGGCGCGCCGCGACGCGGCGCGCGTCACCGACGCGCTGGCGGAGCTGCGGCGCAGCGAGCGCATCGGGGAGCTGCTCGCGGGCGTGCGCGCGCTCGCTGCAGGCCCGCTCGGCTGGACGCGGGACGGCACCGGCCACGCGGAGCTGCATGCGACCCTCGCCCAGCTCGAAGGCGAGCTCGGCGCGGAGCTCCCGCTCTCCTTCGCGGAGGGGCGCCTGCTGCTCGAGCGCGCCCTGCGCGACGCGGGCCGCGGCCCGCTCGGCGGGGCGGGCGGCGGCGTGCAGGTGATGTCGGTGGTCGAGGCGCGCGCGCGCAGCTTCGGCGCGCTCTTCGTGCTGGGGATGAACCGCGACCTCTTCCCGCGCAGCATCAGCGAGGACCCGCTGCTGCGCGACGCCGAGCGCCAGGCCCTCGAGTCCGTGCTGCCGGACATCCCGATCAAGCGGCGCGGCTTCAGCGAGGAGCGCTACCTGTTCGCCCAGCTCTGCGCGGCGGCAGCTCGCGTGACGCTCTCCTTCCAGGCGGTGAGCGACGACGGCAAGGAGCGGCCGGCGTCGCCGCTCCTCGAGCCGCTGCTGCGCGGCCGCTCGGACCGCGAGCTGCCGCTGGCGCCGGGCCTCTACGAGGCGCGCGACCCCGCCGCTCTCCGCCCCGCCCACGAGCACGCCGTGCAGGCGGCGCTCGAGGGCGATCGCGAGCGGCTCGCGGACGTCCTCGCCGTCGCCTTCGCGGCGCGCCCGCTCGGCCACGACCCGCAGCGGCGGGCGCGCGGCCGCGTCGCGGCGCTGGCCGAGCTCGACTCGATCGGGCGCGGGCCGCGCGATCTCGGGCCGTACTTCGGCTTCGTGGGGGCGCTCGGCGACGCCGGCGATCCGCGCCGCGCGCCGCTCTACGTGACGCGCCTCGAAGGGCTGGCGCGCTGCGGCTGGCAGGTGTTCCTCGAGCGCGTGCTCCGCGTGGAGCCGGTGCCGGACGCCCTCGAGGCCCTGCCCGGCGTCGATTCGCTGCTGCTCGGGCAGGTGCTCCACGGGGTGCTGGAGGCGATCGTCGAGCGGGCGGGAGCGTCGGCCCGCGTCCCCCTCGCCGAGGCGCTGATCCGGGGCCCGCGCGAGGTCGCGTGGCCGCCCGAGGAGGAGCTGGCGGAGCTGGTGCAGGCGGAGTCGGAGAGGGCGGCCCGCGAGCGCGGCATCGCCCTCGCGGGCTTCTCCCGTGTGCTCGGGCGCCGCGTGCTTCCCTACCTCGACCGCGTCCGGCAGCTCGAGTGGCCCCGCGGCGTGCGCGAGGTGCTGGGAGCGGAGCTCGAGGGCGAGGTGCGGGTGCGGGGCGCGGACGGCGCGGAGCGAACGCTGCTCTTCCGCGCCGATCGCGCCGACGGCGGCGTCGGCGCGCTGGAGCTGACCGACTACAAGGCCGGGAAGCCCTTCTCCGAGGCGGTCGAGGCGGGTCGGCGGAGCGAGGCGCTGCGCACGCGCATCGCAGCGGGCTCGCTCCTGCAGGCCGCCGCCTACGCGCGGGCAGGTGGAAGCGGAGCCTCGGGCCGCTACCTCTACGCGCGGCCCGACCTCGAGGTGGAGCGCGCCGTCTGCGCGATCGAGGCGGGCGACGAGGAGGCGCGCGCGCGCTTCGAGGCGGCCGTGCTCGCGCTCTCGGAGGCCTGGGAGCGCGGCAGCCTGACCCCGCGGCTGCTGAAGCCGGACCTCTCGGACAGCCCCGACGCGTGCAGGTGGTGCACGGTGTCGGCCGCCTGCGTCCAGGGGGACAGCGGCGCCCGGCATCGCCTCGCGCGCTGGGTCGAGAGTCACGCGCCCGAGGCGGGCGCGCCGGAGAGCGCGGCCGAGCGGGCGTTGCTGCGAGCCTGGCAGCTCGGCCGCGAGGGCGACGGATGAGCGCCGAGGCGCGCGACGGGGCGAGGCTCGCCGACGCGCGGGCGCGCGAGCGCGCGCAGCGCGAGTTCTCCGCGCCCCTCGCGATCGAGGCGGGCGCGGGGACGGGCAAGACCGCCGTGCTGGTGGCGCGCATCGTGGCGTGGTCCGTCGGCAGCGGCTGGCAGCGCGCCGAGCAGCGCCTGCGCGGGGCGCCGGAGGCGGGCCCGGACGCCGTCGCGGCGGAGGTGCTGCGGCGCGTCGCGGCGATCACCTTCACGGAGGCCGCGGCCGCCGAGATGGAGACCCGCGTGGGCCTCGCGCTGCGCCAGCTGGCCCTCGGCGAGCTGCCGCAGGGCCTCGATCCTGCGGCGCTTCCGGCGGAGGCGGAGCTGCGAGCGGTGCGCGCGCGGGCGCTCGCGGCGAACCGCGATCAGCTCTCGGTGCGCACCATCCACGCCTTCTGCCGGCGCATCCTGGCGGCCCACCCGCTCGAGGCCGGGCTCCACCCGCGCTTCGAGATCGACGCGCAGCAGCGCCTCCAGGCGCAGGTCGCCCGGGAGCTGGTGGAGGCGCGCCTGCGCGAGGCCTTCGGCGAGCCGGGCTCGCCCGATTTTCTGGAGCTCGCCGACCAGGGGCTCGGTCCGGTGGACCTCGAGGTCGCCCTGCAGGCGCTGCTGCTGCAAGGCGTGCCGGCGGCGGCGCTCGCCGAGGATCCACTGGCCGCGCCGCGGATCCGTCTCTTCGCCGCTGCGCTGCGCGCCGCCGTCGCTGGCTTCCTGACGGAGGGCGGCGAGCGGCTGGTGGGCGTGAGCGGGGCGCCGCGCATCGCGTCGACGGCGAGTGCGACGCGGGCGACGCTCCGCCACCTCGAGGAGGTGCCCGAGACCCCCGCCGCCTTCGCGGCCTGGCTCGAAGGCCTGCGTGCCGCCTGGGACGAGAAGGACGTGAAGAAGCTCGGCGAGCTCGCCGCCGGCGAGTTCGGAAAGAAGGGAAGCGCGGCCCTCGCGTCTCCGGCGATGGAGAGCGCGCTGGCCGCACGAGCGGCCGCGCTGCATCCGCTGCTGAAGCACGCGCTGTCGCTGCAGCCGGGGCTGCTGGCCCTGCTGCGGCGCGTGCTCCACCCGCTGCTGGACGAGGCGGAAGCGCGCCTCCGCCGGCGCGGCGTGCTCGGCTTCGCGGGCATCCTGCGGGAGACGCGCGCGCTGCTCGCGAAGCGCGAGGACGTCGCGGCCGCGTTGCGCGGCGACCTGGACCAGCTCCTCGTCGACGAGTTCCAGGACACCGACGCGATCCAGTGCGAGATCCTCGGCGCCCTCGCGCTCGCCGGGCCGCGCGGCGAGCGCCCGGGTCTCTTCGTGGTCGGGGACCCGAAGCAGTCGATCTTCGGCTGGCGCAGCGCGGACCTCGCCGCCTACGAAGCGTTCCTCGCGCGGCTGCGCGCCGAGGGCGGCAGCGTCGAGCGGCTGGCGGTGAACTTCCGCTCCGTGCCCGCGATCCTCGGCGAGGTCGCGCGCGTGGTGGCGCCGGCGATGCAGGAGCAGGCCGGCCTCCAGCCGCGCTTCGAGAGCCTGCTGGCGTGCGACGCCCTCGCTGCGGCGCCGGGCTTCGGCGCGGCGGGCCGCGCGCCCGTCGAGCACTGGATCTCCTGGGCCTTCGACGCGCGGGCCGGCGGGGCCCGTGCGCTCTCGGCGCGGCGCGCGGCCGAGCTCGAGGCGCGCGCCGTGGCCCGCGATCTGCGCGAGATCCACGACCGCGAAGGCGTCCCCTACGACCGCATGGCCCTGCTGTTCCGCGGAACCGGCGACTTCGAGATCTACCTCGCGGCGCTCCGCGAGCGCGCCGTGCCCTTCGTCGTGGAGCGCGACACCACCTTCTACCAGCGCCGCGAGATCGTGGACGCGCTCGCGCTCGTCTGCTGCGTGCTCGACCCCCACGACCACCTCGCGCTGGTCACGGCGCTGCGCTCGTCCGTGGTCGGCGTGCCCGACGCGGCGCTCGTGCCCCTCTGGCGCCGCGAGCTTCCCGACCTCGCCGGACGCGTCGGCCCGAGCGACGCGGGGGGCTCGGCCCTCGCCCGGCTGCGCGAGGCCGTCGCGAAGGCGTCCGCCGAGCTGCCGGCGGACGTGCCCGGCATCGGGCGCATCGAGGGCTGGGACGCGAACCTGCTGGCCTTCGCCCTGACCCTCGCGGAGCTGCGAGACGCCTTCGAGCGGGAGCCGGCGGCGCGCTTCGTCGAGCGGCTGCGCACGTCGCTGCTGCTCGAAGCGACCGAGGGAGCGCGCCACCTCGGCGCCTGGCGCATCGCCAACCTCGACCGCTTCTTCCGGGCGCTCGCGGAGGCGCTCGAGGAGACCGGCGGCGACCGCGCCGCGGTGCTCTCGCACCTGCGCCGCGCGGTGACCGACGAGCGCGAGCACGAGGAGGGCCGGCCCCGCGCGGCGGCCGAGGACGCCGTCCACGTGACGACGATCCACAAGGCGAAGGGCCTCGACTTCGACCACGTGTACGTGCTCCAGCTGCACAAGGGCGGCGGCCAGGACGACCCTCGCGAGACGCGCGTCGCAGCGGACGCCGCGGCGCCCGAGTACAAGCTCTGCGGCGTGGCCTCGCTGGCCTTCCACGAGGTCGCGCGCCGCCGCGCCGAGATCGAGCGCCACGAGCGCGTGCGCCTCTTCTACGTCGCGCTCACCCGGGCGCGCCAGCGGCTGGTGCTCGCCGGGAGCTACCCGCGCACCCCCGGTCCGACCCGCAAGACCCTCGCGGATCTGTGGGCGCTGCGGGACCCGTCGCCTCCGGACCTCGAATCCCTGATGGCGGAGCTCGCGCCGGCGGCCCGCTGCGCGCTGCGCGAAGGCGACGTGCTCTGGAGCTTCCCCGCGCTCGCCGGCGACGAGCCGGCGCCGGCGGCGGCGCCCGCCGTGCGCGCGGGGACCGAGGCGGCCCGGGTGGAGCGGGGGGACGCGGAGCTCGCGCGGCTCGGAGCCCTCGCGCGCGAGCGCGCCGCGCGCGGCTTCCATGCCGTGGCGTCGCAGGATCGCCGCGACACGGAGGCGGCGCTCGCGCAGGACTTCGGCGAGGAAGAGGAGCAGGGAAGTCGGTCGCGGCCGCGGTGGCGGGACGAGGACCGCGCGCGCCGCATCGCGCTGGCCGTGGGGACCGCGGTGCACGCCGGGCTCGAGCGCCTCGAGGCGGGCCTCGCGCTCGCCGACCAGCGCCGGCGCTTCGCCGCGGAGGTCGAGGCCGCCCTCGCCCTCGGCGTCGGCCCCGAGGACCGGCCGGCGGTGCGAGCCCGCGCCCTCGAGGTCTTCGAGCGCTTCCGCGCGGGTCCCCTCTACGAGCGGATGCGCGGGCTCGGATCGCGGCTCCTAGCGCGCGAGCTCCCGGTGCTGCTGGCGCCGGCCGCCGACGAAGGGCCCGTCGGCTTCTGGTCCGGCAGCATCGACCTCCTCTACTGGGATGCGGAGGCCGGCGAGTACGTGGTGGTCGACTACAAGACCGATCGGGTCGCGTCGGCGCAGGCGCGCGAGGTCGCGGAGCGCTACCGGCCGCAGGGGCAGGTCTACGCCCGCGCCGTGCAGGCGGCCCTCGGGCTCCCCGCGCCGCCGCGCTTCGAGCTCTGGTTCCTGTCCCCAGGGGAGGTCGTGGCGCTCTCCGGCGAGAGACCGGCGAGGGGGTGACTCAACTCGCGGCCAACGCGGGGAAACCTCGGCCTCGCGCATCAAGTCCGGCCGCCGGTGGGCCGATCCATGGGCTCGGGGAAAACACCGAGGCCAGGGGCCTCGCCCCGGACACGATGGGGAGGGTGCATCGATGAGAAGGCGCCGGCGGCCCCTGCGCTTGCTCCTGCTCGTCGCCCTGGTGAGCGGCGCGGCGTTCTACTCGCTCGCCGCGTCTCTGCGGGCGGAGCGGGAGTACACCGCCTTCGTGCATCAGCTCGCCTCGGGCGAGCAGTCCCGCGTGCTCGAGCTGCGCTTCGAGCGCGGCTGGCTGCGCTCGCGCGCCACGACCTCCCTCGAGGTCGGCGGCGGCGCCGGGATCCTGTTCCGCAGCGCGATCGAGGGCCTCGGGGCGAGCGACGTGCGCTCGCGCGTCGGCATGCGCATGGTGAACGAGATCGAGCATGGGCTGCTCCCGCTCTTCGAGTGGGTGTCCGGCGGCTTCCACGGCACGCCGATGCTGGCGCGCATTCGTTCCACCCTGGAGCTCGACCAGGAGTCGCAGCTCGCCCTCGACGAGTCGATCGGCAAGCTGCCGCCGCTCGAAGCGCAGACCGACCTGCGCACCGCGGGTCAGGCCGACACGCGCTTCTGGATGCGCGGGGAACGCCTCCGGGGCCGCGGGGACGGGATCGACGGCCGTTTCCTGGGCCTCCAGGGCGAGCTGGCCTTCTCCGAGGGCTTCCGGCGGGTGAGCGGGCGCGTGCGCCTCCCCGGCGTCGAGGGCGCCGGTCCGAAGCGATCGGTGGGTCTCCGCGAGATGGTGTGGGAGTTCGACCTGCCGGGAGGCGACCTCCCGCTCGGACGCATGACCCTCTCCCTCGGGCGCCTGGAGCTGGACTACACCAGCGCAGGCGGCGCTCCGCTCCTCTTCACCGGCGTGAAGATGCAGGGCGAGAGTCAGCTCTCGGCCGGAAGCTTCGACGCCAACCTGGCCGCCAGCGCCGGCGGCGTCGCACTCGGGAGCCAGCAGTGGGGGCCCGGAAAGCTGCGCGTCACGCTGAACGAAGTGGACGGCCAGGCCCTGCGCCGGCTCCACCGGGCGGGGCTGCGCCTCCAATCCCACCGCGAGTCCGGCGACCCCGCGCAGATCGCCGTGGTGGCCGTCGACGTGCTCGAAGCGCTGCCTACGCTGCTGGCGCGCGCGCCTTACCTCTCGATCGAGCAGCTCGAGGTCGCGACGCCCCACGGCCCGCTGACGGGGAGCGGCCGCCTGGCCCTCGCGGCGCCGCAGCAAGGCGAAGGCGCGCTCGAGCTCGGCTCGTTGCTCCGCGGCGAGATCGACGTGCGGCTGCCGGCGCCGGTGCTCGATGCGGTGACCGATGCGCGGGCCCGCGGCGAGCTGCTGAGCCAGGGAGCCGACGCTTCGGACGCAGGGGCCTTCGACGCGAAGGCGCGCGAGCAGGGGCAGGCATGGATTGCGAGCCTCCGGCAGGCGGGAAGCCTCCGCGAGGACGGCGCGCTCGTTCACGTCCAGACGAGCTGGGGTGAGCTTCCGGTCGCGCCCGCGTCCGCGCCCCTCGCCAGGAGCCCGGCGCGCGCACCGGCGAAGGCCCAGGCGCAGGCTCCAGCCGCCGCAGCTGCTGACGTGGCTCCGCCGCCCGCGGCCCCGGCGCCCGGCGCCGAGCCGTCCGCCCCAGCGCCGGCGCCTGCAGCCCCCGCAGCCCCGTGAGGAGCGGCTAGGGCAGCGGCAGCTCGTTGCTCAGCAGGCCCGCCTCGTTGCGGATCTGCAGGATGTCGAGCCCTCCGGTCCGCGTGAGACCGCTGATCTGGATGCGCTGGGTGGCGGCCTGCTGGCAGGCCGAGGCGCCGAGGTCCTGGATGGTGGCGCTGGTCGGCTGGCCGTTCAGGAACACTACGTGCGTCACCGCGACGTGGGCCGCGTCGAGCTGGAAGCTCGAGCCGGTGGGGAGCGCCGGGTCGCCCGTCGCTCCGTTGCCAGTGCCGCACTGGGCGCCCACCGGGGCGATCAGCGGCTGCGGAACCTCCTCGGTGACCGCGCCGCGCAGCTGCGCCGTCAGGGTCGCGAGCAGCGTGCCCGCCTGCGCCTCGGCGAGCAGCTGGGCGCGCGTCAGGCTCACGCCGCCGACCTTGTAGCTCGGGTCCTTGAAGGAGATCGAGACCGAAGCCCCGCTCCGCTGGCCCTCGCCGCGCAGGTTCACCACGCCGCGCGTGTCGGCCGCCTCGAGCGCCGCGAGCAGCGCCTCGGTCGCGGCGGCCAGCCCGCCGTTCGTCGTGCGGGTGTTGAGCGTCACCTGCCGCCCCAGCGCGCCGGAGAAGCCGGTGCTCGCCTCCTCGAACATCTGGAAGATGTCGAGCGGCCGCACCCCGTACACCGGCTCGAAGGCCGCGAACGCGACGCCGAAGGTGGTGATCTCCTGGAAGCCCTTGTTGGCGGGATCCCACTGGATCGGCGCCTCGAGCGGGCTCACGCCCAGGAAGGGCACGCCGGCGTTGGCCAGCACCTGGATCTCCTCGGCGTTGGTGGGGCCGATCGAGAACTGCAGGAAGCGGTCCGTCATGCCGCGCATGGTGGGGGCCTCGAATGCCTGCAGCGTCTCGGAGTTGGTGGCGGTGCCGAGCGGGAGCTCGTGGCAGCCGGCGTTCGAGTCGGCGCAGGTGTCGGGGTTGCCGCCGCCGCTCTGGTCCATGAAGAAGTCCTCGAAGCCCTCGCGCGCGCCGACGTCGAGGGCGCCGACCTGGGGCGGCGAGGGGTCGGTCGTGCTCGAGAGCGTGTCGTCGAGGCGCCGCGAGCGCGCGGGCGGGTAGGAGACGCGTTCGAGGAACGTGGCCATGTCCTCGCGCTGCTGGACGGTCATGAGCCCCGCGAGGCCCGAGGGGCCGGTGGCGCACGGCTGCTGGCACATCACGCCCGAGAGGCTCGCGTCCACGAGATCCCGGAAGCAGCCGTGGGGGCTCCCGGCCGAGCAGCTCGCCGGCACGCTGCCCCCGCTGCCGGTGGATCCATCCGGGCCGCCGAACGGGTCGCCGAGGGAGCCGTCCCAGTGGAGCGGGACGGTGTCGCGCAGGCCGCGCACCGGCATGGTGGTGCGGGGCTCGTCCTCGTCGGCGACGCAGCCGCCGAGGAAGCACTCGCCGCCGATCCGCCACAGCAGCTGGTCGACATTGCCGTCGGGATGGCAGCTCGCGCAGGAGAAGGTGCCGGTGTTCGAGGCGAAGGCGTCGTGGAAGGCGATGGCGCCGGCGCGCACGGCCGCGGGCGTGGGGTCGGCGCCGACCGCGAAGCTCGCCGACAGCGAGGGCGTCGCCGGGTTGGTGACGTTCACCACGCTGACCGAGTTGCCGAGCGTGTTCAGCACGTAGGCGGTCTCCGCCGCGCCGGTGCCCGGGTTGGAGCGCAGCGCGACGCCGCGCGGAATCGCGCCTACGTCGACCCGGCCGAGCACGGCGCCGGCCGAGCTCATCGTGAACAGGCGGTTGGTGCCGGAGGCGGTGCCGACGACGGTGGCGCCGTTGGCGCTCACCGCGACGCCGTAGGGCGTGGCCAGAGCCGTCGCCGGCGCCGGCGAGCCGCCGTCGAGATTCACCACCGACGAGATCGTGCAGCCGCTCCCGCCGACGGAGCAGTCGAGGATCGCGACCTCGTTGGTGAACATGCGGTTCGCGAGATCCTCGAGGCTCACGTCGCCGTCGCCGTTCGGGTCCTGGCGCGAGCCGGCCGGCGCGACGATGCCGTTGACGGTGTTGCGGGCGTCGGTCTGGGTGACGTAAACGCGGTTGCTGGCGTCGACGGCGATCCCGTAGAGGAGCGTTCCGACGCCCGACACGACCTTGAGCTGGCTGTCGGTGTTCACGTCGAAGACGAACAGGTCCCGGTCGGGCACCTGCGGGTCCGCCACGATGTTCTTCTGCTCGCCCGGGATGTTGGGGTTGGTGGCGAACGCGATCAGGTCCGTGATGGCGAGCGTGCATTGCGGGTTGGTGTTCGACTCGGTCGTGCAGATCGAGAGCTCGCTCTGGTTGCCGGACTCGAAGGCCGCCACGTAGAGGCGGCCGTTGCGCACGGTGAGGGCGCGCGGCTCCTGGGCGCTCAGCGTGATGAAGTCGGCCGGGTCGGCGCTGTAGGCCGCGGCGTCGACCACCGCGATCTGGTTGCGCGAGGAGAGCGCGACGTAGGCCTTCTGGTTGCTCGCGAAGGCGATGCCCACCGGCTCGTCGAACTGGCTGACGCCGTTTGCGTCGAGGGCCTGGATCGTCTCCACCACCCGCAGGAAGGTCGAGCTGGCGGACTGGGTGTCGATCACGCTGAGCGAGTCGGAGACGTGGTTGGCGACCCAGAGCTCGCTGCCGTCGGGCTTGAAGGCCAGGCTCACCGGCTCGACGCCCACCGGGACCAGCCGCAGGCGCGCGTTCGTGGCGGTGGAGATCACGTCGACCGCGTTGCTGGTGGTGGCGGCGACGGCCAGCAGCGAGCCGTCGGGCGAGAGGGCGATCGGGTCCACCTGCGGGCTCGTGAAGGTGAGCCGGCCCGGCAGCTCCTCGCGCGGGCGGCCGGCGGAGGCCGGCTGCGAGAGGGACGTCGCCAGCGACAGAACCGCCGCGAGGGCGGCGACGACGGCGCGCATGGACATGGGATCCTCCTCGTGCCTCGGCCCCGAGCCCGGCCGAGCGAGAAACGACCCATCTAATCACAGGGCGCGGCCGTTCGGGCAAGCAAAATTGCAGGCGGCCCCCGAGGGGGCCCGTTCAGCGCGAACGGCGCGCGCTGGCGCGACGCGGCCGCTCGCGGCCGTTGGCGCGCTGCTCCTTGCCGCACCACGGGCAGAAGCCCCAGAAGTCGCGGTGCACGCCCCAGCCGCAGCGCGCGCAGCGGTGCTCCGAGCCGGGCACCTTCCAGCGCTGGCGCGGCCGGCGCCGGCACCACGGGCAGTAGCGCGCCCACGGCATCAGCGTGCGGCGCTCGCACCCCGGGTTTGCACACTTTTCCGTGTAGGAACGGTCGCCGTAGCGCCGCGCCGAGACGCGCCGGAAGGCGGGCCCGTAGCACCATGCGCAGTAGCGCCAGTCGGGCTTGCGGCCGCGCCCGCAGCGGGTGCAGCGCTCGGGGTGCCGCGTCTCTCCCCGCCAGCGCGCGAGGCCGTGGCCGCACCAGGGGCAGCTCTGCATCGCCTCCGAGACGGGGCCCTTGCAGCGCCCGCACTCGCCGTGGAGCGCGAGCGCCTTGCCGTACGCCCGTACGAACTGCCGCCGCCGCAGCAGGCCCCAATCGGGCGGCTCCGCGGCGCGCCGCCGCCGCCTCGATTTCGGCGCCGCGGCCAGCACCTGCTGGCGCCCCCGCAGCCGCTCGAAGGCCGCGGCCATCTGCTGGGCGTCGGCGAAGCGCCGGTGCGGGTCGAGGGCGAGCGAGCGGCGCAGCAGCCCGACGAAGTTCGGGTGCACGTCGCGCCGCAGTCGCTCCAGCCCGGGCAGCGGCCAGCGGAACGGCCATTCGGGCAGCTGGCCTGCGAAGAGCTGCCAGAGGATCAGGCCCAGGCTGAAGACGTCGGCGCGCAGCGAGGTGCGGCCCATCGCCTGCTCGGGCGCCACGTAGCCCACGGTTCCCGAGCCCGAGGCGAGCATGGTGCGCCGCGAGAGCCGCGAGATGCCGAAGTCCGCCAGCCGCACGCGGTCGCCCGGGAACAGGATGAAGTTCTCCGGCTTGAGGTCGCAGTGGATGATGCGGTGGGCGTGGGCATGGGCGACGGCGGCGAGCATCTGGCCGGCGTACTCGACGCGCTTCGCCGAGGCGAGGCGCCAGAGCATGCGGTCGGCGAGGGTGCCCGCGCCGAGCGGGTAGGCGATCACGAAGCGGCCGTCGACGAACTGCGCGTTCTTGATCGGGAGCACGTTGGGATGGTCGAGGGGCGCCACCAGGCGCACCTCGCGGCGGAAGTCCGCGAGCAGCGCCTCGTCGACCAGGTGGGCGTAGGGGATCTTCAGCGCGACGGGGACTCCCTCGATGGTGTCCTGCGCGCGGTACACCTCGGCGAAGCCGCCCTCGGCGATCCGCCGCTCGATGCGGTACTTGCCGAGCATCTGGCGCGGCCGAAGGCCCGGCCGTACCAGCGCCGCACGCCCCGCCGCGACGGCCTCCGCCATCCCCGGCGCCTCACCCCTCGCCAAAGCACCTCCTCGGATCGGGTATCGTATACGACGCGCCATGCCCGGAAGCCAGGAGGATCTGCAGCGGGTCCCCCATCCGGGCGGGCGCCCGTCCCGGCGGCCCGCGCCCGGCAGGCCGCGGTGAGTCTCGACGCCTGGATCGCCGCCGCCACCGCCGCCCTGGTGGCCGTCCTGCTCGTCGCGGAGCGACGCGGGCTGCGTCCCGCGGTCTGGGTGGCGAAGCCCCTGGCCTCGACGGGCTTCGTCGCCCTCGCGCTCGCACGCGGGGCGACCGGGACGCCCTACGGGCGCTGGGTGCTCGCCGCCCTGCTGCTCGGCTGGCTCGGCGACGTGCTGCTGATCCCGAAGGGAGCCCGGCGCAGCTTCGCCGCGGGGCTCGCGAGCTTCCTGCTGGGTCACCTCGCGTTCGTCGTCGCGTTCTGGGTGCGCGGCGCGAGCGGGCCCTGGCTGGCGGGCGGCGCGCTCGCCGTCGGCGCGCTCGCGCTGCCGGTGCTCCGCTGGCTGGCGCCCCACGTGCCCGCCTCGCTGCGCGGCGCCGTCTACGCGTACGTGGCGGTCATCTCGGCGATGGTCGCGACCGCCGCGGGCGCCTTCGGCGCCGGCGGCGGGGCGCGGCTGCTGGCGGGCGCGATCGGCTTCTTCGCCTCGGACCTCGCCGTGGCGCGCGAGCGCTTCGTGGTGAAGTCCTTCGCCAACAAGCTCTGGGGCCTGCCGCTCTACTACGCCTCGCAGCTCCTGCTCGCGGGGACGGTGTAGCTTCTGGCGCCCGCCGCTATCGCACCCGCAGCAGCTGCACGCTGAACAGCGCGTCGGGGTCGGTCCAGACGCGTTCGACGTCGAAGCCGGCGGAGCGCGCCAGGGCGGCGAAACCCGGCAGGTCGTACTTGTGCGAGCTCTCGGTGTGGATGCTCTCGCCGCGCGCGAAGGGGATGCGGCGGCCGTCGAGCTCCACCAGCTGGGCGCGGCGGCTCACGAGGTGCATCTCGACGCGGCCCTGCGCGGGATCCCAGAACGCGCGGTGGTCCCAGGCGGCGCAGTCGAAGTCGGCGCCGAGCTCGCGGTTGATGCGTCGCAGCAGGTTCCGGTTGAACTCCGCGGTCACCCCCTGCGCGTCGTCGTAGGCGGGCTCGAGGAGCGCGCGGTCCTTGCGCAGGTCGACGCCGATCAGCAGCGCCCCGCCTGGGCTGCACTGCTCCGCGACCCGGGTCAGGAACTTGCGCGCTTCGGGGTGGGCGAAGTTGCCGATCGTCGAGCCGGGGAAGTAGGCGGCGCGGGACGCGGCGCCGGCGACGCGCGGCAGCGCGAAGCCCTGCGTGAAGTCGGCGCACACGGGGATCACGCGCAGACCGGGATGGCGGGTGGAGAGCGCCGCCGCCGAGCGCAGCAGATGCTCGCGCGAGATGTCGACGGGGACGTAGGCGGCGGGACGCTCCAGCCGCTCGAGGAGCAGGCGGGTCTTGGTGCTGCTCCCCGAGCCGTACTCGACGAGCAGGCAACGCGGCCCGAGCGCCGCCGCCATCGCCGGCGCGTGACGGCGCAGGATGCCGAGCTCGGTGCGCGTCGGGTAGTACTCGGGGAGCTCGCAGATGCGCTCGAACAGCGCGGAGCCCCGCTCGTCGTAGAAGTATTTGCAGGGGAGGCTCTTGCGGGGGCGCGTCAGCCCCTCGAGGACGTCGGCCAGGAAGCGGTCGCGTTCGGGTGCGAGGTCACGCAGCTCGAAAGGAAGCGCGGCGGCCATCGGAATCGTCCCTCCACTCGCTCCCCCCTCGATGCCAGTCTAGGACAGTGCGTAACGAACGATCCCCGCGGGTCAAAAGTTCACGATTTCTACTGACAGATTGGTGAGGTCGACGATCCCGATGGCGTTCAGGCCCGGCATGTGGCCGGCGCACTCGCCGGGGTTGAAGATCAGTCCGCCGCCTACGCGCTCGATGCTGAGCCGATGGGTGTGGCCGTGGAGCGCGAGGTCCGCGCGGGGCAGGGCGGCGAGCTCGCGCGGGTCGTGCACCACCACGATGCGGCGCTCCGCCCACTCGAGCTCGAGGGGGCCCGAGGAGAAGGAGAAGCCGTAGCGCGCCACCGCGGCGTCCAGAGCGTCGCGCTCGAGGTCGTTGTTGCCGAACACGCCGTGGAGCGGCGCCTCGAGGTGGGCCAGCACGTCGAGGGTCTTCGCCTGGGTGATGTCCCCGGTGTGGACCACGCGCTCGACGCGCGCCCCGTTCAGCAGCTCGACGATCCGGCGCACGTTGCCGAGATGGTTGTGGGTGTCGCTGACCACGCCGATCCGCAAGCCCGACGACGCCTCCGTCGGGTCACGATAGAGCAGCGCCCCCCTACCAGCCCGGGCGGCGATAGCGCTCCGCGTAGGGCGGCGCGCTGATGCCCGGCGCGAGGCCGTCGTCGGGCAGGGGCTCGCCCGGCGCCAGCCGGAGCGGGATCACCCCCGCCCAGTGCGGCAGCGAGAGATCGGCGTCGTCGTCCTTGGGCCCGGCCCGGCGCACCTTGGCCGAGGCCTCGTCGATCTCGACGGCCAGCACCCGCGTGTACTTCTCCTCGAACTCGTTGGGGCCGCGCGTGTCGGGCGTGCGGCCCGGCACGACGTGCTCGACGATGCGCTCCAGCGCGCGGCGCTTCTCCGCCAGGTCGTCCACCTCCCGCGCCGTGCCGAACAGCACCGCGGACCGGTAGTTCATCGAATGGTGGAAGGCCGAGCGGGCGAGCACCAGGCCGTCCACGTGCGTCACCGTGATGCAGACGGGGATGCCGCGCGACAGCGAGCGCAGCATGCGGCTCGCCGGCGAGCCGTGCAGGTAGAGGCGCTCCCCGTCGCGGGCGTAGAGGGTCGGGATCACCACGGGGCCGCGCTCGGTGGCGAATCCCACGTGGCAGACCAGGCCTTCGTCGAGGATGGCGTGCACCTCGGCGCGCTCGCGGCTGGCGCGCTCGGGCAGCCGCCGCACGCGGCTCCGCTCGAGGTCCGGGTAGTGGGTCTCGCTCATGGCCGACTTCCTCCAGCGCTGGATCTATTTGTATTAGCACAAACAATGAAACGTACAGGTACAAAATTAGGGCAGGGGATCCGCCGCGTCGAGTCGCGCCCGGGGGCGGGTAGAATGCGCGCGCATGGACGACCGCACCCTGCGCGCCGGCGATGGGCTGGAGCTCCGCCTCGGCGCGGGCGGCATGCGGGTCGCCTGGCGCGGCGCCCGAGACTGGCTGGGGCCTCTCCAGGCCGGCCTCGCCTCGCCGGACGGGGGTCCGCGCGAGGCCCCGCTGCTCGGCGCCGAAGCGCGCGCGGGCGGCGACGACCTGGGCGGCTACGCGGCCTTCGATCTCCGCTACGACCTCGAGGGCCTGCCCCTGCATACGTCGGTCCGCGCCTACGAGGGGCGGCCCCTGCTGGTGTTCCGCACGGCCGCCGAGGCGGACCTCGCCAAGCACGGCAGCGGGCGGCTCGGCGAGCCGCGGCTCGCCTGGCCCTGGCTCCGGCCCGCGCTCCGCGACCCGGCTGGCGCGCCGTCCGGCGCGCGCAGCTACGGCCACCAGCTCTCGGAGTTCGCCTTCCCCACCCACGGCGACGCCGACTTCGCGGGCTTCCCGTTCGTGCCGCACCGCCCGCGCCTGCTGCTGCCGCTGCTGCTCGTCGCGGAGCAGGGAGCGCTGCTGCTGGCGCCGCTGTCGGGCTTCCACGAGCTGGTGGCCGCGGTTCCGCACGACGACGCGGGCCGCGAGGCGGGCGTGCGCATCGGCTGGCACGGCGACCTCGAGGAGGCGCCGCGCGGCTTCGCCACGGAGCTCGCGCTGCTCGCCGGGAGCGGCCCGCGCGCGCTACTGGAGAGGTGGGGCGCGCTGCTGCAGCAGCGCGCCGGGACGCGGCGGCGCGGCCGCTACGACGACGCGCTGGTCGCGGGGCTCTCCTACTGGACCGACAACGGTTCGGTGTACTACTACCGGACGGCGCCCGGCTGCGACTACACCGAGACGCTCGTCCGCAAGCTCGACGAGCTGCGCGCGGACGGCGTTCCGGTGCGCGCGCTGCAGCTCGACAGCTGGTTCTACCCCCACGAGCACCTCCGCCCGGTGAGCGCCGAGGGCGCGCCCGTCGTGCCGCCGACCGGGATGCTGCGCTGGGAGCCGCGCGAGGACCTGTTCCCCGACGGTCTCGCGCCGCTCCGCGAGCGCGGCGGGCTGCCGCTCTGCCTGCACAGCCGTCACTTCTCCGCACGCTCTCCCTACTTCGAGCGGCATCCCGCCTGGCGCGACGGCGGCCAGGCCCACCCCGCCGACGGCGCGCTCTTCGAGCGCCTGCTCGAGCAGACCGCCGCGTGGGGCGGGGTCACCTACGAGCAGGACTGGCTGGTCGAGAGCTTCCTCGGCGTGCGCGGCCTGCGCGAGGCCCCGGGCCGCGCGGCGGCCTGGCAGCGCCAGCTCGACGCCGCGGCCCGGCGGCGCGGCGTGACGCTCCAGTGGTGCATGGCGACGCCCGCGGACTTCATGGAGAGCGTGCACCTCGAGCAGCTCGCCTCGATCCGCACCAGCGGCGACTACCGCTACCTCTACGACAACGCGCTCAACTGGGTGTGGTTCCTCCACGCGAACGCGCTGGCGCGCGCCCTCGGTCTGTGGCCCTACAAGGACGTGTTCCTGTCGCACCCCCCGACGTCCGAGGGCTTCGGGGACGCGCTCGCCGAGGCGGAGTCGCTGCTCGCGGCCCTTTCGGGCGGGCCGGTGGGCCTCGGCGATCAGCTCGGGCACACGCGCCGCGAGCTGGTGCTGCGCACCTGTCGCGCCGACGGCGTGCTCGTGAAGCCGGATCTCCCCGTCGCGGCGCTCGACCGTTGCTTCCGCGGCCACGGCTTCTTCGGCGACGAGCCGCTGCTCGGCGAGACCTGGAGCGCGCATCCGGCGGGGCGCTTCACCTATCTCGTGAGCATGAACGCCAGCCACGCTTCCAAGCGGAGCGGCCAGCCGCTGCGCTTCCGCGTCGACTTCGCCGAGCTCGGCGCCGCGCGGCCGAGCGGGCCGCTGGTGCTCTTCGACTGGCGCCGGGGCACCCTCGAGCGGCTGCCCGCCGACGGCGGCTTCGAGGAGGCGCTCGACTACCAGGAGTTCGGCTACCGCGTGCTCTGCCCGCTGCTGCCGGGAGACGTGACGCTGCTCGGCGACGTTTCGAAGTACGCGACGCTGGGGGACCGCCGCATCGCGGGCCTCGTGGCGGAGGACGGCGAGCTCCGCTTCGACGTGCTCGGCGCCCCCGGCGAGGAGGTGACGGTGGACGGCTTCGCGAGCCGGCTCCCGCGGGCGGTGCGCTGGACGCCCACCGGCAGCGCCCGCCTCGACGTCGTCGGAGCGGCCCGGAGCGGTCGGTTCCGCGTGCGCGTGCCCGTCGACGGCTGCGGCGTCGCGTCGGTGACGCTCTCGTGGCCGTGAGCCCCGAGCGCACGCTGGTCTGCTCCGCGCCCGCGCGCGCGAACCTGATCGGCAACCCGAGCGATCAGTACGGCGGCGCCACGCTCGCCTGCAGCGTGCCGCTCCGCGCGCACGTGACGTGGGGCCCGGCCGAGGCCACCTGGCTGGCGACCGGTGGGCAGGAGCGCTGCCTCGAGAAGGAATCCGATCTCGCGCTCTGCGGCGACCTCTTCGACGTCGCGCGAGCGGTGCTCTTGGGGCTCGGGGGCGAGCTGCCGCGCGCGCGCATCGCCTATCGGAGCGACGTGCCGCTGGGCAGCGGCCTCGCGGGCTCGACGGCGCTCCTCGTCGCGCTGCTGCGGGCCGCCCTCGCGTGGCGCGGCGAGGATCCCGGCTCGCCCCACGCGCTCGCCGAGCGCGCGCGGGAGATCGAGCGGCGCTTCCTCGGCGTGACGTGCGGCTTCGTCGACCAGTACCTGGCGGTGTTCGGTGGCTGTCGCTACGTGGACTTCCGCGGCAAGACGCCGGAGGGGGCCTTCGGCAGCGAGCCGTTCGCCACCGTCGAGGCTCTGGACGCGCCGCTCCCCTTCGTGCTCGCCTTCACCGGCAAGCGCCACTCCTCGGACTCGGTGCATCGCCCGGTCCGCGCGCGCTGGCTGGCCGGCGAGCCCGAGGTGCGCGGCGCCATGGAGCGCATGGCGGCGCTCGGCGCCGCGGGAAAGCGCGCGCTGCTGGAGCGCGACTACCGCTCGCTCGGCGCGCTGATGAACGAGAACCACGCGCTGGTGCGCGAGCTCGGCGCCTCCGGCGAGCCCAACGAGCGCCTGATCGCCGCGGCGCTCGCCGCGGGCGCGCCGGGCGCCAAGCTCGCGGGCGCGGGCGACGGCGGCACCATCGTCGCCCTCTGGCCCCACCCCGATCCCGCCCCCCTCGAAGCCGCCCTCCGCCGCGCCGGCGCCGCCGCCCTCTACCGCCCCCACCCCGAACCGGGCGTCCAGATCGGGGACGGAGTCAACTAATCAACTAAGTCCACCCCGGGGGATAGTTAGTTGATTAGTTGACTCCGTCCCCGGCTCCGCCGGCTCCGCCGTCGGCGGCGGGGAGCTCGACGATCATGGTGGTGCCCGAGTCGCTGCTCTCGACGTCGATGCGGCCGTTGTGGCTGGTGACGATCTGGTGGGTGACGGCGAGGCCGAAGCCCACGCGGTCGCCTTCGGTGCGTCCCGGGAAGAACGGGTCGAAGAGGCGCGGCCGCAGCTCCGCGGGGATGCCGGGGCCGTTGTCTCGCACCACCAGCCAGACCGAGCCGTCCTCGAAGGAGGTCTCGACGCCGACGCGCGGCCGCGGCGAGCTGCCCGAGGCGGCGGCCTGGATGCCGTTCAGCACCAGGTGGATCACCACCTGGCCCAGCAGGCGCGCGTCGCCCCGCACCGGCGGCACCGGGGCCAGCGCCGTCACGATCTCCGCGCGATAGCGGGCCTCGTTGCGGGCGATGGGAAGCGCGCTCTCGACCACCTCGCGCAGATCCACGCGCGCGCGCTCGCCGTCGCTGCGCTGGGCCAGGGCGACGAGGTCTCCGACGATCTTGCGGATGTGCTCGACGCCCTCGCGGCACTCGCCGAGGATCTCGTCGAACTCCCCGCCGTCCGCCTCCTCGCCTCGCTTCCAGATCTCGGCGAGGCGATTGAGGCTCGAGGTCACGTAGGCCGCGGGGTTGTTGAGCTCGTGGGCGCAGCTGGCCGCGATCGTGGAGAGCGTCGCCAGCCGCTGGCCGTCCGCGAGCTGGATCTCCTTCTGGCGCAGCTCCGCGGTGCGCTCGTCGACCAGCCGCTGCAGCGTCTCCGCCCAGCGCTCGACGTCGGCGCTCGCGCGCACGAAACGGCGCACCAGGATCATCGAGAAGGCGCAGAGGAAGGCGGCGTAGCCGAGGCCCAGCAGATAGGGGCCCGAGAACAGCCGCAGCGTCACCGACATGTCGTGGATCGAGAACATCACCCACAGGCAGAGCGCGGCGAAGACGCCCATCGCGTTGTCTTCGACCTGCGGCAGGTGCCGCCCGTAGAACACCAGGAGCCAGCAGAAGAGGGCGGCGAAGGCGGCGAAGAACGCGATGCCCAGCGGTCCGAGGCCCAGCTCCATGTAGTGCTGGCCCAGCCAGGGCACGCTGCGCTCGTGGGCGATCCCGTCGAAGGCCCAGGGCGTGAGGCTCGCGGCCACCACGCCGATACCGAGGACGACGCCGATGCGGTCGACGACGGGCGACTCGGCGCGCAGGAACAGGAACGAGAAGCGCAGGAAGCCGATCAGCAGCGGGCCGGCGGCCGCGAGCTGCAGGCGCTGCCAGCGCACGACCTCGGCGGTGGTCGTCGCCTCGTACACCAGCGCCTTGCCGATGCAGATCCCCGCGACGGCGGCGGCCGCCAGCGCGAGCCACAGGTGGGCGGGCTCGCTGCGGCGCTCGCGCCAGAGCCAGTAGTTCGAGGCCGCCGCCGCCCCCGAGAGCAGCGCGAAGCCGAGGTTCAGTACGGAGGCAGGGCCCACGGCGGGCGAATCGGCCCGGCGGAGACCGGCCTTGAGCGTCGGCTAGAGTGTCGCGAGATGCTGCTCTGGATCGTCCTCGGCGCGCTGCTCGGCTACGCGGGTGCGCGCGTCTTCCTGGGCCATCCGCCCGCGCAGGGCTTCCGCGTGCTCGCGCGCCGCGAGGTCGCCTTCCTGAACGCGGCGGCCGACGCGATCTACCCGCCCGGTGCGGGCCTGCCCTCGGGCTCGGAGGCCCGGGTCTCCGAGTCTCTCGACGCGTACCTCGAGATCGTACCGCCGCAGATGCGGCGCCTGATGCGCCTGCTCTTCTTCCTGGTGGAGCACGCGACCGCTCTGTTCCCCGCCCCCGGGCCGCGCGGCTTCCGGCGCTTCTCGTCGCTCGGTGCCGCGCAGCGCGAGGCCGCGCTCGACGGCTGGCGCACCAGCCGCCTGTTCCCGAGGCGGCTCGTCTTCGCGAGCCTGCGGGCGCTGCTCACCAACGCCTACGTCGCCGACTCCGGGGTGCTGCGCGGCCTCGGGCTCACGCCCTGGGCGATCGACACTCCCGTCTGCGAAGCGGACCTTTTGTACCCGCCGATCGGCAAGCCGCCGGCGGCGATCCGCCACGTCGCCACCACGCCGCCGAGCGACGGAACGCCCCTCGACCCGAACGCGCCGCGCCATCCGGCGTACGTGGGTGTGAGCGCGTGAGCGTCCCCGGCGCCGGCGGAGGCGAAGTGCGCGTCTTCGCGCAGTACGACCGCGACGTGCGCGAGGAGGCCGACGTCGTGGTGATCGGCTCGGGCCCCTGCGGCGCCGTCGTGGCGAAGGAGCTCGCCTGCGCGGGGCGGCGCGTGGTGCTGCTCGAGGAGGGGCCGCCGTTCACCCCCGACGACTTCGTCCTCGACGGCGCGCGCTCGATGGCGCGCACCATGCGCGAGGGCGGGCTGCGCGCGACACGCGGCTACGTGATGCCGACCCTGCAGGCGATCTGCCTGGGCGGCGGCTCGCTGGTGAACTCGGCCATCTGCGTGCGGCCGCCGGACTTCGTGTTCGACGCCTGGTGCGGCGAGTTCGAGCTCGAGCGCACCACCGGCAAGGACCTCGCGCCCCACTTCGACGCCGTGGAGGCGTTCCTCGGCGTGGCGCGGACCCCGGAGGACGTGCAGGGCCGCCGCAACCTGCTGTTCCGCGCCGGCTGCGACGTGCTCGGCATCCCTTCGGAGCCGATCGCTCGGAACGTGAAGGGCTGCCGGGGCAGCGGCGAGTGCTTCACCGGCTGCCGCAGCCGGGCCAAACAGTCGATGGACCTGAGCTACGTCCCCGCGGCGATCCGCGCCGGAGCGCGCGTGCTGACGTCGGTCCAGGTGCAGCAGCTGCACGCCGAGGGCTCGCGAGTGCGCGGTGTGTCGGGCCAGGTGGTGGAGCCCTTCACCGGGCGCCGCAGCCACCGCGTGCGCGTCGACGCGAAGGCCGTGGTGCTCTCCGCCGGCTGCATGGCGACGCCGGTGCTGCTCCAGAAGAGTGGCGACCTCGCCAACCGCTCGGGGCAGGTGGGCCGGAACCTGCAGTTCCATCCCGGCGTGATGGTGACCGGCGTCTTCCCCGACGCGGTGCAGCCCGAGTTCGGCGCGACGCAGTCGTACCAGAGCCTCCACTTCCTGCGCGAGGGCTTCAAGCTGGAAACCTTCTGGGCGCCGCCGACGGCGCTGGCGCTGCGCATGCCCGGCATGGGCGCCGCGCTGAAGCAGCGCCTCGCCGAGCTGCCCCGCTCCGCCACCTGGGACGCGATCCTCTCCTGCCATCGCTCGCTCGGCACGGTGCGCGCGCGCCGCGGCGCGTCGCTCGATCCGCTGCTCACCTGGCACTTCCATCCCGAGGACGTGAAGCTGATCGGCCGGGCGATGGGGGTGCTGGCGGAGATCTTCTTCGCGGCCGGCGCCGAGAAGGTGATCCCCGGCGTGCACGGGCTGCCGGACGAGCTGCACTCCCGCGAGGCGGCGCGCGTGCTGGAGACGCGCCCCTGGAAGGGGACCGACGTGACCTCCGGCTCGACCCACGTCTTCTGCACCACGCGCATGCACGGCGACCCGCGGCAAGGCGTCGTCGACGAGCTCGGGCGCTGCCACGACTTCGACAACCTCTACGTCGCCGACACCGGGGTCTTCCCCCGCTGCACCTCCGTGAACCCGATGCTCACGGGCATGGCGCTCGCGCACCGCACGGCGCAGTCGATGCTCTGAGGCCCGGCCTGTCCCCGCGGGGACGCCGTGATCGCGGGCACTTCACCCGCCCGCCCGTCCTGCCGATTGCTGAGGGGTCCCGGCGCGAGGAGGGGGTTCCATGCGCATTGCCGCGATCACGCTCGGCCTGCTGCTCGCTGCGGCGCCCGCCGCCGCGCAGTACAACCAGGCCCCGCGCGAGCCGCGCGAGTGCACCCGCCTCACCAAGCAGATCCAGCGCTACGAAGGCGACATGCAGCGCGCCCGCGAGCGAGGGAACGATCTCTGGGAGCGGGCGATGGAGCAGCAGGTGGAGCGGCTCGACGCGCGCCGCGTCGAGCGTTGCCCGCAGTACGCGAAGAGCAACGTCGGCGCCAAGCTGCTCGCCAAGGCCGTCGACGTCGCCGCCAAGGCCGCCTGGAAGTATTTCACCTGGAACTACTAGGCTAGGCTGGGCCTCTTTCCGGAGGCCCGCATGAAGCTCTACGACAGCACCCTGGCGCCGAACCCGCGGCGCGTCCGCATCTTCCTGGCCGAGAAGGGCATCGAGGTGCCGAAGGTGCAGGTCGACCTCGGCAAGGCGGAGAGCCGCCAGCCGGAGTTCCTGGCCCGCAATCCCCTCGGTGGCGTGCCGGTGCTCGAGCTCGACGACGGCACCTGCATCGCCGAGAGCGTCGCGATCTGCCGCTACTTCGAGGTGTTGCACCCGGAGCCCCCGCTGCTCGGCACCGACGCGAAGGACCAGGCGCTGGTGGAGATGTGGCAGCGCCGCATGGAGTTCGAGCTGTTCCAGAACATCACGGGCGTGTTCCGAAATACCCACAAGTTCTTCGAGGGACGCATCGAGCAGGTGCCGGAGTTCGGCGAGGTGTGCCGGCGCGCCGCGGAGAGGCGCCTGGCCTGGCTGGATGGCGAGCTCGCGGGACGTCCGTTCGTGGCGGGCGAGCGCTTCACGATCGCCGACATCACGGCGCTCTGCGGGATCGACTTCGGGCGCGTGACGGGCATCCGTCCGTCACCGGAGCAGAAGAACCTGCTGCGCTGGCACGAGGCCGTGTCGAGCCGCCCCAGCGCGAAAGCCTGAGGGGCTACAGCTCCGGGTCGTCCTCGCCCACGGATCCGGAGGCGATGGGGTGCGGCGCGTACTCGGGCCCCTCGTCCCAGCCGGGCAGCAGGCTCGCCTGCTGCAGCCAGGAGCGCGCGATGTCGTCCTCGAGCACCACCGAGCCGAGGCCGTCGCTGATCGCGTCCCAGAGCCCCTGGCCGCCGCTCTCCCACCAGGTCCGCGAGGCGAACTCGTGATCGATCGCAAGCTTGGTCATGCGGCGGGATGGATAGCAGAAGCGGACGCGGGCCCCTCGCCCGAGACGCGGCCCGCGTGATCTCCGACGCCGAGCTGGCGGGCGCGGCCGCCCGGCGCCTCGGCGCGCGTGAGGTTCGCGTGCTGGGGCGCGCGCCGCTGCGCGGCGCCGGCGGCAGCGGCGCGCGGTTCGAACGCGTCGCGCTCGAGGTGGACGGCGTGCGGCGCGAGGCCGTGCTGAAGGGCATCGCTCCCGATCCGCTCGGCCCTACCTTCGAGCGCCGCTTCTACGAGGAGCTGGCGCCGCAGCTTCCGCTGCGCGTGCCCGCCCTCTACGCGAGCGGCCCGCTGC
>Ga0105106_10000615_pt1 | contig 25177 bp, 19 predicted proteins | sample PPLLaktember2015_5_FD_79109 | JGI IMG/M metagenome (GOLD analysis project Ga0105106, IMG submission 79109) | Freshwater sediment microbial communities from Prairie Pothole Lake near Jamestown, North Dakota, USA - PPLs Lake P8 Core (1) Depth... | ecosystem: Environmental > Aquatic > Freshwater >...
AACGATTCGTCCCGCCTCTCTCGCCGAAAGCGGCAGCAATACAGGCATTCCCAGGAACAGAAGCATTAGCCCGGGCGAGTACGCGCTTCGATCCGCACCTGCGAGACCGATGACCCAGATCAAGCCCAAGCCCGTAGCGAGGCACCCCGCGCGGGTGGCGAGCAACGGGTCCAACCTTGGGAGAGCCAACAGGAGGCCGCCCATGACGACATTGATTGCGAGGCGAACAGAAGTCAGCGCCCCTAGCCGATCGGGATATACAGCAAGGTCGAGCAGGAAGTAGGCCGAATTCAGCGCGACGACTACCCACACGCCCGAGCGCAGCGACGCACCCAGTCTCGTGCGACGCACCTCGTTCTGGTACGCCGCATACAAGTCCGTGCCGAACCGATCGGCCATCCCGATTTATTCGTCGCGGAGGCGGTCAAACTTGAGCGAATCCAACGACTTTCGAGATCGTTCGCAGATGGCAGCTACCGGAAGATTCCAACGCCCCTTCGCTCGGGCTACGGGAGTCGTCCCGCAGCGACAAAGGCTTGGGGCGGATCGCCAAAGGCCGACCTCGTTACGACGCGATTGAACCCGCCAGTTTCAAGCAACGCTACGAGTTCCTCCTCGTCGAAGAACCGGAAGCGCCCCATTTCCTCCAAATCTAGTAACCGGGACGCACTGTTGAGGAACTCACGCTGCAGGACCTCAAAGCGGGCAGCCACCTCTGGTCCAAAGATCTGGTGGACTCTGTCCGCCTGAAGTTCGGCGACTCCCGTCGCATAGATCTTCGAGATGTCTGCGTCCCTTCGTAGCGACGACACCACGAGAACACCGCCGGGGCGCAACACACGCCTTGCCTCAGCCAAGACATCCTCCGGCGACTCCAGATAGCTCAGCAGCAATGAAGCGAGGATGCGGTCTGCCGACCCGGTGGCAAATGGCAAGAAGTTTCCACGCAAGTCTAGATCGCCCGCCACCCTTGAAACGCTGACCAAAGACTTGTGATTCCTCGACGAGAGTGATCCACGAAGAGCTTCCTGAACGATGTCTACCTCAACGATGGTAAGCGACGCGTTCAACGCGAGCCGATCAACCGCGCGCGAGAACTCGCCGGTCCCCGCCCCCAGGTCGAGCACACGATGCCCACCAGCACCCAGATCCAAAAACGTCACCTGAGTATCCATCAAAGATCTGTAGGCATCGGTTGCCGTAAGTAGCCCGATACCCCCCTGCCCCTCCCGACCGAGCACGTAGTCACGCCAGAAGGCAACCGGGCGAAACGAATACCTAGGCAAACGCGATCGCTCTGCTTCGCGGCGCCGTCCGAGGTCTGTCAAATCGGGGAGGACGGGCTTCAGTTCCTTCCCCAGCGCAATTCGCCCAGCCTCCCTTGCGACTAACTGAAACGTCTCGATTGCTTCGCGACTACTGCGAAGTTCATGCCCCGTCGGGATCTCGATCAGCCGGCGCGCCGACACATCTCCCGAAGACAACAGCGTCACAACTCGATCAAGGTCCATCCACGCATCGTGGCGCCCGTGGAGCCAACTGATGGGAGCGCTCACGCCGACAAGATCACGGCGCGCATCCTCAAGGAACACAAGACGATTATCCAAGGCATCGCGGCCGGTGTGGTCCATATCGGAAACCACTCCAACCAACTCGTGACGACCGAATGAGACGCCCTCGAGGAGACCGTAGGCGTAATCAACACCGCCTGACACAGCACGCAGACCCGACTGGAGATCAACCATTCCGACAACACTTATCCATCCAGCGAACAACTCCTCTGAATCCTCTGCCATTGCTCGCCGACCCTCAATTGACGCAAGACTAAAGGTCACGAGCACAATATTGCGAGGCTTCAGAGCAGCCCGGAGAAACCGCGCGCTCGCGCGGATATCCTCCACCGCCTGAGAAAACGTAAAGCGCAGGTACTCGTCGCCCGGGCGACGGGCCACCGGGTCGATAAAGGATTCTCCCCGCCGATTTGTTCCGTCAAAGCGCAGAACGGAAATCTGCTCGTCGGAATTCTGAAAGGTCTTGACTATTGTGCGGGCGAGAGGAAGGAATGTCTCCTTAGTGCGACCCCATGACGGAGGGATGAGGACTGCGGTGCCTCCGGTTGTCTTCGCTGATCCGTCGAGAATCCCAACAATTTTCTGACCAAGGTCGTTCTGGTACTCGACAATCTTTGGCTGCACGGGGTTTCTACGTCGAACCAACCTGCTCGGTGCCGCTTGGACCTGAGCGCCGGCAAGCACGATCCGCCTCCAGGCCCTTGCGCTTACGCCTCCCGTCAGAATCGATTCTCTTGTCTCTACGCGGATGGGCGCAATCGTTGGAGCCTTGGTAACCGACATGCCGAGCCGAACCCATCCATCCATGGATTCTGAACGATTCTTGTGGCGAACTTTGGCGTACGCTGTCTCGCCGGCGTCATTCCCGTCGAGGAAGCGCACCTGGATCTCGTCTCCAGGCTCAGGGCATTCGTCCTCAGGCACACTCACGCCGAGTCCGTCATACGACCGGTCACAGACCCTGGCGATGGCCGGTGGTGCGCCCGACCTGTGCCTCAACTCCACTCGTGTGGATTGAGATGGATCTTGGGGAACCTGCTGCCGGCGCAGGTCCCGTCTCTCCGCTTCGTAGATCGCAGCGGGGATCGCCGCCCTTCGAATCCCGTTCAGGTCGGACCCTTCGACGACGCATGCGAAGAAAAAAGCGGCTCCATCGAGGGTGAAGGAGAAGTAGAGCTGCCTTGCGCCCGGCGGGATGTTGGAGACGCGCAGTCCAAAGGAGGCTTCGCCTACCCAGTGAACTTGTGCGGTCCTAGAGGAGTTGCGCCGGTCAACACCGCTCCAGATCCGGACTCGACCCGTCAAGGCCGCTTCGAGCAGGGCACGAATCTCGCCAGGCGCGGTGATCGCTCGGCGATGCAGCCTACGGATGGAGGAGTCAAGGAGCGGGGTGGGCTCAGCGCAACTTGCCTCCGCCAACGCCGGCCCTCCCAAAGCAATCCCCGGGGGGAAAGCTACTGAGACGGCATTTTACGCGTGCGCTTGAGACAATCGCAAGTAGGCATCCTACTGCCCTGTTTCTCCTTTGGGAGAAAGCCTATTGGTCGCGATTGGTCGACCAGTATCGACCCACTCCACGGCCGATCTCCGCAGCCCCTCTCGCAGAAACGTGGCTTGCTATTGGAGGGAGGTTTGGCGGGTCTTAACCCCTGCCTCTCGCAGAAGGGCGAGTGAGATCCCTCCCATGGGATAGTCCGCGTTGTAGACAACCTCGGCGATCCCGGCGTTGATGATCATCTTCGTGCACAGAAGGCACGGACAATAGGTTGTGTACAACGTGGCACCTCGCAGGGAAACGCCGTGATACGCAGCCTGTGTGATTGCGTTCTCTTCTCCATGCGAACAAACGCATTCTGCCAAATCTACTCCACCCGGTCCGAAAGCATTGCACCTCGGGCAGCCACCTTCGTTGCAGTTCCTTACCCCTCGCGGCGTTCCGTTATACCCGGTTGAGACGATACGGCGGTCGATGGTAACGACTGCTGCAACCTTCCGTTTGACACAATTGCTCCGGGAGGCCACGACCCGAGCGACGCTCATGAAATAGTCATCCCATCCGGGGCGCTCGAAATACGCGTTCCGCCGGAGAATCTCTTGGACTGCTTGATAGAGAGCCTCCACTGAACCGTCGTTCCGAACGATGTCATCAGCCATAGCGCGGACGGCCAAGAGCTGCTGCCCAGCGGGGTCCTCGCTTGACATCTCGCGGCCTTCGAGACGCTGGAGATCCGCACTAGTACGTGGATCGCCGCTCCGCCCACGAGCAGACAGACGACCAAGACGAGTTTCCGCTTCAGCATCAATCCAAATGAGACGGAATCTGTCGCTGGCCCGCCTCAGGGTTTCAACCTCTGCTGGATGGCGAATCGAATCAATCACGTAATTTCGATCCGGCTTGAGGAAGCCGATCAGTCTCTTCGCCAGCGCATCGAAACCTTCGGATTCGCGAAGCTCATTACCCAGGGAGATCATACGCTCCCGCGTTTCTACCTCGCCCCGCTTCTTCAGTTCATCCCTAAGCACGTCGGAGAGCGAGAGTGCGACAAAACTCCTTTCAACGAGGAATGAGACGACGATGGTTTTCCCCGCCCCGTAAGGGCCAGAGACTCCTAGTATCATTGGACCTCCAGGCGAGTCAGCAGGATGGGACTCGCCTTTGCCACAACTTCGCTACTGAAGAAGTCCCGCCGATTCTAGGTCTTTCAGAATTTGCAGCATTCCCCGCGCTCTCGCCTTCACCTCCGCCCGTCCAGCCACCTCAACGGCCCGTCTCCGACTTGCAGAATCTGGGTGGCCCTGAAGCAACTGCGCTAGCGCAGATTCCGAACGGACCACCCAAGACGTAGCCCCAGCCAATTGGTCAGTTCTGAGTCCGGCTTCAACCAATGCCTGCGCCTCATCGATCCGGCCCATGACCCCAGCGAGTTGCCCTAGGAAGCGAGACATTGAGCCCCAGGACACCACTCCAAAACCTGCCACGGCGTTTCTCATTTGGTACGGACGTAAGATCTCGAAGAGCGGCGGAGCCCACTTCGACAGCTGGCGACGAACCACCACCTCCACAACGCTGCAGATCCCCAGCGGCCAGTTGATGGTTCTTCGCAAGCCGCTGAACCCTCTATGCGCAAGCCTTTCAACCTCATATTCTGCATCGAAAAGTGGGTCGGAGAGAGTCCGGAAGAAGACCGCGACTGCTCGCCACTCAGGCATGTTGGGATGTTGATCCGCCAATTCCTCGACGCCGCCGAGGGCAATCCCCGCTCCGCCCCTCAACCACAGCGCTTCGGCTACATGTGCCGCAAACGCATGAGTCACGTTTGCATCGCCGAATCGCCTCCCTATCTCTGAATACTCCCGCGCAAGGGCGACCGCTTGATCGAACTCCCCCCGCGAAAGGGACTGGCAGGCCTTGAACATCCGTGGATACCAAGCACCGTAAGGATCATCGAGAGTCGCAAGCTCCGCCTCCATTGCGGAACACTCGCGCTTCATGCCTTCCAGGTCCCCTATCTCCAAGCACGTCGACGCCATGAAGACCCGCGCGACAGACTTCAAAGGACCCCGCGGGTAGCCAAAACCCTCGCGGAGGGTCTCGAGCACCGACACTCGATCCTCTAAGGAATCCGGACCCCAGTCGGCGCCAAGAGCGAACAAGAGGCCACGCACGCGCCGCTCGGGATCCACCGGCCGCAGCGCGTGCAACTGCCTTACGAGCTCCTTCCTACGATCATCAGCATCCGACCAATACAGCGCTAGCGCCAACCGGCCAGTCAACTCGAGGTTCAGCGCCTCGTCCCCGTCTCGGACTGCCCCAAGAGCCCGCTCCAGAAGCGAAATGAGAAGCGGATCAACAACTCCAACCTCTAGAGACAATACGCTCGGCGCCATCCTTAGAGCGGCTTCAGCAAGCGACTTCGTGCGTCCGTGGGTGGCCGAGAGGTCGGCTGCTTCCAAGAGGACTGTTCGCGCTCCCTCTCGATCCCCTACACAAAGCTTGGAAGCGCCCAGCGCGAGCAGGATTCTTATCTCCGCCTCAATATCGAGAGCGTTCCCTTCGCGGCATATCGCCAAGGCATCCGCGAGATACTGTGCGGCGTCAGCGAAGGCTAGATCGCGCAGAGCAACTAGACCGCATCGCTCGAGCAATTCTGCTGCCTTCTCGCGCCCGCCAACCATCCTCGCCTCACGGAAATGCAGAGCGATCGCTGGCAAGTGATCTCCCGAGTCTGCCCCCAAGATCTCGAGCATCGCGCTCCCGGACTCCAAGTGGAGCTCAGCCCTCGTATGGAGGTCCATCTCTTCGTAGAGCGCTTCCCGCAGGAGATCGTGAACGAATTCAACTCGCCCGAAGCGCGCGCTTCGAATGAGACCCGCCTGTTCGGCCACCGACAAGAGTCGACCTATACGATGCGCTGGCAGGTCTGCAACGCGCGCAAGCACGGCTGAATCGAAGGAGGAACCCAGCACAGCTGCAATTCGAAGCGTTTCCGCGCTGTCGGCTGGGAGTTCCGCGATGTGCAGTGCGATTGCCGCACGTGCCACCGTAGGCAGATTCGTCAAGTCAGCCGGGTCCCTTAGACCAGCGCGCGAACGCGCGATCCCGACGATCTGCCACAGGAGAAAAGGGTTTCCTCCTGACGCCTCAAAGATTAGCTCCAGAGACGCCACCGGCACGCGAGGATCAGCGAGCTCAATCAAGAACGCACGTATGTCTTCTCGAGACAGCGAGGGAAGGAGGATGGTGGATGCATTGCTCACGCGACCTAGGCGCGCGAGCTCGACGCGCGGACGCTCCTCTGCCATAGGAGCTGGCCTTTGAGTGGCAACAACGAGCACTGTTGTCTTCGACAAGCTTGGACAGATGTGGATCAGCGCTTGAAGGGATGCGACATCCGCGCGATGGATATCCTCAAGGACGAGCACCAACGGGCGTCCACCGGTCGAATTAGACAAGAGAGATACCAGCCCATCGTACAAGGCGGCTCGGGCGGCAGCAGATTCGAGGGACGCTTCCGCATCCAGCAGAGAGGATGAGAGATCTTCCCTTGTTGTCGCGCCCTCCTCCGCCAACAACTCTAGTCGATCGGACACAACTCCCCGAGATAGACCGCCGAGCTGACGAACTACTTGGCGCCAAACGTAGAACGGCGGGGTTGGCCGAAGGTCCTCAGCGCAAGCGCGCACGTAGATTGCGCCCTGCTGTTCTGCTTGGGAATAGAACCGCTCAAGAAGGCGCGTCTTGCCCGCGCCCGGCTCTCCAACCACGATCACGACCGCACCGGAACCTCGGTGAGCCTCATCCAAACGCATCTTCAGCTCATTGAGTTCTTGCTCTCGACCCACAAACGGCATGGGCGCAGCCGACACAGCTAGTTGCTTCTCCCGCGTCTCCACCACCCACCAATACCCCCTCCCGTGCACCGTCTTGATGATCGACTGCGCGGAGCGGGTGTCGCCGAGGAGCTTGCGGGCGTGGGCGATGGCGTGGGTGAGGGAGGCTTCGGTGACGGCGCGGCCGCGCCAGATCGATGAGAGGATCTCGGATTTGGGGACGGGGCGGTCGCGGTGGCGGATCAGGAGGAGGATGAGGTCGAAGATCTGCGGGGGGACTTCCAGCGGGGTGCCGGCGCGGCAGAGCTGGTAACGCACGGGGTCGAGGTCGAAGTCTAGGAACTGGTAGGACATCGTGGTCGGCGGGTCCCGTATCGCGGCGGCAGCAGGGGGCTGGAAACGCAGCCCGCACCGAGACTACCGGAGACCCGGGCGAAATGGCCGAGGGGTTGACACGTGCCTCCCGATTGTGGGATGCTGCTCATTATTAGCGAATTAGCTAACAATGAGGAGGAACCATCATGCCCGAGTCGGGGCCCGTGACCGTCATCTGCCACTACCGCGTGCGGCCCACCGCAGAGGCCGCGTTCGTCGAGCTGCTGCGGCGACATTGGCCCGCGCTGCACGGACTCGGCGTGGTGACGGACGAGCGGTCGGCCGTCTACCGCGGTGAGGACGAGAAGGGCCGGCCCAGCTTTTTCGAGATCTTCTCCTGGCGGGACGAAGCGGCCGCCGAGCGGGCTCACACGCATCCCGAGGTGCTGGCCATCTGGGAGCCCATGGACACCCTCTGCGAGGGGCGCGACGGGCGACCCAACATGGAGTTTCCCCACGTGCGCCGGCTCGCGCTCTAGGTGCCGGCGCGCCGGAACGCCCTGGTAGAGCTCGAAGGGATCGACCAGGTCTTCGCGGCGCTCTCGCACGCGTCGCGCCGTCACATCCTGCTGGTGCTGCACGCGCGCGGCGACCGCGTGCAGGCGGGCGACATCGCGAGCCGCTTCGCGTGCTCCTGGCCGACGACCAGCCGCCACCTCCGCGTGCTCGAGGACGCCGGGCTGGTGCGCACGGTGCAGAGCGGTCGCGAGCGCTTCTACGAGCTGCAGCGCGAGCGCCTGCTCGGGGTTGCGGGCGGCTGGCTCCGACACTTCGAGGCTCCAACCGGCGCCCGGGCGCCTGCGCGCTAGGCTGCGCCCGTGCAGGTGCTCGTGACCGGAGCCCGCGGCTTCGTCGGGCAGCGTCTCGTGCCGCGGCTCGCCGCCGGCGGCTGCCGCGTCCGCGGCATCGATCGCGAAGTGGACGTCGCCCGGGCCGGCGCCCTCGCGGAGGTCGTCGCGGAGTGCGCGCCGGATGCGGTCGTCCACCTCGCAGCCCTCTCCTTCGTGCCGGACTCGCTCCGCGATCCCGGCGCGAGCTTTCGCGTGAACTTCCTCGGCACGCGCCTGCTGCTCGAAGCCGTGCGCCTCCACGCTCCCCGCGCCCGCGTGCTGGTGGTGAGCACGGGACACGTCTACGGCGCCGCGCCCGGCGACGTCCGCTTCGACGAGTCCGCGCCGCTGCGGCCGGACTCGCCCTACGCCCGCGCGAAGGCCGCCGCCGACCTGCTGGCGCGCGCCTACGCGGAGCGCGGGCTCGACGTGGTGCGCGTCCGCCCCTTCAACCACACCGGCGCCGGTCGGCCCGAGCAGTTCGTCGAGTCGAGCTTCGCGCGCCAGATCGCGGAGATCGCAGCGGGTCGCCGCGCGCCGCGCCTCACGGTCGGCAACCTCGATGCGGTGCGCGACTTCCTCGACGTCGAGGACGTGGTGGACGCCTACCTCCGGCTGCTCGACCGCTCGGCTCCCGCCGGCCTCTACAACGTGGCGAGCGGCGTCGGGCGAAGCGTCGCCGAGGTGCTCGACACGCTGCTCGAGCTGGCCGGCATCGGCCCCCGCGATGCGGCGCTCGAGGTCGTCGTGGACCCTGCGCGCTGGCGGCCGGCCGACCGCGCGGTGGGCGACGCGTCGAAGCTCCGCGCGGCCACCGGCTGGTCGCCGCGCATCGCCTTCCGCGACACGCTGCACGCGATCCTCGACGGCTGGCGCAAGGAGCTCAGCGCCGCGTGACGAGGCCGAGCCAGACGTCACCCGTGGGATCGTCTTCCTCGCGCGCCCGTTCCACGGCGAGCCCCACGCGCCCGAGCGCGGCCTCCAGCTCGGCCCGCTCGGCCGCGAGCAGGCCCGAGAGCACGGCCCGCCCGCCCGGCCGGAGCGCGGCCGCCAGCTCGGGAAGGATCGGCAGCAGCTCCGAGCGCAGCAGGTTGGCCGCCACCACGTCGAAGGGCGGCGCCCGCAGCGCGCCGATCCCGCCCGCGAAGAGCTGCAGCCGGCCCTCCATCCCGTTGCGCAACGCGTTCGCGCGCGCCTCGCGCACCGCGATCGGGTCGAGGTCGAAGCCGACGGCGGCGCGCGCTCCGAGCGCAAGCGCCGCCAGCGCCAGCACGCCGCTGCCGGTGCCGGCGTCGAGCACCCGCGCCCCGCGCAGCACATCCGAGCGAAGCTCGTCGAGCAGCTCCAGCGCGAGGCGCGTGGAGGCGTGGCCGCCGGTCCCGAAGGCCTGGCCCGGGTCGATCACCAGAGCCGCGGGCTCTCCCTCGTCGGGCACGAACGGCGGCCGCACCGCCAGCCGCGGCGAGATGCGCACGACGCCCAGCCCCTCGCGCCAGCGAACGCTCCAATCCTCCTCGGGCGCAGCCTCCGCGCCGGACACGCGCAGCGCGCCCGCGACCCCGGCGGCGAGGGCTGCCAGCGCACCCCCCACGGCCGTCGCCGCTGCGACCGGCGCGTAGACGAGGAGCTCCGTGCCTTCCGGCCGCCCTTCCCCGCCCCGCTCTTCGAGGCCGCTCGCGCCCGCCGCGAACGCCTCGGCCGCCGCGCGCTCCGCGAGCGGCGCGTCCGCCGCCCGCACGCGAATGCAAACGAAGCGCGCCGCCACTGCCGCTCTCTCCTTCCGGCGCCGCCTGGCGCCGTTCCTCGTCGCCGTCTCGCTGCTTCCGCTGGGCTGCTACTACGCGCATCTCGCCAGCGGACAGACGCGCATGCTGATCGCTCGCCAGTCGATCGACGACCTGCTCGCCGAGCCCGCGACCCCGCCCGAGCTCGCCGACCGGCTCCGCCTCGCCGCGGCGGTGCGCGCCTTCGCGAGCGAGCTCGGCCTCGACGTCGGCGAACAGTACACGAGCTACGTCGACTGGCCCGGCGACCGCGTCGTGACGACGGTGGTCGCCACCCGGCCCGGCGAGGTCGAGGCGCGCGGCTTCTGGTTCCCGCTGATCGGCCGCGTACCCTACAAGGGGTTCTTCGAGCTGGCCCGCGCCGAGAGCGAGGCCGCCCGACTCGCGGCAGAGGGGCTCGACACCTGCCTGGTCCCCGTGCTGGCGTACTCCACCCTCGGCTGGATGGCCGATCCGCTCACGGCCCCCCTCGCCCGCAGCCCGCGTCTCGCCGAGACGCTCATCCACGAGCTCGTGCACGCGACCGTCTACCTCGCGAGCGAGCCGGACTTCAACGAGGGCCTGGCGACCTTCGTCGGCCAGGAGGGCGCGGTGCGCTTCGCCGAGCGCGACGGCGCCGAGGCCGCCGCGCGCGAGCGGATCCGCGTGACGGAAGACCGCCGCGTGGCGGCCGAGCTGCAGGCGTTCCGCGACGACGTGCGGGAGCTCTATGCGAGCGCTCCTCCCGGCTCCGAGCGCGAGACCGCCCGCGCCGAGCGCGAACGCTCGGCGCGCGCCGCCCTCGCCGGCCTGCCCCTCACCACGCGCGACCCCGCCTGGCTGGCCGCGAACGTGCGTCTGAACGATGCGTGCCAGGCCCTCGCCGGCACCTACCAGGGCGATCTCGCGCGCTACGCCCGGGCGCTCGAGGCGGACCGCGGCGACCTCTCGCGCTTCCTCGCGCGCGCCCTCGAGGCGGCGGAAGCCCCCGACCCACGCGCGGCGCTGCTTCCGGCCGCCCCCTGAGGCTGCGCCCTTTCGCCTGCCGCAGCGCGCCTCTCGCCCCGGTGCCTGCGTCCGCCAGACGCCCGGGAACCCGCTCAGGCGGAGCGGCGTCCCTGCCGAAGATTGATGAGCCGCCCTGCGCGGCCCGGAGGAGGTGCGGTGGCTGGTTCGGAGCCGAGCGAGGAGCGGGACGCGGGCGCGCAGGGGAACGGGAACGAGGCGATGGACCCCGCGGCGGCCGCGGAGCTGGCGAGTCGCTTCCGCGCCAACGTGGAGCGTGCGCTGCGCGGGAAGAGCGAGGTCGTGCGCCGCGCGGTCGAGGCCTTCGTCTCCGGCGGCCACCTGCTGCTCGAAGACGTCCCGGGCGTCGGCAAGACCACCCTCGCTCGTGCGCTCGCCCGCTCGGTCGACGCCAGCTTCCGGCGCATCCAGTTCACCAGCGACCTGCTGCCGAGCGACGTCCTCGGCGCCTCCGTCCCCGAGTTCGTGGAAGGGCGCCCCACCGGGAAGTTCGGCTTCCAGCCCGGTCCGCTCTTCGCCCACGTGGTGCTGGCGGACGAGATCAACCGCGCCAGCCCGAAGACGCAGTCCGCGCTGCTCGAGGCGATGAGCGAGGGCCGCGTGACCCTCGACGGCCGCACCCACCGGCTGCCGGACCCGTTCTTCGTGGTGGCCACCCAGAATCCCGCGGAGCACCACGGCACCAACCCGCTGCCCGAGTCGCAGCTCGACCGCTTCCGCGCGCGGCTGCGCCTCGGCTACCCCGAGCCCGCCGACGAGGCCGCGTTGCTGCGCGACGACCCGGCGCTCCACGCGCTGCCCGAGCTCGAGCCCGTGCTGAGCATCGCCGACGTGCTCGCGATGCGCGCCGCCGCGGAGCGCGTGAAGCTCGCAGACGCCGTGGTGGGCTACCTGCTCGCGATCGTCGCCGAGACGCGGCAGCACGACGCCGTGCACGTCGGCGTCTCGCCGCGCGGCGCGCTGGCGCTGCGGCGCGCGGCGCAGGCCCGCGCGCTGGTCGACGGGCGCGACTTCTGCATCCCCGAGGACGTGCGGGAGCTGGCCGTCGACGTGCTCGCCCATCGCATCGTGGTCGACCCGCGCGGGCTGGGCCAGCGCGGCGCCGAGGAGGCCGAGTGGCTGGTGCGCGAGATCCTCGAGCAGGTTCCGGTCCCGCTCTGAAGGCGGCGCGCCGCGACCCCGCCCGGCGCCGCCGCGACCCGCGCCGGAAGGGCCTCGTGTGGCGCCGGATCCGGCTCTGGCTGCGCCCGCCGCGCACGCTCCAGCCGACGCGCGCGGGCTGGCTCTTCTTCGTCCTCACGCTGGGCGTGGGCTTCGCCGCGCTGAACACGGGCAACAACCTCCTCTACCTGGTGTTCTCGTTCCTGCTCGGCTTCCTGGTGCTCTCGGGCGTCCTCTCGGAAGCGGCCCTGAGGCGCATCGAGGTGCGCCGCCGCCTGCCGCGCGAGATCTTCGCCGGGAGCCCGGTGCCGGTGGGTCTCGAGATCGAGAACGACCAGCACCGCATCGTCTCGTACGCAATCGTCGTCGAGGACCTCGCCGGCGACGACCTCCACGACGCGCTGCCCCTCGGCCGGGTCTTCGTGCTGCGGCTCGGACCGGGAGCGCGGCAGCAGCGCGCCTACCTGCTGACGGCGGCGGCGCGAGGCCCGCTCCGCCTGGCGGGCTACCGCATCTCGACCCGCTTTCCCTTCGGGCTGTTCCTGAAGTCTCTCCTGCTCGAAGCGCCCGCCGAGACGCTCGTGTACCCGGCCGTGGATCCGCTGCGCGCCGCCGCCTTCGGGAGCGGCGGGCGGAGCCTGGGTGAGGCCCGCAGCCACCAGACCGGGCACGGCACCGAGGCCGCCGGCCTGCGCGACTTCCGGCCGGGCGACTCGGCGCGCTCCGTACACTGGCGTGCGTCGGCGCGCCGCGGCCTGCTGCTGGTGCGCGACCGCGAGCGCGAGGAGCGCCCCGAGATGGAGGTGCGCCTGCGCACCCGCGGCCGGGAGGGGGGCGATGGGTTCGAGGCCTCGGTGCGGCTGGCCGCCTCCGAAGTGGTGGCGCACCTCGACTCCGGCTTCCGCGTGGGCCTCGCGAGCGACGGCGAGCGCATCCCGCCCGCCGAGGGCCCGAGCCACCGCGCCCGGCTGCTGACCTTCCTGGCGCGGGTCGCGCCGGAGCCGGCCGCGGGCCCCCGGGAGGCGGCATGAGCCGCCGCGAGTTCCGCGTCTCCCTCGACGCGCCGCGGCCCGCGGCGGCGCTGGTGATGGGCACGGCCGCCACCGCGACCCTCGCCGTCACGGGGCAGGTCGCGCCCGTAGCCCTCGGCGCCGCCCTGCTGTGCCTCGCCGTGGCGGCGATCTGGCGCGAGCGACCCCTCGGCTTCCAGCGCAGCGCCTGGATCCTGAACGCGGCCCTCGGGGCGATCGTCGCACTCTCCGTGGCGCTCTGGGTGCACGGCGCCCTCGCCCTCGTGGCCCTCGCGCACTTCGCGCTGCTCACCCAGGCGCTCCAGCTCCTCGACGCGCGACCGCGCAAGTCCGAGTTCCTGCTGGTGGCGCTGGCGCTCTTCCAGGTGGTGCTCGCGGCGAACCTCACCGACAGCATGCTCTTCCCGCCGCTCCTCGTGGTGTTCGCGGTAACGGCCGTCTGGACGCTGATGGTGCACACGATCCGCGCCGAGGCGATCGAGGCGGGCGAGCCCGCCTCGGCGGGCCGCGTGCTCACGCGCCAGCTCTTCGGCATGACCTGCGTGGCCTCTCTGGCCACCATCGTGATCGCCGTCGCGATCTTCCCGCTGATCCCCCGCGTGCGCTCCGGCGCGTTCCTCTCGAGCGGCATCGGCGGCGGGGCGGGCCTCTCGGGCTTCTCGGATCGCGTCTCGCTGGGCGAGCTGGGCCGCATCCGGCTCGACCCGTCGATGGCGCTGCGCGTGCAGACCCTCGAAGGCGAGGCGCCGGCCACCGAGGACGCCTACTGGCGCGGCCTCGCCTTCGACCACTTCGACGGTCAGGGCTGGTCCGTCACCCCCGACGCCCACGAGTTCGTGCTCGGCACGAGCGAGCTCGGGGTCGCGGTCGGCTCCCACCCGCGCGGCGAGCGGCTCACCCAGCGCATCGTGCGCGAGCCCGTCGCCTCCGGCGTGCTGTTCTCCGCCGGCAAGAGCCTGCGCCTGCGCGGGGCCGTCGGCCGCGTCGAGCGCGACGTCAACGGGGGGCTCTACGCGTTTCCGACCGCCACCGAGCGCGTCTCCTACGTGGTGACGACCGCCGTCGACGAGCACGACGACGACGCCCTGCGCACCGATCGCAGCGAGCCCCCGCACGACCGCGGCGAGCGCTACCTCCAGCTTCCCGCCCTGGCGCCCGAGATCGGCGCGCTGGCGGGGGAGATCGTCGCGGGGCTCCCGAACGACGCCGAGCGCGTGCGCGCCCTCGAGCGCTACCTGCGCCGCACCGGCCGCTACACCGACGACCCGCCCGCCCACGGCAGCGACGGCCGCTCGCCGATCGAGTCCTTCCTGCTCGCGCGCAGCGAGGGCCACTGCGAGTACTTCGCCTCGGCGATGGTCGTGCTGGCGCGCTCCCTCGGCATCCCGGCGCGCCTCGTGAACGGCTTCGCCGGCGGCGAGCCCAACTCCATCCTCGGCTTCACCGAGCTGCGCCAGTCGAGCGCGCATACCTGGGTCGAGGTCCACTACGACCGCGCCGGCTGGGTGCGCTACGACCCGACGCCCCCGGACCTCCGCCTCGCCGGTGCCAGCGCCCTCTCCGCGAGCGATCGCCTGGCCGCGCTGCAGAGCGCTCTCGAGTTCTGGTGGTTCCGCAACGTCATCGACTTCGACCGCGGACGCCAGGCCGCAGCGCTGCGCGGCCTCTGGCAGAGCTGGCACGCGTGGCGCACCTCCCAGAAGAACGCCGGCGGCTCGCACGACGAGCGCCCGCGCGACGGCGCGCCCTCCCTCTCGCTCCCGCCCTTCGCGCTGCTGGGCGGGGCGCTCGCGCTCGCGGCGCTGCTCGCGTACGCCGCGCGCCGGCGCCGCCGCCAGCACGAGGCCGTGCCGGTGTACTACACCCAGGCCCTCCGCCTGCTCGCTCGCCGCGGCGCCCGCCGCGAGCCGGGCGACACCGCACGCGCCTTTGCGGCCCGCAGCGCCGCCGCCCTCGGCCCCGAGCCGGCCCTCGCCTTCGCGCAGCTCACCGAGCTCTACCTGACCGAGCGCTTCGGCGGCCGCGTCGTCGTGGCCGACGGTGCGAAGGCGCTGCGCGTCCTCCGCGACCGACTGCGCGGCTGACGCGATCGCTTCGCGCCCACGCGGCGCTCCGGCAGCCGTGATAGCCTGCCCAGGTGAGCCGCTTTGTGTTCCTGGACCGCGACGGCACCCTGGTGCGCGACTCCGGGTATCCCCACCGCGACGAGGACTACGAGCTACTGCCCGGTGTGGCGGCCGCGCTGCGGCGGCTCCGGGAGGCGGGCTTCCGGCTCGCGATCGTGACGAACCAGAGCGGCATCGGGCGCGGAATCTTCGGGGAGGCGGACTTCGCGCGCTTCCAGGCCCGCCTGATCGCCGACCTCGCGCGCAGCGGAGTCGCCATCGAGCGCACCTACCACTGCCCGCACGGGCCGGATGCCGGGTGTGACTGCCGCAAGCCGGCGCCGGGGATGCTCTGGCGCGCCCGCGACGAGCTGGGGGCGGACCTCGCCGCGAGCTGGGTGATCGGCGATGGCGCGCGCGACGTCGAGCTGGCGGCGCGCGCGGGCTGCGGCGGCGCGGTGCGCATCCGGCCCGCGCCGGGCGGCGACGGCGAGGCCGCGCGCCCGCCGCGCTACGCCGAGGCGCCGGACCTCGCGGGCGCGGTCGACGTCGTCTCGAAGTGGCCGATCGAGAGCTGAGATCAGGAGCCCGCGCGGCGCGCGCAGGCCGCAAAGAACAGCAGGTGCGCGAGGTTCGGGGCTGCGGGCGCCAGGAACGCCTGCAGCCACGGGGATGCCGCGGCGACCGCCGCCAGCACCAGCGTCCCGAGCGCCGGCACGAGCAGCGCGAGCCCCAGCGCGCTGCGGCGCAGCGCCGCGCCGGCGAAGAGCAACGACGCCACGAGCACCGCCGCCCCCGCGGCCGCCCAGAGCGCCACCAGCGCGCCGCCGGCGCTCGCGACCGCAGCCAGCGGATCCAACGCGGGCGCCCCCGCACGCACGGCCCCGGCGATCTCCAGCGCGGTGAGCCCGTGGATCAGCGTGCCGAACGCCGCCGACGCCGCGCCGAGGCCGACGATCGCGCGCCCCGCCCGGCGCGAGGTCGCGGCCGACACCGCGCGCGCGGCGTCGTGCCAGCCGAGCGCGTAGAGCGGGATGCCGGCGACGCCGAGCGCGCAGCCGAGCCAGAGCCATCCGAGCCCGGCGCTCGGGAGCCCGAGCTCCGGCCGGCGCGCGTTCGCGACCCAGAGCATCAGCAGGTCTCCGGCGCTCGCGACCGCCGCGGCCAGCGCCGGCAGCCAGCGCGCGCCCCTCAAGCTAGAGCGCCCCGTAGAGAGGGTGCGTCTGGGGGATCACGCGCACGTCGCGCAGGGCTCCCTCCGCGCGCGCCGCGAGGGCCAGCATGCGCGCGGCGCTCGGGCGCTCGCGCACCGGGCCGTGGGGGGTCACCGGCTGGAGCACGAGGATCGCCTGCGGCGCCACGCGGGCGATCGCCGCCACGGCGGCGTCGATCTCCGCGTCCTCCGAGGCCGGCGTCACCACGATCTTCACCACCACCTGCGGCGCCGCGCGCGCGCGCGCGAGGAACTCCTCGTGCTCCGCGTGGAACGGGGCCGCCGCGCTTCCCTTCGCCTCGCTCGCCCGCCGCACGTCGCTCGCCAGCTTCCAGTCCATCGACACCACGTCGACGTGGGGCAGCACGAGTGCCAGCGGCTCGGCGTGCAGGCCGTGGGTCTCGAGGTGGATGCGCGGGCCGAGGGCGCGCAGCGCCCGGGCCAGCTCCGCGCACGCCTCGGGCTGGAGCAGCGGCTCGCCGCCGGTGAGGCTCACGAAGCGGTGGCGCGGCGCTTCGAGGACGCGCGCCGCCTCGAGCACGACCGGCAGCGGCACGGGGTTCGGCACCACGCGGAACTCCGCCGAGCCGCGGCGCAGCTCGATGCGACACTCGCGCGCGGGCTTCCAGGTGTGCGGCGAGTCGCACCAGCGGCAGCGCAGGTCGCAGGCGCCGAGCCGCACGAACAGGGTCGAGGCGCCGACGTCCGGCCCCTCTCCCTGCACGGAGGAGAAGATCTCTACGAGGTTCGCGTCCACGAGCGGCGCTCCCGGGCCGCGCGGCCTCAGCCTTCGAGGAGCGAGCGGCTCATGCCGATCTCGGCGACCGCCTCGTCGAAGCGCTCCGGGTGCCGCGCGAGGTCGCGAATCCGGAAGCGCGCGACGTGGTCGTCGCCCGGCAGCGCCTCCGCCCAGCCGAGCTTCTCGGCGAGGTGGTCGACCATCGACGCGACGTCGAGGGCCTTGCCGCCGGAGTCGTCGGCGCCGAGCACGCAGGTCTCCGAGCCCTCGCTGCGCACCAGCGACAGCGCGGCGCCGAAACGCTCGCGCAGGATGCGCGCCACCAGCGCGGCGTCGAGCTCCGCGGGCACCTCGCTCACCACGAGGCCGTAGCCCGCGAAGTGCACCAGCCGGAAGTCCTGCGAGGCGACGTACTCCGCCTCGACGGGCGGCGGCGGCGGCGGCACGCGCGAGGCCTCGCGCGCGAGGTCCGAGGGCCGGCCGGCCAGCAGCGGCTCCAGGTCCGCGCGGTGGTCGCCGGGCCGCTTGCCGAGCTCGCCGAGCCGGTGCCACCAGAGCCGGCCCCAGCGCTCCCAGTCGTGCTGGGTGAAGGAGCCGTTCAGGAGATCCACCAGCTTGTCGGTGAAGCGGCTGCGCCGGCCGCAGAGGGTCAGCACCGCCGGCAGCACGCTCTCCGTGGCGGGGGTGACGTGGACCATGGAGGCGCCGAGCGCGTGGCGCATCGCGTGGAGGTCCTCGGGGGGCCACACGTGGTGGTCGAACCAGGCGAGCCGCCCGCGGTAGAGCGCCGCAGCCTGCAGGGCGTCGTGGGACGGCTTGGCCTCGAAGCCGACCACGTAGATCGGCGTGTTGCCGCGCAGGTCCGTGGCGACGCCGCGGAAGAACGTCATCAGCTCGCTCTGCGGGTAGATCCAGAGCCCCTCGATGCTGCGGACCTCGCGGGCGAGCAGCAGCGCGCCGAGGATCGAGCGGCGGTCCGCGTGGGCGAGGATCGCCGCCCGCCCGCGCGGCAGCTCCGGCTCGGCCGCCGCGGCGGCGCGCTCGTCGGGATCCGTCTCGCCGGAGAGCACCGGGGGCGACGCGGCGAGCTGCGCGCGCCGGCGTCGCTCGCGCTCCATGCGCAGGCGCTCGGACGCGGTGAGCGGCACCTCCTCGAGGTCGCCTTCCTCGTACTGCGGCTCGGGCTCCTCGAGCTCCGGGACGTCGGGGGAGAGCTCGAGCAGCGCCTCGGCGTCCTCGTCCTCGCCCGGCTCCGCCGCGACGCGGCCCCGCGGTGCGGCTTCTTCGGGCCCTTCCCCCTCGTCGTCGCTGCTCTCGGGCTCTGCGCCGGCACCGCGGCTGCGGCGACGGCCGCCCCGGCGGCGGCGTCCGCGCGCCCGGGGCTCCTCGCTCTCGGTGGCTTCGTCTTCGAGGTCGAAGAGCGACATCTCGAGGAAGGGACGCGGCGCGGGAGCGGCCTCGACGCGCTCCTCGGCCGGGCGCTCGCGCGGCGCCTCGCGCTCGCGCAGCCCCTCGCGCTCGCCGGCAGCTTCGCCTTCGGGCGCGTCGCGCCGCCCGCGGCGCCCGCGGCGGCGCCGCCGGCGGCGGCCGGGCCCGGCCTCTCCGGCCTCTGCACCCTCGGCGAGCTCCTCGCCCTCGGCGCCCTCGTCCTCGACCTCGGCCTCGGATTCGGCCTCGCCCGCCAGGGGCTCGAAGCGGGTCTCTTCGCGCGGCATCTCGCTGGGCGGCGGCGCTTCGCGCGGCGCCGACGGCGTGACGGACGGCGGCAGGAAGCTGCGGCGCGCGACGGGCGCCGGCTGCGGGAGCGCCGGCGCCGCAGCGCCGCGCAGCGACAGCTCGACACCGCCGCTGCCCTCGCGCAGCAGGTAGGTCTTCGAGACGAGGCCGAGATGCTGCAGCGCGAGCTCGACCGCGGGGGTCAGCTCCGCGCCGGCGAGCGCGAGGCCCGGGGTCCCGAGCTTCACCGGCGGCGGCGCGCCGGCCAGCAGCGCTCCGAAGATGGGCTCCAGACGCAGCGCGGCCTCGAGCACGCTCGCGAGCGCGCCGAGGTCGAAGCGCCGGCGCGCGGCGCCGACCAGGGGCGCCCCCTCCGCGTCCGCCGCGGCGAAGTCCACCGCCTCGCACTCCTCGCCGGCCGGCCAGACGCACACGGCTCGGGCGCCCGAGGCGTCGGCGAGGGCTTGCAGGGAGCGCGCCCGCAGGCCGCCTTCGCCGTCGCGAACCTGGCGGTCCGACAGGAACTTGCGGAGCTGCCCCTCGAGTCGATCCAGAGCATCCGCGAGGTCTTCGCCGGCGAGCCGATAGCTGGCCCGCGCGGGCTCGAGGACCTCGAGCACCGGGCCTTCCACGCCGGCGCGCAGCGCCGCCACCGGCCGCGCCATCAGCACCAGCTCCGCGGCGCCGTCGGCGCCTCGCACGACGCCGCCGTGCTTCGCGGCGAGCCCGCGCAGGCCGGCCAGGGCGCGCTCGAAGCGCGCGCGCTCGGAAGCCGTGGGAAGCGCCGCACCGGCGAGCTCCGCGGGCGTGGCGAGCGACGCCGCATGGGCCTCCGCCTCGACCGCGCCTCCCTCCGCGAGCGAGGGCGCCGCGAGGGCGCCGAGCTCGAAGGGAAGCCCCGTCACCAGCCCGAGCAGGCGGCGGTCGACCTCGCGCCAGCTCGGCGAGATCGCCACGACGCGCCCCCGAAAGCCCGGCTCGGCGGCCAGGCGGGCCCCTGCCACGACGGCGCCGAGCAGCGCCGCCACGCCGGAGCCCGGAGCGAAGGACACGATCACCTTCTCGCCCGCGCTGCCTTCGCCCACACCGACCGCGCAGAGCCAGTCGGGCAGGTCCTCGAAGTGGACGGGCTCGAGGCGCGCGACGCCGGCGAGGCCCGCCTCGGCGATCCGCGCGAGCCAGGAGCCGTCGATGGGCGGCCGAGCCGAGCCGCTCTCGCCCCCGTTCCCGCCACGCCAACGGCGGCGGCCGAATCGCCTTCGCATCAACCGATCCCTCCGGAAAACGGAGGGTTAGCGGATACGCCCCTGCCCCGCACCGGGCGCGCCGGGGGGGACGATCAGCGAGGATTTGTCCGCCTCCTCGCGCGATTGCTGCTCCAGCCGCTCGATGAAGGGGAGCAGCGGGCGCTCGAAGAGGGCCAGGGCCAGCGGATTCTCGGCGGGGGGGCGGCGCTCGAAGGCCGCGGAGGCGGCGAGGCAGGCGCGCGCCGGACCCTCCTCTCCCCGGCCCTGGAAGACGAAGGCGGCGTGCCGGAAGAGCGCGGCCACGCGGGCTCCGCCCGGGCCGGCGAAGGCCTCGGCCGCGCCCTCGCGGAGCAGGGTCTCGAGCTGCTCGCGGCGGTGGGCGCCAGCCACGATGAGCGGGCTCTCCCAGGCCTCCTGGAGGCGCTTGGCCGTCGGCTCGAGCAGCTCGCGGACGGGCCAGGGGCCGACCCGCCCCTCGCGGACCAGGGCGAGGGCGGGCTCGAGGTCGAGCGGCTCGCCGGGCTCGCCGAGAGCATCGCGCACGAACTCGCCGGGCGTCGGCGCGTCCGCCGAGACCTCCGCGAGCTGGCCCTGCCACTCCCGCCAGCCGGCGGGCAGCGGGCGTTCCGCCGGCTGCGCCTCGGCGGCGCGCTGCACCAGCGCGCGCACCGCCGCGGGGGGCGCCTCGACGGCGGGGAGGCCGCGGTTCCCCGTCACCTCGCGCAGGAACGCGCGCACCTTGCTGCGCCCGGCGGAGTACACCTCGACGTTCAGGATGCCCTGGCCTTCGGCGAAGGCGATCTCGAACAGGCGCGCACCTCCCGACGGATGGCTCTCCACGAGGTAGGCGATGCAGGCGCCGAGCGGGTCCGGCGCGGTCACCGCCGCCGCCGCCAGCTCGTCGGCCACCTTCGGAAGGTGCGCGACCGTCGGCGCCGGAGCCGGCTCCGCGATCTTCATGCCTTGCGACTTCAGCTGATGGAGCGCGCGGCGCAGCAGCTTGCGCCCGGGCTTCGGGAGCGCGGACTCGTCGACCGCGAGCACCGCCTCGGCCCCGCCTTCGAGCTCGAACCAGGCGTCGAGCAGCTCGTCGGCGGCCTCGGGATCGTCCGCCAGCAGGAACGACAGCACGCGCGCCGCGGCGGCGGTCGAGAGGCCCGCGAGCACGCGTTGCGGGTCGCCGTTCGCCGGCCGGATGACGTCGGCCTCGGCGGCCAGGGCGCCGGCGGCGCGCTCGAGGGCGGCTGCGAGACTCACGGTGCACTCTCCTTCAGGACCCAGGCCAGGTAGGCGGCGCTGCCTCCGGCGGCGCTGAGGTGTAGCACCTCCGGCACGTCGTAAGGATGAAGCGCGCGTACCCGCGCCTCCAGGGCCGCCGCGCGCTCGGCGCGGGCCTTCACCACCATCAGGACCTCGGGCTCGTCGTGCACGCGGCCTTCGAAGCGGTAGATCGAGCGCACGCCGGGCACCAGGTTCACGCACGCGGCGAGGCGCTCCTCGACCAGCACGCGCGCCAGGCGCGCCGCGGTCTCGGCGTCGGGCGCGGTGACGAGGGTGACCTGCACCGCCCCGGGCGACGGCGCGTCAGGCGCGGGCGGCACGGGTCTCCGAGAGCCGCTGGTGCTCGGCGAAGGCGAAGCGGTCGGTCATGCCGGCGACGTAGTCGGCGATCGCCCGCGCCTCCCCATCCTCCGGGAAGCGCGCACGCACGTGCTCGGGGAGCCGCGCCGGCTCGGCCCGGAAGGCGCGGAACAGGTCGCCGAGCACGCTCTCGGCCTGGCGGGTCATGCGCAGCACCTCGGGGTGATGGTAGAGGTTCTGGTAAAGGAAGGCCTTGAGCTCGACGCGCCCGCGCTCGCTCGCCTGCGAGAGGCCCGCGAAGCGGTGCGGCGCGGCGCGCAGGGCGTCGGCGTCGGCGAGGCCCGCGGCGGCGAGGCGCGCGGCCGTCGTCTCGACCCAGTCCGTCACCAGCCCGTCGATGATCGCGCGCACCGTCTGGGCGCGCAGCACGCTCTCGGGCGCATCGGGGAGCCGCTCCGAAACCCGGGCGCGGGTCTCGCGCCACAGCGCGACGTCGTCGAGCGGCTCCGCCGTCAGCAGACCCGAGCGCAGGCCGTCGTCGAGGTCGTGGTTCAGGTAGGCGATCTCGTCGGAGGCGTCGGCGATCTGCGCCTCGAGGCTGGGCTGCGCCGCGAGCTGCGGAAGCGGCACGGGGTGCGGCCAGTCGGCGCCGTGCTTCAGGATGCCCTCGCGCGTCTCGGCGGTGAGGTTCAGCCCGCGGAAGTGCGGGTAGCGGTCCTCGAAGAGGTCGACGATGCGGAGCGTCTGCCGGTTGTGGTCGAAGCCGCCCTCGCCTTCGAGCAGCGCGTCGAGCACGCGCTCGCCCGCGTGGCCGAAGGGCGTGTGCCCGAGGTCGTGGGCCAGCACCACGGACTCGGCCAGGTCCTCGTTCGCGCGCAGCGCCCGCGCGATGGTGCGCGCGATCTGGCTGCCCTCGAGCGTGTGCGTCAGCCGGTTGCGGTAGTGGTCGCCCTCGTGGTGGACGAAGACCTGCGTCTTGTACTCGAGCCGGCGAAAGGCGCGCGAGTGGACGATGCGGTCGCGGTCGCGCTGGAAGGCGGTGCGGTAGGGATGCTCGGCCTCGGCGTGCACCCGCCCCTTCGAGTCCGCTGCGCGCTGGGCGTAGGGCGCGAGGCGCGCGTCCTCCTCGCGCTCGTAGGCCTCGCGCGTCCGCACCAGGGGATTCAGCGCTCGGCCTCCTTGCGCAGCACCTGCTCGAGGCGCTGGCGCGATGCGTCGTCGATGCGGTCGAGCGGCGGCCCGCCGGGCGAGGGCTCGCGCTCGACGAGAGCGAAGAACGCGCCGGCGGCCAGCGCCAGGGCGACGGCCACGACGAGCCAGCGCTTCACCTCGCGAAGGGTAGAATTCCGCCGCCATGCCCACCAGCGCGATTCCGCCGCGTCTGCTGCTCGGACCGGGGCCCTCGAACGTGCCGCCCCGGGTGCTCGCAGCCCTCGCGCAGCCCCTGCTCGGGCACCTCGATCCCGCCTTCCTCGCGATCGTCGACGAGGTGCAGGAGCGCCTGCGGCGGCTCTTCGGCACGCGCAACGAGCTCACCTTGCCGCTCTCGGCGACCGGCAGCGCCGGCATGGAGGCCTGCCTCGTGAACCTCCTCGAGCGCGGCGAGGACGCCGTAGTCGGCGTGGCGGGCGTCTTCGGCGAGCGCATGTGCGAAGTGGCGGCGCGCTGCGGGGCGCGGGTGACGCGCGTCGAGGCCGAGCCCGGCACGGCCCTCGACGCGTCCGCGATGGCCGCAGCGATCGCGCGCGTGCGCCCGCGGGTCGTGGCCTTCGTGCACGCCGAGACGTCGACGGGGGTGCTGCAGCCGGTCGAGGAGATCGCGGCCGCCGCCCGGGACGCCGGCGCCCTCGTCGTGCTCGACTGCGTCACGTCCCTCGGCGGGCTCCCCGTCTCGCTCGACGCGTGGGGCATCGACGCCGCCTACAGCGGCACGCAGAAGTGTCTCTCGTGCCCGCCGGGCCTCTCGCCCGCCAGCTTCTCCGCGCGGGCCCTCGAGCGGGTGCGCCGGCGCGCGACGCCGGTGCAGAGCTGGTACCTCGACGTCACGCTGCTCTCCGGCTACTTCGGCCGCGAGCGCGTCTACCACCATACGGCGCCGATCTCGGCGATCTACGGGCTCGCGGAGGGGCTGCGCATCGTCGAAGAGGAAGGCATGGAGGCGCGCGCCGCCCGCCACCGCGAGGCCGCGCTCGCGCTCGTCGAAGGGCTGCGGCCGCTGGGCTTCGAGCCGCTGGTGGCCGAGCCGATCCGCCTGCCCATGCTGACCGCCGTGCGGCTGCCGGCGCAGGTCGTCGCGTCGGGCGAAGCCGCCCTCCGCCGCCGCCTGCTGGAGCGCCACGGCATCGAGGTGGGCGGCGGCCTCGGCAAGCTCGCCGGCGCCATCTGGCGCATCGGCCTGATGGGCGACAACGCCCGCCCCGCGAACGTCTCCCGCCTCCTCTCCGCCCTCCGCGCCGAGCTTTAGAAAGGGGTCTGGCCTGGAAGTTTAGAAACTCTCCCGGCCGCCCCCGCCCGCCTGTTGACTCTCGACTCCGCGACCTGCTAGACACGATCCAGACAACGGAATACCGCTCGGGTGCCCATGATCATGGGTGAAAAGGGAAGGCCGTGAGAATCGGCCGCGGTCCCGCCACTGTGATCGGGGAGCTTCCGGCAAGGCCACTGGCTCGAGGGCAAGCGCCCGCAAAGAGCTGGGAAGGCGCCGGAGGCGATCGGGGCAGACGCCCCGAAAACCCGTAAGCCAGGAGACCTGCCCGGGCGGCCCACTGCAAGTGCTCTTCGCGGAGAGAGCTTGGTGTTGCTGCGCGCCCGCACATCGTCGCCCGATCCTGGTTCGGCGACGTCCCGTGGCCGCATACCCACGCCCCTCGTCCGTGAAGGCGACGAGGAGACGCGATGCCTTGCGTTGTTCGCGCCTTTGCCTTCCTGGTCGTGAGCCTCGCCTTCGCTGCGGCGACCTTCGCCGAGGAGCCGGAGGCGCCCGCGACACCCCTGCCCGCGGCGGAGCAGGCCGAGCCGCCGGAGCCCGACGCCGAGGGAGAGATCCAGCCGCAGGGCAACCTCTCCGACTTCGTGATCCCCGTCGAGGAGATCAACAAGACCGCCGCCCGCTCCGATCGCAACGTGCTCGACGTGCCCGGCAACATCACGAAGATCACCCGCGAGCAGATCGAGCGGAGCGGCGCCCGCGACGTCCCCGAGCTGCTGCGCCGCGAGGCCGGTGTCTTCGTCACGAACGACACCACCAACCGCGAGGGTTACCGCGTCGAGTTCAGGGGCTTCAACAACGGCGGCGGCAACGGCTCCTCGACCCTCGTCCTGATCGATGGCCGCCGCGTGAACGAGCCGAGCAGCAGCGTCGTCGACTGGGCGTTCGTCCCGCTCGACAACGTCGAATCGATCGAGGTGGCGCGCGGGCCCGCGAGCGCTCTCTACGGCGACAACGCCGTCGCGGGTGTGATCCACATCCACACTCTGCGCCCCGAAAA
>Ga0105106_10000619_pt1 | contig 25122 bp, 16 predicted proteins | sample PPLLaktember2015_5_FD_79109 | JGI IMG/M metagenome (GOLD analysis project Ga0105106, IMG submission 79109) | Freshwater sediment microbial communities from Prairie Pothole Lake near Jamestown, North Dakota, USA - PPLs Lake P8 Core (1) Depth... | ecosystem: Environmental > Aquatic > Freshwater >...
CCGGCGCCGCTGGTTCAGTACCTGGCCCAACGGGACGGGCGCACGCAGGCAGAGGCCGACACGGCTGCGCGTCACGCCGTCATGGACGGCGACCTGGTCCTGCCGCTGGAAGAACGCGGCCGCCTGGTGTCTGCCCACGTCCCGATCGTCTATGGCTGCTCGCACGCTTGCTCGTTCTGCGTCATTCCCTTCCGGCGCGGCGTTGAGCGCAGCCGGCCGCTGGCCGAGGTCGTCAACGAAGTGCGTGCCCTCGTCCGGCAGGGCGTGCGCGAAGTCACCCTGCTGGGACAGATCGTCGACCGGTACGGGAAGGACATCACTGGCGGCCCAGGGCTTCCCGACCTGCTGCGGGCCGTGCACGAGATCGAGGAGCTGGAACGCATACGCTTCCTGACCTCCCATCCCAACTGGATGACAGACGACCTGATCGGCACGATCGCCGCGCTGCCCAAGGTCTGCGAGCATATCGAGGTCCCGGTGCAGGCCGGCGACGATGAAGTCCTGGCGCGCATGAAGCGCGGCTACAGCGCCGACGACTATCGCCGCCTGATCGAGCGCCTGCGCCGCCGATTACCGGACGTTTCGATCGCCACCGACATCATCGTCGGCTTCCCCGGCGAGACCGAGCTGCAGTTCGAGCGCACGCGCGAGCTGCTGGCCGAGCTGCGCTTGGACGTGGCGCACCTGGCGCGTTACTCCCCCCGCCCGGCGACCGTCTCGGCCCGGCGCATGACCGATGACGTTCCCGAAGATGAGAAGATGCGCCGCTTCCGGATTCTGGAGGACCAACAGGCGGAGATCGTGGCCGAGATCAACCAATCGCTTCTAGGCCGACAAGTCGAGGTCCTGATTGAAGGGTTCCAGCGCGGCCGCTGGAAAGGCCGCACCCGGACCAACAAGCTGGTGTTCTTCGAGGCCGAGGGTGACCTGCGCGGGAAGACCGTGCCGGTGCGGATCGAGTGGGCTGGAGCATGGAGCCTGATCGGCTCGCCGGCCGTGGGGCGGTCCCTCTGACCGGCCCTGCCGCGCCGCAGGACGCACAGGACACCTGGTGACCGCGCAGGATCCCCGCCATGCACCCGCGCCTGGCTGGTCTCCACGCGCAAGCGCGCAGGTGCCGCTTCCCTGCCGCAGCTTGACGTCCCCGCAGCCGGACTGTAGGATGTGAACCGATGGCTCCCGGCGGTTCCCTGACACGACGCGCGCGCGCGGAGCACAAGATGCGCGCAGGCCCTCTACGCCGCTGCTTGGTCGTCGCGCTGACGATCGCGCTGGTCCAGGGCTCGTGCGATTTCCTGATGGGCGGGGGCGACTCGGGCCTCGACAGCACTGCCGTGCTGGAGACCTCGGTGGCGCAGCTGCTGACCCAGGCCCCTTGGGCGACGGCCTCGACGCCCGCACCGACCGCCGCCGGCCCGGGCGGCACGCCTCTGCCCCCGGACCTCGAGTCGGCCACCGCGACCCTGATCGCCACCGGATGCTTCAATCGGGCCATGTTCGTGGCCGATATCAGCATCCCCGACGACACGGCGCTCGCCCCCGACATGCACTTCACCAAGACGTGGCGTCTGCGCAACAACGGGACCTGCGGCTGGTCGGAGGAGTACGCGCTGGTCTTCGCCGGCGGAGAGGGGATGAGCGGTCAGGGATCGCAACCCCTCGGCCGAATGGTCCCGCCCGGCAGCGAGATCGACGTGTCGATCGACCTGGTCGCCCCATCCGCGGACGGCACCTATCGCGGCACGTGGATGCTGCGGTCCCCTCAGGGCAACCAGTTCGGGATCGGGCCATCAGGCGATCTGCCATTCTGGGTCCAGATCCAGGTCGGGCCGGAGACCACGCTGCCCAGCGGGAATGCCCTCGTTTACAGCTTTGCGGACCACGTGTGCGAGGCGGAGTGGCGGAGTGGGATCGGTCTGCTGCCGTGCCCGGGAACAGAGACCGACCCCAATGGCTATGTTGCGTTGGTGAGAACGCCCCGGCTGGAGAACGGCTGGCCCGACGACGAGCCGGTCATCTCCATGCACCCCGAATGGAACGAGGACGGCACGATCACCGGGCGCTTCCCTGCCGTTTTCGTGCCCGATGGATCGCACTTCAGGACGATCATCGGCTGCGCCTGGAACGCGCATTCGTGCGAGGTTGTCTTCCAGCTGAACTACAGGATCGGCGATGGGCCGCTGCAGAACCTGGGTCAGTGGACAGAAGTCTACGACTCCCGCTGGCGAAGTCTGGATCTCGATCTGACAGCCTTGGCCGGCCAGCGGGTCGCGTTCGTCCTGGCCGTGCTGGCCAATGGCCCCGCCACGCAGGACCTCGCCTACTGGCTGTCCCCCGTCATCCTTCACTGAGTGATCGCGCCCCGGCGCGGCTAACGCGGTAGAATCGACGCAAGATGATCGATCCTCGTTCCGGCGCGCCCCGCAGGCAACTTCGGGCGGCGCTATCCGTGAGCGCCGTGCTGTGCGGCATGCTGCTCACGGGCTGCGGCCAGCTTCCTTCAAGTGCATCGACCGCCGGCTTGCCGGCGACGGGGATCGCGCTCGCCTCTGTGGTGGCTCCTGCCGCGCCGACGCCTTCTTCGGTGGGCGCCCCCACCCTTCTACCAACGGGACCCCGGCCGCCCGGCACGCCGGTCGGCTCGACCGAGTCGGCTTCGCCCTCCCCTTCGGCCATGCCCGCCGCCTGCACCGACCGGGCCAGTTACGTCAGCGACGTCACCGTCCGAGACGACAGCGAGGTGACCGTCGGGACGGCATTCGTCAAGATCTGGCGACTGCAGAACGCCGGCACCTGCACCTGGACTCCGGACTACGGCCTGGTCTTCTTCGGCGGCGAGCGCATGTCCGCCGCCGCTGTCATACCGCTCAGCGCGACGGTCGGCCCCAGCATGCAAGCGGACCTGCCGGTCGACATGGTCGCCCCTGGCACGCCGGGGACCTACCAGGGCTTCTGGCGCCTGCGCTCGTCTTCCGGCAGCCTGTTCGGCATTGGCCCGGGCGGAGACGAGTCGTTCTGGGTCAGGATCGTCGTCGTCCCTCAGCTGACACCTTCGCCCAGTCTCTCGCCTTCGCCGACGGTAACCCCGACACCGGCGGTCATCGTAACTGGAACGGTCGAGCTGCAGGCGGGTTCTTCACTGGACCTGGACAGCGGCAACTCGAATCCGGTTGCGGGCGCCGACCTGCTCTTCAACGGCGCAGACATCGCCAGCGGGTCCCTCAACCCGGCGCCGAGCGCGCGCCTGGCGCACTACTCACCTCCACCGCCCACACCGGGGCCGGTCGATTGCCTGAGCGCCCCGTTGAGCCTCGACGCGCTGCCGACTTCCGGACTCGCCCCGGGCAGTCTGGTGTGCTACCTTACCGATCTGGGTCGGCCCGGATACTTCGAGGTAATGGACGACGGCGCGGTCTTGCGCCTGCGCTTCACAACCTGGAACCCGTGACCCCGGCCGGGGGCGTCCGGCCTTGGCCGGTCGGGGTGGGTTGACATGCAGTCACAGATCCTGGTCGTCGACGCCAATCCGATCTTCGCCGGCCTGGTGCGCCAGACGCTGGAGGAGACCGGACGCTATCAAGTCGTCTCCGCGGCCCGCGGCCAGGAGGCGATCGACATCTCACGGCGAAGCGATATCCACCTGGCGATCGTCGACCTCGACCTGCCCGATGTGCCCGGCCTGGAGGTCATGCGGCGCATCCGCTCCTTGCGCCCGGACCTGATCCTGGTGGCTGTCCCGATCGGCGGCGAGTTGGATGCCGCACAACGCGAGCAGCTCCAGATCCACGATGTATTGACCAAGCCGTTCTACCTTCCCGAGTTGGCGGCGAAGATCGATGCGGCGCTCGGGCTCTCCGCCGAGAGCTCCCCGGCGCCGCCCGATTCGCTCTGGCCGGAGCTGGAGGCGGTCTCCGCCGACGAGACCTCCTCGCCTGCCGACGAGTTGGCCGCAGCCATCGAGGCGGGCATACCGGCCGAGCTATTTGAGGCGCCGCCTGCCCCGCCGCCCGCCGTGACCGGCCCTCCCCGCCCAATACCCCCGGCGCCGCCGGCGCTGGCCGGCCCGCCCTGGCTCACCGATGTGGATCGCGCCGCGCAGTACCTGACGCGCCTCTCGCTTGAGACCTCGGCCGAAGCGGCCATGCTCACCCGCGCCGGCAAGCTGTGGGCCTACGCCGGGCACCTGGCGCAGCCGCAGCTCGATGACCTGATCGCGCTGGTGGGCGATTTCTGGGCGGCGGAGGGCGCCCGCGGCGCGGTGGCGCGTTTCGTCCGCCTCCCGGATGCCTCGGCGGACCACATGCTCTACGCCACTACCGTGATCGCAGATATCGTCCTCTCGCTGCTGTTCAGCTCAGAAACGCCATTCAGCATGATCCGCCGTCAGGCGCAATCCCTGGCGCGCTCGCTGTCCAAGGTCGATCCGGCCGATTCCATCGCCGCTGGTTCGCGCGCACCCGGGCCGGAGGGCGCACCCTCCGAGACGCCCAGCGAGTGGGTCCCCGAATCGTTTGTCCCGGCTCCAGGATTGCCGGCCCTCGACGACCTGGTGCTCCCGCCGCCCGACCCCGGCGAAGCAGTGCGCGCCGGGCCGGTGGAAGGGGAGACCGAGGCCGCGGTGCCGATACCGGCCGACTGGGTTCCCTCCATGCCCCGCCCGGCCGCTCATATGCCCTTCCTCGACCAGATCGACGTGAGCCCGGAGGCCCGCTCGACCGACGGGCTCGAGGAGCCCGACGGCCCGCTGCCGGAAGCGCGCTATCAACTCGAGTTCACCGCGGTCCTCGTCCCTCGCTTCCCCGACCACAAGCTCACCGGCGAGTTGGCCCACGACCTGACCGATTGGGTCACACGCCTGTGTGTCGCCTGGGGCTGGCGCGCCGATGCCATCGACATCCAACCCGAGTACCTGTGCCTGACGCTCACGTTGACGCCTGAGGTGGCGCCCTCCCGCGCCGTCCACAGACTGCGCCAGGATCTGTCGGATCGGATTCTGGAGGCCTATCCGGGCGTGGTGGCCGATCTGCCTTCGGGCCGCTTCTGGGCGCGCGGCTACCTGCTTTCCGCCGGTACGCATGTCAGCCCCGAACACATCCACGCCTTCCTGGCCGAGACGCGTCGCACGCAGGGACTGGCAGCCTGAGGTGAGCCGCGGCCCGGTGTTACAATGCGGGCCGATTCGCTCAGGCACCGTCACCGTCGCCGACCTGCAAACACACACAAGTCCGTGATCGAGGTAGATCATGCCGGAGAAGCCTCGTCTCTACCTGATTGACGGCCACGCCCTGGCGTACCGTGCTTACTTTGCATTGACGCGCGCCGCCGACAGCTCGCGTTGGTCGACGAAATCGGGCGAGCCGACAGCCGGCGTGTACGGGTTCACCTCGATCCTGCTGCGCCTGCTCGAACAAGCCGAGCCCGAGTACCTGGCCGTCTCCTTCGACACCGGACGCACGTTCCGCGATGACCTGTACGAAGACTACAAGGCCACGCGCGACAAGATGCCGGAAGACCTGGCGCCGCAGCTCGACCGCATCCGGCAGGTGGTGCAGGCGTTCGGCATCCCCATTCTGGAGGCACAAGGGTACGAGGCCGACGACGTGCTGGGGACGATTGCCCGGCGGGCCGCCGCACAGGGCGTGCACGTCGTCATCCTGACCGGTGATCGCGACCTGCTTCAGCTGGCCGACGACGACATCACCATACAGCTGGCCGGCCAGAAGCTGTCCGAAGCCGTCGACTACGACCCCGGGATGGTCGAACAGCGATTCGGGGTGCGGCCCGATCAGGTGGTCGACTTCAAGGCCATGGTCGGCGACACCAGCGACAACATCCCCGGCGTCAAGGGGATCGGCGAGAAGACCGCCGCCGATCTTCTGCGCAAATTCGAGAGCCTGAGCGGCATCTACGCTCATCTGCCGGAGGTGCCCACGCGCTGGCGCACACTCCTGGAGAACGGGCGCGAACAGGCGTTGCTCAGTCAGCAGCTGTCCGCCATCGCCACCGATGTCCCCATGGAGTTCGACCTGGCCGCCTGCCTGCGCCGGCCCGTCGACCGCGAGGGCGTCTTCGAACTCTTCCGAGAACTGGAGTTCCGCTCGCTCCTGGCGCGGTTGCCGGGCGGCGACGACCGCGGCCAGCAGCTGACCATGTTCGCCGCGCCAGCCGCGCCGGTGCAGCCCGGGCTGGAGGTGATGGTCGTCGACAATCAGGATGCACTCGACGAGCTGCTGCGCCGCCTGGCCAACGCTTCGGCGGTCGCACTGGACGTCGAGACCACCAGCACCGACGCCGTGCGCGCCGAACTGGTCGGCCTGTCGCTGGCGGTCGCCCCCGGTCAGGCCTTCTACCTGCCTGTGGGCCACAATCCAACCGCGGCCGGCGGAGCGCAGATCCCGGCCCGCCGTGCGCTGGAAGCGCTGCGCCCGGCCCTGACCAACCCGGCGCTGCCCAAGGTCGGTCACAATCTCAAGTACGACTACACCGTCCTGGCTCGTCTGGGTCTGCGAGCGGCGCCGCTCACTTTCGACACCATGCTGGCGGAGTGGCTCATCGACCCGGCCTCGCGCAACCTGGGCTTGAAGAACCTGGCTTTCGTCCGCCTGGGGATCGAGATGACCGAGATCGAGAGCCTGATCGGGAGCGGTCGAGGCCAGCGCTCGATGGCTGAGGTCCCCATCGCCGACGTGGCTCCCTACGCCGCCGCCGATGCGGAGGTCTGCCTGCGCCTGCTGCCCGAGCTCGAACAGGAGCTTGAGCAGAAGCAGCAGATGAACTTGTTCCGCAGCCTAGAAATGCCGCTGGTCACCGTACTGGCGGAGATGGAGATGGCCGGCATCTGCCTGGATACCGGTCTCCTCGAAACGGTCTCCCAGGAAATGGCCACGCGCATGGCAGAACTGGAGGCCGAGATCTACCAGACGGTCGGCCGCGAGTTCAACCTGAACTCGACTCAACAACTGGCGGGGGCCCTGTTCGTCGATCTCGGGCTGGCGCCTCCGGACCGGACGCGCAAGACCGCCTCCGGCCATTTCTCCACGGCCGCCTCCGTCCTTGAGGATCTGCGGCATGCCCACCCGGTCGTCGAGCGCATCCTGGAGCACCGCGAGATCTCAAAGCTCAAGTCGACCTACGCCGACGCGCTCCCGGAGCAGGTCAATCCGGACAGCGGCCGGGTGCATACCTCCTACAGCCAGACCGGATCGGTGACCGGGCGGCTGGCCTCTTCCGAACCGAATCTGCAGAACATCCCCATCCGCACAGACCAGGGCCGGCTGATCCGCCGGGCTTTCATCTCCGCGCCGGACCACGTGCTGCTCAGCGTCGACTACTCACAAATCGAGCTGCGCATCGTGGCGCACATCGCCGAAGACGACGCCATGATCCAGGCTTTCCATGAGGACCAGGATATCCATGCCGCGACCGCCGCGGCCATATCCGGCACCCCGCTCGCGGCGGTGACGCCCGAGGCCCGCCGGCAGGCCAAGGCGGTCAACTTCGGCCTGATCTACGGGATGAGCGCCTTCGGCCTATCGCGCTCGACGGAGATGACGCTGAGCGAGGCCGAGAATTTCGTCAAGGCTTACTTCCAGCAGTTCCCCGGCGTCCGCCGCTATCTCGATCAGGCACGCCGGCAGGCTGCCGAGCTGGGCTACGTGGAGACGCTCATGGGCCGGCGGCGCTACTTCCCGCAGTTGCTGCGCGGGGCGGCCTCGGTCCCCGAGGCGGCGCGTGCCCGGGCCGAGCGCGAAGCCGTCAACGCTCCTATCCAGGGAACGGCGGCCGACATCATCAAGCAGGCGATGCTGCGCATGCCCGCGGCGCTGGCCGAGGCCGGGCTCTCCGCCCGCATGCTGCTCCAGGTGCATGATGAACTGGTGCTCGAGTGCCGGCGCGCCGAGCTCAAGGATACCGCTCGCGTGGCGATGCAGGTGATGCAGCAAGCCTACCTGCTGCGCGTGCCGCTCAAGACCGACGCCAAGTTCGGCTCCAACTGGAACGACATGCAGCCGGTCGCGTAACGCGCCCCGCCTGCGCGCGCCCGGCTTCGCCGGGCGACTTGTGCTATACTCGCCGCACTATCCCGCACATCGGATCGCAACCGCATGACCGGACGGAAGGATCTGTTCGAGGAATCGATGCGGCTGGGGCACTCGGCCGCGTGGGACCTGCAGTGGCCCCGCGCGATCGAGTTCTACCGCAAGGCCCTGGCTGAATCCCCCGACAACCCGAGCGCCTTGACCAGCCTCGGACTGGCCCTGTTGGAGAGCGGCCAGTTCAAAGAGGCCCTGTCCGCCTACCACCGCGCCGCCAAGTCCTCCCCCGGCGACCCCCTGCCCGTCGAGAAATGCGGATCGATCTTCGAGCGCCTCGGTCAGGTCGAAGACGCCGTCAAGCAGCACGAAGCCGCGGCTGAGATGCACATCGCCCGCAAGGATGCGGAGCGGGCCATCGAAAGCTGGCGCAACATCGCCCGCCTGGCGCCGGGCAACCTGGCGGCGCGCTCGAAGCTGGCCCTGACGCTGGAGCGCCTGGGCCGCAAGCACGAGGCCATGCAGGAGTATCTGGCCGTCGCCGCGATCCTGCAGCGCGGCAACAAGATCGACCGGGCGACGGAAGCCGCCCAGCGAGCGATGGTGCTCGTCCCGGGGGATGCGGAAGCCAGCAACGCCCTGAACCTGCTGCGTCACGGCCGCCCGCTGCCTTCCCCCACCCGGCCGCGCGGCGGCACGGCGCCCCTGGTCATGGACGGCGTGCGCGGTTTCATCGAGGCCGACGCGGCCACCGAAGCCGACAAGGAATCCCCGGACCCAGAGGTCAGCGCGCGCAATAAATCGCTGACCATCCTGGCCGGTCTGCTGTTCGAAGATCCGACCGGCGGCGATGCGCCGCAGGCGCCGGGCAAGATCTCCGACATCGCCAAAGGAAAGACCGACAGCACGCGCGAGGGCCGCGGCCGCCCGCGCATGTACCTGTACCTCAAGGAAGCCATCGATCTGCAGACGCGCGGCCTGAAAAGCCAATCGGCCAAGGAACTGCAGCGCGCCATCGACGACGGCCTGGATCACCCGGCCGCCCACTACAACCTGGGCCTGCTCAAGCGCGAGCTGGGGGACCTGGACGCGGCCCGCAAGCATCTGACCGCCTCCCTGGGCCACCCCGAGCTGGCCCTGGGCGCCAACCTGGCGCTCGGCCGGCTGGCGCGCATGCAGGGCGATATGCCCGAGGCGGCGCGCTTCCTGCTGCAGGCCTTGCGGCAGGCCGACGCCCTATCCGTGGACGGCAGCCAATCCGGTCAGCTCAACGAACTGTACGACACGATCCTCAGCTCGCAGGGCGAGGGCGACCCGGAGTCGCTCTCCCGCATCGTCGAGAACACGCTCAACTTCCTGAGCGGCCCCGGCTGGCTCGGCCGCCTGAAGCAGGCCCGTCAGCAGCTCGAGACACAACGCACCGGCGCCACCGTCGTCCCGATCGCCGAGATGCTGGCCGTACCCGGCACGGCCCGCGTGATCCAGACCATGGTGCGCGTCGAGGAGTTGATGCGCGCCGGGTTGCACGTGGCGGCGATGGAGGAATCGATGTTGGCGCTGCAGCAGGCGCCCACCTACCTGCCGCTGCACCAGCGCATGGCCGAGATCTTGATCGCCTCGGGCCGCATGGAAGACGGCCTGCGCAAGCTCCAGATCCTGGCCGAGGCCCACCGTGTGCGCGGCGAGACGCAGCAGGCCGGGGAGACCTACGAGTTGATCCTCGAACACGCCCCCGTCGACCGCAACACACGCACCCGACTGATCGAAGTCCTGGCCCAGCAGGATCGAGTCGACGAGGCTCTGACTCAATATCTGGAGCTGGCCGATCTGTATCGGCAGTTGGCCGAGACGGATGCCGGCCGCAAGGCGCTGACCGACGCGCTGCGCCTGGCGCAACGCTCGCCCACCGAACGCACCTGGTCCCTGAAGATCCTGCACAGCATGGGCGACATCGACCTCTCGCGCCTGGATTGGCGTCGGGCCCTGCGTGTGTACGAGCAGATCCGCACCATCGATCCCAGCGATGAGAAGGCGCGCCTGAACGTCATCGACCTGAACCTGCGCCTGGGGCAGGAGGATCAGGCCGGGAAGGAACTGGACAGCTACCTGGAGCATCTGGTCGGTCTTGGGCGCGGCCCGGCCGCGCTGCAGACGCTCGAGGAGCTGGCGCGTGATCATCCCGGCAAGCAGGCCCTGCACGCCCGTCTGGCGGAAGCGTACAAGGCCGCCGGGCGCAACGCCGATGCCATCGCCCAGTACGACGCGCTGGGCGAGATTCAACTCGATGCGGGCCAGATCCCGGATGCGATCCACACCATCCAATCCATCCTGGATCTGAACCCGCCGGACCTGGAAGGATATCAGGAACTGCTGCGCAACCTGCAGTCCGGGGCCTGATCTGTCTTCCGTCGAATAGCGGTTGGCGTGTGAGCAATCTCATCGGGGAAATCACCTTCCTGTTCCAGCGCCTCGACTGGCTGAGCCTGGTCGATGTGGCGCTGGTCAGCGCCATCTTCTTCTTCGTCCTCAGTCTGGTACGCGGGACTCAGGCGGCGGCGCTGCTGCGGGGCATGATCCTGCTGGTCATCCTCATCGCCCTGCTCACCAGCCTGCTGCCGCTGCCGGCGTTCTCCTGGCTCCTGCGCAATACGCTCACCCCGCTGCTGGTGGCCATCCCGGTCATCTTCGCGCCGGAGATCCGCCGCGGCCTGGAGCGCTTGGGCCGGGCCGGCTCGACGATCGTCGCCGGCCAGGGCCCCTCCCCGATCGAGAGAACGATCGCCGCCATCAGCACCGCCGCGCAGCGCCTGGCTGACCAGCGCTGCGGAGCCCTGGTCGTCCTTGAGCGCGAGGACCACCTGGACGAATACGTCGAGACCGGCGTCCGTTTGGATGCATCCCTCTCACCCGAACTGCTGCTGCAGATCTTCTACGTCAACACCCCGCTGCATGACGGGGCGGTGATCGTTCGCGGCGAGCGGGTGGCAGCCGCCTCCTGCGTCCTGCCGCTCTCCACGGGCGGGACTCTCTCGCGCGGGGGCGACCGACAGATGGGCCTGCGGCATCGGGCAGCGCTGGGCATCAGCGAAGTCAGCGATGCGGTGGCCATCGTGGTCTCCGAAGAAAGCGGCACGATCTCGGTCACCCACAATGGTCGGATGATCCGCCGGCTGGATATCAACCGGCTGCGCAACATCCTGTCGGCCTTCTATCACCCGCCCCAGCCGCGCTGGCTCCCCGCATTGGTGGCGCGCGTGCTCACCGGGTTGGAGCGCCTGCGCCATCGGCCGGCGGGTGAGTGAGGGCAGGAGTCGCCATGTTGCGCTGGCTGCTCAGGAACGCCGGGACGCTGGCAATGGCCATCCTGCTGGCCCTGCTGGTCTGGGGCTCGGCCGTCAATGCCGCCGACCCCACCCAGGAGCAGACTTACGCCAACGGGATCGCCATCGAGTACGCCGGCATGGCCGACGACCTCATCCTGCTCGGCTCGCCGCCGGCCAGCGCCACCGTCAGCGTGCGGGCGCCGCGTTCGATTCTCGATCAACTGACAGCGGACGAGATCCACGTCAGCGCCGATCTGACCGGGCTGGATTCCGGACGTCACCAGCTCGAACTGGCCGCAGTCATCGATCGTCAACCGGCGCGCGCCCTGTCGATCGAGCCGTCGACGGTGATCCTGACCATCGAACGGGTGTCGACGCGCGACGTCCCGGTGCAGGTGCGTACCGTCGGCTCCCCGGCGATCGGCTATCGACTGGTCACACAATCGGTGGCCCCCACCCAGGTCGCCGTGGCCGGCCCGGCCTCGGCGGTCGACCAGGTGGCACAGGTCCTGGCCGAGGTCAACGTGACCGACCAACGTCAGGATATCGACCAGGACGTGCGGCTGATACCGGTCGATTCGACCGGGCAATCGCTCGAAGGCCTGCGCCTCGAGCCGGATACGGTCCGGGTCACTGCCACCATCGAGCGGCTGGGCGGCTATCGCGATGTGGCCGTCACGCTGGTGATCCAGGGCGAGGTCGAACCGGGCTACGCGCTGGCACGCCTGACGATCTCGCCGCCGGTCGTGACCGTCTACTCCGCCGACGCATCGGCGGTGGCGGTCCTGCCCGGATTCGTCGAGACCGAGCCGCTCGACCTGACCGGCAGCCGCAGCAGCTTCGAACGTCGTCTGGCGCTCGATCTGCCGGAAGGGATCACGCCGGTCGGGGCACAGACCGTGCTGGTGCAGGTGGAAATCTCCACCATCGAGAGCTCGCTGACCCTCACCCTGCCGGTCGAGTTCCAGGGGCTGGGCAGCGGCCTGGCCGCCACGCCTTCGCCCGACAGCGTCAGTGTGATTCTCACCGGCCCGGTGTCGGCCCTCTCCAACCTGCAGGCGGGAGATGTGCGCGTCTACCTCGACCTGCGCGACCTGCGCATCGGCACGCATCAGGTGACCCCACAGGTCGTCGTCCTGCCGGCCGGCGTCATCACCCAGACGATTCTCCCCGAGGCCATCCAGGTCACCCTCAGCCGGGCAGCCACGCCCACGCCCACCCCGTGAGGCTGAAGTGAGCAAACCGGTGGTTGCCCTCGTCGGCCGCCCGAATGTGGGCAAGTCGACGCTCTTCAACCGCCTGGCCGGGGAGCGCCTGGCCGTCGTCGATGAGAAGCCGGGCACCACGCGCGACCGCCTGGTGGCCGAAGCCGAGTGGCGCGGGATCGCCTTCGACATTGTCGATACCGGCGGAATCGATCCGCACGGACAGGGGTCCGGCGAACCCCTGTCGCTCGACTCGGCCGAGTACGTGCCGCAGATCCGGGCGCAGGCCGAGGCGGCCGCCTCGGAGGCCGACGCTGTCCTGTTCCTGGTCGACGGCGAAACGGGCCCTACCCCGGCGGACCAGGAAGTGGCCGAGATCCTGCGGCGCCGGCGTGCGCCCGACGGAAGTCGCGGCGCGCCGGTCCTGCTGGTGGTCAGCAAGTGCGACACCGCAGCTCGGCGGGCCCAGGCGGTCGAGTTCTACTCGCTTGGCATGGGCGATCCCCTGCCGATCTCCGCTCTGCACGGGACCGGGACCGGCGACATGCTCGACCGCCTGATCGAGGCTCTCGGGGAGCAGACCTCCGCCGAGCAGACCGAGGACGGCTCGGTGCGCATCGCCATCGTGGGCCGGCCGAACGTGGGCAAGTCGAGCCTGCTCAACCGCCTGTTAGGGGAAGAGCGCGTCCTGGTCTCTCCGATCCCGGGCACAACCCGCGATGCGGTCGACACGCACCTGACCTATCACGGCACGGCGATCACTTTGATCGACACGGCCGGGATACGCCGCCGCGGCCGGATCGAGCCGGGCGTCGAGAAGTACTCGGTGCTGCGCGCCGTGCGCGCATTGGAGCGGGCCGACGTGGCCCTGCTGCTGATCGACGCCACCGAGGGCGTGACCGCGCAGGACACGCACGTGGCCGGGATGGCGCTGGACAAGTACAAGAGCGTCGTGGTGATTGTGAACAAGTGGGATCTGATCGAGAAAGACGAGCGCACCCTGCCGGATTTCGCCGAGCGCATCCGCCATCAGCTCAACTTCCTGGATTACGTTCCGGTGCTGTTCATTTCAGCCAAGACCGGCCAGCGCGTTCACCAGGTGCTACCGACCGCGCTGCGCGTCCAGGAAGAGCGATTGCGACGCATCCCGACCGGAGAGCTCAACCGCCTGGTCCAGGAGGCGCTGGCCGGGCACGCCGCGCCTTCGAAGGGCGGTCGGTTCCTCAAAGTCCTGTATGCCTCGCAGGTGCGCACCGATCCGCCGACATTCCTCTTCCACGTTAACGACCCGGAACTGGTGCACTTCACCTACGAGCGCTACCTGGAAAACCGTTTGCGGAAGGCGTACGGGTTCCTGGGGACCCCGCTGCGGTTGTCGTTTCGCAAGCGCGCCCGGGCCTCCGGCCGCGAACGCTGACCCCGGCCACGGATCGGAAGGCGGGCCCCGCTCGACGGGCAGACGATCCACTGGACCCGGCGTCATCCTTGCGACCGCACGGGCGCGGTCGTATAATCCTGTGCGTGCCTGAACCGTCGTCCGAATCGTCTGCGCCCCCGGAGTGGGGCGCATCCGCCTCACCACCCCGACGCCACCCTCTGCTGCGGGCGCTGTGGGAAGTCATCCAGACTCTTTTCATCGCCGGGGCGCTCTTCGTAGCCGTCAATCTGACGACGGCTCGGATTCGCGTCGAGGGCAGCAGCATGGAACCCAGCCTGCACGACGGCGAGCTGGTCGTGGTCAGCCGCTTGTCCTACCGCTGGGGAGAGCCGGCACGCGGTGACATCATCGTCTTCAACCTGCCGCTCGATCCGGGCCGGCGGTTGATCAAGCGCCTGATCGGTCTGCCCGGCGACCACATCCTGATCCGCGACGGTCAGGTATGGATCAACGGAGCCCTGCTGGAAGAACCTTACATCGCCGCGCCGCCGCGCTACAGCGGCGAATGGGATGTCGGCCCGGATGAGGTCTTCGTCCTGGGCGACAACCGCAACAACTCGTCTGATTCACCCAACTGGGGAATGCTGCCGATCGATCGCATCATCGGCAAGGCGGTGCTGGTCTACTGGCCGCCGCCCGAGGTCGGCCTGATCCCGCACTACGACCTGGCCGTCTCACCCGGGACCTGAAGCCATGCCGGATCCGCGTGAGTCATGCGCTTGTGCTAGAATCGTGCGTGCCTCCCTTCCGGAGCGGTCAAGCGGACCCCCATTCCGGCGCGGCGGCGAGCCCATGAGCTGCAGACCCGAATCGGCCTCAGCGGTATGCGGCAGTAGATCGGCAGCGGACACCCGAGAATGAGCGCACAGACCGACTACCCCTGCCCCGAATGCCAGCTGGGAACCGTCTCCGCCCGGCGGGTGACGTATTTCATCTTCCGCAATGGGCAGCCCGTGACCGTGCCCGATTTCCCCGCCTGGGTATGCGACGTCTGCGGCCGGCGCGAGTACGACACTGCCGCACTGGCCGAACTCCAGGCGATGCTCGATACCGGCTCTCAGCCTCGCCGGCGATCCCGGCGGCCGCGGCCGGGGAGCGACCCGGCCCGCCCGGCCCGGCACGACGGCACTCGCCGGCGTCCTTAGGTCGGCACGGCGGCGCGGTGGCGAAAGGCGGTACGGCATGAGCGACGCGGCCACCCGAGCCGCCACACCCAGAGTCATCGTCGTCGCCGACGTCGAGAGCAACGCCCGGGCGTTGATCGACAAAGTGCTGACGCCCGCCGGGATCCAGGCCTGGCCCGACCGAGGCGAGGGCCCCGCTGCCGACATCCTCATCGTCGACATGACCCAGCTGCGCGGCGACCCGCTGGCAGGCCTGCGCACACGCCGCGAGCACGGCGACGAATCTCCGGCCATCGCCCTGGCGGCACACTTCCCCCCCAATCGGCTGCGCGAGCTCTTCCAGCTCGGCGTGCGGGACATCATGCTCAAACCGTACCGCCCGGCCGAGCTGTGCCAGGCGGTCTACGAGCTCAGCGACGTGCGCGCCCGCGAGGGCAGCACGCAGATTCTCTCCCGGCGCCTGGAGCTGATGCGGGAACGGCTGCGCCGCCAGCAGGATGAACTTCGACTGCTGGGCGAGATCGGCCGCGCCGTCGCCACCCTGGACGACCTGGACCAGATCCTGACGCGCGTGGCCGAAGCGGCGGCCTATGTGACCGACGCCGAAGAGACGCACATCTACATGGCCGACGGCATCAGCGGCGACTTGATCCTACGCGCCTCCAAGCTGGCCGGCGAGCAACGGGCCGCCCTGCAGCGTGTGCGTGTCGAGGACTCGCTTGTCGGCCAGGTTTTGCAGACCGGAGAACCGCTCTTGCACCAGCCTTCGCTGGAGGGCGGCGAGTACAAGATCCAGACCGGCTTCCTGGTCCAGTCCTTGATGCAGGTCCCGCTCAGGCTGGGCAGCCGCGTCGTGGGCGTCTTGGGCGCCTACAACCGCCTGGTGTCGCGGCGATTCGACGAACACCACTTGGCGCTGCTGAGCGCTCTCGGCGATTGGGCCAGCGTCGCCCTCGAGCATGCCTTCCTGATGCAGCAAGCCAAGCGCGCCGGCCCGAGCCTCGAGCCGGTGGTCGAGGCCACGGCCGAGCGCGCCCGCGCGCTGGAAGAAGCGTCGGCGATTCTGTTCGAGTTCCTTTCCGGCGCGCAGGGGCCGCTGGGGCGGGGCCAGGTCCAGAAGCTCCAGATGGTGCAGAAGCATCTTGAGACCTTGCGTGCCGTCCCGCTGGCCGCGCTGCCACGAGACGTGACCGGCCGATTCGTGGACATCGCCGGCCTGGTCCGGAGCGTGGCTCAGAAGTTCCAGGCCGAGGCCGCCCGCCGGGGGATCGCCATCGAGGTGGACGCCCTGCCCCTGATCCCTCAGTTCCCAGGCGACGTCGCTCGCACCCGACGGGTGATCGAGGCGCTGGTGGGCGCCGCTTTGGCCCGTTCGCGCGAAGGACCGATCGTGGTCGCGGCCGACTACTTCGGCGTCCACTCCGGGGAGCCCGACACAGCGGTGCGTCTGCCGATCGGAAGGACATTCGCCGACGGTCAGTGGGCCGCCGTCAGCGTCGCCGACCCGAACCCGGGTCTCTCGCCAGACACGATGCGGGCGCTGACCTCCCCGCGCGCCGACCCGACCGCCGGACTCGAAGCTCCCGGGCTGTCGATGGGGGAAGCCCGCATGATCGCTGAGAGCCTCGGCGCCCAGCTCTGGCACGAGCTATCCGCTTCGGGAAACGTGATCACCTTCGCCATCCCCATCGCCTGAGCGAAGGAGGGGTCCGTGGGCAAGCCGATTTCCGTCGAGATCTACACCTCCAGCCACCGCATCCTGGGCCGCATGGACCCCGGGGCGACCGGCCTGTTCAGCCATCTGAATATCCCGACCGCCTCGTTCCTGGAGCTGGAGGGGGCGCACCTGAGTCGGCTCCACCAACCCGGACGGCTGGTCGCCCGCTTCCCGGAACTGACTCTGGTCAAAGGCCAGATCGTCGCCATCCTGCTGAGCAGCCGGATGGAGGTCGGCCCGGCCGGCGTGGCCCGCGGCGGATACAGCACCACCGTACCGCACGGCGTGCACCTGGCGCTGGGCGGCTATGAGCTGCGCGGCATCATCGAGACCGCCGGCAAGTACGACTTCGGACAGATGATGTTCGAGGGCACGCGCATCTTCGTGCCGCTCTACCACGCCACGCTGATCGCCATCTTGTTCCCCAACGTCAAGGCGGAGTGCCCCGCCCTGTTGTTCAACCGGGACATGGTCGACGTCGTGGGACTGCTCCCGAAAGAAGAGTGGCCGCAACCCGTCCCGACGGGGAAGCTCACGCCGGAGACTTAACCTGGCATTCAGAGAGCCGCGCCGGGGGGATACATGGCGCTGTTCTGGATCACCCTGGGATGGCTGGCCGGCATCGTCGCCGGCCAGAGGACCCCTCAACCGGTCTGGGCCTGGCTGGCCTTCTCCGCCGCCGCGTTAGTTTCGGCGGTCCTCTTCCGCCGCCTGGCGACCTTCCGATGGACGTTCATCGGACTGCTTGTCCTCGGCCTGGGAGCCGCCCGGTCGGCCGCCGCGCAGCCGCCCACCGGCCCGCTCGCGCTGGCGACCTACAACGGCCGTTCCGGGCAGGTCGTCCTCGAAGGGACGGTCATCGATACGCCTGACGTCCGCGAGAGCTACGTTGGCCTTCGGCTGGAGGTCGACCGCCTCCAGCTCGGAGACGATCAGCCGGCGATGCCCGTACGCGGCCGTGTGCTTGTCTATGCACCGCGGCTGGATCCCTGGGCCTACGGCGACCGCCTCCAGGTAGTGGGCGGACTGGAGACACCGCCGGTCTTCGAGACGTACTCCTATCGTGACTATCTCGCCGGCCAGGGGATCCACAGCCTGATGCGCGAGGCCGCGCTGACCCGTCTGGCCGCACGTCAGGCTCCCCCGCTTCTGCAGGCGCTTTTCGACTACCGTTCCCACGCGCTGCGGGTCGTCTACCGCCTGTTCCCCGACCCCGAGGCGTCGCTCCTGGCGGGGATCCTGCTTGGCATCGAGACCGGCATCCCGGCGGAGGTGCGCGCCGCCTTCGACCGGACAGGCACTTCGCACATCATCGCCATCTCCGGATTCAACTTGACACTGGTCGGAGCGATGTTCATCAGCGTATTTGGGCGTTGGCTGGGGCCGCGCCGCGGCGTACTTGCGGCCGGCACGGCCATTGCGGTCTACACGCTGCTGGTCGGCGCCGACCCACCCGTTGTGCGCGCCGCTATCATGGCGGGCGTTGGGCTGTTGGCGCGGCGCGTCGGCCGTCAGACCGATGCCTTCGCCTCGCTGGGTGCTGCCGCCTGGTTGATGACCGCCCTTCGTCCTGCAGCCTTGTGGGACGTCGGCTTCCAGTTGTCATTCGCCGCGACCCTTGGCTTGATCCTCTACGCCGCCCCGCTCCAGCGAAGCCTCTTGCGGCACCTTGAGCCAAGGCTGGGCGCACAGGCCGCGCAACGGCTGGGCGGTCCCCTGGCCGAATTCGGCTTGTTCACGCTGGCGGCGCAGGTGACCACCTTGCCGTTGATGCTCTACTACTTCCAGCGTCTGTCCCCCGCCTCGCTGCTGGCCAACCCGGTGATCCTCCCGGCGCAGCCGGCGTTGATGGGTGTGGGTGGCCTGGCCGTCTTGCTCGGAACGGTCTGGCCGCCGCTCGGTCAGCCTTTGGCCTGGGCGGCCTGGCCCTTCGCCGCCTTCACGATCCGGGTCGTGGAATGGTTCTCCGGCTGGCCGATGGCGTGGATTCCGCTCGGGCAGACGAGGCTGCCGTTGGTCGCCGCACTGTATGCGATCCTGTTCGGCGTGACCGCGCTGGCCGGGCTACCGTCCGAACGGCGGGCGCGCTGGCGGCTGCCGGCGATCCGCGCGCCGGCCTGGGCTGCGTGGACGGGGGCCGGCGTCGCGGCGGTGCTGGTCTGGGCTCAGGCCCTGGCCCTTCCGGACGGCCGGCTGCATCTGACAGTGTTGGATGTCGGCGGCGGGGAAGCCGTGCTGCTCGAATCCCCGAGCGGCCGATTCGTGCTCATCAACGGCGGCGTCAGCGCAGTGGCGTTGGGCGAAGGCTTGGGCCGACGCCTGCCGCCTCTTGCACGCCGCATCGATTGGCTGGTGCTGGCGACGACCACCGATGAGCAGATCGGTGCCGTTCCCGAGGTGATCGAACGCTTCTCCGTGGCCGGCCTGCTGAGGGGCGGCCCGCCGGGCGGTTTGGCGTATCGCCGCGTGATGCGGCAACTGACCGCCACCGGCGGACGCATCGTGGCCGCCCTGCCCGGACAGCGCCTGTCGCTGGGAGACGGCGCCTGGCTAGAGGTGCTCGCGGTCGGAGAACATGGCGCAATCCTGCAGGTGACTTACGGCGCCTTCCGCGCCCTGATCCCGAGCGGCGCCGATCCGGCCATGTTCACCGATCCGACGTCGCCGCTGCACGCTGGCCCCGTGACCGCACTGGTCCTGGCCGACGGCGGGGAGGCCGCCTTCAATCCGGCCGAGTGGTTGGCCGAGGTCGAGCCGCAGGTCTCGATCGCTTCGCTCGCCGCCGGCGACCGCCGCGGGCGGCCCTCGCCGGAGACCCTGCAGGCGCTTTCCGGACGCGCCCTCCTGCGCACCGATCGCAACGGCTGGATCGAGCTCGCCACCGACGGGGAGACTCTATGGGTCGAGGTCGAGCGGGATGGCGAGTACTGAGTCTCCGAACCCCGAAGCGTACCGGTTTCCAGACCGCCGCCAAATGGCGGCTGGCCAGACAAAGAAGGCGACCCCTTTCGGGGTCGCCCGTTTCGTCGCGGGAGCGAGACCTGCCCGGCCCGCCCTAGTCGCTCAAGTCCCAGTAGCGGAGCTCGTCGACGCGGAAGGTGTAGGATGCATCGGTCCCGGAACGGACCAGCAGGCCGAACCGCCCAGAGCGGAAGGTGGAGTCGGTGTACTCGGCTAGCCGGTAGCCGTTGGCATAGAGCGTCAACGTGTTCCCGACCGCCTGCACCCCCAAGACGTTGGTCTGGTTGGGTCCGGAGTGGATGGCGGTGCTCTGAGTCGAGGGGATCAGGTCCGTGGCCGTATAGGTGGGCGAGGCCGCATCCAGCCGCCGCAAGCGGTACAGGCCGTCGCAGGTCAGAAACGCCAGGTAGCCGCGCACCGTCGGCGCCCCGCGCTCCGATCCCCGGAAGATCAGCCCATAGGCGTCACTGTCGGTACAGGAGGCCGTTTGCACGGTGATCTCGAGGTAGAAATCGCTCAGGGTCGGCCAGGTGAACCACCAGGTCTCGAAGAGCAGGTTCTTGCCGGTCACCGAGAGCTGCGAGCCGCTGTGTGTCAGGCGGATGTTGTCGGTGTCGGCCAGCAATCCGTCGGCGCTGACCCAATTGGCCGGGCTGTCGAGCGCGTCGGTCAGGTTGGCCGCGCCCCACGTGGCGGCAGGATCCAGGCGCGGTCCACTGGGCGTGGCGCTCGGCAAGCCGGTCGCTGTCGGCAGCGGGGTCGGGCTGGGGCCGAAGGTCGCCGTTGGGCTGGGCGCCAGGGTATCAGTCGGGATGGGTAGGGGCGCCGTCGTTTCCGTCGGCTGCACCGGCGCCAGCGGGGTGATCGGGATGACGGTGATGCCGGCGGTCGGCTCCCCCCCGCCCGTGTCCGGGCTAGGCAGGATCAGCGCCAACGTGGCCGTAGGCTGCGCCGGTGGTCCGGGCAGAAACCCGCACCCGGCCAGGGCCAGCAGGATCAGCATCGGGATCAGGACACGCAGTCGTCTCATCGGCACACCACCTTCAGTCGCCTCGGCAGGCAACGACGCGAGGCCTACTATACACCTTCCGCTTCAGACCGCCAGCAATCTCGCCGGCGAACGGTGTGGCCGCCTTCTAGACTTGTGATAGAACACACTAGAAAGCGTGGGCGCGCTGAGGCATGATGGCTCTGGCGAACGTTACCCCACGACCCCTCCCCGCCTCGGCCGCTATCGGCCGGGCGCCGCCGGATAGTTCGCCCTGCGCCGCGCCGGGCGCATCGTCAACTGGTGGAGGCCGCCCTGATGGATCCCCTTGCACTGGCCCGCTGGCAGTTTGCGATCACGACCGTCTATCACTTCTTCTTCGTGCCGCTCACACTCGGCTTGGCCTGGCTGCTGGTCCTGATGCAGACCGTCTACACAGCCACAGGCCAAGAGGTCTACAAGACCATGACGAAGTTCTGGGGCAAGCTGTTCGTCATCAACTTCGCCATGGGCGTCGTGACCGGCATCGTGCAGGAATTCCAGTTCGGGATGAACTGGGCCGAGTATTCGCGCTTTGTCGGGGACATCTTCGGCGCGCCCCTGGCCATCGAAGCCTTGCTGGCGTTCTTCATCGAATCGACGTTCCTGGGGGTGTGGCTCTTCGGCTGGGATCGCCTGCCCCGGCGCATCCACCTGGGCGCCCTGTGGCTTGTGGCAATCGCCTCGAGCCTCTCGGCACTCTGGATCCTGATTGCCAACTCCTTCATGCAGGAGCCCGTCGGCTACGTCATCGCCGACGGTCGGGCGCAGATGGCCGACTTCGGTGCCTTGGTCTTCAACCCCAACGTGTGGATCCAGTTCCCGCACGTCCTGGTCAGCGGTCTGCTTACGGCCAGCTTCTTCGTCCTCGGCATCAGCGCGTACCATCTGGTTCGCGGGAACGAGCCGGACGTCTACCGGCGCTCCTTCCAGATCGGCGCCTGGGTCGGGCTGGCCGCCTCGGTGCTGATCTTCCTTAACGGCCACTCCCAGGCGCAGCATATGGTCGAGACCCAGCCGATGAAGATGGCCGCGGCCGAAGGGCTGTTCGAGTCGGAGGACCCGGCCTCGTTCTCGCTGATCACGATCGGCGATCTGGAAGGCCGGCGCGAAGTCTTCGCCATTCGGATCCCGCGACTGCTCAGTCTACTGGCCTACAACCGCCTGGAGGGGCGTGTGTGGGGGATCAACGACCTGCAGCAGGAATTCGAACAGGCCTTCGGCCCGGGCGACTACGTCCCGGTGGCCTGGATCGCCTATTGGAGCTTCCGTGCCATGGTCGGGGTAGGGACGCTGATGCTAGCTGTTTCCGGCGCTGCGGTGGCGTTGGTGATGCGCGGCCGCCTGAGCGCGCCGCCACGCGCGTTGCGCTTCCTGCCTTGGGCCATCGCCCTGCCCTACGTGGGCACCGCCACAGGCTGGATTCTGACCGAGACCGGGCGCATGCCCTGGGTGGTCTACGGCGTCATGCGGGTGGAGGAGGCGGTCTCAGCCACCGTCTCGGCGGGCATGGTCCTCACCAGTCTGATCGTGTTGACGCTCCTCTACGGCCTGCTCATGCTGGCCACCATCTATCTGCTGAGCAAGTTCGCCCGCGGCGGCCCACAGGCCGTGTCGGCGCTCGAGCCCTCCGGCGATCCCGACTCGTTCCTGGCTTCGGATGGGAGGTGAGCGATGGACCTCAACACGATCTGGTTTCTGCTGATCGCAGTCCTGTATGTGGGTTTCTTCCTCCTGGAGGGCTTCGATTTCGGCGTCGGCATCTTGCTGCCCTTCCTGGGCCGCGACGACACGCGTCGGCGCATGATCCTCAACAGCATTGGGCCGCACTGGGACGGCAATGAGGTCTGGCTGCTGACGGCCGGCGGCGCCACCTTCGCCGCCTTCCCGCACTGGTATGCGACCATGTTCAGCGGCTTCTACCTCCCCTTCCTGCTGCTACTGGTCGCACTGATCATCCGCGGGGTTGCCTTCGAGTTCCGCAGCAAAGACGCCGACCCTCGCTGGCGGGCGCTGTGGGACGGCTGCGCCTTTGTCGGCAGCCTCGTCCCGTCCTTCCTGCTGGGCGTGGCATTCGCCAACCTGGTGCGCGGCGTCCCCATCGACGCCGCCATGAACTACGTCGGCGGCTTCTGGAACCTCCTCAACCCGTACGCGTTGCTGGGAGGATTGGCGTGCACATTGGTCTTCACGCTGCATGGGGCGATCTTCCTCAGCCTGAAGACGGCCGGCGAGCTGGCGGCTGATGCGCAGCGAGCCGCACTCCGGATCTGGCCCCTGGCGGCGCTCGCCCTGTTGGGATACTTCGGCGCCACGTACTTCGCCACAGACCTGCTCACCAAGCTGGGCATTGACCCCGGGGTGGTTCCGGTCGGAATGGCGGCCGCCATCCTGGTGACGGGCTGGCTGGTGCGCACGCGCCAGATGGGCTGGGCCTTCGCCATGACCGCGCTTTCGATCGCTTCGTCGATCGCCATCGTGTTCATGATCCTGTATCCGCGCGTGATGATCTCGAGCCTCAACCCGGCCTGGAGCCTGACCATTTACAATGCCGCCTCCGGCGCGACGACGCTGCGCGTGATGACGACCGTGGCACTCTTCCTGGTGCCCCTTGTGCTCGTGTATCAGGCCTGGTCGTACTGGGTGTTTCGCAAGCGGATCGAGCCGAGACCAGAATCGCTGACCTACTGATCCGAATCCGGGCCCACATCCCTCACCGGCGACCGGGAGGCTGCCCAGCCCGCCCCGTCGTCGCCCGTCCCCTGACGTCGGATGGATGAGAGCCTGACTGCGACGGGGTTGGTCGACCGCCGCCTGCTTTCATGGGCCAGCTCGGCCAGGCTGCAGGCGGCCGCAGTGGCGTTCCTGGCCGCCTGCGGGGCGGGCCTGGCCATCGGGCAGGCCTTGTGCCTCAGTCGCATCCTCGACCGAGCGTTCTTGCACGCCGAGGGGCTGGCGCAGCTCGCGCCGCTCCTCGGCGCGCTGGTCGCCTTCAGCCTGGTGCGCGCGTTCACGGCAGCAGGCGGAGATCTGCTCGCGGCTGGGGCAGCGCTGCGCCTGAAATCGGGCTTGCGCGAGGCGCTTATCGGGCACCTGATCGCGCTGGGCCCGACATACGTGCAGGCACAGCGCACCGGCGAGCTGACCGCCACGGTCATGGAGGGCGTGGAGGCGGTCGACACTTACTTGCGGCAGTATCTTCCCCAGGTCCTGACCGCGGCAATCGTACCGCTCTGCCTGCTGGCATTCGTCCTGCGGGTTGACCCATTGTCGGCGCTGGTCCTGCTCCTGACCGCGCCCCTCCTGCCCCTGTTCATGATCTTGATCGGCCGTGCGGCCGCGGCGCTCACCCGCCGGCAGTACGGCACGCTCGGCCGGCTGAGCGCGCACTTCCTGGATGTCCTGCAAGGACTGACGACGTTGAAGGTCCTGCGCCGGAGCCGGGAACAGGCGCAGGTCATCCAGCGCGTTGGCGATGCCTACTGCGCAGCCACCTTGCGGGTGCTGCGTGTCGCCTTCTTGTCGGGCCTGGCGCTGGAGCTGATCGCCACCCTGAGCACCGCAGTGGTGGCCGTCCAGGTAGGCCTGCGTCTGCTGTACGGCCATCTTGGATTCCAGGAGGCGATGTTCGTCCTGGTCCTGGCGCCTGAGTTCTATCTGCCGCTCCGCAATCTGGGGACTCGCTTCCACGCCGGCGCCGCCGGTGCCGCTGCGGCAGATCGCGTCTTTCAGATCCTGGCTGTGCCTCGGCCGCCGGGCGCCGCCGCATCACTCAGCCCATCAGTCCTGCCGCCGGCCGTGCCGCCCGCGATCCGTCTCCGTCAGGTGACCTATACCTACGACGTCTCGCGTCCGGCCCTGCAAGGGCTCGACCTGGAGATCCCGGCCGCCGGCATGACTGCGCTGGTCGGCCCTAGTGGCGCTGGCAAGAGCACCGTCGTCTACCTACTGTTGCGATTCCTCGAGGCCTCGTCCGGCGAGATCGAGGTCGATGGCAGTCCGCTCTCCTCGGTGCCGCTCGAGGCGTGGCGACAGCGCACCGCCTGGGTCCCCCAGTCACCATACCTATTTCCGCTGACCCTGGCGGAGAACTTGCGCTTGGCCCGGCCCGATGCTTCCGAAGGTGAGCTGCGGCTGGCGTTGGCCCAGGCCGAGCTGTCGGATCTCGTGGACCGGCTGCCGCAGGGCCTCGACAGCCCGATCGGCGAGCGCGGCGCCCGATTGAGCGCCGGGGAAGCCCAACGCCTCGCCATCGCTCGCGCATTTCTGCGCCGAGCCACATTCGTCGTCCTCG
>Ga0105106_10000621_pt1 | contig 25085 bp, 28 predicted proteins | sample PPLLaktember2015_5_FD_79109 | JGI IMG/M metagenome (GOLD analysis project Ga0105106, IMG submission 79109) | Freshwater sediment microbial communities from Prairie Pothole Lake near Jamestown, North Dakota, USA - PPLs Lake P8 Core (1) Depth... | ecosystem: Environmental > Aquatic > Freshwater >...
GCATGTCGGCGATTTCGAGCGCCTGCTCGCCGTTGTCGGGCTGCGAGATCAGCAGCTGCTCGACGTCCACGCCGAGCTTGGCCGCGTATTGCGGGTCGAGCGCGTGCTCCGCGTCGATGAAAGCCGCCGTGCCGCCGAGCTTCTGCATTTCCGCGATCACGGACAGCGTGAGCGTCGTCTTGCCCGAGGATTCGGGACCATAGATTTCGACGACCCGCCCCCGTGGCAGCCCCCCGATGCCGAGCGCGATGTCGAGCCCGAGCGAGCCGGTCGAGACGACCTCGATGTCACGCGCGATCTCGGATTCTCCGAGCCGCATGATCGAGCCCTTGCCGAACTGTTTTTCGATCTGAGACAGTGCTGCCGAGAGGGCCTTGCTCTTGTTGTCGTCCATGTCTTGAGTCCCCGTAACTGGTCCGTCGAATTATCCCACAACTTTCGCCCGACTACTGGTTATATTTACAGTAACGCAGATCGGGCGCAACCGATGACAGCTAAGCCTTAGGTGGTACCCCGGCCAGGGTGTCGTTGAGAACCCGCAGCGCGTGCACCACCGACTGCCTGCGCACCGCCTCGCGGTCGCCCGCGAAATGACGGGTTTCGGTGCGGGGCTCCGCGCCTTTGAGCGCCCACCCGAAGCACACGGTACCCACCGGTTTCTGGGGTGTTCCGCCCGCAGGGCCGGCGGTCCCGCTTACCGAGACGGCGACCTGTGCGTGGCTCGCCCGGAGCGCCCCTTCCACCATTTCCCGAACGACCGGTTCGGAGACCGCGCCGTGCTCTTCCAGGGTCTCGCTCCTGACCCCGAGCATTTCACGCTTCGAGATGTAGGTGTACGTGACGAAACCGCGCTCGAACCACGCCGAGCTGCCGGGAATCATGGTCACCGCTTCCGCGATCCAGCCGCCGGTGCAAGACTCCGCGGTCGCCAGCATGAAACCGCGCGCTACCAGCGCACGCCCCGTGCGCTCGGCCAGCTCGTACAACATCCCGTCCGCCATGCCTACCATCCTGTGGCCGCCCGCACGAGCGCGAGCACGATCAACGTATAGAACGCAGCCGCGACATCGTCGATCATCACGCCCCAGCCGCCTTTGAACGTGCGCTCATAGTACCGGATGGGCGGCGGCTTAAGAATGTCGAACAGCCGAAAAACCAGAAATGCGAAAGCCTGCCAGTAACCGTGCACCGGCGTGAAGAAGAGGACGAGGAGGAACGCGACGGTCTCGTCCCACACCATGCCGCCATGGTCGGGGCGCCCCAGCGCCCGGCCCGTGACATCGCAGGCCCACGCGCCCAGGACGAAAAGCGCGGCGAGGACGCAAAAATACGCGGGCGGCGAAAGCAGCGGCCCGGCGAGCCAGTAGAGCGGCAGCGCGAGCAGCGTCCCGAAAGTTCCCGGCGCATACGGCGCAAGCCCCGCGCCGCCGCCGAAAGCGATGAAGTGGGCCGGGTGGCTCACGATGAAACGCGCGCCGGGGCGCTCGGGCGCGTCAACCGAAATGGTCGTAACCCTTCCACCGCGCTTTGAGCGGCCTGCCGGTCGCATCGAGGACCTGCACGAGCGGGCTCGCGCGCGCGCGTCGTGCGATGCGGCCGACGAGGGTCACTTCGGTGCGGGCGCGGCGCGCCGCGGCGAGCACCTCGGAGCGCCGCCGCGGGGCAGCGGTGAAGCAGAGCTCGTAATCGTCCCCGCCGGCGAGCAGCGCGCGCGCCCCGGTGCCGCTCTCCTTCGCCCGCGCGCGCACGAACGGCGTGGCGGGCAGCGCTTCCCATTCGATCACCGCCCCGACCTTCGATCGCTCGCAGATGTGGCCCAAGTCCGCGATGAGCCCGTCGGAGACGTCGATCGCGCTTCGCGCGACACCGCGCAGCGCGAGCCCGAGCGCCAGGCGCGGAACCGGCGCGTTGAGGCGCGCCTCGAGTGCGCGCCGCTCGCGCGGCGGCACGCGCACCCGGCCTGCGGCGGCGGCAACCGCTAATGCGGCCTCGCCGAGCCGTCCCGAGACCCAGACGTCGTCTCCGGCTTTCGCACCGTCGCGCCGCAGCGCCTGGCCCGTGGGCACTTCACCCATGATCTGAACGCAGATCGCGAGCGGTCCGCGCGTGGTATCGCCGCCGATCAGGTCGACGCGATGCTTGCGGGCGAGCGCCATGAAGCCGCGCGAGAAAGCGCTGAGCCAGCGCACGTCGACGCGCGGCAGCGCGAGCGCGAGCGTCGCCCAGCGCGGGCGCGCGCCCATCGCCGCCATGTCGGACAGATTGACTGCGAGCGCCTTGTGCCCGAGGAGCCCCGGGTCGGCGCGCGGCAGGAAATGCCGGCCTTCGACGAGCATGTCTGCCGACACGGCGAGCGCCATGCCGTGCGTCACCCGCACGAGCGCCGCGTCGTCGCCGACCCCGAGGATCGCGCTGCGCGCGCGATGAGTGAAGAAACGGCCGATCAGCTCGAACTCGGAGAGCATCACCCCTGCACTTGGTCGCTTCCCCCGCTGCCCTGCTGCCGCAGATGCGCGTCCCATTGCTTCTTGAGCTTCCTCGCCATGTAGAAATTGAGCGCGGCGAAAGCGATGAACACGAACACGATGGCGGTGCGCGTGCCGGAAGCCACGGGACCGCCGGCGGAAAGAACCCAGAGGCCCATGATGAGATTCATTCCGGCCGCGAAGTAGAACATCAGCAGTCGCTTGCGGATCTTCTTGTAGAGCTCGACATCCATTCCCGTCTCTCCGCCTTCAGCGTCCGGCGCGCACTTCGATCTCGCGCAGCTGCCCCGCGAGCTTGTCGAGCACGCCGTTCACGTACTTGTGTCCGTCGGTCCCGCCGTAGACTTTAGCGAGCTCGACCGCCTCGTTGATCACCACCCGGTACGGCACCTCGAGCTCGCGCTGCAGCTCGTAGGCCGAAAGAAGCAGGATGCCGCGCTCGATCGGCGAGAGCTCGACGAAGCGGCGGTCGAGAAACGGCGTGATCTGCGCCTCGAGCTCGCGCGCGTTGTGGATCGCGCCGTCGAGCAGCGTGCGGAAATACGCGACGTCGCTCTTTTCGAAGCCTTCGCTTTCGGCGAGCTCGGCCGCGATCATCGCCGGCTCCTTACCCGAGAGCTGCCACTGGTACAGCCCCTGGAGCGCGAGCTCGCGCGAGCGCCTGCGCGTGCTCTTGCGCGGCGCCGTCTCGCGCCGCCTCGACGTCTGATTCTTTGCTTGCACTAGCCCTCAAGTTTCTTCAGCAGATTCGCCATCTCGATCGCGGCGATCGCACAGTCCGCGCCTTTTTCCATCATGCGCGCGAGCGCCTGGTCGTCGTTCTCGGTGGTGAGGATGCCGTTCGCGATCGGCACCCCGGTTTCGAGCTGCACCGAGGAGATGCCGCTCGCCGCTTCGTTAGACACGATTTCGAAGTGATAAGTCTCGCCGCGGATGACCGCGCCCAATGCGATCAACGCGTCGTAATCGCCGCTTTGCGCCATCTTCTGCAGCGCGAGCGGCGCTTCGAGCGCGCCCGGAACGCTGACGAGGCGCACGTCCTGCGGGGCGACGCCCTGCCGCAGCAGCGTCGCGGTGCAGCTCGACAGGAGACCCTCGCCCACGTCGGTGTTGAAGCGGCTCAACACGATGCCGATCCTCAGGCCCTCGCCGCGGTGATCAGGCTCGATCTCGTCGATGTTGTCGGCGCGCGTGCTCATATCGTGTCGCCGGGCTGCAGGTAGCCGGTGACTTCGAGGTCGAAGCCCGCCATGCTCGGCATGCGGCGCGGCAGCGCGAGCAGGCGCATTTTCTTCACCTTGAGGTCTCTCAGGATCTGCGCGCCGATACCGTAGTTTCGCAGCGCGATCTTCGGTTGCGGCGCGTCACGCCGCGGCGGCTTCGCCCGCTCGAGTAGCTCGGCCGCGGATTCCTCCCGGTGCAGGAGCAGGATGACGCCGCACTCGGCGCGCGCGATCGTGCGCACCGCGTCGTGGAAATTCCACGAATGGCTGGTGCTCCCCGCATCGAGCAGATCGATCACCGACAGCGGCTCGTGCACGCGCACCAGCGCTTCCTTCTCAGGGCTCACTTCGCCTTTGACGAGCGCGAGGTGCGTCTCGCGCCCGACGCGGTCGCTGTAGGCGAAAAGGCGAAAAGGCCCGTGCACCGTCTCGATCTCGCGCTCGGAGACGCGCGTCACCAGCGATTCGGTGCGGCTGCGGTACTGGATCAGGTCGGTGATGGTGCCGATTTTCAGTCCGTGCTGGGCGGCGAACTCGACGAGATCGGGCAGCCTCGCCATCTCGCCGTTCTCTTTCAGGATCTCGCAGATCACCGCGGCCGGCGTGAGACCCGCCAGGCGCGCGAGGTCGCACCCGGCTTCGGTGTGGCCGGCGCGCACGAGCACGCCGCCTTCCTGCGCCATCAAGGGAAAGATGTGACCGGGCTGCACGAGGTCGTGCGGACCCGCGTCGGGCCGGATCGCCGCCTGCACGGTGCGGGCGCGGTCGGCGGCGGAGATGCCGGTGGTGACGCCTTCCGCCGCCTCGATCGAGACCGTGAAGTTGGTGCCCAGCGGCGAGCGGTTGGTCGACACCATCAGCGGAAGGTTGAGCGTGCGGCAGCGCTCTTCGGTGAGCGTGAGACAGATGAGGCCGCGGCCGTAGCGCGCCATGAAATTGATCGTTTCGGGCGTCGCGAACTCCGCCGCCAGCAGGAGATCGCCTTCGTTCTCGCGGTCTTCCTCGTCGACGAGCACCACCATGCGGCCGGCCTTCAGCTCGCTGATGATGTCGGCGACGGGGCTCACCGCCGTTTCGTTGCGTAGCGCGTTCATTCAATGCTCGTGGGTAAAACAGCTCAAAGCCATACGAATACGGATCCACCCGGATTGTATCCGCGCGGACTGCCGGCGGCAGTCCTTCACGGCGAATCCGGGTGGTGCATGCGCTCGACGTAGCGCGCGAGCATATCGATTTCCACGTTCACGTGCATGCCGGCTTGCAGCCGGTCCAGATTGGTGTGCGCGAGCGTATGCGGTATCAGGTTGACCGAGAAGCGGTCCGCGTCGACCGCGTTGACGGTCAGGCTGACTCCGTCGACCGCGACCGAGCCTTTGCGCGCGACGTAGCGCGCGAGCTCGTGCGGCACCGAGATTTCGAGGACGCGGTTGTCGCCGTCCGCCTCCACGCGCTCGACGCTGCCCTGCGCATCGACGTGGCCGCTCACGAGGTGGCCGCCGAGACGATCGGAGAGGCGCAGGGCTTTTTCGAGGTTCACCGCGGCGCCGCGCTCGAAACCCGCGGCGCAGGCAAGCGTCTCGCGCGAAACGTCGACTTCGAAGGCGCCGGGGTGGAGCGCGACGACGGTGAGGCACACGCCGCTCACCGCGATGCTGTCGCCCAGCGCGACGTCGTCCAGCGGGAGGCCGCCGGCGTCGATACGCATCCGCACCCCTCCTGAGGCGGGCGCGACCGCGGCGACGCTTCCCACGGCGGCGATGATCCCGGTGAACATCAGTGCACCACCCGGGAGACGATGCGAACGTCGGCGCCGACGATGCACACGTCTTTCACCTCGAGCTGATAGCGCGCCGGGAGCGCTTCGAGCTCGGGCAGGTGGAACATCCCGCGAGCCGAGTCGCCCAGGATGCTCGGGGCGAGATACACCACGAGCTCGTCGACGAGATTCTCCCGGAGGAGCGAACCGTTCAGCCTGTGTCCCGCCTCGACGTGAATCTCGTTCATCTGCCGGCGCGCGAGCTCGCGCATGAGCGCCGCGAGATCGACTTTTCCGGACGCGTTCGGAATGACGACGATCTCGGCGCCTTTCGCCGACAGCGCCGCGCCGCGCACCGCATCGTGCCTCGCCGCGGCGATGACCGTGCCCGGGGCGAGTATGCGCGCGGAGCCCGGCGTTTCGAGCCTGCTGTCGACGACGACCCTCGCCGGTTGCCGGGAGGTCTCGACTTCGCGCACCGTCAACCGGGGATCGTCGTCCCTGACGGTGCCGATGCCCGTCAGCACGGCGCACGCGCGGGCGCGCCAGCGATGGCCGTCGCGCCGCGCCTCGGTGCCGGTGATCCACTGGCTGCGGCCGTTCGCGAGCGCGGTCCCGCCGTCGAGGCTCGCCGCGATTTTCATGCGCACCCACGGCCGGCCGCGCGTCATGCGCGCGGCGAAACCGATATTGAGCTCGCGCGCTTGCGTCTCCATGAGCCCGCACGCGCTCTCGATGCCGACAGCGCGCAGGCGCCGCAGGCCATTGCCGGCGACGAGCGGATTGGGGTCTTCCATCGCGGCTACGACGCGCGCGATTCCCGCGCCGACGAGCGCCTCGCTGCACGGCGGCGTGCGGCCTTGATGCGAGCAAGGCTCGAGCGTCACGTACGCAGTCGCGCCCCGGGCGCGCTCCCCGGCGGCCGCGAGCGCGATCGCCTCGGCGTGCGGCTCGCCCGCGCGCTCGTGCCAGCCTTCAGCGACGATCTCGCCGCCGCGCACGATGACGCAGCCCACGCGCGGGTTGGGCGTGGTCGTGTAAAGACCGCGCTCGGCGAGCTCGAGCGCGCGGGACATGTAACGCCTGTCAGTTTCGTTGAACATCGAGAAGAATTAATCGCAAAGGGCGCGAGGGAAGCAAGGTAAAACGAATCTCAAGGGGGCGTAGTGAGCGGAGCGGTCGGGGCCGCACCGGCGCACCGTCCATGCGTTTGCGGTGCGTCATCAACGCCCCGACCACTCCGCTCCCTGCGGTCCGGCAACATCAGGACTGCGGCTCTTCCTTTGCGTCCTTGACGCCCTTGACGTCCTTTGCGTCCCTGGCGTTCGTTCCCTTTGCCGCGGCTTTCGGGGGCGTCGGGCGCTGGATTTCCTTGATCGCGTCCTGAAAATCGTCGACGCCCTGGAAGCTCCTGTAGACCGACGCGAAGCGGATATAGGCGACCTCGTCGAGGCGCTTCAGCTCGCGCATGACCATCTCGCCCAGCCGGCGCGAAAGTATCTCGCGGTCGCCGAGCGCGAGCACGTCCTGCGTGATCGTCGCCACCGCGTCGTCGACGAGCTGCGTCGGAACCGGCCGCTTGTGAAGCGCGCGCATGAAACCGGTGCGCAGCTTCTCGAGGTCGAATTCGCTGCGGGTGCCGTCCTGCTTGACGACCTGCGGCATGCGCAGCTCTATCGTTTCGTAGGTCGTGAAGCGCTTGCTGCAGCTCGTGCAGCGCCTGCGCCGGCGGATGCTCTCGCCGTCGTCGCTCACCCGGGAGTCGATGACCTGCGTATCGGCCGACTTGCAGAAAGGGCATTTCATGGGTCCTGTTTCCCGGCTAGCCGTAGACGGGAAACTTCTTGCACAGCTTCTTCACCTCGTCTCCGACGCGAGCGCTCACGCCCGCGTCCTGGGGCGCGTCGAGCACCTCGCACATCAGGCTCGCGACGAGCTCGGCTTCGAGCTCCTTCATCCCGCGCGTGGTCATCGCGGGCGAGCCGATCCGCAGACCGCTGGTGATGAAAGGCTTCTGCGGGTCGTGCGGCACCGAATTCTTGTTGACCGTGATGTTCGCTTTGCCGAGCGCCGTCTCCGCGTCGCGGCCCGTGAGGTTCTTCGCGCGCAGGTCGACCAGGAAGAGGTGGCATTCGGTGCGACCCGACACGATGCGAAAGCCGCGCTCGGCCATGACTTTCGCCATGACGCGCGCGTTGTCGAGCACCTGCTCCTGGTAGTTCCTGAACTCGCGCGACTGCGCTTCCTTGAAGCACACCGCTTTCGCGGCGATGATGTGCATGAGCGGTCCGCCCTGCAGACCGGGGAACACCGCGGAGTTGAGCACCTTCTCGTGCTGGGCGTTGGCGAGGATCAACCCCCCGCGCGGGCCGCGCAGCGTCTTGTGCGTCGTGCTGGTCACGAAGTCCGCGATGCCGACCGGGCTCGGGTAGAAGCCGGCGGCGATGAGACCGGCGTAATGCGCGATGTCGGCCATGAAGAGCGCGCCGACCTTGTCCGCGATCGCGCGGAAGCGCTTCCAGTCGATGACGAGCGAATAGGCGGATGCGCCGGCGATGATCAGCTTCGGCTTCCTGACGTGCGCGAGCTCCTCGACTTCGGCGTAGTCGATCTCCTCGGTTTCGGGATGCAGGCCGTAAGCGACGGCGTCGAAGTAGCGTCCGCTCATGTTGACCGTCGCGCCGTGCGTCAGGTGGCCGCCGTGCCCGAGCGACATGCCGAGGATCGTGTCGCCGGGGTGCAGCGCCGCATAGAACACCGCCTGGTTCGCCTGCGCGCCGGAATGCGGCTGCACGTTCGCGTAACCCGCGCCGAAGAGCGCTTTGGCGCGGTCGATCGCGAGCTGCTCGGCGATGTCGACGTACTCGCAGCCGCCGTAATAGCGCTTGCCCGGATACCCTTCGGCGTACTTGTTGGTGAGGACCGAGCCCTGGGCGTGCAGGACGCGCGGGCTGGCGTAGTTCTCGGAGGCGATCAGCTCGATGTGCTCTTCCTGCCGCAGATACTCCTGCTCGACGGCGTGCCACACTTCGGGGTCGAACGTCTCGAGCGTGTCTTTGAGTGAGTACATGACGCGGGAAGCTCCCTGAAGCGAGTATTGATTTTAGCGCACGGTTGCTATGATAGCCGACGCCAACCCGCTCGATTGGAAAACTAACGCAGCCCGATGCGCGTCCTGCTTGCCTTTGCCCGGCTGATCGACTACGTGAACGAGCGCGTCGGGCGCGCCGTCGCCTGGCTCGTGCTGGCCGCCGTGCTCGTGAGCGCTGCCAACGCGCTCATGCGCTACGCCTTCAACATGAGCTCGAACGCGTGGCTGGAAATCCAGTGGTATCTCTTCTCCGCGATATTCCTGCTCGCGGCGGGCTGGGCCCTGAAGCGCAACGCGCACGTGCGCATCGACGTGATCGCGACGCGGCTCACGCCCCGTGCGCAGGCGTGGATCGACATCGTCGGCGGACTCCTCTTCCTGATGCCGATGGCGCTGCTGATCCTCTACCTGTCCTGGCCCATGTTCGTGCAGTCGTACGCGGGGCACGAGATTTCGAGCGACGCCGGCGGTCTCGTGCGATGGCCGGTGAAGCTTCTCATCCCGCTCGGCTTCGCGCTCCTCGTGCTGCAGGGCGCATCCCAGATCGTGAAGCGCATCGCCTTCCTGCGCGGGATCGACGTTGCGCGCAGCGCTCCCGACGCCTGATGCCGCACGAGCTCATGGCGCCCATGATGTTCGGCGCTCTCGTGGTGCTGCTCCTCTTCGGCTATCCGGTCGCGTTCTCGCTCGCGGCGAACGGCATCTTCTTCGCGCTCCTCGGCATACACCTCGGACTGCTCCAGCCCGAGCTCCTGCAGGCGCTGCCCGAGCGCGTGTTCGGGATCATGAGGAACGAGACGCTGCTCGCGATCCCCTTCTTCACGTTCATGGGGCTCGTGCTCGAGAGGAGCGGCATGGCCGAGGATCTCCTCGACACCATCGGGCAGCTCTTCGGCGCGCTCCGCGGCGGTCTTGCCTACGCCGTCATACTCGTGGGCGCTCTCCTCGCTGCGACGACCGGGGTGGTCGCAGCGACCGTGATCTCGATGGGTCTCATCTCGCTGCCGATCATGATGCGCTACGGCTATTCCCACCGCCTCGCAGCCGGCGTGATCGCGGCGTCGGGCACGCTCGCGCAGATCGTGCCGCCGAGCCTGGTGTTGATCGTTCTCGCCGACCAGCTCGGGAGATCGGTGGGCGATATGTACCAAGGCGCGCTCGTTCCCGGTCTTGCACTCGCCGCGCTGTACCTCGTCTATGCTGCGGGAGTGGCGTTCTTTCAGCCTACGGCAGCGCCCGCCCTGCCCGCGGCAGCGCGGACCCGCCGCGGCCGCGCGCTCGCGCTGCGCGTCGCGACCTCGCTCCTGCCGCCTCTGGTGCTGATGTTTCTCGTCCTGGGGACCATCTTCCTCGGCATCGCGACGCCCACCGAAGGCGGTGCGATGGGCGCGACCGGCGCACTGGCGCTCGCGCTCGCGCGGCGCCGGCTCGATCTCGCGCTGCTCCGACAGGCGATGGAATCGACGACCGCGCTCACGAGCTTCGTGATTTTCATCCTCGTGGGCTCCACGGTCTTCGGCCTCACCTTTCGCGCCGTCGACGGCGATCTGTGGGTCGAGCGGCTGCTCTCGGACCTGCCCGGGGGCGCGCTCGGCTTCCTCCTCGTCGTCAACGCGCTCGTTTTCGTGCTCGCGTTCTTTCTCGATTTCTTCGAGATCGCGTTCATACTGGTCCCGCTGCTCGCGCCGGTCGCCCACCTGCTCGGCATCGATCTCGTATGGTTCGGCGTGATGCTCGCGATCAACATGCAGACTTCGTTCATGCATCCGCCGTTCGGCTTCGCGCTTTTCTATTTACGCAGCGTCGCGCCGAAGGAAGTGCGAACCGTCGACATCTACTGGGGCGCCGTGCCTTTCGTCGTCATCCAGCTCGTCATGGTCGCGATGGTGATCGCGTTCCCGCAGATGGTAATGCACTACAAGGGCGAGGCGCCGCAGACAGCCCCTGGCTCGCTCGAGTTGCAGATACCGACGCCGGACGCGCCGGCGGCGCCTGTGTTCAAGTAGAAGTGACGGCTACCGAAGAAGTGACGAGGCTACCGCAGAAAGTGACGGCTACCGACAGAGTGACGAGAAGGGGTTGTTGAACTGCGCGTCACTTCGCCTTCTTCGCGGGCGCCGGAGGCTTTTTCACCGAATACACGAAGTTGTCGAAAGTGTTCTCCGCGACCCTGAACCACAGGTACTGCTCGTCGCGGAAGCGGCTCCACGGCTCGTAGATCTTCTTGAAGTCGGGGCTTTTCGCCGAGAGCTCGGCATAGATTTCGTGCGCGACCTTGTAGCACGCCTCCATCACCGGCGTCGGAAACGCGCGCAGCTGGGCCCCGCCGCCGACCAGCTTCCTCAGCGCTTCGGTGTTTCTCGCATCGTAGCGCGCGGTCATGTTGACGTTCGCTTCGGCGCACGCGACTTCGAGCGCTTCCTGGTAGGGTTTGGGGAGCGACGCCCATTGCTTCGCGTTCACGTAAACCGAAAGCATCGCCGAGCCTTCCCACCACCCGGGGTAGTAGTAGTACTTCGCGACTTTCTGGAAACCCAGTTTTTCGTCGTCGTAAGGGCCGACCCATTCGGCGGCGTCTATCGTCCCCCTTTCGAGCGCGGGATAGATGTCGGCGGCGCCGATCTGCTGCGGCACGACTCCCAGCCTTTCGAGAATCTGCCCGGCGAGGCCGGCGATCCGCATCTTGAGACCTTTAAGGTCGGCGACCGATTTGATTTCCTTGCGGTACCAGCCCGCCATCTGCGTTCCGGTGTTCCCCGCCGGGAACGTGACGATGTTGTATTGGCGGAAAAGGTCGCGCATGAGCGCAAGGCCTCCGCCGTGATACATCCACGCGTTCTGCTGCCTTGCGTTCAGTCCGAACGGCAGCGCGGTGTCGAAGGCGAGCGCGGGATTTTTTCCGATGTAGTAATAGCTCGCGGTCTGGCCGCATTCGACGGTGCCGTTCTGGACCGCGTCCATGACCTGCAGCGGCGGCACGATCTCGCCCGCGGCGAACACTCGAATTTCGAAGCGGCCTTCGGTGAGCCTCGATACGCGACCGGTGAGCATCTGGGCCGTTCCGACAACGGTGTCGGGGCTTTTCGGGAAGCTCGAAGCCATGCGCCACCGCACCTGCGGCCGCGACTGCGCGAGCGCCGGCGCCGCGACCGCGGTGCCCGCAACGCCGATGCCTGTGCTCTTGAGAAATTGCCGTCTGTGCATTTTTTTCCTCCTCAGCTGAACACGCCACCGGCATAATGGCGCCTGGAGTGTACCGGTGAAAAGCCCGTTTTCCCACGCGCGCGCTGCCAGCGCGGCCCGCACCGGGACAAAACTTGCTTCCCCGGTCACCCAAAGTTGCGAAGCAGGGGAGAAGTAGCGCAGTGATTACGTGGCAACAACTCAAGGCGCGCTGGCTCAAGGTGCGCATCGCCTATCATCATCGGCAGGCTGCCGCTTACAACAAGCCCGGCGTGCGGTCCTTCAAGCGCGACGGTTACGAGATCTGGAGCCGCAACATGGCGATGCGCCATTCGATGAAAGCGCACGACCTCGAACGGCGGCTCCTGCTCCTGACGGGCAGCTAGACTCAGTCTCCGGCTATCGTCATCCGCTCGATCAGGATCGATCCGCACTGGCGGGAGCCGCGCCGCACCACGTCGTTCCCCACCGCCGCGAGCGCGAGGAACATCTCCTTCAGGTTCCCCGCGATGGTGATTTCCTCGACCGGGTAGGCGATCTCCCCGTTCTCCACCCAGAAACCCGCCGCGCCGCGCGAATAATCGCCCGTCACCTGATTGACCCCCTGCCCCATGAGCTCGGTCACCAGCAGTCCCCGGTCGAGCTTTTTCAGGAGCTGACGGAAGTCCTCCCCGGTGTCCTGCATGACGAGATTGTGGTTGCCGCCGGCGTTGCCGGTCGATTTCATTCCGAGCTTGCGCGCCGAATAGCTCCCCAGGAAATAACCCTGGAGCACGCCGTCCTTCACGATGTCGCGCGCCTGCGTCGCGACTCCTTCTTCGTCGAAAGGGCTGCTCGCGAGCCCTTTGGGCACGTGAGGCAGGTCGCGTATCTGCACGAGCGGCGAGAACACGCGCTTGCCGATGCTGTCGAGAAGGAAAGATGACTTGCGGTAGAGACTGCCGCCGCTCACGGCGGACACGAAATGACCCATCAGGCTCGGCGCGATGGGCGCCTCGAAGAGCACCGGCGCGTGCGTGGTCGGGATCTTGCGCGCCCCCACGCGATTGAGCGCACGCTCGCCGGCGCGGCGCCCCACATAAGCGGGCGGCGCGAGGTCCAGCGGATCGCGCGCGGTCTCGTACCAGTCGTCGCGCTGCATCGCGTCGCCTTGCCCGGCGATGAGCGAGCACCACACGCCGTGCCGCGAGTTGGGATAACCCGCGAGGAAACCCAGCGAGTTGCCGTAGAAGAACTGCGATTCCTGCGTGGTGACCGTCGCGCCTTCCGAATTGTCGATGCCGGAGCCGGCCGCAAAACCGGCGTCCTCGGCCACTTTGGCGAGCTCGATCGCGCGCTCGACCGGAAGGTCCCAGGGGTGCCACAAGTCGAGCTCGGGAAACGTGCGGGCGAGAAGATCGGGATCGGCGAGTCCTGCGGCATCGTCGGGGGCGGTGAAGCTCGCGATCGAAAAGGCCGCATCGACCGTATCGCGCATCGCCTGGGGCGAGAAGTCCGAGCTGCTCGCGTGCCCGCGCTGCTGCCCGGTATAGACCGTGACGCCTATCCCCTTGTCGCGGTTGTATTCGATAGTCTCGACTTCGCCGCGGCGCACGGTGACCGTCTGGCCGAAGCCTTCGCTCACCTCGCATTCGAACGCGGTCGCGCCGCGGCTCTTTGCGTATTCGAGGACGGTGACAGCGATCTCGCGGAGCTGTTCGGAAGCGTAGGAGAAGCGGGACGAAGGCATGGCAGGTATGATATCAGCTCCGCAGCGCGTTCCTTCCCATGTCCGACGAGCTCCCCAGCAAAACCCAGCGCAAGAAAGAGATGCACGAGCTGCAGGCGCTCGGCGCCGCACTCGTCGACCTGAACGATCAGCAGCTCGCTTCGGTCGAGCTCCCGGAACGCCTGCGCGACGCGGTCGAGGCCGCACGGCGCATCACCAAGTTCGAGGCGCGCCGGCGCCAGCTCCAGTACATAGGGAAAATCATGCGCGACGTCGATCCCGAGCCGATCCGGACGCGTCTCGCCGCATGGAAAGCGGTGTCGCACGCGCGCACCGCGCGCCTGCATTTGATCGAGCGCTGGCGTGCGCGATTGCTCGACGAAGAAGGCGCGGTGACCGAGCTCGTGCGCGAATATCCGCACGCCGACGCGGCCAGGCTCGAGCTGCTGGTGCGCAACGCCGCGCGCGAGCGCGAAGCGCAGCTCGCCCCGAAAAGTTATCGCGCGATCTTCAAGATCCTCGATGAAACGATAGGCGCTGGCGACGACGCGTGACGTTAGTGACGAAGCCGCGAAAACCAACACGCTATACTGGACGGGAATGGCAACGAACGAAGAGCTGGTGATCGGTCTCGTGTCGATCAGCGATCGCGCGTCGAAAGGCGTCTACCGGGACGAAGGCATACCCGCGCTCGAAGAATGGCTGCGCAAGGCGATCGCGGCGCCGGCGTGCCGCACGGTGACGCGATTGATACCGGACGAGCGTCCGGTCATCGAATCGGCGCTGAAAGCGCTCGTCGACGACGAAGGCTGTCACCTCGTGCTGACCACCGGCGGCACCGGACCCGCGGTCCGCGACGTGACGCCCGAAGCGACGCTCGCCGTCGGCGACCGCGAAATGCCGGGCTTCGGCGAGCAGATGCGGCAGGTGAGCCTCAAGTTCGTGCCCACTGCGATCCTGTCGCGCCAGGTCGCGGTGATCCGTGGCCAGGCGCTCATCATCAACCTGCCGGGCCAGCCGAAAGCGATCCGCGAGACGCTCGAAGGACTGAAGGACGAGAGCGGCCAGACGATCGTCGCCGGCATTTTCGCCGCGGTCCCTTACTGCATAGACCTGATCGGCGGGCCTTACATCGAGACCAACGACGAGGTGGTGAAAGCCTTTCGTCCCAAGGCTGCGATACGGCCAAAAACGAATCCATGAACCGCCTTTACTGAGACAACATGAGCACGAAACAGCTCGAAGCGATAGAGATCGAAACCGGCCCGCAGCCGCAAGCGAGCGTGATCTGGATGCACGGCCTCGGCGCCGACGGGAACGATTTCGTCCCGATCGTGCACGAGCTCGACCTTTCCGGCGCGCCGGACATCCGCTTCGTATTCCCGCACGCGCCGATGCAGCCGGTGTCGATCAACAACGGCTACGTGATGCGCGCCTGGTACGACGTGAAATGGGGGGACCTCGAGGGCGGCTCGAAGCAGGCCGACGAAAAAGGCGTGAGGTCCTCGCAAGCGGCGGTAGCCGAGTTGATCGAGCGCGAGATCTCGCGCGGCTCGAGCGCGGGCAGAATCGTCCTCGCGGGTTTTTCGCAAGGCGGGGCGATTGCGCTGCAGACGGCCCTGCGCTATCCGCAGAAGCTCGGCGGCGTGATGGCGCTATCGACTTATCTGCCGCTCGCTGAAAGCTTTGCGGAGGAAGCGGCGGCCGAGAACCGCAGGACGCCGATATTCATGGCGCACGGCACCGACGACGCGGTCATCCAGCACGCGATAGGCGCGCAATCGAAAGAGGTGCTGGTGCAAAACGGTTACGACGTGGAGTGGCACGACTACCCGATGGCACACAGCGTGTGCCTCGAGGAGATTCGCCATATCGGCGAATTCCTCCGGAGGATATTACGAACAGAGGGGAACCTAGGTTCCCCTCCGTAACCTCCCCCTCCTTCGGCGAGCTGGCGCTCGCTCCGCTACCTTGAGCGGGCAGGCCGCTTCTTCTTGGCAAACGCTTTCGAGTGGAGCGTGAGTAACCCGCCGCGGTCAGCTACGAGCCGACTCGGGTCGCCGTAAAGCTCGAGCTGTTCGCGCCCGACTTTACTGTGCCAGTCATGGTGTCGCCGCTCACCTTGGCGGAGTACTGGGCGCCGCCGGCGGTGAAGGTCACCTGCTCCGCGCGCACGAGGCCTTTGCTGATCTGCGTCTTGCCGTTGAGCGTGCCCGTCAGCTTCTGGTAGCTCTGATTGAGCACGAGCTCGCCGTCGGGCAGCTTCCACTTGCCTTCGACTTTCGCCGGAACGATCCAGAGATACGCGGTGCAGTACGCCGTGCAGCCTTCCTTTTCGGTCGCGTTCTGGGTGCGATCGGCCTGCCAGTCGCCCATCGTGAAGGAGTTCGATACCACCCGCGTGCCGGGCTTCATGTCGAGGATCTTGGGGCGCAGCTTCACGTTGAGCTCGGGCAATAGAAAAAGCGTGATCACCGTCGCCTTCGAAAAGTCGGTCTCGAAGATGTCGCCCTGGATGAACTTCGCCTTGTCGCCGACGCCTTCCTTCTGGGCGTTGCGGCGCGAGAGCGCCACCATGTCGGGGTTGTACTCGACGCCGGTCGCGTCCGCCCCGCGTTTCGCCGCGGTGATCACGGTGCGGCCGTCGCCTGAGCCCAGGTCGAAGTGGATGTCCTTCGCCGTCAACTTCGCCATGTCGAGCATGCGGTTCACGAGCGCCTGCGAAGTGGGAACCCAGACGACGTCCTTGCCTTCCTGCCCCACGGTCGGCTCGTAGGCCTGCTCTTTTTTCGCCGGCTGGGCCGCGAATACGCTCGCCGCGCACAGCGACACGATCGATGCCAGCACGAGGCGGCGGGAGAGTGATGAGACTTGCATATGTACCCTTCAGGTTATCGAAACGTATTCAAGCAGCGACCGGGTCGATCTTGAATGTCGCCCAGTCGTAATCGTCGCCCGCGTCCATCATGCGCGAAGGCGTGAACAGGTAGGATTTGCTGCGCCCGGCGATCTTTATCGTCACGTTCGGATCGTAACGTCCCGCGCGCATGACCAGCCCGACCTCACCGTTCGCGTCGGGCGTTCCGGAGAGCAGCACCGCGTTCTCGCCTTCACCCGCGTCGCCTTCGGGCGCGGCGATGCGCACCATGATCACGCTGCGCGAGATGATCTCGATGCCGACGTGGTACTGGCGCTGCTCGTCGCGCATCACGCGCCGCACGAGGCCTATACCCCACTGCGGCGTGCCTTCGACCTGCAGCCCGATCATCTCGCCCACCCGGATCCAGTCGGTCGTCGAAGCCGGAACGAGCGCGCCGTAGCCGTTGTCGCTCACGTTCTCCACCACCCAGCTCTCGGCGCTGCTCACGCTGAAGTTCAGCGCGTCGGACTCGTCGCGCTCGAGCTCGTCGAGCAGCGCGAAATACCCGGGAACGACCGTGATGCGCGCGGTCGTGGCGCGGCGCTCAGAGGCGCGCGCGGGGGGCTTGTCGGACCAGTATACGGCGAGGTGTTTCAGCACCCCGAGCACCGTCTCCGCGGGGTGGGGCGGGCCGAGATTCACGGTCGACGGGAGCGCGCCCGTCTGTTCGACCACCGCGATCACGTCCGCGAGCTGTGTCCGCGCTTCCCCCGGACCGAAGAAGGTCATGTTCGGCGCGGGAGCGGGGTTCCCGAAGAGGCGCACCGGCGGCTTGTCGCGCGCCGGATCGAACGAATACATGGCGGCGGGAAACGGGTCTTTCGCGAGCTGAAACGAATTCACGAAATGCCCGACGGCGCGCTCAGCGATCTCCTGCTTGAGCGGCGGCAGCACGTCGGCGCTCGAGGCACACAACATCATGACTTTCAGATAGTCGCGCTCGACGCTGCCCGTGCCCTGCGTGCCGGCGTAAACCGTGAGGCTGGTGGCGGCGTAGCCGCCTTTCTCCGCGTAACCGTAAAGCTCTCCGATCGAGCTCCACAGGCGCGCCTCGAACGGGCCGTAGCGCAGCATGGTCCATTTCACCTGCATCGCGAGCGCGCGCACGCCGCGCGCCACGAATACGGGAACCTGCTTCTTCACTGCGGCAGCGCCGCTCGACCCGCTCTGATACTGGCGCACGCAATTGAGGTAAGTGTCGCCGAGCGCCTTGGAGAACTTGTGGCCGCACGTCCACAGCTTGTTCTCCTGAAACTTCTGCTGGCGCGACATTCCGAGATAGTCCTGCACGAGCTTGCGCTGGTGCGTTCTCGCCGCGGTGTCGAGGAGGTCCGCGATCTCGAAAAAACGGTCGAGCTTGAATCCCTCGCTCTCGTTGAGCGACTCGAGCCAGCGCGTGATCTCGTCGAGCGCCTTCAGGTAGTCGTGCGCGGGAAGCTCCGCCACCAGCGCTCGCGCCTGTTTGGGGTCCGCAAGGGGGTGATCGACCTTGCTGCCGACGATCCACTTCAGTACCAACAGTCCTCCGATTGCGCCGCATGGGCGCCGTTCGTGCCACCGCGAATTCTAAGGTGCGAGCGGAATGCCCGCCAGTGCTGCGGCGCGGCCACGGCCCACGTTTATACCCGAGACGAGCGCGAGCCCGATGAGAAAATAGATACCGGTGAGAAGTATCGCGAGCCTGTGGTCTCCGTTCGTGATCCAGGTCACGAAGCCATAGGTGAGCGGTCCCAGCACCGCCGAGAGCTTCACCGCGAGCCCCCACAAACCGAAGAACTCGGCCGTTCTCGACGGCGGGCTGAGATATCCGACGAGCGCGCGGCCCGCGGACTGGCTCGAGCCGAGGCTCACTCCGACCAGATTGGCCGCGAGCCAGAAAAGCCCCGGGCCCTGCGCGAGCCAGGCGAGGAGGACCGCGGCGATCCAGCCTCCCATCGTGAGCGCGAGCGTGGGCACGTGGCCGAGCCGGTCCTGCACGTGTCCGAAAGCGAACGCGCCGATGGCGGCGGTGACATTGACGACGAGTATCAACACGATCGTGTCGCGCGTGGTGAAGCCCATCACCTGCTGCGCGTAAATCGCCGCCAGCGCGACGACCGCCTGAATTCCCGCCTGGTAGAAGACCACGCACACGAGAAAGCGCCTCAGGTCGCGATAGCGCGCAGCGTTTCGCAGCGTCTCCCCGAGCCGCGCCGCGGCCGCGCGACCCGTGCCACCCGACGGCTTCGCACGCTCGCGCAGGAAAGCAAAAGTCGGCGCGCTCGCGGCGGCGAAAAGCGCGGCCGTTATCAGCATCGCGACCGGCACGAAGTGCGACGCGGGCAGGCCGCGCGCCTGCGCGTAGCCCACGTACGCGAGGCACAGCCCCAGCGCGACGAGGCCGCCGCAGTAGCCGAGCGCCCAGCCCCATCCCGAAACTTTGCCCATCGCCTCTTCACCGGCGATCTCGGGCAGAAAAGCCGCGATGAGATTCTCGCCTGTGCCGAAGAAATAATTGGAGAGCACGATCAGCGCGACCGCGAGCCAGAGCTCTCCGGGCCCCACCAGCGCGAGCGCGGCGGTGCATGCGACGCAGCCGGCGGTCGTGATCGCGAGGAGCTTTTTCTTGTTCGCGTTCACGTCGGCGTACGCGCCGATGAAAGGCGCGGTGACGATGATCGCGAGATAGGACAGCGCGAGCGCACTGGTCCACGCAAACGTCGCCCACGCTGCGTTGCCGGCGACCTCGGCGACAAAGTAGGCGTTGAAAACCGCGGTGATGACGACGGTGGTGTAGCCCGAGTTGGCGAAGTCGTACATCGCCCACGACCACACTTCGCGCGGCCGCACGCCGGCGGCGAGCGACGCCGGATCGCGCTCTATGTCGGCTCCGAAGGCTGGCTTTCGATGTAGCGCCTGAGGAGGCGATTCTCCATGCTCGTTTCCTTGATCACCGCCTTGGCGACGTCGTGGAAAGAGACGACGCCCACGAGCGTTTCGCCGTCCTTCACCGGCAGGTAGCGTACGTGGTGGCGCGTCATCGCTTCGCGCAGCTCGTCGATCGTGTCGGCGGGGTGGCCGCAAACCGGGTCGGTCACCATCACTTCGCGCGCTTCGAGGTCGGCGAGGCTGCCGCGGGCCGATCGCAGCGCCTTCAGCACCTCGCGGAACGTGAGCATGCCCACCAGCCTGCCCTCCTCCATCACCGCGAGGGAGCCGATGTCGTGCCCGACCATGAGGTCGACCGCCGCGGTCAGCAGCCCGCCCGGCTCGATGCTGTATATGGCGCCGCCTTTGAGGCTGAGGATGTCGCGGATGAGCATGGGAACCTCCGCCGGAGCGAGAGAGGGCCCATGGTAGCCGATGCCGCGAAGGTGTGGAAAACGGGCGATCGGCGATCAGGGCGCGGCGCACCACCGTCCGGGTACGCTACCTGCTCAGATGCCGTGGCATCCGTGCGGCGAGTGCCCGCGCGTAAAGGGAGGCGCCATGAGCATGAGCTTCAGTATCGGACCGGTGGTTTCGCTGATCGCGGGAATACATATATTGATCATGCCGAAACTGCTGAACTACATCATCGCGCTATACCTCATCATCATCGGCGTGCTCGGACTGATGGGTGGGAGTCGCGGAATGGTCGGCGCGGATGCGACCGATGTTCCGCCGGCGGCCGTCCAGCACGTCCCCGTCCCCTCCGGCCCCGCCGTTCAGATATAGGCACGCACGCGCCGTAAAAACCGGCGCATGCGTAAGGTTTATATCACCCCGCGCTCTTTCAGCCCCCGCTGCTGTGCCTCGTCGTATCCCAGCCTCGCCAACACCTCGGCGGTGTGCTCGCCGAGCGTAGGTCCCAGCCAGCGGGTCCGGCCGGGCGTATCGGAAAGCGCCGGGACGACGCCGGGAATTTTCATCGGCTTGCCGTCCGGCAGCGGCCACTGCTCGATCATCCTGCGCGCCTTGTAATGGACGTCGTTCACGATGTCCTCGGCGTCATACACGCGCCCCGAAGGCACTTCCGCGCGCTCGAGCGCTTCCAGCACGGCGGCGAGATCGTGCCCGCGCGTCCACGCTTCGATCGCCTGGTCGAGCTCGCGCGCCCGCGCCGTCCGCCCCGCATTCGTCGCCAGGCTGGCGTCGTTCGCGAGATCGTCGCGCCCCATCGCGCTCATCAGGCGTTTGAATATCGAATCGTTGTTCGCGCCGATGATGACGAACTTGCCGTCGCGCGTGGCGTAGGTGTTCGACGGCGTGATCCCCGGAAGCGCGTTGCCCGCGCGCTCGCGCTTGAAGCCGAGGACGTCGAACTCGGGAACGAGGCTTTCCATCATGTTGAAAACCGCTTCGTACAGCGCGACGTCGACGTACTGCCCTTTGCCGCCGTTCGCGTTCCGGTGGTGCAAGGCCATCATCGCGCCGATGACGCCGTGCAGCGCCGCGATCGAATCGCCGATCGAAATGCCCAGCCTCACCGGCGGCTTGTCGGGATAACCCGTGATGTAGCGCATGCCGCCCATCGCTTCGGCGACGACGCCGAACCCGGGCCGGTCGCGATAGGGACCGTCCTGGCCGAAACCCGATAGCCTCACCATCACCAGCCGCGGATTGAGCGCCGAGAGCTGCGGCCAGCCGATGTTCCACTTCTCGAGCGCGCCGGGCCTGAAGTTCTCGACGACGATGTCGGTTTCCTGCGCGAGCTTGCGCACGATCTCCTGGCCTTCGGGCGCGCGCAGGTTGAGCGTCACCGATTTCTTGTTGCGCGCCTGCACGTACCACCACAGCGACGTGCCTTCATACATCTTCCGCCACTGCCGCAACTGGTCGCCGCCTTCGGGCGCTTCGATCTTGATCACCTCCGCACCGAAGTCCGCGAGCATGCGCGAGCACAGCGGCCCCGCGATCAAAGTGCCGAGCTCGAGGACTTTGACGCCTGCCAAGGGTCCAGCGCTTGCTTCGCTCAACATCGGCTCCATAGGTTTAAGGGAGCTGCCCACCTTGCCAAAACGACGATCGTGACGCAAGTCGCAAAAGGAGCGACTCCGGTGTTCTTTTTCGCCGTGCTATTCTCTTTTCGACATCACCTTCGCGAATGAGCACCGACACTGCACTCGGCACGAAACACGCGAGGCCGCTCGGGGCGAGCGTCAGGGGAAGTGCTTGCGTCTGGTCGGTCTTCCGCGCCGCGGCGCTAGCGCTCTCGCTGCTCGGCGCGACGGGCGCGAGCGCAGTCGCCGCCGTGTGGACCTGCCACGGCGCGAAGCCCGGACATCCGACTGCGGAAGAACGGGTGAGCTTCATCCGCGAAGTGAGCGAGCTCGCCGTCAAGGCGGAGAAGAAGCACGGCGTTCCGGCGAGCGCGCTCGCCGCCATCGCGATCGCCGAGTCTTCCTACGGGTGGACCCGCCCCGCGCTCGAAGCGAACAACCTGTTTGCGTGGAAAGCCGGCCGCGCGGCCGCAGCCGCGGGCAAGCTCTATGTTCCCCCCTGCGAACGGCGGCGCGGCGCGCGCAGCGGCTTCCTCGTTTTCGCGAGCGGGGCCGAGGCTTTCGACTACGTCGCCGCCCGGCTCGCCACGATCGCAGCGTATCGGGAACACACCGACGCCTACCGGGCTGCGCGCAAGCGCGGCGACTCGGCTCACGCCGCGGTCGATGCGTGGCTCTCCGCGATCGCCGGCCGCTACAGCAGCCGGCCCCGGCGCTTCGCAAAAAAGATCCGGCGCATCATGAACGATCCGGTTGTGCCATCCGACACGCTGTCGCCCTCGACCAACCTGTACCGCTTGTCGGCGGGAGCGCGCGCCGGCCGCTAGAATGCGGCGCATGGGTGCTTCGAGACCTCTGCGAGCGCTTCTCGCCGCCATTCTGTTTTGCATCGCGGGCGTCGAACCGGCGTCCGCTGCGGCGTCGCCCCGGCGCGAGCAAGCCGCGAGCGTAGCCCTCACGGTCGAGCATCTCGTTGCGGCTGCGATCGCCGGCGACCACGCGCGCCTGCGCGAGATCGCAGCGGAGCTCAAATCGCGGCCGCGTCCGCCCCGGGGCGATCGCAGGCTCGCAAGGGATCTGAACGAGCGCGGCCTCGCCCTGTGGCGCAGGCACCGGTTCAGCGAGGCGGCGGTGTACTTCGGACAGGCGCACCAGGCCGACGCGAGCGATGCCGAAATCGCCGAGAACCTGGGCTACGCGCTGCTCAAATCGGGCCGGCTGAAAGAGGCGGAAGCTGCGCTGCTCGCCGCGCTGACGCTCGCGCCGGAGCGCGCCAGCGCGTGGGGATCGCTCGGGTTGCTGCGCGCCAAGTCGGGCAGTCACCGCGAAGGCGTGGCATGCGTGCTGACGGCGTACCGTTTCGTGCGCGACCGCCAAAGGACCCTCGAGGTCTACACCCACCTCGCCGCGACCGACGAAGATCCGAAAGTCCGCGCGCTGCTCGCGGACGTGGTAAAGCGTCTCTCCGGCGCGCAGCCCGAGTCCAAGAGCAGTTGAGCCGCAACGGCGGCGCGCCGCCTGGGGGTTACGGCGCCGCCGCTTCGTCGAGCGCGGGATGGAGCCCGGGTCTGCTGTGCAGATAACCCTGCATCTCGTCGCAGCCGGCGTTCCGAAGAAACGCGCGCTGCTCCTCGGTCTCGACACCTTCGGCGATCACGGTGAGGCCCAGGCTTTTCCCGAGCACGATGATCGAGCGCACGATGTTGACGTCGTCCTCGTCGAGCGGCACGCCCTGCACGAAGGACTGATCGATTTTCAGGTGATCGATGGGAAAGCGCTTGAGATAGGCGAGCGACGAGTAACCGGTGCCGAAATCGTCGATCGCGAGCGTGATGCCGAGACGGCTCAGGCTTTCCAGCGCGCAGCGGCTGCTCTCCGGATCGTGCATGGCCACGGTCTCGGTGATCTCCAGCTCGAGCTGGTTCGCGTCGGCCTCGGTCTCGTCGAGTATCCGGCGGATCGTCTCGACCAGATCCGGCTGCCGAAACTGCCGCGGCGACAGATTGACCGCCACGCGCAGCGCGGCGTGTCCCGACTGCGCCCAGCGCCGCATCTGCACGCACGCGGTGCGCAGCACCCACTCGCCGATCGGAATGATGAGGCCGGTCTCCTCGGCGAGCGGAATGAACTCGGCGGGCATGACGAGCGCGTTGCCGCCGCGGCGCCACCGGATGAGCGCTTCGACGCTAGTCGCGTGGCCGGAGCCCAGCTCCACGCGCGGCTGGTAGTGGAGCTCGAACTCGTCCTGCGCGAGCGCCCGCCGCAGGTCGGACTCCAGGCGCAGGCGTTCCAGGGCATTCGCATTCAGGTCCTCGGTGTAGAAGCAGAGCTGGCGGCCTCCGCTCTGCTTGGCCCGGTACATCGCGGTGTCGGCGTTCTTCAGGAGATTCTCGGCATCCGCTCCGTCGCGCGGATACAGGCAGATCCCGATGCTCGCCGAAGTGCAGAGCTCGTGCGAGTCGACGTTTATCGGCCGCTCGAGATCGCGCAGGATCTTGTGCGCGACGGCGGCGGCGGCGGAAGGATCCTCGACCTCCCTCAGGATCACGACGAACTCGTCGCCGCCGAGGCGCGCCACGGTATCGGACTCGCGCACGCACGCTTTCAGGCGCTCGGCGACGCTTCCGAGGAGCGCGTCACCCTTGGCGTGGCCGAGACTGTCGTTGACGAGCTTGAGACGATCGATGTCGAGGTACAGCACGGCGAGGCAACGCTGCGCGCGCTGGGCCGACGCGACCGCCTGGGTGAGCCTGTCGGCCATCAGGTTCTTGTTCGCGAGCCCCGTCAGGCTGTCGTAGTTGGCGCGGTACTCGAGCTCGACCTGGTACTGCTTGATTTCGGTGAAGTCGCTCTGGACGCCGACGTAATGGGTGATGACGCCGGCGGCGTCCCGCACCGGAGAGATTTCGATGTTGTTCCAGAAGAGCGTTCCGTCCTTGCGGTAGTTGCGCAGCAGAGCCGAAGCCGACGCGCCCTCTTCCATCGCCTTGCGCAGCCGCTCGAGCTCGGGTCCGTCGCCGTCGGGCCCCTGCAGGAAGCGGCAGTCGCGCCCGATCGACTCTTCTGCGCCGTAGCCGGTCATCTTCTCGAACGCGCGGTTCACGTGCACGAGCGGGTGGCCCGGGGCGCGCGCATCGACGATGAAGATCGCGTTCGTCGCAGCGTCGATCGCGAGATCGCGCAGGCGCAGATCGGCCTCCGCCCTGCGCCGATCGCGCTGCTCTTCGGCCTCGCGGATCGCGCGCTTGGCCGCCGCTGCCAGGCGCTGCAGACGCTGCTTGAGCACGTAATCGGTCGCGCCCTCTTTCAGGCACTCGACGGCTTCGTCGTCGGTGAGCGTGCCCGAGATCATGATGACCGGCGTGTCGGGCTGCCTCGATCGCGAGAGCCTCAACGCCGAAAGGCCGTCATAATCGCGCAGGTTGTTATCGCAGAGGACGAGATCGAAGACCTGTCCGGAAAGGGCGGATTCGAAGCCGTAGGAGTCGGACACGTGGACGATGTCGCAGGAAAGCTCCCCCGCCTTGAGCTTGTACGCGACGAGGCGCGCATCGCGCGGATCGTCTTCGAGGTGCAGTACCCGCAACGGCCGTTCCATCGCATGCTCCCGATCCCCGGGGGGCGATACGCCTGAAACCCGGGCCTAGCAGCCTGTCGGACTTACCCGACCGAAACGATCGGATTGAGTACAACTATTTGATGTGAGGGTTGTCATAAGTGCGTCCTCCTTGATGATGCCGAGAGTGTAGCCATGAGC
>Ga0105106_10000622_pt1 | contig 25077 bp, 21 predicted proteins | sample PPLLaktember2015_5_FD_79109 | JGI IMG/M metagenome (GOLD analysis project Ga0105106, IMG submission 79109) | Freshwater sediment microbial communities from Prairie Pothole Lake near Jamestown, North Dakota, USA - PPLs Lake P8 Core (1) Depth... | ecosystem: Environmental > Aquatic > Freshwater >...
AGCCCCGTCCGCGACTTCCACTGCGGCCTCCGCGGCGTGAGCCGCGCCGCCTATGACCGCATGGACCTCGCCACCACGGGCATGGAGTTCGCGAGCGAGATGGTGATCAAGGCGACGCTCCTCGGCCTGCAGATCGACGAGGTGCCGATCGTGCTGCACCCGGACGGACGCTCGCGCCCGCCGCATCTGCGAAGCTGGCGAGACGGCTGGCGGCATCTTCGCTTCATGCTGCTCTTCAGCCCGCGCTGGCTCTTCCTGGTGCCCGGGGCCGTCCTCTTCCTGCTGGGCCTCGTCGCGTCGGTCGTGCTCGCGGTCGGGCCGATCTGGCTGCCGGGCGGCGGCGCCGCGGCGCGCATCGGGCTCGACATCCACACGCTCGTCGTGTCGAGCCTGCTCTGCCTCGTCGGCTACCAGCTCGTGATCTTCGCTGCGTTCACGAAGGTCTTCGCCGTGACGGAGAGCCTGCACCCGATGCCACCGACGCTCGACCGGCTGTTCCGCTTCGTGACGCTCGAGACCGGGCTCGTCGCGGCCGCCGTACCGCTCGTGATCGGCGTCGCGGTGCTCTCTCTCGCTTTCGTCGGATGGGCGCGCACCGGCTTCGGCCCGCTCGATCCGCGCGACGGCATGCGGCTCGTGGTGCCCGCCGCGCTGCTCGTGATGCTCGGGATCCAGACGCTCTTCGCGAGCTTCTTCCTCAGCATCCTCGGGCTGCGGCGACGCTGAGGCCGCCGTGGGCGACGCGTCCCACGACCGCCGCAGCGAGGAGGCCGAGCGCCGCTTCTTCGCTCGCTACTACGCCGAGCAGGCGTATCACCCCGTCGGCTGGCAGCTGCGGCTCGAGCGCGACGCCCGCCTGCTGCGCGCCGCGGCGCCGGAAGGCCGTCTCGGTCGCGTGCTCTCGGTGGGCTGCGGGGACGGTCGGTTCGAGCTCGGGATCGCCCCCTTCGCGGATCATGTCGTCGGCGTCGACCTGTCTCCGGAGGCCGTCGCGGCGGCCGAGCGCGAGCGCGCCGCGCGCGCCGTTGCGAACGCCGAGTTCTGCTGCCAGGCCCTGGCCGACCTCGCCTGGAGCGAGTCGTTCGACACCATCGTCTGTCTGGCCTTCCTGCACCACGTGCCCGAGACCGACCTCGCAGGCTTCCTCGCCACCGTGCATCGCCATCTCCGGCCGGGCGGGTTCTTCTACTCGCAGGATCCGAACGCGAGGGGCATCCTGCGGACGGTCGGCCGCGCCGTGATGGGCGGCCGCTACGACGCCTATCACACGCCCGACGAGCGCGAGCTCGATCCCGCCGAGCTCGCCGCCGCCTTGCGCGACGCGGGCTTCGCCTCGGTCGACGTCCGCTACGTCGACCTGGCGTTGATCCCATCGCTCTATCTCTGGAAGCGCGGCGCGGCGTGGCCGCTGCGCCTCGCGGCCCTCGTCGACCGCGCCTTCTGCGCGAGCCCGTTCGCGCGCTGGGCGAGCGGCTTCGCGGTGATCGCGCGCGGGTAGCGCGCGCCGGTCAGGCCGGCGTCGCCGCGTCCTCGGGCTGGTCCAGGTACTCCGAGAGGCCGTAGCCCACACGCTCGCCGTCGAGCCGGTACTCCGTCATGCCCTCGCCGATGTGCGTGTTGGTGCCGGCGCGCCGATTGCGCAGCGGGATGAACCCCTGCACGCGGCCCTCGACCACGTGCTTCGTTCCGTCGTGCAGCGTCACGTCCGCGCGCAGCGCGCGGTGGTACTTCGTGCCGGGCTCGTACTCGGTCTCGAGCTCGACGCCGGTGATGCGGAAGAGCTCGTCGCCCTTGTGGAACACGCCGGCCGGCCTGCCGCCGATCACGGACACCACCATGCCGACGTCGTCGCCGAAGTTGCCCGTGATCCAGCGGTAGCTCGGCGTCGACTGCCAGTAGCGCGGGCCCCAGGAGTGGTCGCGCAGGCCGTGGCCGCGGATCTGCACGTCGGGCTCGCCCTCGACCTGGAGCCGACCCTTCACGCGCATGTGCTGCTCGCTGTGGGCGCGCGCGAAGTCATTGCCGTCGCCGGGCTTGCCGACGTGGCCGTAGAGCGGGCCCACGGCCTCGTGCAGCAGGTCGAGGCTCACGCGCCGCTTCGGGCTCTCGGTGAAGGCCTTGCGCGGGTCGCTCATGGCGCGCGGGTCCGCGAGCTGCACCATCGATCCGTCGTAGGTCGTGCGCAGGGCCTCGCCCGGGCGCACCACCTCGACGCGCAGGCCGCCGGCGTTCCAGCCGTCGTTCGAGTGGATCTCGGGCTTCTTGTAGTTGAAGAGCGCCGAGCCGTCGGGGTTGAAGACCACGACCGTGACCTCGGCGTATCCCTCGTTGGCGCGGTTGCCGATGCGCAGGAAGCCGCCTCGGCGCTGCTCGCGGTCGAAGAAATTGAAGTAGACGGACTCGTTGAAGTTCGGCTCGGGGCCGAGGGGATGCGTGAAGTCGTCCTCGGGAACCAGGTTTCCGATGATCTTGACCACGACGCCTCCCCTCCGCCCCGTACCGTTTCGTGTTGCTAGGCCACCCTCTCGAGCACGTGGATCGCGCAGGCGCTCCCGAGCCCGATCACGTGGGTCATGCCGAAGCGCGCGTTCGGGACCTGGCGCTTCCCGGCCTCGCCACGCAGGTGCGTCGCGACCTCGTAGATGTTCGCGATGCCCGTGGCGCCGAGCGGATGGCCCTTCGAGAGCAGGCCGCCCGACACGTTCACCGGGATCTTCCCGCCGAGCGCCGTGGCGCCCGTGTCGATCATGCGGCCGGCCTCGCCGTCCTTGCACAGGCCCAGGTTCTCGTAGTGCAGGATCTCCGCCGTCGCGAAGCAGTCGTGCAGCTCGACCAGCGAGATGTCCTCGGGCCCGATGCCCGCCATCTCGTAGGCCTTCTTCGCGGCGAGGCGCGTGCAGGTGTTGACGTCGGGCATCACGAGGTCCCGCTCCTGCCAGGGATCGCTCGTCAGCGCCGACGCGCGCACCTTGACCGCGCGCTTCATGCCGAGCTCGCGCGCCTTCTTCTCGCTCGCGAGCACCGCCGCCGCCGAGCCGTCCACGTTCACCGAGCACATGAGCTTGGTGTTCGGGTACGAGATCATCTCGGCGTTCATCACCATCTCGAGAGGCGTCTCGATCTGGTACATGGCCTTCGGGTTGAGCGTCGAGTGGTGGTGGTTCTTCACGGACACCTTCGCGAACTGCTCGAAGGTCGTGCCGTACTTGCGCGAGTGCTCCATGCCGGCCTCGGCGAAGACCGCGGGCATCGTGCCCGAGCCGAGCAGGCCCTCCTTGGGGATCCCCGTCCCGCCGCCGCCGCCGCCCAGCAGGCCCTTGCCCATCTGCTCGACGCCGACCGCGATCGCGAGGTCGTAGACCCCGGCCTTGATCGCCATCCACGCCTCGCGGAATGCCGTCGCACCGGTGGCGCAGGCGTTCGCGACGTTCACGACGGGAATTCCCGTCTGGCCGATCTCCTGCAGCACGCGCTGGCCGACCATCGCATTCGACTGGTAGAGATTCCCGCAGTAGAGGGCCTCCATGTCCTGGATGCGCAGGCCCGCGTCGTCGAGGGCCATGAGCGCCGCCTGCGCGCCGAGCTCCGGCACCGTCTTCTCCGGGAACCGGCCGAACTTGATCATGTCGACACCGAGAACGTAGACGTCCGACATTCGTGTCTCCTCAGGCGCTTCGGGGCGTGAAGTAGTAGGTGAGGTACTCGTTGCCTTCCTTGTCCTTGCGCGGCGCGATCTTGTAGGTCACCTGGACCGGCATGCCCATCTTCACCTTCTCGGGCGTGGGCTCGATGCCGATCAGGTTGCCCTTCACCGTGCCGCCGCCCTCGAGATCGACGACGGCGGAGACGTAGGGCACCTCGATGCCGGGGAAGGAGCGGTGCACGATCGAGTAGACGTAGAGCGTCCCCTGGTCGGAGAGCTTCTTCGCCTCGAACTTGCCGCGCGTGCCGCACTTCGAGCAGACGTCGCGCTCGCCGAGGAAGATCGCGCCGCAGCTCTGGCAGCGCTGTCCTTCGAGGTAGGGCGCGGCGCCCTGGGGAATCTTCAGGAACGAGACGACCGGGAGCGGCCCCGACGCCGGCTTGGCTTCTGCCATGGGGGGTTCCTTCGAGAGTTGGGGATGGGACGACTCGACCCGTGGTTGATCCGCGAGTCAACAGCTCGGCGAGGATCGCAGTCCCGCGGCATCGGTGTCAACACCGCGGGCGCTCGGCGCGCTGCGTCGAGCCCCGTCATGCGACCCGTCGGGCGAGCCGCTAGCTTGGCCCTCGGTGCGATCCCCGAGTCCCCACGAGACGACTCCGACCCCCGGCGGCCTCGCGCTGCGGAAGCCTCCCCACTACTCCGTCATCGTCCCGGCCTACAACGAGGAGCGGACCCTCGGCAACGTGATCGACACGGTCCTCGCGCTTCCCGGCGAGCTCGAGCTGATCGTGGTGGACGATGCCAGCCGCGACGGCACCGCGGCCGTGATCGAGCGCTACCGCGACGAGCCGCGGGTCGTCCCGTTGCGCCACGCGGTGAACGCCGGCAAGGGCGCCGCGATCCGCACCGGGCTCGAGCACGCCCGGGGCGACTGGATCGCGATCCAGGACGCAGACGTGGAGCTCGATCCGCGCGAGATCCCGCGCTCCGTCGCCTTCGGCGAGGAGCGCGGCCTCGACCTCGTGCTCGGCTCCCGCTTCCTCGGCCCGAAGCGCGAAGGCGCGAGCCAGCTCGCGGTGGCCGCCAACTGGTTCCTGACCTTCCTCGTGCGCGCGCTCTTCGCGGCGCGCATCAGCGACATGGAGACGGGCCACAAGGTGTTCCGACGCCAGGTCGTCGAGGGGCTCGCCCTGCGCGCGAACCGCTTCGACTTCGAGCCCGAGTTCGTGTGCCGGGTGCTGGCGCGGCGCGTGCGCCTCGGCGAGCGCCCGATCGGCTACGAGCCGCGCGGCTACGCCGACGGCAAGTCGATCGGCTGGCGCGACGGCGTCGACGCGGTGCGGACGATCCTGAAGTGGCGCCTCCTGACCTGGCGCGAGGGCCCGCGCGCCGCTCGGTGACTCTAAGGCTCCGCCGGCATCCAAACCGCGGGCTGGCGCGTAGAAGCGTCAGGGAGACCTTCGATGCCGTCGATCCGCGTGCGCCGTGCCAGCGATCCGCCGAGCCGGGAGATCACGTCTGAGTCGCTCTACCTCCGTCGCCGCGAGCTCCTCGCCGGCGCCGCCGCCGGGCTCGGGGCCCTGCTGCTCCCGGGCTGCGGCTCCGCCGAGGACCGCGCGTCGCGCAAGGCCGAAGCACCCGTCGCGGGCGGCCCGCGCGTGCCGCCCTATTCCGGCCCCGGTGCGCTCACGATTGCGAGCCGGCAGGACCTCGCGCCGGGCGAGGAGCTCACGTCCTTCCACGACGTGACGCACTACAACAACTTCTACGAGCTCGGCACCGACAAGGAGGACCCGTCCGAGAACGCGGACCGGCTCCGCCTGCGACCCTGGTCGGTGTCGATCGAGGGCGAGGTCGCGAAGCCCGGCGTGGTGGATCTCGACGCGCTGCTGAAGGGCCTTCCCCTCGAGGAGCGCATCTACCGCCATCGCTGCGTCGAGGCGTGGTCGATGGTGATCCCGTGGGTCGGCGTTCCGCTCGGCGCGCTGCTCGCGCGTCTCGAGCCGACGAGCCGGGCGAAGTACGTGGAGCTCGAGACCCTGCTCGACCCCGAGCAGATGCCGGGCCAGCGCCGCGCCGTGCTCGATTGGCCCTACCGCGAGGGGCTCCGGATCGACGAGGCGATGCACCCGCTCGCGATCCTCGCCGTCGGGCTCTACGGGCGGGAGCTGCTCGGCCAGAACGGCGCGCCGCTCCGTCTCGTCGTGCCCTGGAAGTACGGCTTCAAGGGCATCAAGTCGATCGTGAAGATCCGCCTGCGCGCCGACCGCCCGCGTACGACGTGGAGCGACGAGGCGCCGCGCGAGTACGGCTTCTATGCGAACGTGAACCCGGCCGTGGACCACCCGCGCTGGAGCCAGAAGCGCGAGCGCCGGATCGGCGAGCTCTCGCGCCGTCCGACCCTGCCCTTCAACGGCTACGCGGACGAGGTGGCCTCGCTCTACGGCGGCATGGACCTGGAGCAGGAGTTCTGAGCCGAGCGCGCCGCCTGCACGCGCTCGCCATCGCCGCCGGGCTCGCGCCGCTCGCGCTCCTCGCCGCGCGCGCCGCCGCCGGCTGGCTCGGCGCGAATCCCGTCGAGACCGTCACCCACGTGACGGGCGCCTGGGCGCTGCGCTTCCTGCTCGCGAGCCTGGCGGTGACGCCGCTCGCACGTCTCGCGCGCTGGCCCGCTCTGCGGCCGTACCGGCGCACGCTCGGCCTGCTCTGCTTCGGCTACGCGTCGCTCCACGTCGCGACCTTCTTCGTCCTCGACCTGGGCCTCGACCTGGGCGCCCTCGGCGAGGAGGTTCGCGAGCGCCCGTACGTGACGCTCGGCTTCACGGCCTATCTCTGCCTCGTGCCCCTCGCCGTGACCTCCACGCGCGCGTGGCAGCGGCGTCTCGGCCGCCGCTGGGTCGCGCTCCACCGGCTCGCGTACGTCGCGGCGGCGCTGGCAGTGCTCCACTTCGTCTGGCTCGTGAAGGCCGACCTGCTCGAGCCCTCGGTCTACGGCGCCGTGCTGCTCGCCCTCTTCGCGGCGCGTCGGCTCGCGCGGCCACGATAGACTCGCGCGAGCCGCGCCCGAGGAGAGCCCCATGCCGAGCCACGAGAGCGTCCGTTTCGAGACCGAAGGCCCCGTCGCGATCGTGACGATCGACCGGCCCGACGCCCGCAACGCCGTCGACCGCCCTACCGCCGACGCCCTCGCCGCGGCGTTCCGGCGCTTCGACGCCGACGACGACCTCGCCGCTGCCGTGCTCACCGGCGCGGGCGGCGCGTTCTGCGCCGGCGCCGACCTGAAGGGCGTCTCCGAGGGCCGCGGCAACCGCGTGACACCGGACGGGGACGGACCGCTCGGCTGCACGCGCCTCCTGCTCTCGAAGCCCGTGATCGCGGCGGTCGAGGGGCCCGCGGTCGCCGGTGGCCTCGAGCTCGCGCTCTGGTGCGACCTGCGCGTCGCGGGCCGCGACGCCTACTTCGGCGTCTACTGCCGGCGCTGGGGGGTGCCGCTGATCGACGGCGGCACGATCCGCCTGCCGCGCCTCGTCGGCCACTCGCGCGCCCTCGACATGATCCTGACCGGCCGCCCCGTGCACGTCGAAGAGGCGCTCGCCTGGGGCCTCGCGAACCGCGTGGTCGACGCCGGCGGCGCGCGCGCCGCGGCGCTCGAGCTCGCCGCTAGCCTCGCGCGTTTCCCGCAGCGCTGCCTGCGCAGCGACCGGCTCTCGTCCTACCGCCAGTGGTCGCTCTCGCTCGAGGACGCGCTGCGCGAGGAGACGCGCCTCGGCCTCGAGACGATCGCGAGCGGCGAGACCCTCGAAGGCGCGGCCCGCTTCCAGCGCGGCGCGGGGCGGCACGGGCGCTTCGAGTGAGCGCGATCGCGCGCGCGGCCGCCCGCTACAGCGTGAGCCCGCCGTCCACGTCGATGCAGTAGCCCGTGAAGTACTCGCACTCGATGATGAACTTCACCGCCTGCCAGAGCTCGCTGGTCTTGCCAGGGCGGCCGAGGGGGACCGCCTTCAGCATCGCCTCGAGCACCTCGGGCTTCATGCCGCGCAGGATCGGCGTGTCGATGAAGCCGGGCGCCACCGCGCCGGTGCGGATGCCGTGGGGCGCGAGCTCCTGGGCCCACACGGCGGTGTCGGAGACGAGGCCCGCCTTCGCCGCGGAGTAGTTCGACTGGCCGCGGCTGCCGTAGCGCGAGACCGACGAGATGTTCACGATCACCGCCGGGCGCGTCCCGGTCTCGATGCACTTCGCCGCGAACTCGCGGCTGCAGAGGAACGGGCCCGTGAGGTCGACCTGGATCACGGCGTTCCAGTTGTCGAGGCTCATCTTCTGGAGCGTTCCGCTCTTGCGATCCTGCTTCACGAGCAGCGCGTCGCGGAAGATGCCGGCGTTGTTCACGAGGGCGTTCAGCCCCCCGAGCGCGGCGTGGGCGTCGCCGATGAGCTTCCCGACCTCGCCCTCGTCGGCCACGTTCGCGACGAAGCCCTTCACGCGGCCGGGCAGACCCTTCGCGGCGTCCTCGGTCGCGGCGATGCCCTTCTCGCTCACGTCGCAGAACGCGACCGCGCCGCCCGCGCGGGCGATCTGCAGCACGAACTCCTGGCCGAGGCCCGAGCCTCCGCCCGTCACCAGCGCCTTCACGTCCGACAGCTCCATCTCCGTCTCCTCCTAGAGGCCGAGCTCTCGCAGCTCGACCGGTCGATGCGTCTTCGCGCTGCGCTCCGCTGCGGCGCCCACCGCCACGGCGAGCGCGCCGTCCTCCACCGAGACCAGCGGCCGCCCGCCCGCGCGCACGGCGTCGCGGAACGCGACGTGCTCGAAGAAGGTCGATCCGTGGTGGGCCCCGGCGTGGGCCACGGCGCCCGTGACCTGGAACGTGATCGTCGCCGGCTCGTTGCGATCGCGGCGCGTCAACACGAGCTTCTGCGCCGGCACGAAGGCCTCGGCCTTGCCGCGATCGCCCGTCGCCGCGAGCTCGAGCTCGTGGGTCGAGTGCTCCGCGAACATGCAGAGGTCGAGCAGGCCGCGCGCTCCGCCGTCGAAATCGACGACGACGTAGGCGTTGTCGAGCACGTCCGGGATCTCGCCGCCGTAGGATTCGTCGCGGTGGTTCACGTCCATCGCGCCCGAGGCGTAGACCCGGATCGGACGCTGGCGCGTGATCAGGTTCATGAGGTCGAAGAAGTGGCAGCACTTCTCGACCAGGGTTCCGCCCGTGTTGCGCGAGAAGCGGTTCCAGTCGCCCACCTTCTTCAGGAACGGGAAGCGGTGCTCGCGGATCGCGAGCATGCGCACGCGTCCGATCGCGCCCGCGTGCACCTCTTCGACGAGTCGCGCCACGGGCCGCATGAAGCGGTACTCCATGCCCACCCAGACCACGCCGGGGTGCCGGGCGGCCCGCTCGACGACGCGCAGGCAGTCCTCGACGCTGGTGCAGAGCGGCTTCTCGACGAGCACGTGCTTCGTGGTCGCGAACACGGCGTCGAGCACGTCGGCGTGGGTGTGGTTCGGCGAGGCGACGACGACGGCGTCGACCGGAGCCTGCTTCAGGAGCTCGCGGAAGTCGGCGAACTCGGCGACGCCGCTCGCCGCCGCGCCGAGGGAGAGCCGCGCCCAGCCCCGGCTCTTCTCCTCGGGATCCGCGATCGCGGTGATCTTCGCGCCCGGCAGCAGCGCGAGATTGCGGATGTGCTCGCAGCCCATCATCCCGGTGCCGATGATCCCGTAGCGGATGACGTCCTCGGCCATGGCGCGCTCCCTCGGCAGCGAGGCCGTGTGATAGCCTAGGCCCGCGATGCCCGCCGCGGCCGACGTCCTGCCCCGCTCGAGCGCACCGGGTGCGACGCGGGCGCTGCTGCGTTGACCGAGCCGTCCGCCCCCGCGTCGCCGGAGGATGCGCTCGAGCGCGTCGCTCTCTCGTTCTCGATGCACGCGAAGTCCTGCGCCGCCCTGGGCTCGCCCTTCTACGCCGACCTCTGCACCGCGCTCCACGACGCGCTGCCGCATCACGCGACGCTCCGCGCGCTCGCGAGCCGCTTCGACGGCGACCCGGTGCGCGGCTTCTTCGCGATCCGCCTGCTCGGCGGCGTGCACGCGCGCGTGCTCGCCGGCGAGGCGCCGGATCTCGCGCGCTTCTTTCCGTCGACCGGCGGACGTCCGGAGCTTCCCGCCGCGACCGACGCGCTGCTGCACGAGATCACGCGCGCCGGCGAGGCGCTCCGGCCGTGGCTCGCGTGGTTTCCCCAGACGAACGAGGTGCGCCGCTCGGCGGGGCTCCTCGGCGGCTTCCTCACGGTGGCCGCGGCGACGGGCCTGCCACTGCGCCTGCTCGAGATCGGCGCGAGCGCCGGCCTGAACCTCTGCTTCGACGCCTTCGCCTACTCGCTCGGGCCCCATCGCTGGGGCGACCCGGCGTCGCCCGTCCAGCTCGTGGTCGAGTGGCGCGGCGAGGCGGCCGGTCCGCCGTGGCAGGCCGCCCTGTCCGTCGCCGAGCGGCGCGGCTGCGACCTCGCCCCGATCGACGTCCGAGACGACGCGTCCTGCCGACGCCTCGAAGCCTACGTCTGGGCCGACCAGCTCGATCGTCTTGCGAACCTGCGCGCAGCGATCGGGATCGCCCGCGCGCGCAGCGTCCGCGTCGAGCGCATCGGCGCCGCGGACTTCCTCGCCCGCGAGCTCGCCGCAGCGCGCCCCGGTGTCGCCACGGTGATCTACCACTCGGTGATGTGGGCCTACGTCCCGGCGGACGAGCGCGACCGGATCACGCGGACGATCGAGGCCGCCGGCGCGCGCGCGAGCCGAGAGGCCCCGCTCGCCTGGGTGCGCCTCGAGGATGCGAGCCCGCGCACCACGGTCTCGCTCCGGCTCTGGCCGGACGCGCAGGCCGAGCGGGTGCTCGCGGACGCCCATCCCCATGTCGCGTGGATCCACTGGCATCAGGGCGCCTGAGAGCGGCGGGCGCCGGGCTTGCGATATACCCATAGGGGGTATAGGTTCCCAGCGTCGCCCACGCTGGAGGACCCCGATGCTCGACGCCGCTTCCAAGGACAAGGCTCGCGCCCGCCTGCGCCGGATCGGCGGCCAGGTCGCGGGCATCGAGCGCATGATCGACGAGGACCGCTACTGCGTGGACGTGCTGCACCAGATCGCCGCCGTCGAGGCCGCCCTCGATCGCGTGGGCAAGCTGCTGCTCGAGCACCACGTCGAGCACTGCGTCGCCGAGGCCTTCGCGAGCGGCGACAAGCGCGCCCGGGCAAGCAAGATGCGTGAGCTTCTCGACGTGGTGTCCCGCTTCGCGCGCGTGACGGGGGCCTGACGTGGCGAACGCGATCGACCCGGTCTGCGGCATGACGGTGGATCCCGCGACGGCGAAGGGCGGCTCGATCGAGCACGCCGGCACGTCGTACTTCTTCTGCAATCCGCGCTGCGCCGAGAAGTTCCGGGCGGAGCCCGCGCGTTACCTCGCGCCCACGCCGGCTCCGCACGCGTCGGCAGCGCACGCACCGCCTGCGCTCGCGACGCCTCCCGGCCTCGACCCGTCGCAGCTCGAGTACACCTGCCCGATGCACCCCGAGGTCGTGCAGCGCGGCCCGGGAAGCTGTCCGATCTGCGGCATGGCGCTCGAGCCGAAGACCGTGACGCTCGAGGAGGGCCCGAGCCACGAGCTCCTCGACATGCAGCGCCGCTTCTGGGTCTCGCTCGTCCTGACGGCGCCCCTCGTCGCCCTCGCGATGCTCGAGATGGGGCCACTCGCACCGCTGCGCCAGTCCCTCGGCCCGCGCCTCTTCGCCCTCGCGCAGCTCGCCCTCGCCACCCCGGTCGTGCTCTACGGCGGCGCGCCGTTCTTCTCCCGGGCGCTCGATTCGGTGCGGCACCGGAGCCCGAACATGTTCACGCTGATCGCCCTCGGCACGGGCGCGGCGTTCCTCTACAGCCTCGTCGCCGTAGCGGCGCCGGAGCTCTTCCCCGCGGCGATGCGCGACCACGCCGGCGGCGTTCCCGTCTACTTCGAGGCGGCCGCGGCGATCGTCACGCTCACGCTGCTCGGCCAGGTGCTCGAGCTGCGCGCGCGGGCGCGAACCGGCGCGGCGCTGCGCGCGCTGCTCGGCCTCGCGCCCGAGACCGCACGGCGCGTCGCCGCCGACGGGTCCGATGCCGACGTGCCCCTCGCCCACGTCGCCGCGGGCGATCGCCTGCGCGTGCGGCCCGGCGAGCGCGTGCCCGTGGACGGCGTCGTGCTCGAGGGACGCAGCGCCGTCGACGAGTCGATGCTGACCGGCGAGCCGATCCCGGTCGCGAAGGGCCCCGGCGACGCCGTCACCGGAGGCACCCTGAACGGCACCGGCGGCTTCGTGATGCGCGCCGACCGCGTCGGCGCCGAGACGCTGCTCGCCCGCATCGTCGCGCTGGTGGCCGACGCCCAGCGCAGCCGCGCGCCGATCCAGGGCCTCGCCGACCGCGTCTCCGCGTGGTTCGTGCCCGGCGTCGTCGTGGTCGCGCTCGTCGCCTTCGGCGCGTGGCTGGCCTTCGGCCCGGAGCCGCGCCTCGCCCACGCCCTGGTGTCGGCGGTGGCGGTGCTGATCATCGCGTGCCCCTGCGCCCTCGGGCTCGCGACGCCGGTCTCGATCGCGGTCGCGATGGGACGCGGCGCCCAGGCCGGCGTGCTGTTCCGGAGCGCCGAGGCGATCGAGCGCCTGCGCGAGATCGACGTCCTGCTCGTGGACAAGACCGGGACGCTGACCGAGGGACGCCCCCACCTGACCGCCGTCGAGGCGGCGCCGGGCCACGATGCGGACACCATGCTGCGTCTCGCCGCCGGCCTCGAGCGCGCGAGCGAGCATCCGCTCGCGGCGGCGGTGCTGGCGGGGGCGCAGGAGCGGGGCGTGAAGGTGCCCGAAGCCTCGGACTTCGAGGCGATCCCCGGGCGTGGCGTGCGCGGTCGGATCGAAGGCCGCGAGGTCGCGATCGGCAGCGCCGCCTTCCTGGCTTCCCTCGGCGCCGATGCGAGCGCCCTCGCCGACCGCGTCGCCGCCCTGCGGGCCGAAGGCGCGACGGTGGTCCTGGTGGCGGTGGACGGCGCCCCCGCCGGGCTTCTCGCCGTGGCCGATCCGGTGAAGGAGAGCGCGCCGGAAGCCGTGCGCGCACTCCACGCCGAAGGGCTCCGCATCGTCATGGTGTCGGGCGACGCGCGCGCGACGGCCGAGGCGGTCGCGCGCCGGCTCGGCGTGGACGAGGTCGTCGCCGAGGTGCTGCCGCAGCAGAAGGCGGACGTCGTGGCGCGCTTCCAGGCCGCCGGCAATCGCGTCGCCATGGCCGGCGACGGCGTGAACGACGCGCCGGCCCTGGCGAAGGCGGACGTCGGGATCGCGATGGGGAGCGGCACCGACGTCGCGATCGAGAGCGCCGGCGTGACGCTCCTGCGCGGCGACCTGCGCGGGCTCCTGCGCGCCCGGCGGCTCTCGCGCGCGACGGTGCGGAACCTGCGCCAGAACCTCTTCTTCGCCTTCGTCTACAACGCCCTCGGCGTGCCCGTGGCGGCCGGCGCGCTCTACCCCGTCTTCGGGCTGCTGCTCTCGCCGATGTTCGCGGCGGCGGCGATGAGCCTCTCGTCCGTGTCGGTGATCACCAACGCGCTGCGGCTCCGGAACGTGCGGCTCTAGCGCGCCGCGGCCGGTATGATGCGGCGCCATGAAGCCGCTCAAGGTCCTGGTCTGGCTCGCCGTCGCGGTGCTCGGCGCCTTCGCGCTCGCAACCGTCGCGCTCCACCGCGGCGAGGCGCTCTCGAGCGCCTGGTTCCTCGTCGCCGCGGTCTGCGTCTACGCCCTCGGCTACCGCTTCTACTCCGCCTTCCTCGCCGCGAAGGCGCTGGCCTTGGACGACGCGCGCCCGACGCCCGCCCACCGCCTCCACGACGGCAAGGACTTCGTGCCGACGAACCGCTGGGTGCTGTTCGGCCACCACTTCGCCGCGATCGCGGGGCCCGGCCCGCTCGTCGGCCCGATCCTCGCGGCGCAGTTCGGCTACCTGCCCGGGACGCTCTACATCCTGATCGGCGTCGTCCTGGGCGGCGCGGTGCAGGACTTCACGATCCTCGTCGGGTCGACCCGACGCAACGGCAAGAGCCTGGGCCAGATCGTGCGCGAGGAGATCGGCCCCGTCGGCGGCGCCGCCGCCTCGATCGGCGTGCTCGCGATCATGGTGATCCTGATCGGCGTGCTCGGCCTCGTGGTCGTGAACGCGATGCACGGCAGCCCCTGGGGCACCTCGACGGTCGCCGCGACGATCCCGATCGCCGTCGCGATGGGCCTCTACATGGTGAAGCTCCGCCCGGGCCGCGTGCTCGAGGCGAGCCTCGGCGGCGTCGCGCTGGTGCTGCTCGCGGTCTACGGCGGCCGCTTCGTGGCCGAGCACGAGACGCTGCGCGCCGTCTTCGACCTCGACAAGAAGACGCTGGCGCTCTCGATCATCGGGTACGGATTCGTCGCGAGCGTGCTGCCGGTGTGGCTCCTGCTCGCGCCGCGCGACTACCTCTCGGCCTTCATCAAGATCGGCACGGTGGTGCTGCTGGCGGTCGGCCTCGCCTGGGTGCAGCCGCCGGTCCAGCTCCCCGCGCTCACGCGCTTCGTGGACGGCAGCGGCCCCGTATTCGCGGGCCCGCTGTTCCCGTTCTGCTTCATCACGATCGCATGCGGTGCGATCTCGGGCTTCCACGCCCTGATCTCGAGCGGCACCACGCCGAAGATGCTCGACCGCGAGAGCGACGCTCGCTTCATCGGCTACGGGGCGATGCTGATGGAGAGCTTCGTCGGGATGATGGCGCTGCTCTCCGCGGCGGTGATGGAGCCCGGCACCTACTTCGCCATCAACTCGCCGCCGGCAGCGATCGGCGCGACCGTCGAGCAGGCCGCGAGCACGATCGCGGGCTGGGGCTTCGCCTTCGACCCGGCCGCGTTCCAGCGGCTCACGCAGCAGGTGGGCGAGACCACGCTGCTCTCGCGCACGGGCGGCGCGCCGAGCCTCGCAGTCGGCATGGCCGAGATCTTCTCGAGCGCGCTCGGCGGCGAGACGATGAAGGCGCTCTGGTACCACTTCGCGATCATGTTCGAGGCGCTGTTCATCCTGACGACGCTCGACGCGGGCACGCGGGTCGGACGCTTCATGCTGCAGGACTTCCTCGGGAACCTCTGGGAGCCCCTCGGTCGCACCTCGTCGCTGCCCGCGAACGTGCTCGCGTCGGGACTGATCGTCGCGGGCTGGGGGTACTTCCTCTACCAGGGCGTGGTCGATCCGCTCGGCGGCATCAACTCGCTCTGGCCGCTCTTCGGCATCGCGAACCAGCTCCTCGCCGCGACGGCGCTCACGGCGGCGACCACGATCTTCGTGCGCTCGGGCCGCGCGCGATACGCCGTCGCGACGCTCGTGCCCCTCGCCTGGCTGCTCTCGGTCACGATGTCGGCGGGCTGGCTGAAGCTCTTCTCGCCCGACCGTCGCATCGGGTTCCTGGCGCAGGCGGAGCATCTCGCGGGCCAGCTCGCCTCGGGGGCGGTCGCCGCCGAGAAGGTTCGCGAGACGCAGACCGTGATCTTCAACAACCGGCTCGACGCCGCGATCACAGCGCTCTTCATGGCGCTGGTGCTGATCGTGGTGCTCGACGCGGCGCGCGTCTGGTGGACCACCTGGCGCGGCCGCGAAGCGCTCGCGGGCGGCGCCGAGGCGGTGCCGTCGTGAACGCCGTGGCACGCGCGTGGCTCGTGGGCGCGGCGCGCGCGCTGCGAGACTTCCTGCGCGGCTTCGCCGGCATGCCCGCGGCGCGGCTTCCGGGCGAAGGCACGGCCTGCGCCCGGCACGCCCTCGAAGAGCGCGCGGGCCGGAGGCAGAGCTGCTGCTGATCCCCGCGCGCTACTGCGGCCCCCGCGGCTTCGGACACGGCGGCTACGTCGCGGGCTGTCTCGCGCGCGAGCTGTCCGGGCCGGCGGAGGTGACGATCCGGCGTCCGGTGCGGCTCGCCCATGCCTTCGACGTGCAGCGGACGGGCGACGTCGTGGCGCTGCTCGACGGCGACGACCTGATCGCCGAGGCGCGGCCGGCGACCGTCGACGTCGCGGTGCCGCGGGCGCCGGACTCCGAGAGCGTGCGCGCTGCGGCGCGGGGCTTCCACGGCGCTCCGCACCACAATCCCGGCTGCTACGGCTGCGGCCCCGACCGGCGACCGGGCGACGGCCTCGGCCTCGCGCCCGTCGCCTGCCCCGGCAGCGACGTCGTCGCCTCGATCTGGGCTCCCGACGCGAGCGTCGCCGGCGCGGACGGCGTCGTGCCCGCGGAGCTCGTGTGGGCGGCGCTCGACTGTCCCGGCGCCTACGCCCTCGCCCATCCCACGATGGTGTTGCTCGGCCGGATCGCCGCGCGCATCGACCGCCTGCCCCGCGCCGGCGAGCGGCTGCGCGCGCTCGGCTGGCGTCTCGGCCGCGACGGCCGGAAGCTCCTCGTCGCCACCGCGATCGTGGACGAGGCCGGCGCAGCCCTCGCGGTCGCGCAGGCGGTCTGGATCGAGCTCCGTCCCGGCGTCTGGGAGCGCATGCGCGGCTGAGCGAAGCGCTGCGGTCTCAGCCCTCCGCGGCGACGCGCGGCAGGTAGATCCGGAAAGTGGTCCCGCGTCCGGGCGCGCTCTCGATGTGGATGAAGCCGCCGCAGCGCTCGACGATCCGGTACACGATCGCAAGGCCGAGCCCCGTGCCCTTGCCCTCCGCCTTGGTGGTGAAGAAGGGCTCGAAGGCGTGCGCCCGCACCTCGTCGTCCATGCCGACACCCTCGTCGGACACCGAGATCACCACGTAGACGCCCGGCGCATCGGCTTCCGCGCCGACGCGCGCCTCACCGGTTGCGATCAGCACGCGCCCGCCGTCGGGCATCGCGTCGCGTGCGTTCACGCACAGGTTCAGCAGGAGGCGCTCGAGCTGCGAGCGGTCGATCAGGACGCGCCCGCTCGGCCCCGTGCGGCTGACCTCCACCGTGTGCCCGGTGCCGACCGCGGTCTGGAGCAGCCCGGCGAACTCCTCGATCACGGGGCCGACGTCGAGCACGCGCGGCTCGTGGGCTCGATCCCGGCCGAAGGCGAGGAGCTCCTGGGCGAGCTCCGCGCCGCGTCGCGCCGCCTGCTCGATCTCGCGCGCCGACTCGGCGACGCGCTCTTCCCCCGCAGGCAGCGTCGCGAGGCGGCTGGCGTGGGCGAGCACGATCGAGAGCATGTTGTTGAAGTCGTGGGCGATGCCCGCGGCGAGGCGGCCGAGCGCCTCCATCTTGGAGAGCTCGGTGAGATGGGTCTCGTGCGCGAGCAGGCGGCGCTCGGCCTCGAGGCGCGCGGCATTCTCGATCCGCATCGCCACGGCGTCGGCCATCGTGGTCGCGAAGTCGCGCTCCTCGGCGGTCCATTCGCGCGGCGTGCCGACGTGCTCGTGGCAGACGACGCCGATCACCCGGCCGTTCCGGAAGATCGACGCGTCGAGCATCGACACGATGCCGAGGGGCTCGAGGTAGGCCTGGCGCAGCTCGTACGTCAGGGGGTTGCTGCGGGCGTTGCCGGCGGGAACGCTCGCGCGCTCGTCGAGTGCCCGGAAGTAGGCCGGGAAGTCCGCGGCCTGGAGCACCGCACCTTCGGAGTGCTGGCCCTTCGACCGCTCGTAGAGCTCGAAGCAGCGCAGGGCGCGGCGATCGTTCACGAGCAGCCAGACGCCGACGCGCTCGACGTCGAGGGTCTTCGCCGCGACCTCCATCGACTCCTGGAGCACCTGGCGCAGGGCGTCGCCGCCGTCGACCCGCATGCGGGCAAGGCGCAGCCGCGCCTGCTCGTAGGCCCGGCGGCTTTCCTCGGGAGATAGAGCCTGGGGAGACTCGGGCACGAATTCGTTGTAACACATCCCGAATCGCGCGCGGGACGAGGGAGGATTCGATGACGGAGCGTCAAACCTGGGACCCTCACGGCTACGAGCGGAACGCGCGCTTCGTGACGGATCTCGGTGCGCCGGTGGTCGATCTGCTCGATCCGCGGTCCGGCGAGCGGATCCTCGATCTCGGCTGCGGCGACGGCGTGCTGACAGCGAAGCTCGTTGCCGCCGGTTGTCGGGTGGTGGGAATCGACGGCAGCGCCGCCTTCGTCGAGGCCGCCCGGGCCCGTGGCGTCGACGCGCGCGTGGGCGACGGCCAGGCGCTCGCCTTCGACGCGGAGTTCGACGCGGTGTTCAGCAATGCCGCGATGCACTGGATGAAGCAGGCCGACCGCGTGATCGACGGCGCGTACCGGGCGCTCGTCCCCGGCGGCCGCTTCGTGGCCGAGCTCGGTGGAATGGGTTGCGTGCAGCACATCGTCTCCGCGCTCGAAGCCGCCCTCGCCGCGCGGGGCCGGGACGGACGCGCGGCGAACCCCTGGTACTTCCCGAGCGACGTGGAGTACCGCGAACGGCTCGAGCGGCGCGGCTTCACGGTGCGCGAGATCCGGCTCTTCCCGCGGCCGACGCCGCTGCCGGGCGACGTCGGCGGCTGGCTCGAGACCTTCTGCCAGAGCTTCACGAAGGAGCTGCCCGAGGCGGAGCGGCCGGCCTTCCTGGCCGAGGTGCAGGAGCGGCTCGCACCGGTCCTTCGGGACGCGGACGGCCACTGGCACGCGGATTACGTGCGCCTCCGCTTCGCGGCCACGAAGCCCGCCTAGAGCTGCGACGGCATGAGCCACATCGCGATCGCGGTCACGATGAAGCAGGCGCCGGAGATCACGAGCGTGTAGCCCATGATGTCGCCGAAGCGCAGGCGCGTCACGGCGAGGATCGGGATCGCGAAGAAGGGCTGGATGAGATTGGTGGTCGAGTCGCCGTACGAGTAGGCGAAGAGCGTGGAGGTCACCGAGACGCCGAGCTTCTCGGCGGCCGGAATCAGGAACGGCGCCTCGATCAGCCACTTCGAGCCGCCCGAGGGCACGAACAGGTTCATCAGCGCCGAGTAGGCGTAGACCACGAGCGGGAACGTGTCGCGCGTGGCGACGAGCAGGAAGCCGTCGCCGATCCAGCGCCCGAGCCCGGTGCCGGTCATGAGGCCGAAGATCCCGGCGTAGAACGGGAACTGGAGCACGATGCCGAAGGCGCCGTCGAGCCCCGCGCGGCAGGCGCGCAGGAAGCCCAGGGGGCTCCCGTGGAGCAGCAGCGCCGCCGCCAGGAAGGCCGAGTTGTAGGCATCGATGTTCCAGGCGGCGAAGCCCTGCGTCACGAAACGGTGTCCGAGCGAGAAGAGCAGCAGCGCGGCCGCGAGCCAGGTGAAGCCGCGGAAGCCGTCCAGGCGTCCGGCGGGCGTCGGTGACCCCGGCACGGGCTCCGGCGGCCGCGGCAGGATCGCAGCGACCTGGTCCTCGGAGAGCGTCACCGCTCCCGTGCGCGGGTGGAGCACCAGCACGACGGCGACCGCGACGAGCGAGATCACGGCGAGATACGCCAGGTTGAAGCCCGCGAAGAGCGTCTCGTCGACGGGGATCAGGCGCGAGACGAGGGGCGATCCGGTGGCGGGCGCGAGCAGCGGATTGCCCGGCGTGGCGAGGATCAGCGGCGCCGAGCCCGAGAGCCCGCCGTGCCAGACCGTGCCGAGGCCGACGTAGGACGCCGCGATCAAGACGCGCACGTCGGCCCGTGGATTGCGCCTGATCAGGAACGGCACGAAGAGCGCGCAGGCGACCAGGCCGAGCGCCCAGTTCAGGTAGGCGGTCGCGAGGCTCACGAGCGCCGCCAGCGCCACCGCCTGTCGCGGGCGCGCGGGATCCGGCAGGCCGGCCAGCCGATCGAGGGCGGCGAAGACGTGCGGCGACGCGACACAAGCATGCGCCGCGACCATCGCGATCGTGAACTGCATGGCGAGCGTGTGGAGGCTCCAGATTCCGCTGCCCCAGGCGAGGGCGGCCTCCGCCGGCGTCGCGCGCGCGCCCAGCACCGCGAGCACGAGCGCCACCACGGTGATGCCCATGCAGATCACCCAGGAGTCGGGGATGAAGCGCTCCGTCCAGCGCGCGAGGCCGGCGCCAACGCCGGCCATGCGATCGCCAAAGCTCGTCACGACGCGCCGAGGCGGCGCAGCTGGTCGGCCAGCGTGAGCGCGCTGAAGAAGCCGTAGAAGGCGACGCAGGCTGCGAGCGCGCCGAGCCGGAACGGCGTCGGCCGCAGCGCGCCGCGAAAGCTCGTCGCGTTGAGCCAGAGCAGGAGCGACGAGTAGAGGAACATCACGCCGGCGTTGAGCGCCGCCGAGAGCGTCAGCAACGCCAGGGGCTGGTCGAGGCCGAGCCCGATCGCGAGCGCGCCGAAGGCGACGAAGCCCCACACGAAGCCCGCATAGAGCCGCGACACGTTCCAGCGGGCGCCGCGGCGCAGCGCCTCGGTGGCGAGCACGTCGGCGGAGACCCGCGCGACGGCGTCGAGCAGCGCGAGCTCCGTCGAGAGCAGGATCGCGACGCCGGCGGCGAGGAAGGCGTGGCGCGCGAGGGGGCCGAAGCGCTGCTCGAGGGTCGCCGCCTGGTCGGCCAGGAAGCCGAAGTCCTTCGACACCGCCCCGGCCGGCGGCAGCAGCGCCTGCGAGATCAGGCAGAGGAGCGCGAGCGAGGAGAGGCAGAGCACGAAGAAGGAGAAGAAGTGCTCCGCATTCGCGCGGCGCCACCAGATCCGCCAGCGCGCGAGATCTTCAGCGCTGCCCTCGATCGCCACCCCGACCTCGCTCACGGCCTCCTCCCGGCCCGTGAACGGGCTCGTGATGCGGCCTGCATAGCGGCCCATGCCGTAGCCCTTGTCCTTCACGTAGTTCGACTGGGCGAGGTTCACGCTGCCGCCGGCGCCGGCGAAGGCGAGGGCGCCGAGGAAGAGCGGGAGGCTCACGTCGTGGGGGACGTAGAACAGCCGCGTCGCCCCGGCGGCGAGCGCGAGCACGTCAGCGGGCTCGACGACCAGGACCGCGAGCCCGCCGAGCAGCACGAAGATCGAGGCCACGAGCACGATCTGCAGCGTCTCGAGCACGCGATACACGACCGGGCTCACGGTCAGCACCAGCCCGCATGCCAGGAGCCCCGCCACGGCCAGCGGGCGTGCCAGCGCAGCGCCATCGGACGGCGCCATGCCGAGCTGCCAGGTCACGATCTCGGCGGCGCCCGTCGCCCAGCCGGGCCAGACCCAGGGCACCGTGGCGCAGACCAGGAAGACGGGGCCCCAGACGCGCCCGAGGCGGAGCAGGCCCGTCACGGCGCTCTCGCCGGTCGCGAGGGTCCAGCGCTCGATCTCGAGGTTCAGGAAGAACTGGAGCGTGACGCCAGCGCAGGCGGCCCAGAAGATCGCGAAGCCGTGGTCGGCGACGAGGCGAGGCCAGAGCACGAGCTCGCCGCTCCCGATCGAGAGGCCCGCGAGGATCACGCTCGGACCGAGCATCGCACGCAGGGGGAGCGGCTCGGGCATCGCCCCGCGCCGCGGGGCGGGAAGCGTGCGCGCGGGAACGGAGACGACGTCCACGGCGCGCCATCTTACACGCGCGACGCCGAAGCACGACGCCCCGGCTCCGCGCGGGGCGGAACCGGGGCGTCTGTGAAGGCAGGGTCGGAGCGCTAGGCGCGCTTGCGACCGGCGAGGCCGAGGCCCGCGAGGCCCGCGCCGACGAGCAGCATCGTCCCGGGCTCCGGGATCGCCGTGCCCGTCAGGCCGCCGAAGGCGTAGTCGGCGTTGCGGTAGTTCGCGTCGCCGCTGGCGTCGACCGGCAGCAGGGTCATGGTCTCGACCGCGAGGTCGCCGAACGGATTCGCGATCGACCAGACACCGGCGCCGGTCTGGTTGCCGATCGAGATGTTCGACACGGCGCCGCCGCCCACGAACGACCAGGTCGCGGTGGTCTCGCCGGTGACCGTGAGCAGGCCCTCGAAGTTCGCGCCGCCCGCGTTCACCACGACCTTCGCGATCTCGTTGACGCGATCCTCGTGGTTCGGGGCCGCGAACAGGAGCGACAGATCGAGGCTCGACAACACGACCGGAAGGTTGAAGTCGAACTCGATGCTCTCGCCCGAGGTGTCGATCTCGCCGCCGACGAAGCCGCCGCCGACGCCCGCGCCCGTGAAGCCGAACTCGGTCTTCTGGCTGAAGACGCCGCCGATCGCGTTGACCGTGGCATCGGCCAGGACGACGCTCGTCCCGCCGGCGCCGAGGTCGGCCGCGCTGATCGTCACTGCGCCCGCCGGCGCCGCAAGAGAAAACGCCAGGGCCAGCCCGGGCGCGAGACCCGCAAATCGCAACTGCGTTGCAAGGTTCAGCATTGGTTCAGTCCTCGCCTCAAATGAAGGTTCTGCGGGGTTGTGGTCGGGGAGGGGTGTTTGTGTCAGGGGAAACACGGTCGGCGAGAAAGAAATCTTCGACAGGCTTCGCCGGGCTCGGCGGTCTGCCTCCGAGGAGCGAGAGACCCGAGCAATTCCGGATACTTGAACGGGTGTGGCGCCCCGCCCCGCCGATCGCGGGACGGGGCGGGTCGGACGATCAGGCCCGCTTGCGGCCCGCCAGGCCGAGGCCCGCGAGCCCCGCGCCCACCAGCAGCACGGTCCCGGGCTCCGGGACCGGCCGGCCGGCGAGGCCGACGAAGGCGTAGTCCGCGTTCCGGTAGTCGCCGTTGCCGCTGGCGTTCACCGGCAGGAGCTCGAGGGCGTCGATCCCGAGGTCGCCGAAGGGGTTCGCGATCGAGAACCAACCCTCGCCCGCCGTGGTCGGCACCGAGACCGTGGTGACCGCGCCCCCGCCGACGAAGGACCAGGTGGCGCTGGTCCCGTCGACGACCTGGAGGATGCCCTCGTAGGTGGCGTCGCCGGCGCGCGCGAGGATCCGGGCCGCCTCGTTCGCGGCGTCCTCGTGGTTCGGCGACTGGAACAGGTACGTGAGGTCGAGGCTCGTGATCACCGACGCCTCGCCGAACGTGAACACGATCGACTCGCCCGCGGTGTCGATCTCGCCGCCGACGTAGCCGCCGGCGATGCCGACGCCCGTCACCGTGCCGCCGACCTTGCGATCGAAGACGTTGCCGACGGCGTCGACCTGCGCGAAGCCGAGGTCGACGTGGGTGCCGGCGTCCGGCAGATCCGCCTCCGCGATCGTGAACGCCGTCGCCTGGGGCGCGACCGCGAGGGTGAGCGCCAGCGCGAGGCCCGTGAGCCCGATCCCGATCCGAGTAGATACAGCGTGGTTCATCATCCGCTTCGTCCTCGAGCCGTGGTCGCGCGCCGCTCGGTGCGCGCGACCGGGGTTGGTGTTCGCCAACCCGTTCCCAGTGACCCGGCTCACTAGCAAGCGGGATGCCAGGCGAAGTCGACACGTACCCGTGTCGGACGAGGACGACGAGCGCCGGCGCGCGCTTCGGCGCGTCGGCTGCCGGCGCGCGCCGCAGCAGCGCCGGCGCAGGCGCCCTCGAGTTGCGCCCGCGCCGCGCAAGGAAAACCCAGGGATTGAGGAGCGGGCTTCCCCACCCCGCAACGGCCTGCGTAGCGGACGCCGGCCCTGCGCTAGGGTCGACGGACGCGCGCAGGCGAGGCGCGAAGCGCACGGGGTCGGATGACGCAGGAAGAGAACGGGGCCGCGCGGGCGAGCCAGGCCGCGCTCGCCGCGCTCGGCGGTGGCGGCCGGGCGGACCGGCTCGGCGTGCGCGTGGTGTTGCAGATCCTCCGTCGCTGCCTGCCGCTGCTGCGCGACGTCCGCGGACATCTCTTCGCCCTGGTCGGCGGCTTCTCCGCGACGGCGCTCCTGCTCCTGCCCCTGGTGCTGCTCTCGATCGACCTGATCTGGACGCGCGTGCTGGGCGGCGAGTCGCTGACGCCGATCGAGGCCAGCGTTCTCGGCCTCGACCCGGCCGCGGCCGCCGGCGGCGGAGCGCTGTCCGCGGAGCTGCGGCGCGCGGTCGCCGAGCGCGTGGTCTACGCCTGGGCGGTGCTGCTCGCGTTCGTCGTGCCGGCCGTGCTCGCCCTCTTCTACTACCAGACCTGGATCCTGCAGCGGATCAACCAGCTCCTGCGCGTACGTCTCTTCGACCGGCTCCAGGCGCTCTCGCTGCGCTTCCACGCCGAGAGCCGCGTCGGTGACGCGATCTACCGCCTGCACCAGGACAGCTCCACCGTCACGCAGCTGATCGAGGTGCTGATCCTGACGCCGCTCTTCGCGGCCTCGCGCTTCGTCTTCTCGCTCGGCGTGGTGCTGCTCTTCGACCCGGGCCTCGCGCTCCTGCTCGCGGGAGTCTGGCCGCCGGCGCTGCTGCTCGCCGCCTACGTCGCGCAGCGCCTGCGCGCGCGCTTCCGGATCGCGCGCGAGGCGCAGAGCGACTTGACCTCGCGCATCCAGGAGACCCTCGCCGGGATCCGCGTGCTCAAGGCCTACGGCGCCGAGCCTCGCGAGCAGGCGCGCTTCGAGCGCGACTCGCGGGCGGCCTTCGACGCCGCCTTCCGCGCGCGCATGCTGTTCGCGGTCTTCGGCGTCGCGACGTTCTGGCTGGTCGGCGCCCTCGTGCTGATCTCGACCGCCCTCGCGACCCTCGCCACCCGCGACGGCGCGCCGGTCTTCGCCGGGCGGCTCTTCGCCGCCGCGGGCTTCACCGCCTGGAACCTCGGCCTCTACAACTTCTTCAAGCAGCGCTTCGGCGAGGGCGGCGGCGCCACGCGCTCGCTGCTCCGCACCTGGGCGCGCGTGCAGGACGTGGCGATCGGCCTCGACCGCGTGTTCGAGCTGCTCGATCTCGAGCCCGAGGTGCAGGACGCGCCCGACGCCGTGGCAGCGCCGCCCGTCACCGAGAGCGTCGCGTTCCGCCACGTCTCGTTCTCCTACGCGCCCGGCCGGCCGACCCTGCGCGACGTGAGCTTCGAGGTGACGCCCGGGACGATCACCGCGATCGTCGGCCCGACGGGCTCCGGCAAGAGCACCCTGGTCGCGCTGCTGCTCCGCCTCTTCGACCCCGAGAGCGGCGAGATCCTGCTCGACGGCGTGGACCTGCGCCGGATGCGCCTCGCCGAGCTGCGCGCCCGCGTCGCGATCGCGTTGCAGGAGAACCTGCTCTTCGGCGCCACGATCCGCGAGAACCTCCGCTTCGCGGCGCCGGACGCGAGCGACGCCGAGATGCGTCGCGCCGCGGCCGTGGCGTGCGCCGACGAATTCATCGACGCGCTGCCCGAGGGCTACGACACGCTGCTCGGCGAGCGCGGCACCAAGCTCAGCACCGGCCAGCGCCAGCGGCTCTCGATCGCGCGCGCGGTGCTGAAGGACACGCCGATCCTCGTGCTCGACGAGCCGACCGCGAGCCTCGACGCCGCGACCGAGCTGCGGGTGCTCCAGCGCCTGGCCGCGTGGGGTCGCGGCCGCGCGATCTTCCTGATCACGCACCGGCTCTCGACCGTGCGGCACGCCCACCGGATCCTGGTGCTC
>Ga0105106_10000623_pt1 | contig 25070 bp, 17 predicted proteins | sample PPLLaktember2015_5_FD_79109 | JGI IMG/M metagenome (GOLD analysis project Ga0105106, IMG submission 79109) | Freshwater sediment microbial communities from Prairie Pothole Lake near Jamestown, North Dakota, USA - PPLs Lake P8 Core (1) Depth... | ecosystem: Environmental > Aquatic > Freshwater >...
CTGGCTGAAGGCGATTGCAGGAAATGTTTTCTGACCCGTTGATTCGTGGCAAAGATCAAGCTTTAGGTGTTCGCCGCTGGAGCCGACCATTCTTCCGGCTCCCTTATCAAAAACATTTCTTGATACAAAAACGGGAGACATATTTTCAGGTCCGAAAGGCTGGAACTTCGTCAGAAAATTGAAGAACTCTTCATTGATCTCCGGGAAGGAAAGTTCGCAATCAACGAATAATCTGGGCACGAGCTGTTCTTCGGTAATCGTATCATTCACAAACTGCTCAAAACGTTCCATGAACGGCTTTATATTTTCCTTTTTCAGTGTAAGACCGGCGGCAAACATATGTCCGCCGAAACTTTCGAGCAGGTCGCTGCAGGATTCGATTGCCTGGTAAAGATCGTATCCCTGAACCGAACGTGCCGAACCAGTGGCAAAGCCATTTGACTCGGTAAGAATAACAGTGGGACGGTAATAGGTTTCAATGAGTCTTGAAGCGACAATTCCGATCACTCCTTTTTTCCATGAAGGATTAAACAGGACCGTGGTCTTGGCATTCACGGTTCTCTGGTCCTCGGAGATCATCCGCATTGCTTCGGTTGTTATTGAGCGGTCGACGTTTCTTCTTTCAATGTTGAAATTATTGATCTCCTTGCTTATTCCCGTTGCCAGCCTTGTATCGCTTGAGATAAGAAGTTCCACTGCTTTGCTGCCGGCTTCCATCCTTCCTGCGGCATTTATCCTGGGACCGATCTTGAATACAACATCCTCAACAGTTAAAGCACGGCACACCTCCGCCTCGCGGATAATTTCCTTAAGCCCTGTCCTGGGTGCATCATTAAGCTGTTTCAGTCCGAAATAGGCAAGCACCCTGTTCTCTCCGGTAAGAGGGACAATATCGGAAGCAATGCTTACGGCAACCAGATCGAGATATCCTGCTATCCTGCCGAATGGAATTCCATGAACCCGTGAATAAGCGTGCACCAGCTTGAAGCCTACACCGCATCCCGAGAGTTCCTTGTACGGGTAGTTGCATCCCGGCTGTTTAGGATCGAGCACCGCAACGGCTTTGGGGATCTCATCTCCGGGATAATGGTGGTCACATACAATAACATCAATGCCTTTTGAACGTGCGTATTTCACCTTTTCGACTGCCTTTATGCCACAGTCGAGGGTTATCATGACCCTGCAATTATTCTGGAAAGCAAAATCTATCCCCTGGAACGAAACACCATATCCTTCTTTGTATCTGTCGGGAATGTAGTACTCAACATTTGAATACTGTTCCTTCAGAAATGAATACATCAGTGCAACTGCAGTTGTGCCGTCGACATCGTAATCTCCATAAACAAGGATCCTCTCATTCTTCTTTATCGCGATCGAGATTCTCTCAACGGCGATATTCATATCCTTCATCATAAAAGGATCGTGAAGATAATCCAGGTCAGGTTCAAAGAATGCTTTTGCCTCTTCCGGTGTAGTAATACTTCTCTGCACCATCAGATTAGCCAAAGCTTCAGATATACCAAGAGCACCCGCAAGCTGCCTGACAACTGACGTTTCTCCCTTCTCCTTAATCACCCATCTCTTATCCATCATTCGATTGTTTTATCCATGTAAGGCCGAAAACCTTCTGAAGGTTATTCCTGACCAGCAGTTTGACATCTTCAAAATCCTGTTTCTTACCAAGTTCCTTTTCGAGCGAAGTTACTCCCTTGTCGGTAAATCCGCACGGGTTAATATAATTAAAATATGTCAGATCGGTATTGACATTGAAAGCGAATCCGTGCATTGTTACGTATCTGCTTGCCCTGACGCCGATTGCGCATATCTTCCTTGCTTTTCCCTTTTTATCAGCATCCAGCCAGACCCCTGTGGCACCACCGAGCCTTGATGCGGGGATCCCGAAATGCGAAACTGTCATTATTATAGCCTCCTCAAGCCTGTGGATATACTCTTTGAGACTTATCTTCAGATTCTCCAGGTCGAAAATCGGATATCCGACAATTTGTCCGGGACCATGATATGTAATGTCCCCTCCCCTGTTTGTTCTGTAGAATTTTGCATCCCTGGTCTGAAGCTGGATATGATCAATCAGCAGATTATCCTCCGACCCGTTCTGTCCAAGAGTATAAACATGAGGATGTTCAACAAATATAAGCGTTCCGGGGGCTGCATTAACAACCGGGGAACTGCCGGGAGGTTCGTTCAGCTTATATTCGATAAGCCTCCTGAAGATCTTTTCCTGCATTTCCCAGGCTTCCTTATAATCCTTCAATCCAATATCTTGATATAAAACACTATAGCTCAATCGTTGATTATTCTCTTAGTTATGACAATATAGTCATTTTTACCTGACCTGAATGTGTTTTTCAGCATGAAAAGAGGATCTCACAAGCGGATGGCATTCCACAATTTCAAATTCCTTATCATATGCCATTTTTTTGTATTCCTCAAATTTTTCGGGACTGATAAAGCTCACCGCTTCCATATGTTTTTTAGTCGGCTGAAGATACTGTCCGACAGTTAGTATCCTGCAGCCTGCACTGAAAAGATCGTTCATGGTCTCTTTCACTTCTGTATCATTCTCACCAAGGCCAACCATAAATCCTGATTTAGTTCTGCATCCCCTCCCGGATATGTAATTCAGAACATCCAGACTCGTCCCGTACCGGGCCTTCGTTCTGATCATGGGTGTAAGTCTTCTGACTGTCTCGATATTATGGGATATTACATCAGGTCCGGAATCAATGACACGCCGGATATTCTCTGCCTTCCCGTCGAAATCAGGGATCAGCGTTTCAATTGTCGTACCGGGATTTGCTTTTTTTATGGCCCTCACGGTGTCGGCCCAGAATGAAGAACCACTGTCAGGAAGATCGTCGCGGTCGACCGATGTTATAACACAATGTTTCAGCTGTAAAGTCCTTATCGATTCAGCGAGACGGGCCGGTTCCCCAGGGTCGGGAGGAAGGGGTTTCCCTGTCTGTGTTGCACAGAATTTGCAGGCCCTGGTGCAGATATCCCCCAGTATCATAAAAGTTGCCGTACCTGCATTCCAGCATTCCCCAATATTCGGACAATTTCCGCTGGTGCAGATTGTATGAAGGTGATTATCATCAATGAGCCGCTTTACCCTGGAATAATTCTCGCCTCTTGCCCTCTGCATTTTAAGCCACTCCGGTAATCGTCTTCCCGTTTGCATAATTGAATTTCTGGATTGGCAAAGGTACTGAAATTTCCCGCAGATCGCGAAGATTAACGCAGATGTAAAATTATGAATCTGCGAAAATCAGCGTGATCTGCGGGAAACAAAAAAATAAACAAAAAAACTTATATTTGTTAACTGGCAAATTCTTTTGATATAACCAAAAAACTTAAAATATGGCTGAGAACGATTTCAAAGTAAACCAGGATTACCGGACAGTTATTGGTGATTTTCCAAAGGTAGGCATTCGTCCGGTTATTGACGGACGCGAAAGGGGCGTAAGGGAATCACTTGAAAACCAGACAATGAATATGGCCAGGTCGGCAGCTGAACTTATCAGCAAAAACCTCAGGTACCCCAATGGAAAACCAGTCGAGTGTATTATTTCCGATACATGTATAGGAGGTGTTGCAGAGGCTGCATCGTGTGCAGAAAAGTTCAGAAAATCAGGCGTCGGCGTGAGTCTGACAGTTACGCCATGCTGGTGCTATGGAAGTGAAACAATTGACATGGATACAGCTTCACCCAAAGCCATCTGGGGGTTCAACGGTACTGAAAGGCCGGGAGCTGTTTATCTTGCTGCCGCTCTTGCAGGTCATTCCATGAAGGGATTGCCGGCTTTCGGAATATATGGACGGGATGTACAGGATCTGGATGACAGGAAAATCCCTGAAGATGTCAGTGAAAAGATACTGAGGTTCATCAAAGCCGGATTATCGGCAGCATTCATGAAAGGCAAATCATATCTCTCAATGGGATCAGTATCAATGGGTATTGCCGGTTCGATAGTAAGAGAGGATTTCTTCCAGGAATACCTTGGCATGCGAAATGAATATGTTGATATGAGCGAATTCACAAGAAGGCTGAACGAGGAGATCTTTGACAAGGAAGAATATAAGAGAGCCCTTGCCTGGACAAAGAAATACTGCAGGGAAGGTGCTGACCTGAATGATAAACCTTCATCAAGGGAGAGGAAGGACAAAGAGTGGGAAATTTGCGTAAAGATGGCTCTTATTGCGCGCGATCTGATGGTTGGAAATTCAAAGCTAAAGAAGCTCGGATTCGGGGAAGAATCAAACGGACACAATGCAATTCTTTCGGGATTCCAGGGACAAAGGCAATGGACCGATCATATGCCCAACGGCGATTTTCTTGAAGCCATCCTCTGTTCATCATTTGACTGGAACGGTATCAGGCCCCCTTACCTGGTTGCTACTGAAAACGATGCAATGAATGGCGTGCCGATGTTATTCGGATATCTTCTGACAAATACGGCTCAGATGTTCTCTGATATCCGCACTTACTGGAGTCCCGAGGCAATCAAAAGAGTCACAAAAGCAAAACCCGTGGGACTTGCTGCCAACGGAGTCATTCATCTTATAAATTCAGGAGCATCAGCCCTTGACTTTTCCGGAAAAGAGACAAGAAAAGGAGAAGCCTGCATCAAACCTTTCTGGGAAATAACAGGAAAAGATGCCGCAGAATGTCTTAAGGCAACCCTCTGGTCTCCGGCCAGCACCGGATATTTCAGGGGAGGAGGCTTCTCATCACAGTTCACCACAAGGGATGTCATGCCTGTAACCATTTCCAGGATCAACCTTGTAAAAGGGATTGGTCCGGTAATGCAGATCGCAGAAGGATGGACCGTCGATCTTCCCGAAAAAATGAATAAGATCCTCACAGACAGGACCGATCCGGGATGGCCCACTACCTGGTTTGCTCCAAGGCTGACGGGAAAGGGTCCGTTTACTGATGTATATTCGGTAATGGCAAACTGGGGAGCAAACCATTCAGCTTCCAGCTACGGTCACATCGGAGCTGACATGATAACTCTGGCTTCAATCCTCAGGATCCCTGTTTGCATGCATAATGTTCCGGCAGATCAGATATTCAGGCCAAGTTCATGGAATGCGTTTGGCATGGATAAGGAAAGTTCCGATTACAGGGCTTGCCAGACCTACGGGCCTTTATATATATAAGGACATGCCATGGCATGTCCAATAACATAAGGACATGCCATGGCATGTCCCAATTTCAAGAAAAAAAATCAAAAAAAATGGATACAACATCAGAAGAAAGGAAAATTGAAATAGGTCCAGGGATCCTTGATAGTCTCAATTCCACCAGGAAATGGACGACATTCCTTGCCATACTTGGTTTTATTTTTCTGGGATTGCTGATAGTCGCAGGCCTGGTCACCAGTCTGTTCCTCACGACATTTAAGACCACACAGGCTAATCTGGGAGTTCCGGAATCACTGGTGATCCTGCTTTTTATAGTGGCCGGTGCAATCTATTTCTTTCCCGTTTTGTTTCTGTTCCGTTTTTCAAGAAATACAAGGGATGCCATCCATAACCTTGACCGCCAGAAGCTTGAAAAGGGTTTCAGAAACCTCAGGCTTTATTTCACATACATCGGGATAATGGTGATTGTCGTTCTCTCAATATATGTTGTGGGATTACTTTTTGCAGGGGCATCAATGTCATTTCTGAAAGGCATGTGATTTATGCCGCGCAACATTGTAATAGTTTTTGACTGCGGTGCGACAAACGTCAGGGCAATAGCAATAAACAGCAGGGGAGAGATCCTTGCTTCCGAATCGTGCCCGAATAATCCCCGGCCTGATCCTTTCTATCCTGCATACAGGATCTGGGATATAAGTGAAATATGGGACAAAATGTGTATCGCTTCCCGTAAGGTAATCACCAGAATAAATCCTGAGGAGATAGCGGGTGTAACAATAACAACCTTCGGCGTCGACGGTACCCTGTTCAAAAGTGATGGAAAAATGCTTTATCCCGTTATTTCGTGGCAGTGTGACAGGACAAAAGCGGTTATGGCTGATATAGGGAAATACATTCCGCTGGCTGATCTGTACCGGGAAAATGGAGTCCTGCCCTTTAATTTCAATACGATTAACAAGCTTATCTGGTTTAAGGAGAACAGACCTGACATCCTTGATAAGAGCAGCAGATTCCTCTTTATGCCTTCAATCTTCTCATACCTTCTTACCGGTGAAATGGTAAATGATGTCACTATGGCCGGAACATCAATGATGACGGATCTTGCATCAAGAGATTTTTCAGACAATATTTTCGACAGGATAGGAATCGGGAAGGAATTGATGGGCCCACTGGCAGAACCAGGCACAATCGTTGGGGACGTTACCCTGAAGGCTTCCTGTGAGACATCAATTCCCGTACGTACTCCCGTAGTTGCAACCGGACATGATACCCAGTTTGCAGTTTTCGGGTCAGGAGCGGAAAGGAATCAGCCGGTACTTAGTTCGGGCACATGGGAAATACTTATGGTCAGGGCGGGAGATTTCAGGACCGGAACGGAACAGCTTGATCTTGGAATTACGACAGAGCTGGATGCCAGGCCGGGCTTGTTCAATATCGGCAACCAGTGGATAGCGTCAGGTGTCATTGAATGGGCCCGCCGTAATCTTTACAGCGATGCAGGTGATGACGCATATCAGAAAATGATTGAGGGCGCTGAACGTGTACCTCCCGGAAGCAATGGAATTAAGGTGATCCCCAGGTTTTATGAGGAGATGCGCGGCAATCCCGAAGGCCAGATACTTGGACTTACAATGGAATCGACGAGAGACGAGATTTTCAGGGCTATCCTTGAGGCACTTTCTGAAAGACTTGCAGAAGGGAAAAGAGCTCTTGAAAATGCAGGGGGATTCAGAACCGGCAGCATTCTTTGTGTCGGAGGAGGCTCAAAAAACAGACTATGGAACAGACTGAGAGCAAATTATACCGGTGTACCGATAAAAACAATCAGCCAGAAGGAGACAACGGTCCTGGGAGCCTCACTATTTGTACAGGCTGCATGCGGAAATTATTCATCCCCAGAGGATGCGAGGTTGGCGATAGATTATAAGACTGAAGTTATCGAACCTGAGTGATCCATAAAAAGGTTAAAATTGTATATAAAAACAATTTAGGATCAGAACTGTTACTAATTCAAACAACTCTTTAATAATAATGGAAATAGCATATTTCAACGGAGCATATATTCCAAAGGATGATGTCAGGATAAGCCCGGACGACAGAGGCTTTCTTTTTGCAGAAGGAATTTATGAAGTAGTCAGATGGTACGAGGGATTCTTTTATGATATGGAGGGCCATCTGGCAAGGATGAAGCGAAGCCTCAGGGAAACGCTTATTCAGTGGCCGGAAGCGGATTCTTTTCCACTGCTTGCACGGGAGCTGATCAGACTCAATAACCTCGAAAAATCATCTGCACTTGTTTATCTCCAGGTCACAAGAGGCGCCGCAAAACGGACACACTCCTTCCCTGCTCCCCCTGTTAGCCCTACCGTTTATGCTTTTGCAAGGGATTTTATCCCGGAAAACGCCGGGAAGGAATCCGGAACAGGAATAATGCTCAGGGAAGATATCAGATGGGGGCGCTGCGACATTAAATCAGTTGCCCTGCTTCCGAATACGCTCTGCTTCCAGGAAGCTGTCAGCAAAGGGTTCTCTGAATGCGCTTTTGTCAGGGATGGCATAATTACGGAATGTTCACATTCAAATATCTTTTTCGTGGAAAAAGGTATTCTTTTCACTCATCCCGAATCAGTTCATGTTCTGTCGGGAATTACCAGGAAGAATATAATCAGGGTAGCCAGAAAGGCAGGAATTCCGGTAAAGGAAGAAGCTGTTTCGAAAAAAAAGCTGGGCAAGGTTCAGGAAGTTTTCATTACAAACACATCAGGGGAGATCATTCCCGTGACAAAAATCGATAACCTGGTTATCGGAGGGGGAAAGCCAGGGCCGGTTACCAGGATCATCAGGGAAAGGTTCAACGATGAGATCTGTTCTATAAAACATTCATGATCATACTTCTGCCGATACCTGAATTTTAATATATTTGCACAGTTTTATAAACGACAGGTGTATGATTTTAAGTGAACAGGAGCAGATCCGGAGAGATGCCCTGGCAGAGATCCGGAAACTCGGCATCGATCCTTATCCTGCTGCTGAGTATAAGACGAACGTATTTGCCAGTGAGATACTGGAGAAATTTGATGATTCAAAAAGCAATTATCAGGATGTTTCTCTTGCCGGCCGTATAATGAGCCGCCGGATCATGGGCAATGCTTCTTTCGCCGAACTGATGGATTCATCAGGAAGGATCCAGATCTATGTGAGGAGGGATGAAATATGCCGGGGTGAGGACAAAACTCTTTACAATACAGTATTTAAGCATCTTCTCGATATAGGAGATATTATCGGAATAAAGGGTCATGTGTTCAGAACCCAGACAGGGGAAGTAACGGTTCATGTAAATGAGTTCACATTGCTCTGCAAATCAGTACGGCCTCTTCCGGTTGTCAAGGAAAAGGATGGTGTTGTCTTTGATGCGGTTACCGATCCCGAAATGCGATATCGTATGCGATATGTCGATCTTATAGTGAATCCCCACGTCCGGGATGTGTTCCGCAAAAGAACACGGATAATACAGTCGATGCGCGAGCTTTTCAATTCACACGGATACCTCGAAGTTGAAACCCCTGTTCTTCAGCCGATCCCGGGAGGTGCCAATGCAAGACCATTTATTACCCACCATAACGCCCTGGATATTCCGCTTTATTTAAGGATTGCAAATGAGCTTTATCTTAAAAGGCTCATTGTCGGAGGATTTGAGGGAGTGTATGAGTTCTCGAAGGATTTCCGGAATGAAGGCATGGACCGGAACCATAATCCGGAATTCACCGTGATGGAGATCTATGTTGCCTATAAAGACTACAACTGGATGATGGGCTTTACCGAGGAGATCGTCAAAAAAGCAGTTCTCGACATACACGGAAAGACCGAAATAGAATACGGTGACAAAACCATAAACCTGAATCCTCCGTTCAAGCGGATAAGTATGACTGATGCAATCATGGAGAATGCAGGCGTTAATATTTCCGGTATGGATGAAAATGACCTGAGAAAAGTTTGTGACAGACTTGATGTGCCTCACTCACCTGAAATGGGAAAAGGGAAGCTGATCGATGCATTATTCAGTGAAAAATGCGAGAATAACTATATCCAGCCGACTTTTATAATTGACTATCCTGCAGAAACTTCCCCGCTTACAAAGATGCATCGCAGCAAACCGGGTTTGGTTGAAAGATTCGAGCTAATGATCAACGGCAAGGAGATTGCAAATGCCTATTCGGAGCTTAATGACCCGGTTGACCAGATGGACAGGTTCCAGGACCAGTTGAAACTGTCGGAAAAAGGAGATGATGAGGCTATGTTCATAGACCTTGATTTTGTAAAAGCTCTCGAATACGGGATGCCTCCGACTTCCGGAATGGGAATAGGAATAGACAGGCTCACAATGCTGCTGACCAATCAGCCATCGATCCAGGATGTACTGCTTTTCCCTCAGATGAAACCTGCCAGTCAAAAGCCGAAAGCAGAAAGTAATGAAAATGATCACAAATTAATTTGAATAGTATAAAGAATGTGATTTATTAACAATTGAAATAAATGGAGTAGAATGTCGTTTCCAAAATGCAGAAAGGTGAACAAAATAATCAGTTTCAGGTTAATAAGTAATTATGATACAATCCATAATGTCAGTTTATAAAAAGCTTTCCCTCCTTATTCTTGCTTTATTTTGCCTTTATACGTCATATGGGCAGCAGATACCTTTTAATCCTGTTTCATACAGGATATACACTCCGTTTTTAATCAATCCCGCAATTGCCGGAAGCAAGGATTATTTCTCGCTCGACATGCTTGCCGGATACAGCGGCAAATCGAATTCCCAGATCCTCAGCGCAAACACCAGAATAACGAAAAAAGTTATTGGTTATCTTCCGTCAGGCAGGACGTATTCGTACACAAACATCGGAGCGGGATTGTCGGTATACAATAGTTTTGAAACAGGCGATTCGACGCATAATGCCGGAATGGGTGCCACAGCAGCATATCACATACCGCTCAGCAAGAAGGCCCTGTCATTCCTTTCTATGGGGGTGTCAATAAAGGGCATGTACCATTTTCATGAAGGAGATTCCGATCGCTTAGTACCCTTCAAGGAATTTTACTTTCCCAATATTGATATCGGCCTTTACCTATACAATCCGAAGGCTTTTACCGGGCTTTCGGTGACTAACCTGCTTGATCCGCCCGGTGATACTGACACTATTTCAAATTACAGAATCCCGATTTCGCGGCAGTACAATTTTATTGCAGGATATAAAATCGTTTTAAGCCGTTCATTGAATCTTGTACTGGAACCATCCATACTTATCCATACGGATGATTCTCTTTCATTCGATATTAAAGAGAGTATAGAACCGGCGCTTAGACTTTACGCCGGTAACTTCTGCCTTGGTACTTACTTCAACGACTATAGCAAAATCTCATTCTTTTTTCAGTACAGGTATCCAAAGTTTTATGTTGGCACTTATTTTGCTATTCCCAAGGATTCGCCGTTCTTTAAAAAATCATTAACTTCAGAAATTGCTTTTGGTATTAATTTTTCTCATAATAAGTCGGGCTACACTAAATATGGACACTGGTAAAATGTTTTTCATCAATAATTTGCATAGATTACTTTGTATAATTCTGTTTTCAGCCGGAACATACCTGACACCTTTTGGTGCTGTTAACGGAATCTCTGTTCAGAATTCTGATACTCTGAATGGGACTAAATTGCTGAAAGTTGACAGGTTCAGCCTTGAGATAATCCCACCTTCATCGGGCGTTCAGTTTTACCGCGATGGCATTGTGTTTCTTTACAACACGCGAAATGAGGCTAAAATGCTGGAAAGCCATACTTCATTTGGGAAAACCGAAGCTTACTATGCTGTCCACAAGGATACATCTGTCAGCAATCAGGAATTATTCTCAACATCCTATTCCTGGGAAGTTCCCTGCGAGGCTATGTCTTTCAGCAATGATTTTTCCTTAATGTACTATACTAAACGACCTTCGAACAAGGAACCGGAAAAAATATACCAGGCAAGATACCAGGTTCTCAAAAACGGAAAGCGTGAATGGGTGACCGACAGTAAACCTTTAGGCTTCTGCACAGGAAAATCGGTTTACTCACACCCTGCCCTTTCGGCTGACGGGGAGAAGATAGTTTTTACAAGCAACAGGAGCGAGAGTGTTGGCGGGCTCGATCTCTTCATTTCATACAAAGAAGGAGAAGGCTGGTCGTCCCCTATAAATCTTGGTAATCTTATAAATACACGAGGCAATGAGCTTTCCCCTTTCCTCGATCAGGAAAACAACCTGTTTTTCTCATCCGACGGGATTGAAGGATTCGGAGGATATGATATTTATATGTGCAGGTACAATGGTCGGGGATGGGATAAGCCTGCCAATCTTACCAGGATGATAAATACTCCCGACGATGAGCTTGCTTTTACACTTAACAGGCTTGACGGCAAATCAGCATTCTTCACAACAAGGTTCAGGGCAGGGAACAGGCTGCCACAGCTGTTCAAGGTTACTTTCCGCGACCAGCTCGCACTTAATAAACTTACCAATCTTTCAAATGCATTCAAGTATATTGCTCAGGCTGGTTTGGCTCCTGGTGAGGAAGTCATGCCTGTAACTGAAAAACAGACAAAAGTCACTCCACCACCAGTCAGGGAGGCGGTACCCGAGCCTGTCAAACCACAACCAGTAACTGAGAGCAAACAGGAACCGGCACGTATTCCTGAAGAAAAACCTGCAGCAAAAACCGGTGATGAGATTATTTTCCGGGTTCAGTTCCTTTCAACTTCGAAACCAAGGGGAAGCAATACTATTACTATCGGAGGAAAAACATATAAGACCTTCGAATATTTGTACAATGGAACTTACAGGTCATGTGCCGGTGAATATTCTTCTCCGGCCGCAGCCAGCAGCCTTCAGGCCATGATGAAAAAGGAGGGTTACCCCGATGCCTTTGTTGTAGCCTTCAGAAGCAATGAAAGAGTTTTATTTACTGATCTGCCTGTTGCTAAATCGAAGGAACAGACAGCAGGGAAAACGGATGTTAAACCTGCTCAATCTCAAAAAATTCCCGAGGCAAGACAGGAACCTGTAAAACCACCCGTTGTGAAAGCATCACCCGCAGATGCCATAGTCTATCGTGTCCAGTTTTCATCCAGTATGAAATCCAGGGGAAGCTTTGAGATAACCATCGGGGGAAAGAAATACAATACATTTGAATACATGCATAACTCGGCTTACCGGGCATGCGCCGGGGAATTCAGCACCGCTTCAGCTGCTGCCAACCTGCAGAGACAACTTAAACAGGAGGGCTATCCTGATGCATTTGTCATAGCCACCAGGGGCAAGGTAAGGCTGACCAATCCTGCCTTATCAGGGAAGTAATTAAAAAGAGGAAATTTCCTTTATAAAAAGAAAACTGGAATCGGACCTGCGCCGGCTGGTTTTGTCAAAAACCGTAAGCATCTTCCGCAGAACGGTAAAATAAAGTCCAATAAAGAGAACTATTGAAACAAGCCAGATTACCATCAGGTTGAACCAGAAAGTATCGATCCTGAGATTGCCGATCAGCTTGTATGGAGCACAAAAATGCGAACGGCCGTTGTTTGAGGTCGGAGCCATAAAGACTGGTTGATATTTCCTGATTATCTCTTCCGGTTTTTCAACGGCTTGTTGTCCCATATTAGTGTTCAGGACAAAACCGGCAAGGTTATTGTTGTAATAATCAATCTTGAGGCGGACTATCTTTTCGCTGTCAATTTTGTTCGCGGCAATCGTGTTATACAAAGCATCTCTTGAATCCCTTGCAGCTTTATATTTTGTACTGAATGTTTTTTCGAGGGAAACCAGCCAGCTGCGGATTTGCATGAATGTTGATGAATCAGGTTTCTCCTCCTCAAAGGCTCTTGCAAGGCTTTCCGGTATCTTATAATTACCCGCATTCAACATTTCTTCCATATAAACCTTTATCTTCCTGAAATTATCTTCGAATGACTCATCCGTAACCTCTGTTTTCAGGCACTCCTGCAGATACCGGTCAAGTACAGGTATGAGATAACCCGAATACCATACATAATTGCTGATAGCCATATCATAAGGAAAAAATCTCTTTTCGTACCTGTTATTTTTGAACTGCTCAACTGCCAGCGCCTCGAACGACCAGCGGGCAGGCATCAGTTCACCTATGAAAGGAACAAATTCATACGAAGAGGCTTTCCTGCTTGTATGAAGCTGTTCATATTTCACAAGTACTCCGCTGAACAACAACTGAGGTATAAGGATAAACGGGATCAGAATATAAATCGTAATTACGGAATTAAGCGCTGAAGAAAGATTCAGACCTATCAGATTAGCACAGCATGATGTCGAGAAAAGTACCAGCCAGTATTGAAAGGTCATTCCCTTTATTCCCAGAATTGAGTTTCCCACAAGAATGAAGGTAATTGTTTGAATTGCTGAAATCAGAAACATTAAAAAGATCTTGGAACTGATATAGCTTAACCAGCTTAGATTCAGAAATGATTCCCTCTTCAGTATCTTCCTGTCTTTCAGTATCTCTTCCGAGCTGATAATCAGTCCCAGGAAGAGTGATGTGATCACACACATAAACAGGTAAGCCGTCAGGTTATCATTCTCAATGAACTGATAGGAATTGCCCTTTACATACCTAGTAAAATAGCCCAGAAGGAAGGCCAGCAAAGGTGCACCCAGCAAGCTTATAATAACGTACTGTCTGTTTGCAAACTTCGAAAGCAGGTCCCTCGTGAAGAATATTCCCATCTGTTTCAGCCTGCCCGGAATACTGTAGATAATTTCAGGCAGTTTCTTTTGTCTTATTTGTGATATAGCCTGCGGATCTTTATATTGCTGCCTGAACATTGCCGACCATTCCTCAGGAGTGGTTTTACGTGTCTGAGTCAGCCTGCCATGTTCATCCACAATTTTAGCTTCGACAATCTGAAGCACCTGGTCGGGATTTATGTTTCCGCATTTGGTGCACTGATCCTCCTCCGGATTTGCCTGCCTGCTAAGTGTTTTGAAATGGACAACTGCAGCATTGGGATTGCCATAGAATACAGGGTATCCACCTTTGTCAAGAACAATTATCTTGTCGAACAGTTTAAAAATGTCGGAGCCCGGTTGATGAATATTGATCATCACAAGCTTTCCTTTATAAGTCTGTTCCTTAAGAAGATTTATAACTACTTCCGAATCAACCGACGAAAGACCTGAAGTGGGTTCATCAACAAAAAGAATGTAAGGTTCGCGAACAAGTTCCAGAGCAATATTGATCCTTTTTCGCTGGCCCCCGCTTATTACTTTATCCAGGGGATTGCCTACCTTCAGGTCCCTGATTTCCCACAGATCAAGATCGGCCATAATCCTGCAGACAATTTTCCTAATCTTCTTTAAGGGGAAATTGCTCAGACATAATCGGGCGTTGTAATAGAGGTTCTCGTAAACGGTGAGCTCCTCTATCAACAGATCATCCTGAGGAATATATCCGATAATGCCTTTTAGCTTATGTTTATTCCTGACATTATTTATATCGTAACCATTAATCAGTATGTTCCCGCTTTGGGGCCTTATGTTTCCATTCAGCAGATTCAGAAGCGTTGATTTGCCTGTTCCGCTGACTCCAAGAATACCGACAAGCTGGCCTGATTCACCATAAAAATTAAAACCCTGAATTCCGTTCTCGCTGTTTGAAAAACGGAATGTGACATCATTGGCCGCCAGAAATATTTTTGCTTCAGATTTTGATACATTGAAGGTCCCTGTTAATTCCGAATAATAAATGGTATTAAGGCCCTGCCCCTTTATTGATGAGCCGCTGTCGAACAGATATGATTGTTTTGGAAAAATATGCTGACCGTTAAGGTAAAGATTGGTATCGCCTGTGTATCTCAGAATAAACACTTTCGTGCTGGCAAGGCTCAGGAACATCAGCTCGCCCCTGAGATTGGGATTGAAGAAATGCTTAATCTTCCGAAACTTGCAGGCGGGGTTGCTGTTTACAAGGACGATCCTGTCTTTCTCGTTTACCTTTGATACAGGATCAAGAATGAAGCTTTTAATATTCTTATACTCATTCTCCGGAATATTAAGGGTCAGAGCCACCGTCATAAGGAAATCGAGTTCGTTGCCGGTGATTTCCTTACCGTGTGAAATAAAATCAATAAGTTGGATTATTATATAGATTTTTTGCTTCTGGCGGAGTTCGTTATTTATACCTTCACAAATCCTCTTTATTCGCATTGCTTTGAGAGCCTGTATCTCATAATCCCCGGAAGGCTCCTTTATCGCTTCCCTGTTCGTGAAGAGATCAAGATAATCGGCAAATATCCTGAAATATTTTTCAACAAGTTCACTGTTAAGGTGACGGGCAAGAAATGATTTTACAACATCTTTTTCCCTGATTGAAATTTCGTTTATGTTTCCGATATCGCTTATCAGTGCAAAGAGCTGCATCAAAGCACGAAGGATGGGCTCACTCATTTGGAAAGGATTAAGTTTAAGCCTAGTATAACAGATCCAAGTTAAGCAAAAAATCTTTTCCCGTCATACTGAAATATAGAGTTTCCTGATATAAATTTCAGATTATATTTGCTGTTGATAAAACCTTTAAAAGCCAGATGCTAATTTTGCTAAAACACCCGCTGCTCACCCACAAGCTTTCACAGCTTCGCAAAAAGGAGACAACTTCAAAGGAATTCAGGGAAACCATGGAGGAGATAGCCGGACTGATGGCTTATGAAGTCACGAACGACCTTCCCTTAAAGGATGTGGTTGTTGAGACTCCCCTTGCCACATTTCAGACCCGTGAACTTGATGTGGAAATTGTTCTGGTTCCTGTTCTGAGGGCCGGGCTTGGAATGGTTGACGCAATTACAAGGCTGATTCCCACAGCCCGGACCGGCCATATAGGCATATATCGCAATCATAAAACCCTTGAGCCTCTGACATATTATACCAAATTCCCCTGTAATCTCGCTGATGCCCTCGTAATGGTCCTCGATCCTATGCTTGCAACCGGAGGCAGTTCGGGGGCAGCGATCCAGGTTCTTAAAGATAACGGGGCAAGGACCATTAAACTGGTCTGTATTGTAGGTGTACCTGAGGGTGTCAGGAAAATTGAGCAAGATCATCCTGACGTTCAGATATACCTTGCAAGTCTTGATGAAAAACTTGATGAAAACGGATATATTCTGCCGGGGCTGGGAGATGCTGGCGACCGGCTTTTCGGAACTTTTTGATGAAAAAAATCTATTTCAGGTAATCCAGGGAATATTTTATATAAACATCGTTCAACGGACAAAAACCGGTCTTTTTGATACCTGACTGGCCTTCACCCAGAACATACTTAAGAAATTCAACAATAGCAGGATCAGTAGGTTTACCTGACGATCCAAGCGTCAGCTCCCTGCAAAGCTGATCCGGAAAGAAACCAAGCCATAAGCTGCGGTGAGCTTCTTCAAGGTTTCTGAATGGAACCTCCACCCTGTCGATTTTATTGTCAAAATCGAGATCAACCGGAATTATCTGAATATCTTTCTTTCTGTCTCCGGTTGTAACATCAAACGCATATGAAAAATTAGAGAAACCGATAGCGAGGGGATCTTCCTGAATACTTTTGATCATTTCATCATCCCCGTAAATCCCAATTCCTTTGAGGTCAGATGCTTTCTTGTACATGAAAGCAGCCCAAATTTCAGCGGCTCCCGATTCATCAGCCCTTGTATATATGGTCATTTTGTCCTTTGAATCGGTATCAAGCACTTCTCCCCAGGCAGGCTGTTTCCCTGACACGAAGATATGTATGAACTCATCGGGACTTAATCCCTGGTCCAGTAATATTTCAATGTGGGGATTATTCTGATTTACAACCGGGGCTACCCCATCTTTTGCTACCGGGATCACCCAAATACCGGCGCCAGTTTCTTCATCCGTCAGCGGCCGTGAGATCATTGCGAGCTGACTCTTCCCCTCAAGAAGTCTGGTTATTCCTTCACCGGTTCCCGCTTTTTCAACTTCAATTCTGACACCGGGATGAATTGCCATGAAATCATCAGCAAGCTTTGAAATCAGCGGATAGAGTGCAAAGGCACCGCTGATTGAGAAGTTTCCGGTCAGTTCGCTTTTTACCGTCTCACCTGGTTGGTTTATTTCCTTTTTGGTCGTTGGAGAATTGCAGCCTGACACCAGGACAAGGATTAAAAAAGGGGTAATAGCTTTGAAAAAATTCATTTTTTCTTTAAAGTTATGAATTTTACAGTTTAAAATCAAAACCATTAAGACAATCTCATTCTGGTTTTATTGAGTCATGATTATCTATTCGGCACAATTTTAGTAAATTAGGACCTCCATATAGGTTAACCAATTGTCAGGCTAATTGTTATTGTATAAATTGATCCTAAAAAAAATAAATGACCAATCCCGTCATCGAGGTTAAAAATGTTTGGAAATCTTTTAAGATGGTTCAGGCTGTAAAAGGAATAAATCTCAAAATTCCAAAAGGTCAGTTTACTGCTCTACTGGGCCCTAACGGGGCAGGCAAAACCACCCTGGTTGAGATGATTGAGGGGATCCAGAAACCCGATGAAGGGGAAATCATAATAATGGGCAAACACTGGAAGGGTAACCAGGATGAGCTTCACAGAATTATAGGGTTATCCCTCCAGGAAACAAGATTCATTGACAAACTAAAAGTAACAGAGACACTTCAGCTTTTTGCCAGTTTCTTTAATCTTGGAAAACAGAGGGTTAACGAGATAATCGAGATTGTCGGACTTGAAGAAAAGAGAAAATCATATGTTGTCAATCTTTCCGGAGGTCAAAGACAAAGACTTGCCATTGGCATTGCACTGATTAACACACCCTCCATACTTCTTCTTGATGAACCAACTACAGGACTTGATCCCAATGCAAGACGCGAGATATGGGACATCCTTCACAGGCTGAAAGAGGTGTCGGAGACTTCGATGATACTTACAACACATTATATGGAGGAAGCCGAAAATCTATGTAATTACATTGTAATTATGCATAATGGCGTAATCCTGCGTGAGGGAACGCCTGATACTTTGCTCAACGAGGCCAGAAATCTTGATGATCTGTTTGTTTCTTTAACGGGCAGGAGGATAAATGAATAGAATATTCCGCTTTAACCAGCTATGGCAGCTTACCTCAGCTCTGTTCCGCGAAATAATCCGTGAACCCGGAGTCCTTTTCTGGGGAATATTATTCCCCATTCTGATGTCGCTGGGCCTAGGGCTGGCTTTTACAAAAAAAGCCGATGTGGTCCGTAAAGTGGCTGTCAGCCGGACTGCTGAGATGTCTGATAGAGGAATGTCTGAATTATCCATGTTCCTTGAAATGAAATGTATAAAACAACGATCTGAGTCAAAAGATGAATTCAGGTGGCAGTATGAACTAAAGAATGATAAACTTGGAAACACACTTTTCCTCTTTTATGAGCTCGGCTGGAATGAGGCGATGGTAATGCTGAAGAGAGGAACTGTCAGTCTTATTTTACAAAACAATGATGGGAAAACTGAATATCATTTTGATCCGGTTAATGGAGATGCAGAACTTACATACCTTAAGCTCCGTAACATAATAGGCTCAGGGGAGGTCCATTATGCTGGAAATAATACCGAAATCAAACCTCTGACACTTACCGGAACGCGATATATTGATTTTCTTGTTCCCGGCCTTATCACTATGGGAGTGATGATGTCCACAATGTGGGGTATAAGTTACGGATTAATTGAAAAACGGGCTAAAAAACTTCTTCGCAGGCTTATAGCAACCCCAATGAAGAAATCACACTTTCTGGTTGCATTGATAACTGTCAGGGTGACAATGAATTTTATTGAAGCTCTTGTATTAGTTGTTTTTGCACTGATCACATTCAATATGACGATCCAGGGAAGCATATCCGCACTGATATTGATGTTCCTTGCAGGAAATATAGCATTTGCAGGTATTGCTGTCTTTGTCTCATCCCATACATCAAATACCGAGGTCGGTAACGGACTGATCAATGCAGTTGTTATGCCAATGATGATTTTATCAGGTATATTCTTCAGTTATCAGAATTTCCCCGACTGGAGTGTCAGGATAATAAGGGCGCTTCCTCTCACCATGATGACCGATGGGGTCAGAAGCATATTTAACGAAGGAGCGGGTTGCACTGAGGTCGCAATTCCTACTCTGGTACTCTCAGTCATCGGGATTCTGTTTTTCAGTGCCGGACTTAAAATATTCAAATGGCATTAAGGTTTCCGTCAAACCGGAGCACTTCTCCCGTTCTGGTTGGAGAAGAAAATGATTTGTCCCTGTAATTAATTTTTAGTGGAAATCCTGAATTTGAAATAATTTTAACCGACCGGAGCTCTCCGGAGCTCCATGCATATTCAAGCTCGAAACCTCCCCTCGCTCTTATTCCTTTAATATGACCATCTGGAATTTCATCGGGCAGAGCGGGCAAAAGATCAATACCGTCCAAATGGCTTTGCAGAAGCATCTCAACTATCCCTGCAGCGCCGCCGAAGTTCCCGTCAATCTGGAAAGGCGGGTGAGCATCGAAAAGGTTTGGATATGAGCCACCGCCGGCTGATCCCCCACCTGTAGTCCTGGAAGAAGCTTGCCCCTGTGGCCTTAGTAGCATCTGTACCATTTTCCAGGCATGATTTCCGTCCCGGAATCTTGCCCAGAAATTTATCTTCCATGCCAGGCTCCAGCCTGTTCCCTCATCACCCCTTGCAACAAGTGATTTTTTTGCAGCATCCATCAGGTCCGGAGTCTCCTTCAAATTGATCTCATTCCCCGGGTAAACACCCCAGAGATGCGAAACATGCCTGTGCTTGTTATCCGGATCATCAATATCTTCCATCCATTCCTGGAGCTGGCCGAACCTTCCGACTTTATAAGGGGCTATTGCCGGCAGAAGTTTTTTCAGTGTATCCGCAAAGGGCTTGTCAGAATTCAATATCCCTGCCGTTTCGATACATGCCTTGAAAAGACTCCTGATAATCTGATGATCCATTGTGGGGCCCGATACAATGCCTCCGTTCTCCGGTGAATTGGACGGGCATGAAACCAGCCAACCTGTTGCAGGATCGGTTGCGAGAAAATTCACATAAAACATTGCGGAATTTTTCATAACCGGCCATGCGATATTTTTCAGAAAAGTGGTGTCCCTGCCGAAAAGGAAATGCTCCCAGTAATGGTGAGCCATCCAGCCGCTTCCTGAAACCCAGATTCCATGGTCAGCCGCATTTATCGGAGCCGCGCCCCTCCATAGATCGGTATTATGATGCAAAACCCAACCGGGGGCATTATAATGATTCCTCGCTACCTTTTCACCTGCAGACATTACCTCCCCGATCATCTTGAAAAGAGCATTATGACATTCGGCGATATTTAAGATTTCGACGGGCCAATAATTCATTTCGGTATTTATGTTCACAGTGTACTTGCTGTCCCACGATGGATTAAGCCTGTCGTTCCATATTCCCTGGAGGTTTGCGGGATAAGTCCCCTCACGGCTCGACGATAGCAGCAGATAACGTCCGTACTGGACATACAATGCAGCCAGGGCGTTGTCCATATTTTCAGGGACCTTCGCAATCCTGGCATCGGTGGGCATATCCCCGCTGCCTGAAGCGCCCAGATCAATTGAAAACCTTCCGAAGTATTTCTGATAATCAGCTGTATGTTTCTTTTTTAACTGTTTGTATGTCTGTCCTTCTGCAGCATCAAGATGTTTTTCACAAATTGCACCGGGGTCGCCTGATACATCCTCCGGATTGACAAAATTTGTTGCTGCAGAAAGCCAGATTGCAGCTTCATCAGCTTTATCAATATGAAGTTTGTTACCAGTTACGGAGATATCTCCTCCTTTAAGAATAGCCCTGACAATTGCTGTTCCCCTGAGAGCACCATCCTTGACGGTGACATTCAGACGGATAGTTCCGTCCTCGCCCGGAATGGAAGAAAATCCTTCATGCAGAGCCGTAAAAGAAATATCAAAAGTCAGACCCTTTTTCCTGCTGGATGAAAGATTGACAGCCACAATATTGCCGGGATAACTCGCAAAGTATTCCCTGGTATAGGTAACTCCGCCGGCTTCGTACGAAGTTTTACAGACAGCCTCCTCCAGATCCAGCTGCCTCCTGTAGCCTGTTGCATTTTCATGCCCGGGAAAAGTCAGCCATAAATCTCCAAAAGGCTGGTATTTCTGTTGCCTGAGAGGCACGCTCATGAATTTCTCAAGCGCAAGTTTTTCAGCTTCATCCTGCTTCCCCTGCCAGATCAGCTCCCTGATCCTTCCGAGGTATACAGAGGCTCCTTCATTTGAATAATCATGCGGCCGGCCCGTCCAGAGCGTCTCTTCGTTGAACTGTATGTGTTCTTCAGATATTCCTCCGTAAATCATAGCCCCAATTCTCCCGTTTCCGATGGGTAAAGCCTCCTCCCATTTGGAAGCCGGTTTTTCGTACCACAGCATCAAATCTTTATTTTCAGTTTCAACACAGCCGTAGTGGAGGGCTGAAAAGATTGCATAAACCAATAACCTTCCGATTATTTTCATTCATTACAATATTTAAGGTTTCAACACCAAGATACGAACTTATTTTTTTAATGATCCCCGGAAAAGTTTTTTTGCAAAAATTGCAGCAATAAGGTTTTCTTAAAGTCTTTATTCGGGAATGAATTAAAAATAAAACAAGAAAGAACATGAAAAATCTGAAGTATTTTCTTATCGTTATCCTCTCCCTCGGTGTAACATTCTGCTCCGACGGCCAGATACGCAGAACGGTCTATGGGAACAACAAGGTTGTTAAAAAGGAAAGGGAAGCCGGGAGATTTTCAGGATTAAGGGTAAGCAGCGGTATCGATGTGTATCTTAGACAGACAGGTGAAGAATCGATTGAGGTTGAAGCCGATGAGAATCTTCACGAATACATTTTAACGGAAATAAGGGATGGTGTTCTGCATGTTTACACAGATGCTAACATAAGGAAAGCTGAAATGAAAAGGGTATATGTTACCATGAATGACATCAGATCCCTCAAAACTTCAAGTGCAGGGGATATTATCGGGGAGACTCCCGTCAAAACCGGTGTTCTCGAATTATCGGCCAGCAGCGCCGGAGATATCAAGCTTGAAGTTTATGTCAAAGAATTAGAGGCAAGTATCAGCAGTTCAGGGGATGTAACTCTTACCGGAGAGGCAGATATCCTCAACGCGAACCTGAGCAGTGCCGGCGGTCTGAATGCCTACGGGCTGGAGGTTCGGGAGGCTGATGTTTCTGCTTCCAGTGCGGGAGATGCCGATATCAGTGTTTCTGAAAGGCTCAGGGCAAGATCATCGAGTGCGGGCGATATAAATTACCGCGGCAATCCGAAAAATGTCGACTCCCATTCTTCAAGCGCAGGCGGAGTACACAGGAAATAGTCCTTTTCAACATATATTTTACATCTACTTAAAAGAAGCCTGCAGGTAAATCCTGCCGGCTTTTTTTTAACTTTGTAATATCACAGATTAACTCTTAACTATCATATAATCGATGAAAGAAAATATCAGTTTGAGTCTTAAACATGCAGTTAATTTCATATCGTATGAAGAGGTATTTGCTCTTGCCCAGCAATCAGTAAGGCATCTCGACAGTCTGAACGACGGAACAGGTGCCGGCAGCGATTTCCTTGGCTGGCTCTCCCTGCCTGATGATATCCTTCCCCAGCTTGACAGGATTGAAAAAATTGCAAAACATCTCAGGTCCGTATCAGAGATTACGGTAGTAATCGGAATTGGAGGTTCTTACCTTGGCTCAAGAGCCGTTACCGAAGCGCTTTCACATTCTTTTTCAAGCTTTCGGAAGGAAAAGCATCATGAAATCATCTTTGCGGGACAGAATATTTCGGAGGATTACCTTGCCGAGCTTATTGAAATCCTCGATACCGTTAACTATTCAATAGTTGCCATCTCAAAATCAGGGGTAACAACCGAACCTGCCATTGCATTCAGGATCCTAAAGAATCATCTTGAGAAAAAAGTGGGTAAAGCAGTTGCAGGCGACAGGATAGTGGCAATAACAGACAGTAAGAAAGGAGCGCTGAGGCCACTTGCTGATTCGAACGGTTATGAAACCTTCGTTATACCCGATAACATTGGCGGAAGATATTCAGTACTTACACCCGCCGGCCTTCTGCCGATTGCCCTGTGCGGATTAGATATCAGGGCGCTTGTGAAGGGTTCCAAATCGATGGAGCAGATAACCAGGCATAACAGGAACGGGGCTACCAATATGTCATTGCTTTATGCCTCCTGCCGGAACCTTATCATGCGAACCGGAAAAACTACCGAGATCATGATCAGCTACAATCCCAGGCTGCATTATTTTGCCGAGTGGTGGAAGCAGCTGTTCGGGGAAAGTGAAGGAAAGGACGGCAAGGGAATATTCCCAGCAGCAGTCGATTTTACAACCGATCTTCATTCACTTGGGCAGTATATCCAGGATGGACAGAGAATAATGTTCGAGACTGTGCTTTCAGTCAGGAATCCAAGGAAAAAGCTTACAGTTCCAAAGGAAAAAGAAGATGCCGACCAGCTTAATTACCTGAGCGGTCAAAGGCTCTCGGAAGTGGATCACAATGCAGAGGCCGGAACAATTCTTGCTCACAACGACGGGAACGTGCCGGTTATGCATATTACAATCCCTGAGCTTGATGAGTATTATGTGGGTCAGCTTTTCTATTTCTTTGAACTTGCATGTGCTGTCAGCGGATATATCCTTGATGTCAATCCATTTGACCAGCCGGGAGTTGAGGCATACAAGAAAAACATGTTTGCCCTTCTTAATAAACCGGGTTATGAGGAAGCAGGCAGAAAATTAAGGGAAAGATTAAAATAGTCAGAAATGAAAATAGAACTAAAAAAAGACTTTACGTGGTCGCTGGTAGTTCCTTCCAGCATGGGTGTGCGGATTACCCCTGCCAACGGCCAGCCGGTACATTGCAGTGACACCTTCAATATGCAGGTAACCAGCGCCGAGACTAACGTGGCAAGCGTTTCATCATTTCTAGGACTGCCGGTGAAGGTGCTTACAACGTTTGTAAAAGATAGTCCGATAGCGCGAATGATAAAGGATAACCTCGCAGGCAGGCATATTGTCTATGAAGGGATCGAAGTTGAACAGGGCGGGCCCTGGGGCTACCGTCATCAGTTCAACATTGCCGACAGCGGTTACGGATCGCGCGGACCAAGGGTTCAGAACGACCGCGCGGGGGAGGTGGGAAGGACCCTGAATGTCAAAGATTTTAACCTTGAAAGACTTTTTGGTGATGAAGGGGTTCAGATACTTCATCTTTCCGGATTGATAGCCGCATTATCGCCCGAAACCAGCAATTTCTGCCTCGAACTCGCAAGGTCAGCAAAGAAATACGGAACCAGGATATCATTCGACCTGAACTTCAGGGCCACTTTCTGGAAAGACCGGGAAAAAGAGCTTTCAGCAACATTCAAAGAGATTGCTGGCATTTCCGATATACTTGTGGGCAACGAGGAGGATTTCCAGCTTTGCCTTGGAATAGCAGGTCCGGAAGAAGGAGGAAAGGACCTTGCAGCGAAGATTGAAAGCTTCAGGGAGATGATCAGAAGGGTAAAAAAAGAGTTCCCCTCAACCTCTGTTTTCGCCACAACGCTTAGGCAGGTAATAAGCACCAATGAACATCTCTGGGGTGCAATAATGCTCGAGGGCGATAAATGGCACGTTGTCGAACCCCGCGAAATTCACGTACTTGACCGTATAGGCGGAGGCGACGGATTTGTGGGAGGCATGCTCTATGCTGTCCTGAAGGGATGGGAGCCTGAAAAATGGCTCCAGTTCGGATGGGCAA
>Ga0105106_10000624_pt1 | contig 25018 bp, 19 predicted proteins | sample PPLLaktember2015_5_FD_79109 | JGI IMG/M metagenome (GOLD analysis project Ga0105106, IMG submission 79109) | Freshwater sediment microbial communities from Prairie Pothole Lake near Jamestown, North Dakota, USA - PPLs Lake P8 Core (1) Depth... | ecosystem: Environmental > Aquatic > Freshwater >...
AGAGAGATCTCCTCCCAGCGGGAGGGCATGACCTCCATGTCCTGCAGGTTCAGGCGGGACAGCAGCACCCGCAGGAAGCTGATCTTCTTCCGATGGGATTCCACGAGGGTCATGTGGACCTCGGGAGCCAGAATCTTGAGGACCACCCCTGGGAATCCGGCACCGCTTCCGACGTCCAGGACCCTCCCTTTCCCCGGAAGCCACCGGCCGGGAATGAGTGAATCGAGGACGTGGCGGGCCAGGATGTCCGACGGGTCGGTGATTCGGGTGAGGTTGATGGTGCGGTTCCACTCCAGCATCAGCGCGATGTGCACATGAATGAGCTCTGCCTGTCGAGACGAGAGGTCGAGTCCAACCTCACCGGTCATTGAGAGCAGCATTCGCGAGAAGGTGCCCTTGTCCAATTCGGCTTGCGATCCGCGATTGACACGTGGAGTCATCTGGCGTTCCTGGAGTCAGCAGTCGGGCTCGGAAATCAGAAACGGAAAACCGGGGCTGGAAGCCAACCCTCATTTGCCGATACAGAAATCACCGAAAATCCGGTCGAGGAGAGCATCGTCGGGCTCAACGCCCAGGATGCTCTCCAGGGCTTTCCGGGCTTGTCCCATTTCATAGCTGATGAGCTCGCCAAGCCCCTGATCGTGGAGCAGGGACAGGGCATGCTCAAGGTGCTCGGCGGCCTGGTCGAGGCACTGCTTCTGGCGCAGGTTGGGAATCACCTCTCCCGAGGCTGAGGTGAGGAGCGGCCGGTCGAGGAGAGAGGTTTTGAGCTGGCTCCGAAGGGTGAGGAGATCAGAGGGCCGGAGGACCGAAAGAGCCCATATGGGAGCAGCATCCCCCAGCTGATAGCGCTGTTTCACGTCCTCGGCGCCGAAGCATGCGGGAAGATCGGCCTTGTTGAGAATGAGGAGGGTGCGACGCCCGGCTATGAACTCGAAGACCGAGTCGTCCTCATCATCGAGCGGGCGGCTCAGATCCAGCAGCCACAGCACGACATCAGCCTGGGAGATCGACTGACGGGTCTTCTCCATTCCCAGCGCTTCGATGGAGTCTCCACCGGGCCGAAGCCCCGCCGTATCCATGACGCGGACCCTCACCCCCGAAAGAATGAAGGCATCCTCGATGACGTCCCGCGTGGTACCCGGGTGCGGGGTCACGATGGCCCGCTCCCGGCCCACAAGGCCGTTCAGGAGGGATGACTTCCCCACGTTGGGCTTGCCGGCCAGCACCAGGGTGAGCCCCTCCCGGAGCACGCGCCCTTCGTCGTACCGACGACTCATTTCACGGATGGGGACGAGGATGGACGAGCTGAGATCCTGAAGGATCGCTTCCGTCTCGGCGGGCTCCGCCTCATCGAGGTCGTCGGAAAAGTCGATGAAAGCCTCGAGCTGGGCTTGCAGTGAAAGCAGATTCTCCCTCCACGATTCGACGAGAGAGCGCACGCCTCCTTGAAGCTGCCGTCCAGCGTGTCTCAGGTTCTCTTCGGATCGCGAACGGATGAGCTCGATCACCGCCTCGGCCTGGGAGAGGTCGATGCGCCCGCTCAGAAAAGCCCGGCGTGTGAACTCACCCGGTTCAGCCAGTCTGGCGCCCGAGGTCAGCACGATCCGGAGCAGGCGGTCCATGACGCCGAATCCGCTGTGAGAGTTGATTTCCACAACGTCTTCACGCGTATAGGTTTGAGGCCCCCGCATCCAGCTCGCGAGCACCTCGTCAACGCCGTCCCCGGAAACTGGGTCTATGATCCAACCGTAGTGAAGTCGATGGGACTGGAGGGCGACCGAATCGCGCTGCGGCCTGAACACCTTCTGCAGAATGTCGAGGGCGCCCGGGCCGCTGATTCGGAGGATGCCGATGCCCCCCTCCCCGATGGGGGTGGCAATGGCGCAGATGGTGTCATTGTCGGCGGAAAAGATGTCCATCTGTGAGGTGAGCCGGGCTATTCGCTCTCGCCGTTGTGATCGACGGCGTCCTCTTCCTTGGGGGAGCGTTTGGCTCTCTTGACGGGATAGATCACCACACGGCGCAGGTTCCCCTCCCCTTTGCTCTTGGTCCTCACTTCGTGGTCCTCTTTCAGGGTCAGATGGATGATGCGACGGTCCTGTGCATTCATGGGTCCTGTGGTCACGGGGCGATGGGATTTCTTGACCTTTTCGCTCAGCTCCTGAGCCAGGTCCGCAAGGCTGGATTCCCGCTTGGAACGGTAGTTCTCCGTGTCGACCACGACAGACACGGATTCGGAGACATCGCGCTGCACGATACGGTTGACCAGATACTGGAGGGAGTTGAGGGTCTTGCCCCGCTTCCCGATGAGGAGGCCCGACCCGTTGCTGATGATGTTGAGATAGACGTGGTCGTCCCGGACTTCGGATTCTACCACCGTCGGCAGGTCGATGTGCCGGAGGATCTCGGTCAGGACGTCTTTGGCGTTGTCCGCGGCGGCCTCGACGGGCGCTACTTTGGCGGTCACTCGGATCTTGGCCTTCCTGGCTCCGACAATGCCGAAGATGCCCGACGAGCCTTTGGAGATGACCTCAATCTCGAGGCTCTCCCTGGGCAGCTTGAGCTTCTGGCAGGCGACGGCGATGGCATCTTCGACGGATTTCTCTTCGATTTCAATGGTAGACATTGCTCCTCCGAAATCTCCCGTTCCGGGTCAGGTCGTGTTTCTCATCATAGAGGAGTGAAGGCTTATGCCTTTCGATTGATCAGATACTGCTGCACAATGGACAGCACGTTGTTCACAAACCAATATAGCACAAGGCCGGACGGAAAATTCACGAACATGACCGTGAAAACCACCGGCATGAGCAGCATGATCTGCTCCTGCCGCGGGTCGCCGCCGGAAGGTGTCATCTTCTGCTGGAGGAACATCGTCACTCCCATGAGGATCGTCAGGACGGGCAGGCCCCCGAGATAAGGGATGCTGAAGCCGATATCCAGCCGATCGGGGGCCGTGAGATCGTCGATCCAGAGCATGAAGGGCATGTGCCGCAGCTCCACCGCGCCGTTCAGCATGCGATACAAGGCAAAGAAGACGGGGATCTGGAGAACCATGGGCAGGCATCCCCCCAGGGGGTTCACCTTGTAGGTTTTGTAGAGCTGCATCAGCTCCTGGTTCAGCTTTTCCTTGTCGTCACTGTACTTCTCACGCAGCTGGGCAATCCTGGGCTGCAGCTTCTTCATGGCCTGCATGGACTGGAAGCTCTTCTGGGTGAGGGGCCAGAAGAGGATCTTGATGATCACCGTGAGCAGAATGATGGCCCAGCCGTAGTTGTGCAGGTATCGGTAAAAGAAGTTCAGAACATGCTGCAGCGGCTTGGCGATGAAGGTGAACCATCCGTAATCCACCGCCTTGGGGAGGCCGTGCTCGGCTCTTGCGAGGTGATCGAGCTCCTTGGGTCCCATGTAAAGCCGAAGTTTCAGGGTGGTCTCCTGGTTGGGATCCAGCTGGAAGCCGTCGCTCAAGTAGGCGATCCTCACGAGCTGCTTTTCCGCATCCACCACCTGGGCGATGAGATCGTAGCCGTTCTGCTCGAGGGGAACGATGGCCTGGGTGAAATAGTTGTTCTCATAGCCCACCCATTCGACGGGTGATTTCAGGCCCAGGTACTTCTTCTCGAGATCCTTGAAGCTATGGGTGGAAAGCTCGCCTTTCTGGTAGACGGTCACCTGGGACGGGTTGTAAGAGCTCTCCTCGAGCCCGCTGTAGGGCTGGAAATAGAAGCTCACCACAATCTGGTCCGCAAGCCGCTCCTGACTCACATTGCGAATGCGCACTTCCATGTCGGTGACATAGCTGTCCGGAGAGAAGGTGAAGGATTTCGTCACCTGCACGCGGCTGGGCACATCCGTTCCGAAAACAAGGGTTTGCGGCGAGTCCCCGGGGGAAAGGGTCACCTTCTCGGGAGAATCGCTCGAAAAGAGGCGCGTGGAAAGCCCGAGATCGGATTTATAGAGGTCTACAGCTGCGGGCAGGTAGAGGCTGGCTCGGGATGAGACCATTTCCATGGGGGCCGAGTCTGGATCCACATGCTCACGGAACTGCTTGAGGGAAATCGTGCTTAAACGGGCTCCGGGGGCCAGAATCTGTGCGCGAAAGAGCGGCGTTTCCACGGTCCATTTCTCGAACTGGTTTTCGAGTTTGGCCAGCCGTTCCTCGGAGGCGGCTCTGGAAGCCTGGGGCTCCACCGGAAGGCTCGGTACCGCGGGCTCCGGAGCTTCGCCGGTTGGAGGTGAAGTGGGCGAAGCCTGTTCTTGAGGCTTCTGTTGTTCGGGAGCGCGATACAGGCCGAAATAGTAATCCCAGAACATCAGAACGAGCAAGGCCAGGGCAAAAGCCAGAAAAGCCCTCTTTTCCATTCAGTCGAACTCCATGCAGGAAATGGTCAGAGTGATTCCGACGGCTTGACCACTGGATCGTAGCCTCCGGGATGGAAGGGGTGACAGCGCAAGATTCGCCTCAATGCCAGAAATGCACCCCTGAACGGCCCGTAGATCTCAATGGCTTCTTGGGCATATTGGGAGCAAGATGGGACGAAACGACAGCAGGGGCCCAGGAGAGGAGAGAGGAAAACCCTGTAGCCGCGGATCGACATGACCATCAGCGACCGAAGCATCAGTGCCGGCCTTTCTGTCTCAGAAGAATAGGAAGCAGCTCCGCGCCGATCTGGCTCGGTGTCAGGTCCTGTGCACCGGGTCTCGCGATCACCACCACGTCCTTCCCGGGGAGAGGAATGCGATGTTTGTGCAATCGAAAGAATTCCCTGAGACAACGTTTGATTCGATTTCTTCCCGCAGCGGCCCAGTATCGTTTCTGAACGACCAGGCCCAGTCGGTGGTGCTCGAGTTGATTGATGGCGATACTGACTCCAAAGTGAGGTGTCCTGAACCGGCGGCCGTCCCGCTTGACCTTTGCGTATTCCGCAGAGTGATGCAGCCTCTCGTGGGGCCTGAACCGATGGTTCTGAGGGCCGCCGTCAGGCATTCCGGTTGGGTCAGCGGGTCGAACCCCATTCCTGTCGGTCCTCAGACTGTCAACCGCTTTCGTCCCTTCGCCCGCCGCCGCCGGATGACTTCGCGGCCGGCCCTCGTTGACATGCGCTCCAGGAAGCCGTGCGTTCGCTTCCTTTTCAAGTTGCTTGGCTGGAATGTTCTTTTCATCACTCGTCCTCACATCTGAATCTCTTCGTGAAGCCGCGCGCCGGAGGCTTGCGGCGGATGAGCCCTCGCTCCAGACTCAATACCTTACTACAGGTAAACTCTCACATAAGCGAATTCCAAATTCTCTGTCAAGCCAAAGTTTGGCAGAAAGACGGAGACCGTCGGTCTGGTCATCAAATAGTGAATTCCGGGCCAGTTTGCAAGCCTTCGCTGACCGAGCCTGGAGTTAGTCATTGAAGATGGCGGATGGCCATGCTATGAAGTATCCTTCTTGACAACCGAGAAAAGGAGAGGCGCGCGGAATGTTTCTGAATCGAGTTCTTGGCTGGTTTTCCAATGACCTTGCCATCGATCTTGGCACGGCCAACACTCTGGTCTATGTGCGAGGGAAAGGGATTGTGCTGTGTGAGCCCTCCATCGTGGCCGTGCGGAAGGACGAGAAGGGTGAGTCGACGGTCTGGGCTGTTGGAACCGACGCCAAGATGATGCTTGGAAAGACGCCGGGCAACATTGTGGCCATCCGTCCGCTCAAGGACGGCGTCATCGCAGATTTCACTGCGGCAGAAGCCATGCTTCGTCATTTCATTCGCAAGGTGCATAACCGCCATCGACTGGTGAGGCCCCGGATCATCGTGTGCATTCCATCGGGGGTGACTCAGGTGGAGCGCCGGGCGGTGCGGGAGTCTGCCGAATCGGCCGGGGCCCGTGAGGTCTTTTTGATCGAGGAGCCCATGGCGGCCGCTATTGGAGCCGGGCTGCCCATCACGGAGCCCGTGTGCAACATGGTCGTCGACATTGGCGGCGGCACGACGGAAGTGGCGGTCATATCCCTGGCGGGAATCGTCTACAGCCGTTCAGTGAGGGTTGGGGGAGATAAAATGGATCTGGCTATTCTCCAACACATCAAACGGCAGTATAATTTGCTGATTGGCGAGCGAACGGCCGAGCTCATCAAGACGACCCTGGGCAATGCGTATCCCCTGGGTGAAGTGCAGACCATGGCTATCAAGGGGCGCGACCTGGTGAGCGGTATTCCCAAGACCGTCGAGGTCAATTCCGACGAGATCCGTTCCTCCATCCAGGAGCAGGTGGACGCCATCGTGGAAACGGTGAAGATCGCACTGGAGCAGACGCCTCCCGAACTGGCTGCGGACATCGTCGACCGCGGGATCGTTATCACGGGTGGAGGAGCTTTGCTCAAGAACCTGGATCATCTGCTCCGGCTCGAGACCGGGCTCCCCATCACATTGACGGAGGATCCCCTCTCCACGGTAGTCCTGGGGTCCGGCAAGGCCCTGGAGGACTTTGACATCCTGAAGGCGGTTCTGACTTAGGGAGCCTCTTTGCGGCATTGATTCGGATCAAGAGGTTCGAAAAGCATGATTGGGTGGTTGCGTCGCCTGCGGGGCGCGTTCTTCGTCTTCCTTTTCCTCGCTGCTTTTTTTTACATATCTTCCCTCAACTTTAGACCCCCTGAACGAATGGACCTGCTGCAGCGCTTTGTCGTCGAGACGGTGGGCCCTTTCGTCAAATCCTTCGGCAACCTGTCGGGTCTGATTGAGGACGCGGTGAGCGAGTACGTCTGGCTGCGCCACGTTCGGGAGCAGAATGAAGATTTGCAGCTGAGAGTGGCGACGCTTGAACGGAAGGTGATTGAATATCAGGAAGCCTACATCGAGAACCTGAGGTTGAGGCGCCTCCTCGATTTCAGGTCGACGATCCAGGGAGAAGCCGTTGCGGCACAGGTGGTGGTTCACGATATGACGGGATGGTTCCAGACCCTCATCGTGGACAAGGGATTTCGGGATGAGATCGCGCCCGACATGCCCGTGGTGAACGACGAAGGCGTCATCGGTCGAATCCTGGATGTCTCCGACCATCATGCGCGGGTGCTGCTGATCACCGACCCGGGAAGCTCTGTGGATGCCATCGTCCAGAGAAACAGGGTCAGGGGCATCCTGAGCGGCAAAGACGCCAATGGCTGTGTTCTCAAATACATCAGGGGCAACCTGGATGTGCAGGTCGGGGACCTGATCATCACTTCGGGAAAGGATGGTCTCTTTCCCAAAGGACTGCGACTCGGCGTCGTCCAGGGGATATTCAAAGATCCCGTTGACCTTTTCCAGAAGATCGAAGTGAAGCCTCTGGTGAGGCTGAGCGCCCTTGAAGAGCTCCTGATCATCAAAAAGGGAATGGTCATTCCCGAAGTAACGGCAGGAAACTAGGAGATTGCCCCGGGTCATGAGCGTGAATGTCCATGTTGGCAAGACGGAGCCTGGCTGGGGGGCATCTGCCCGGGTTGTCCTCTACACCCTGGTCGTTTTTCTGGCCCAGGCGGTTTGGATTTGCCGGCTGCCGTATCCGGCCATCAGAATCGACCTCATGCTGCCTCTCATGTTCGGTGTCGCCATGGAGCGGTCGCTCACTGCAGGATTGGCCTGGGCACTGACGTGGGGCTTCGTCTTCGATGTGCTCTCGGGCAAGTTCTGGGGGTTTCACGTGGTATCCTATGTCGTGGCGGTGTGCCTGGTTCACATCTCCATCGAAAAGTTTGAATTCCGAAACCCGTTGTACCAGATGGTGGTGGTGGGGTGCTGTGCCCTCGGGCAGTCGTTCGTGCTCTGGCTTTACCTGCTCGTCGAGCCGCAGGCGGGCTCCCTGGATGCCGGAGTCTGGCAGAATCTTTTGTTTCGCTGCCTGGTCATGGCCGTGGCCTCGCCGCTGATCATTTACCCCGTCACCCGCTGGGGGGAAGTCTCGTCTTGAGGCAAAGTCAGCGAGCAAGGCGCACAAAGGTTACCCGACAATGGTTGATCCAGGCTCGAAGCTCGAAACCTCCCCACGGGAAGAAGTGACAGGCCCATGAGCTCCAAAAGCGAAAAGCTCCTCAAGCTGGAAAACCTGAAGCAGTTCAACTGGGAGGTGGCGGAGTCCGGTGCTTTTCAGAAGCACTATCTCCTGTTGATGGCGCTCGTGCTGGTGGTCCTCTTCATCTACATTCTCAGGCTCTGGCATCTGCAGGTGGTCCAGGGTCCCAAATACCGCTACCAGTCGGAAAACAACCGGATTCGCCTGGAGGATATTCCCGCGCCTCGCGGAATCATTTTTGATCGCAACGGGATACCCCTTGTCGAGAACCGTCCGGCTTATCATCTGCAACTGATCCGTGAGGATGTTCAGGACCTGAGCCAGACCATCCAGGAGCTGGCGCGCTTGACGGGGAGAAGTGCCGAGGAGTTTCAGGAGATCATCGAAGCCAACAGGCATTTGCCGAAATTTGTTCCGATCCGTCTGGCAGCCGACCTGGACCGGGACTGTCTGGCGCGCATCGAGGCGCAGCGGGTCAGGCTTCCGGGAGTGGTGATCCAGCTCGAGCCCAAACGAGAATACCGCTGCAACGGAACTGCGGCACATTTGATCGGTTACCTGAGCGAGATCGCCGAATCCGAGCTCAAGAGTGAAGCCTATCAGGGCTATGTGATGGGGGAGGATGTCGGCAAATTCGGGGTGGAGAGCGCGTTTGAAAAATACCTGCACGGCAAGCGGGGTGGGCGTCAGGTCGAAGTGGACGCCATTGGCAGGCGCCGGAGGGTGCTGGATGAAGTGCTCCCCATTTCCGGAAGGAATATCTGGCTCACCATCGATATCGACCTGCAGAGAGCGGCGGAGGACTGCCTCCAGGGACGGGTGGGCTCCATTGTGGCCATCGATCCCAACTCCGGTGCTGTCCTGGCTCTGGCCAACAACCCGGTCTTCGACCAGGAGAAATTCATCCGAGGTCTGAAGAAGGAGGAATGGCAGGAGCTCTCCAAAGATCGCACCCATCCCCTTTTGAACAGGGCCATCGGTGCCGCTTACCCGCCGGGGTCTACCTTCAAGCCCTTCGTGGCTCTGGCCGCGTTGAAGGAGGGTTTGATCTCGCCGGAGACGACCATCAACTGCCCCGGGTACTTTCCGTTCGGGAATCGTCGGTACCGTTGCTGGCGCGACCACGGGCATGGGGCCATGGAGCTGGAGCGCGCCCTTGTCCAGTCCTGTGACGTCTATTTCTACCAGACGGGCATGCGGCTCGGAGTGGACCGCATCTCGCAGTATGCCAACTACTTCGGTCTGGGGGAAAGAACGGGCATCGGACTGGATGGGGAGCACCCCGGACTCATGCCCACATCGGCATGGAAGCGGCAGGCCGTGGGAGTGCCCTGGCAAAAGGGCGAGACCCTTTCCGTGGCCATCGGGCAGGGATTCGATCTCGCCACTCCCCTTCAGATGACGCTGGGCTACTCGGCCATTGCCAATGGAGGCAATCTCTGGCAGCCGTTCGTCGTCAAGCGGATCGAAGGCAACGGACCCACCGAAGTGGACGACATCAAGCCCAAACTGAAGCGCAGGATTCCCATCGACGCCCGGTATTTCCAGCTGGTGCAGAAAGGCCTCCTGGGAGTGGTCGATGAAGCGAGGGGAACCGCCCACGGTATCAAGCACAAGGCGGTGTCCATCGCAGGCAAAACCGGCACCGCTCAGGTCGTCGGGCTCGCAGAGGGTGCCAACCGCAAGCTTTTGGAAAAGATCACCAAGCACAAAGACCGTGATCATGCATGGTTCGTGGGCTATGCTCCCGCGGAGGAGCCGCAGGTCGTGGTGGGTGCCATCATCGAGCACGGGGGGCATGGATCCTCGACTGCAGCGCCCCTTGTTCGGAAGGTTATTCTTTCTTACCTGGGACACGAGGTGGAGGATACTCCCCAAAAGAAGTGATGAGCTCCACGTTCAGGACAGGGAAGAGGATGTGAAAAGCCCATGATGGACCGCCGCTTGGTTGAGAACTTTGACTGGCCAATCATTGGCGTGCTGCTCGCCATCATCTCCATAGGGCTGATGAGCATCTACAGCGCTCTCTATCAGCAGATTCAGGCCAATCCCACCCACAACCTGTTCCTGAGGCAGGTCATGTGGCTGGCACTGGGCTTCAGTGTTATGTTCTGCTCCCTGCTGTTCGACTATCAGCGCCTGAGACGGTTGAGTCTGTGGCTTTACCTCTTCTTCCTCATTCTGCTGATCGCGGTTCTCGTCATCGGCAAAGAGGTCAACGGATCGAAGCGCTGGCTGGATCTGGGCGGCCTGCAATTCCAACCCTCGGAGTTCATGAAAATCGCGATCGTGATCCAGCTTGCCGCATACTTCTCATCCCAGGATATACAGCCCTACCCGAGTCTCAGGAAGCTCATTCTGCCGTTGATCATGATCTGTGTCCCGACGGTGCTCATCCTGGCCGAGCCCGACCTCGGAACGGCCATTTCGCTGCTGTCCATCTCGGGGACCCTTCTGTTTTTCATAGGGATTCGGTGGCGGTACCTCCTGACGGGCGCTCTGGTCATCATTCCCCTCATTTACCCCATTTGGGAGCACGTGCTCAAACCCTACCAGAAGATGCGCATCCTCATTCTGCTTCGTCCGGACCTGGATCCTCTGGGAGCAGGCTACCATATCCGGCAATCCAAAATCGCCATCGGTTCGGGAATGTTTGGCGGCAAAGGATTTCTCAACGGGACGCAGAACAAGCTTCACTTCCTGCCGGAGAAGCATACCGACTTCATTTTCTCCGTTTGGGCCGAGGAATGGGGTTTTTTGGGCTGCGTGGTTCTGCTGGTCCTCCTGGCCGCCCTCATCGCCCTGGCTTTTCGTGCTGCGCGGCGATCCAAGGACCGGTTCGGCTCGCTCCTTGTCGTGGGAATGGCCTCGCTCATTCTCTGGCAGGCCCTCATCAACATTGGAATGGTCATTGGCGTCCTTCCGGTCGTCGGCATCACGCTGCCCTTCGTCAGCTACGGCGGATCTTCTCTGGTTTCCCTGTGTCTCGCGATCGGGCTGATCGAGAATGTGAGCATGCGCCGGTTCGTCTTCCAGATGCGCTAACGTTCAGGGGACATGTGTCAAGGCGAAATCGAGTCGGGATACCGGATTTTTGGCGGGAAGCTGACGCGGCTCCGGAGCGCGCTGCGATTGTGATTTTTATTACTTTTTTGCTTGCGAACCCGATGAACTTGTGCTAATCGCTTCTCCCGTGCTTGGTGTCTCTTATTCCTAGCGCGTCTCAGCCTGTCCACCGGGAGGAGGAAAAGGAGGGAGGCGTTCACTCCGTGCAATATGTCACATACGGGCCAGAGCCATTCCATCAACTATCAGCAAGGCGCCTGCATGAGGAGCGAGGGAAGGGTAAAATGATCGACATTAACATCACACTCTTGATTCAAATGGTCAGCTTTCTTGTTTTTGTTTTCCTGATGAACATGGTGCTCTACCGCCCCATTCGCCGGATTGTGGCGGAAAGGCAAAGCCGCATCGAAGCCCAGCAGCAGGACATAGATAATGCCGAAGCTGAGAAAACGGCTGCCATCGAGGAGTTCGACTCCAAGATTCAGGAAGCTCGAATGCTGGGGCGCCAGCGCATTCAGGAGCTCAAAGCCGCAGCCTATGAGCAGGAGAAGGATATGATGCAGAAGGCCGCCGAGGACGGGGCAGCTCAGCTCCAGGTGCTCCGTGCCCGGATCCAGAAGGATGTGGCCAAAGCGTCCAAGGAACTGAAAACGCAGGTCAAGGCGTTCTCGGTGGATCTGGCACAGAAGATTTTGGGTAGGTCACTTTAATCAAGCAGGATGAGGGGGAGAAGTGATGAGGATGAAGACAGTATCCTTCCTCCTCGGCGCAGGTGTTGTGCTCGCCCTACAGGGCATCGCCTGGTGTTCCGAGGGAGGTGCCCACGAGGGTGGGCACGCGCTCAACTGGTTCGATCTGGCGCTGAGAACCGGGAATTTCGCAATTTTGGTATTCATTCTTTACCGGCTCCTGAGCAAGCCGATCAGCAACTTCCTCGTCTCCAGGCGCGAAGACATTCAGAAGCTTCTCGCCGATCTGGACGCCAAGAAGCGGGAGGCGGAGGAAATCAGTGCGCAGTACAAGTCCAGGCTCGCTGCGCTGGATGACGAAACCAAGAAGATCGTCCACGAGCTTCTGGCTGAAGGTGAGACCGAGAAGGCCAAGATCATCACCGCTGCCGAGAAGCAGGCTGAATATATCCGGCAACAGGCACAAATGGCGGCGCAGCAGGAAGTTAAGGCAGCCCGCGACAAGCTTCAGGAAGAGGTTGCCGCACTGTCCATCGCTGCGGCTGAGGAGATCCTGCGCAAGAAGATGAGGGCGGACGACCAGGATCGGTTGGTCAAGGACTTCATGACAAGGGTGGTGGAGGCGAAGTGAAGAACTTAGTCATTGCTAAACGTTACGCGAAGGCAATGTTCAGCCTTGCCCTCCAGGATGGCAAGATTGAGCAGTACGGGCAGGAACTGGACGCCTTCGTCCAGCTCATGACCCAGCTTCCGGAGCTCGCAGATGCCCTGCGAAACCCGCTGTATCCCGAAACGGCCAGGAAGTCGCTCTTTGCCACGGTCGCCAATAAGGTCGACCTTGCCCCAATCATCCGCAGCTATCTCAATCTGCTCATCGAAAAGCGACGCATCAACAATCTTTCAGAAATCAGCGACTTCTACCATCGACTGATCGACGAGCACCAGAACGTGGCGCGGGCCAAGCTTTCGGCTGCGACCAAGCTGGATGATCAGGCGATAGCGGATATCGCGGCGAGTCTTGAAAAGCTGACTGGTAAAAAGGTCGTCGTTGAGTTTGAGGTCGTCCCGAATTTGATCGGGGGGGTTGTGGCTCAAATCGGCGATTTGGTTTTGGATGGCAGTGTAAGGCGACAGTTGCTTAACTTTAAAGAAACTTTGAAGAGGGGTGCGTTGGGCTAATGGAAATCAGAGCCGAAGAAATCAGCCAGATTATTCGTGATCAAATCAAGGATTATGAGAAGAAGGTCGAGCTGAGCGAAACTGGACGAGTCATCTCCGTCGGTGACGGTATTGCCCGTGTATACGGCGTCGAGAAGTGCATGTCCATGGAATTGCTCGAGTTCCCTACCTCCCAAGGAGCAATCTTTGGCGTGGCCCTGAACCTGGAAGAGGACAATGTCGGTGTGGCCATCATGGGCGACGACACCCTCATCAAGGAGGGCGATGAAGTCAAGAGAACGGGCCGCATCGCTGAAGTGCCTGTCGGTGACGCAGTTCTTGGCCGTGTCATCGACCCGGTCGGCAATCCCATCGATGGGAAGGGCCCCATCGAGGCGAAGGAATTCGGCCGCATCGAGGTCATCGCGCCGGGTGTTATCGCGCGCCAGTCGGTCAACGAGCCCATGTACACGGGTCTCAAGGCCATCGACGCGATGACTCCCGTTGGTCGGGGACAGCGCGAGCTCATCATCGGCGACCGCCAGATCGGCAAGACGGCTATCGCCGTCGACGCCATCATCAACCAGAAGGGCGGCGACATGATTTGTATCTATGTCGCCATCGGTCAGAAGAAGTCGACGGTTGCGCAGGTGGTTGAGGTTCTGCGCCGGCACGGAGCCATGGAGTATACAATCGTCGTCGCTGCCACCGCCAGCGAGCCCGCTCCCTTGCAGTTCCTGGCTCCCTTCGCCGGGACGGCCATGGGCGAATACTACCGCGACCGCGGCCGCCATGCCCTGATCATTTATGACGATCTCTCCAAGCAGGCCACCGCTTATCGCCAGGTCTCCCTGCTTCTGCGCCGTCCGCCTGCACGCGAGGCCTATCCCGGCGACATTTTCTACAACCACTCTCGCCTTCTGGAGCGTTCGTCCAAGTTGAACACGGAATTGGGTGGCGGGTCGCTCACCTCGCTTCCGGTCATCGAGACGCAGGCAGGCGACGTATCGGCTTACATTCCGACCAACGTGATCTCGATCACGGATGGTCAGATCTACCTTGAGCCGAGCCTCTTCTTTGCCGGTGTCCGGCCGGCCATCAACGTCGGCCTTTCGGTATCACGAGTCGGTGGCGCCGCGCAGACCAAAGCCATGAAGCAGGTGGCCGGCCGGCTCCGCCTCGACCTGGCCCAGTACCGCGAGCTCGAAGCCTTTGCGAAGTTCGGCAGCGACCTGGACAAATCAACACTGGCGCAGCTCAACCGCGGTATTCGTCTGGTCGAGCTTCTCAAGCAGCCGCAATATGTGCCCATGCCGGCCGAAAAAGAAGTCATGTCACTGTACGCGGGGACTCGTGGCCATCTGGACAACGTGCCCGTCAACAAAGTGGCCGAATACGAAACGCAGATGCTGAACTTTATCGAGCGAAAGTATCCGGATATCCTTTCCGAGCTCAAGGAAAAGAAAGTCATCAGCGACGATCTGGACCAGAAGATGAAGAGTGCGCTGGAAGAGTTTGCGGGGGTTTTCACAGCTTAATGTGCGTCAACCACAAAAAAGATAGATTACGGGAGCTCGTAGTATGGCGACCCTGAGGGACATCAAGAGAAAAATCGACGCCGTCAAGAAGACCTCGCAAATCACCAAGGCCATGAACATGGTCGCTGCCTCGAAGCTTCGTGGCGCTCAGGCGAACATGGAAGGGTTCCATCCGTATGCGACCAAGTTCAACGAAGTGATTCGGCGCCTGGCCTCTGGAGTGGAGGATGCCAGCTCCTATCCGCTGATCACGCCGCGTGAAGAGGTCAAGAAGATCGACGTGGTGCTGATCACGGCGGACAGGGGTCTTTGCGGCAGTTTCAACAACAACATCATTGCTCGGGCCGAGAAGTTCGTTCGTCAGCATTTAGCCGAAGGGAAGGAGGTCACTCTCTTCGCTGCTGGCCGCAAGGGCGCTGAATACTTTCGCCGTCGGAAATATGACGTGCGCAAGCGCATCACCGGCCTTTTGAACAAACCGAGCTACGGGGACGCTTTCGAGCTGGGACGAGATGTCATTGAAAACTTCGAGTCCGGGGCTACGGATGCGGTGTACGTCATTTACAGTCATTTCGTCAGCATGGCAAAGCAGGTTGCGACGGTGGTGCAGCTGTTGCCCATCGTTCCGGAGCAGGCTGAAGAACGGGCCGGGTATTTTGAATACCTTTTCGAGCCTTCACATGAGGCGCTTCTGAAGGACCTTCTGCCTAACTACGTGTACATTCAAATCCTCGAGTTCATGTATCAGACTGCAGTTGGGGAGCATGCCGCGCGAATGGCTGCCATGGAGAATGCAACGAGCAATTGTAAGGAATTCGTGCGCTCGCTGACGTTGGTTTACAATAAGGCGCGTCAGGCAGGCATCACCAAAGAGCTGATGGATATCGTGGGCGGGTCGGAAGCCCTCAAATAAGGCAATCGAAGGTCTTGAGCCATATAACTCCAAGGAGGTAATAGCCCCATGAACATGGGAAAGATCGTTCAAGTCATTGGCAACGTCGTTGACGTCGAGTTTGAAGAGGGCAAGCTTCCGCCCCTCATGAGCGCTCTGTTCGTCAGCAATAAGGGTATTAGCCCCGATGAAGATAACCTGGTTCTCGAAGTAGCTCAGCACCTTGGCGACAATGTTGTGCGCACCATCGGCATGGACCTCACCGATGGTCTGGTTCGCGGCATGCCGGTTAAGGATTCGGGCAAGCCGATCATGATGCCTGTCGGGAGCGCTGTTCTGGGTCGCGTTCTCAACGTTGTTGGGCGCACAGTGGACGGCCTGGGGCCCGTCGTCACGGACAAAATGATGCCGATTCACCGTGCTGCTCCCGCTTTTACTGAGCAGGACACATCGGTGAAAGTTCTCGAGACCGGTGTCAAGGTCATCGACCTGCTGGTTCCTTTTCCCCGTGGCGGCAAGATGGGCATGTTCGGCGGCGCCGGCGTGGGCAAGACGGTCGTCATGATGGAAATGATTCATAACATCGCCATGCAGCACGGTGGTATCTCCGTGTTTGCAGGCGTGGGCGAGCGCACACGCGAGGGGAACGACCTCTATCACGAGATGAAGGATTCGGGCGTTCTTCCGCGCGCCGGTCTCGTCTACGGGCAGATGACGGAACCACCTGGAGCCCGAGCTCGCGTTGCATTGTCGGCTCTGACCGTCGCGGAGTATTTCCGGGATGTCGAAGGTCAGGACGTGCTTCTGTTTGTTGACAATATCTTCCGGTTCACCCAGGCTGGTGCCGAGGTTTCCGCTCTTCTCGGCCGCATGCCCTCAGCCGTTGGTTATCAGCCGACTTTGGGTACGGACCTGGGTGCGCTTCAGGAGCGCATCACGTCGACGACCAAGGGATCCATCACCTCGGTTCAGTGCGTGTACGTGCCCGCCGACGACTTGACGGACCCCGCGCCGGCTACAACCTTTGCTCACCTTGACGGCACCGTGGTTTTGTCGCGCCAGATTGCGGAGCTTGGAATCTATCCTGCGGTGGACCCCCTGGATTCCACGTCGCGCATCCTGGATCCCAACGTGCTGGGTGAGTTTCACTATAAGACGGCTCGTGAAGCACAGGTGATTTTGCAGAAATACAAAGACTTGCAGGACATCATCGCCATTCTTGGAATGGACGAGCTCTCAGATGAGGACAAGCTGACGGTCTCCAGAGCCCGAAAGATCCAGCGATTCCTGTCGCAGCCGTTCCACGTGGCTGAAACATTCACGGGTGTCGCCGGAAAGTATGTCAAGATGGAAGACACCATCCGTGGGTTCAACGAGATCTGCGAAGGCAAGCACGACGATATTCCCGAGCAGGCTTTCTACATGGTGGGCGGCATCGAGGAGGTTCTCGAGAAGGCCAAACAGATGGCCGCAGCTTAACCGAGGGAATGGTGACATATGGCTGACAAAATCCTGCTAGAGGTTGTCACTCCGGAGAAGACGCTCCTCAAGGAAATGGTGGATATCGTCGTAGCTCCGGGCGAAGAAGGCGAATTCGGCGTCCTGCCGAATCACATTCCCTTCCTGAGCAAGCTCAAAGTCGGCGAGCTGCGCTTCAGGATCGGGGGCAACACACGCTTCATTGCGATCATGGGTGGTTTTGCCGAGGTTCTTCCTGACCATGTGACAGTTTTGGCAACTGCGGCTGAAGAGGCCACGCAGATCGATGTGATCCGGGCCAAGGCTGCTCGCGAGCGTGCTGAGCGGCGGCTCAGGGAAGCCAGGGACCGATATGAGTTCGCGACGGCGCAGGCGGCTCTCCAAAGGGCCATTGCCAGGCTGAGGGTTTCGGAACGCCGATAGTTCCGAGTTTTCCAGAAGCTGATCCAAAGAAGGCCCCTCCATGTGGAGGGGCCTTTTTCGTTCATGCTTTACTCCCGCCTCACCTTGGTTCATAATCCGAGCGAGTTGTTATTGAGACAATTTTGGACGATATTCATACGAGTTTTCGTGCCGTGGATCTCGCTTCCAGAGTAAATTCCACGCGCGATCAGTCCAAATGGTACCGATAATGCTAAGGTGTACAGCACCGATCCTGGCGCGGCAAGGTTGCGCGGGCGGAGGATAGCAAAACGGCCTTATGGAGGAGATTCTATGTGCGGGATAGTCGGATATCTGGGAAGATCTGATGCTGTGGGTGTTCTTCTCGATGGATTGAGGAGGCTCGAGTATCGCGGGTACGATAGTGCCGGGGTCGCCGTCATGGAGGAAACGACCGGGGTTCAAATCGTCAGAAGTCAGGGAAAGATCTCCTCTCTGGAGAAGAGACTGGTCGATACACCCGTTCAGGGGACGGTGGGTATAGCTCATACGCGGTGGGCGACACACGGAAAGCCTTCGGATGAGAACGCGCATCCCCATCGATCCGGACCATTTGTGGTGGTGCACAACGGCATCATCGAAAACTACTCGGACATCAAAGCGAAGCTGGAAGGGGAAGGTTTTTCTTTCTCTTCGGAAACGGATACCGAGGTCATAGTAAAACTGGCCGAGCGGGAGCTTTTATCGGGGTTGAGCCATCGTGAGGCGATTGTCGCGGCACTTCGGCAGCTTCGGGGCAGTTATGCCGTGGTGTTTCTGAATGCGGAGAATCCACGCGAGCTTCTGGCTGCGAGGAAGGAGAGCCCGCTCATCCTGGCCCTGGGTGACGATGAGTATTATCTGGCTTCGGATGTGCCTGCCATTCTGCCCTACACGCGACGCGTGGTTTACCTCGAGGACGGCGATTTCGTTACGTTGAATGGAGAAGGGTACTCGATACAGGATCTGGATGGGACTCAGCACACCAGAACCGAGCACTATGTGGACTGGAACCCCATCATGGCCGAAAAGGCTGGCTACAAGCATTTCATGTTGAAGGAGATCCACGAGCAACCGAATGCGATCATCGATACGTTCAGAACCGCGGTTGAATTCAACAGCAGGCAGATCGTGCTGCCTGATCTGAAGCTTCCCCAAGAAGAAATCCGAGGGATCGAGAAGATCTTTCTCGTCGCGTGTGGCACTTCGTATCACGCCTGCCTGGTTGGCAAGTACATGATCGAGAACCTCTGCAAGATCCCGGTAGAGGTCGATCTGGCGTCTGAGTTCCGTTACAGGGATCCGCTCCTTGACCAACGGTCGCTCATGCTGGTCATCAGCCAGTCGGGGGAGACCGCGGACACCAAGGCTGCCCTCCAGGAGGCTGCCGCCAAAGGTGCCCACTGCAGGGCCATCGTCAATGTGGTAGGCAGCAGTCTGGCGCGCATGGCCGGAGGGGTCATTTACACGCATGCAGGGCCGGAGATTGGCGTGGCGTCAACCAAGGCCTTCACCGCCCAGCTCATCGCCCTGTATCTGTTCGCCTTGTACTGCGCCCAGGCCCTGGGGCGCCTGGACCGTGATGCGGCGGGAGAGTACATCCAGGAGCTCGTGGAACTGCCGGGCAAAATCGAGCAGCTCCTCTCGGATTCCGAAGTCATCAACGACTGGGCCAGGCGCTACATGCATGCTCAGGACTTCCTCTATCTGGCAAGAGGGGTTCTGTTTCCCGTGGCCCTGGAGGGCGCTTTGAAGCTGAAAGAGATTTCCTATATTCACGCTGAAGGCTACGCGGCCGGGGAAATGAAGCACGGTCCCATTGCGCTCATCGACGAGAACATGCCGGTCGTGGTCCTGATGCAGTCCGGACCGATCTTTGAGAAGATGTTGAGCAACGTTCAGGAGGTCATGGCCAGGGGGGGGCAGATTCTCGCCCTGGTCGAAGGGAGAATGGATCAGAAATTGGGGGCAGCCTCCTCTCAACTGGTGCTTCCGAAAACCTCTGAGTGGCTGGCTCCGGTACTGTTCACCGTTCCGCTGCAGCTTCTGGCCTACCACATAGCTGTGTTGCGAGGTACGGATGTGGATCAGCCTCGAAATCTCGCTAAGAGCGTGACTGTTGAATGATATGAGGTGCAAACCGAATCGGCCATCATTTCCGGAAGACTTTCAGCTTGACGCGCATTTTTCCTTCCGGATAGAATACTTGCGGCAATCGGGTCCGTCCAGACACTCATGAATGGGAGCGAGCCTGCCAGAGGTGAGCGTACCTCGCCCCGACACATTACACCGGGCATTCAGTGGAAAAGGGCTGGGTCATTTGAGGGCAGTGCTGAACCTGGTTGAGAAGCTCATAAAAGGCGGTTGATTCTCTGTACGATCTCCTAGGCGGGAGAACGAGGCTTTTTCCGGTTTTTGTCGGGAGCCCCGCAGAAGCAAAGAGGTTTCGGCGGTCCCGATATGAATAGAAAGGGTTGTCTTTCTGCGATGGAAGGGCGGGTCCCGCTCCTTCGGCCCCGCGCTGTTGCTCGGCGATTTCCGCGCAATGGAAGCTCACCCTTTACGAAAAGCATGTGGTGGCTTCATGAACGAGGCTACGAGATCACATGTGGCATTGAGACCCCTGCTGTGCTCGTGATCGGCGGAACGTCCTTGACCCAACATTAATCATTTTGGGGGCTCTTCCTCGGTCCGGTGTGCAACTCCCGCGCGGAGTTGCCTGAAGGATCGACAGGGCGCCCACCTGAACCCTTAGAGGTTCATGGCCGTCTGCTGACACGGCATTATGTGGGGGTTGCCTTCCTGCCTTTTTGGCCCCTATGGGGCCGCTTGCTCCCGCCTTTCCTTTCATTGAGCTTTTATCGGCTGGTCCGGCACGAGATTCTGACTTTCCCTGGGGTTCCATGATCTCCGGTCCCGGTGAGTATCCATGCCCCCTGTGGGAAGTCCTGGCTGCTCTATTGGAGACGGCATCCTACGGACTGATTCACGATGTTCTCCTGGAAGATATCGAAAGGAACGGTGGCATATGTCATATGCATGGGGAACAGTCCTCGTTCTGGTGGGGACACTTTTTGGTGGGCTGTGCGGCTTTCTGGTCCGGCAGTATTGGCTTGAGCGGCGTCATCGGCAGCTCAACGACCAGGCGGCGAGCATCCTTGCGGACGCTCGAAAAGAGGCGGAAACGATCAAGAAAGAGGCAATCTTACAGGCTAAGGATACCCTCTTTCAAATGAAGGCCGATTTCGAGCGCGAGACCAAGGAGTCCAAAAAGGAGCTCCAGGCTCTCGAGAAGAGGATTCTTCAGAGAGAGGAGAATCTGGACAAGAAGTCCGAGGCCCTGGACAAACGAGAGTCTGCGTTGGCCAAAAGGGAGAAGACTTCGCTTCAGCAGGAAAAGGAATTACAGGACCAGCAGAAGCAGTTGGATGAGTTGATCGAGCATCACCGGCGCGAGCTCGAGAATCTGTCCGGGATCTCCACCCAGGAAGCGAAGGAGATGTTGATCAGCTCCATCGAGAACGAAGCTCGACACGAGGCGGCCCTGGCGGTGAAGAAGATGGAGACAGAGGCCAGGGAGACCGCTGACCGCAAGGCCAAGAATATCATCTCTCTCGCCATTCAACGGTATGCCGGCGATTATGTGGCGGAGAAAACGGTATCGGTGGTCAACCTTCCCAACGAGGAGATGAAGGGGCGCATCATCGGGAGGGAGGGGCGGAACATACGCGCCATCGAAGCGATCACGGGAGTGGATCTCATCATCGATGACACTCCGGAGGCCGTGATTCTTTCGGGCTTCAATCCAGTACGGCGGGAAGTGGCGAGGATTTCTCTGGAGAGGTTGATTTCCGATGGAAGGATTCACCCGGCCCGCATCGAAGAAATCGTTGAAAAAGTCAATGTGGAGATTGAGACCTCCATCAGAGAGGCGGGGGAGCAGGCAGCCTTTGACGTCGGCGTACACGGAATTCATCCCGAGCTCATCAAGCTCATCGGAAAACTGAAATATCGCACCAGTTATGCACAAAATGTGCTGCAGCACTCGAGGGAAGTGGCCTTCCTCTGCGGGATCATGGCTGCTGAGCTCGGACTCAATGAAAAACATGCCAAGCGCGCTGGGTTGCTTCACGATATCGGTAAGGCCATCGATCACGAAATGGAGGGGACGCATGCCACGATCGGGGCTGACCTGGCTCGGCGGTACGGGGAGTCGGGGGCCATCGTGCATGCCATAGCGGCCCACCATGAGGATATACCTGCTGAAGATGTGGTCTCCGTGCTTGTCCAGGCAGCGGACGCCCTGTCGGGAGCCAGGCCCGGGGCCAGGAAAGAATTGCTGGAGACCTACGTCAAGCGACTGGAAGATCTGGAGCGGATTGCGACCTCGTTCAACGGGGTCGGGAAAGCTTATGCTATCCAGGCCGGCAGGGAGCTGCGCATTATCGTGGAGAGCAATGCGGTGAACGATGCCGATATCGTGATGCTCAGCCGGGATGTGGCCAGGCGGATCGAGAATGAGCTGACGTATCCCGGGCAGATCAAGGTGACGGTCATCCGGGAGACCAGATCCGTCGAATTCGCCAAGTAGAGGCAGTATCGAGCCTGTCTGTCGAGCTCCGTTCACCCCGGAGCTCGTTTTTTTCAATGCGGGGATTCTGTTCATGAAGGAGGCGGCTCAGGTGGTTGAGCAGGATAACGTCTTTGACGTACTCAATGAGAGGGGCTACGTGGCTCAGTCCACGGATGTGGACGAGATCCGGGAGCATCTCGGGAAGGGAAGGACATGCTATGTCGGTTTTGATCCGACCGCTGACAGCCTGCACATAGGGCACCTGCTACCCATCCTGGCCCTGGTCCATATGCAGCGCCAAGGCCATCGCCCGGTCGCGCTCGTGGGTGGAGGAACCGGGCTGGTGGGCGACCCGAGCGGCAAGACCGAGATGCGCCAGATGCTCACGCTGGAGCAGATCGACGCCAACGCCCAGGCCCTCAAGAGCCAGCTTTCAAGCTATCTCGATTTTTCCGATGGCCGGGCCCTGCTCATGAATAACGCAGACTGGCTGGTGGGGCTGCCCTACATCGACTTTTTGAGAGATATCGGCAGGCATTTCAGTGTGAACCGGATGCTGGCTGCCGAGAGCTATAAAGCACGGATGGAGACGGGGCTCAACTTCATTGAATTCAACTACATGCTGCTTCAGGCCTACGACTTCTTGCATCTCTACACGACGCGGGACTGCACGATCCAGATGGGTGGCAACGACCAGTGGGGAAATATAGTGGCTGGTATCGAGCTCATTCGTCGCAAAGCTGGAGGGACGGGGCACGCTTTGACTTTCCCTCTGCTCACCACGGCATCCGGGCAGAAGATGGGTAAGACGGCGTCAGGGGCCGTTTGGCTGAGCCGGGACAAGACAAGTCCCTACGACTTCTATCAGTACTGGGTCAATACGGACGATCGAGATGTTCAGAAGTTCCTGAAGCTTTACACCTTCCTCCCCCTGAATGAGGTTTTGGGAGCGGCGGGCTTGGAGGGCCATGAGCTGAATGCCTGTAAGTCGATCCTGGCGTATGAAGTGACACGGATCGCTCATGGTCCCGAAGAAGCCGTGGCCGCTCACGAGGCTGCAGGCCGCCTCTTTGGCCGCCGATCACTCCCCGCCGATCTGTTGCCATCGAGCTCGGTTCCCCGCGAGGCGGGGGGGGAAGAAGCGGCGGTGCCGACCACGGGCATTGCAGTTGGACGGTTGGAGTCGGGCATTCCCGCCTTTGAGCTTTTTGTGGAGACGGGCTTGTGTGCAAGCAGAGGTGCTGCAAGGCGCCTGATCGAGCAGGGTGGAGCCTATCTTAACGATCAGCGACTGAGGTCCTTCGATCAACGGGTGAGTGCGGCCGACGCGAGGTCCGGGTCGATTTTGCTTAAGGCGGGGAAGAAGAAGATACACCGGATCAACCTTTTGGATTGACGCCTTGGCGGGGATGGATGGAGCCTGCTTGCCACGGGCTGCGAGGCCCGGCCGTGCAAACCGGACATTTCCTGTGCTACAAGTGCGGACATTTTATTTGCTCCTGACAGAGCTCGAATTTTTCGTTGACAGAGCATGCCTGGTTGGTATATTAAGCTTTTCCGTTGCAGGGGACCTGATAGGCAAGCTCGGAACAACGTTGCCGAAGGAATGGCAAAAAAAGGTTGACTTCGAAAACGCCATTATGTATAAAGTAAATTCCCTGTTGTGTGGGAAACGCACCAAAAACCTTGCTCTTTGGAAACTAAATAGTGGGTAAGCAGTAAGAGATGGGCCTAGCGAGTACTTTGAGAAAAGCAGGAAAGAACTGGAGAGTTTGATCCTGGCTCAGAATGAACGCTGGCGGCGTGCTTAACACATGCAAGTCGTACGAGAAAGCCGAATTTCGGTTTGGCGAGTAAAGTGGCGCACGGGTGAGTAACGCGTAGGTGACCTGCCCTTGTGTTCGGGATAACAGAGCGAAAGTTCTGCTAATACCGGATACGATCTCTCTTTCGGGGGAGAAGAAAGTCAGCCGCTCGAAGAAGCTGGCGCACGAGGAGGGGCCTGCGTCCTATCAGCTAGTTGGTAGGGTAACGGCCTACCAAGGCGACGACGGGTAGCTGGTCTGAGAGGATGATCAGCCACACTGGCACTGGAACACGGGCCAGACTCCTACGGGAGGCAGCAGTGAGGAATTTTGCGCAATGGGAGCAATCCTGACGCAGCAACGCCGCGTGGGTGATGAAGGCCTTCGGGTCGTAAAGCCCTGTCAGGTGGGAAGAATGTCCTGGGGATGAATAAGCTCTGGGAGTGACGGTACCACCAGAGGAAGCACCGGCTAACTCCGTGCCAGCAGCCGCGGTAATACGGAGGGTGCGAGCGTTATTCGGAATTACTGGGCGTAAAGCGCGTGTAGGCGGGAAGGCAAGTCTGATGTGAAAGCCCCGGGCTTAACCTGGGAAGTGCATTGGAAACTGCATTTCTTGAGTGCTGGAGAGGAAGGGGGAATTCCCGGTGTAGAGGTGAAATTCGTAGAGATCGGGAGGAATACCAGTGGCGAAGGCGCCCTTCTGGACGGCAACTGACGCTGAGACGCGAAAGCGTGGGGAGCAAACAGGATTAGATACCCTGGTAGTCCACGCTGTAAACGATGATCACTAGGTGTAGCGGGTACTCATTCCTGCTGTGCCGCAGCTAACGCGTTAAGTGATCCGCCTGGGGATTACGGTCGCAAGACTAAAACTCAAAGGAATTGACGGGGGCCCGCACAAGCGGTGGAGTATGTGGTTTAATTCGACGCAACGCGAAGAACCTTACCTGGGCTTGACATCCCCGGACTGCGCTGGAAACAGTGAGTTCCCTTTCGGGGGACCGGGAGACAGGTGCTGCATGGCTGTCGTCAGCTCGTGTCGTGAGATGTTGGGTTAAGTCCCGCAACGAGCGCAACCCCTGCCCTTAGTTGCCATCATTGAGTTGGGCACTCTAGGGGGACTGCCGGTGTGAAACCGGAGGAAGGTGGGGATGACGTCAAGTCCTCATGGCCTTTATGTCCAGGGCTACACACGTACTACAATGGTCGGTACAAAGGGCTGCGACTTCGCGAGGAGAAGCCAACCCCAAAAAGCCGATCACAGTTCGGATCGGAGTCTGCAACTCGACTCCGTGAAGTTGGAATCGCTAGTAATCGCGGATCAGCATGCCGCGGTGAATACGTTCCCGGGCCTTGTACACACC
>Ga0105106_10000625_pt1 | contig 24995 bp, 22 predicted proteins | sample PPLLaktember2015_5_FD_79109 | JGI IMG/M metagenome (GOLD analysis project Ga0105106, IMG submission 79109) | Freshwater sediment microbial communities from Prairie Pothole Lake near Jamestown, North Dakota, USA - PPLs Lake P8 Core (1) Depth... | ecosystem: Environmental > Aquatic > Freshwater >...
AGGTCCATGACCGGACAGCCGGAGCCGAGGAATTTGAAGATCAGCGGCCGATCGCCCGAATGACGCAGTGTCACCGGCCGGAACGCGCTGCGCTCCTTCAACATCTCCCGGAGAGCCTGGAGTTCTCCCTGAGATACGTTCCTCACCCCTTTGGGCATGACATTCCGCCGGAATGCATCAACGATCACGCCGTCGGACAACGACAGGTATTCGTCGAGCAAAGCCTCCTTGCGGGATCCGGATGCATCCGAGAACATCTCTTGGCGCAACCGGGCGCGCTGGACGCCAGGGCTGGATTTCCCCTCCGACCAGCGCAGCAACTTCTCCACAATCTCATCCAGAGCAGTTTCGATCCGCCGGTCGTGAACGCCATAACTGTAGCCTGCGGTGATATCGGGTTTCTTCTTCTCGACGACCGCGACGTGATTCCGCGAGCTCTTCCCCTCGATGAACGCAACGATATCTTCGACGTGGGAGTGCTCGTCGAATCCGCGATCGAAACCAAGCTCGGCGGCAAGTTCGGAAGTAATTGCTTTGCCACCAAGTATCACGCGTGAACGGTCGCGCACCCCCGAAGCATCCAGAAGATCCACAAGCCTTCCGAGTAGCTCCGCCACTCCGTACCCGAGTGTTCTGCTGACCAGAATGTCATCATACGAACCGGCCGCTGCGCGCCGGACGATCTCTTCCATAGGCAGGTCGGGCGAGAGCAGCTCGGTGTCGAAACCGCGCGTAGCAAGGGCGTTCCGTATGATCTTGATGCCCACATCATGCACCGGATCGAGCGGCACGCAGAGGATCCGCTTCTTTTTCATGCCAGTTGGTCCCTCTCTCCCGGTCCCTTAAGCCAGTGATACGGATCGCCCGGCCTGTGAATATACTTCCTCAGTCTTACCCGGACCCCGTAGCCGTCGAATTCACAGAACATGATATCGACTTCTCCGAGGTTCAGTTCGTGACCGAGGCGGAGCGCGAGGTCTTTACCCTCGCGCTCGCTCCCGCAGACAAGGTAGGTCTCGACGTCGAGACCATCCATAACCGCATCAATTGCTTTCATCGTCTGACTCTTATGTCCAAGAAAGTTGGCTTCGGCCCTGCCGGCCGGACAGCACCCGGACTCCCGTCTATTCAAACATGCCGGATTCGTTGCAGACGATCTCGATCAACATCACCTGCCCGCGGACGACCATCCGGGCAAGCTCGGGAATCAGCTGACCATGCTCGTCAGTCGTGCCCAATCCGGGCGAGATGAAGATGTTTGCGTCGTATGCGATCGTGGGAATGATCCCCATCTGGCTCATGCCGTCCTGGAAGATGTTTGTCCCGGAGTACATGTCTTCGATGGAGAAGATCGGAATGCCGAGCTTCCCGTCTTTCCAGCTGTCTTCATAGTTCACCTCGACCGCGCCGGAGTTGTAGCTCTTGGCGATCTTGAAAAACGGACGGATGCGAGAGTCGATTTTCCCGAATTCCGAGACCACGATGTCATAGAGTTCGTCAATGGGCTTCGTCATGACTTCCGGCTTGTCGCGGAGTACTTTGAGCGCCGCCACCTGGCCGGAGAGGCCTTCCTTGCCTGGATCCATGGTGACGTATGCAGCTTTGCCGTACGACGTCGTCGTGCCAAACCGGGCGCCGTGGTAGCCGAGAGCACGGCGGATCGGCACCATGACTTCTTCCTTGCCGATGATCAATGCGCTGGTCGGTGAACCGCTGGCCTTGTCCATGCTGTATATCATCACATCCGCGCCGATCTTCTTTATGCTGTTGCCGATGATCGGTATGCCCCAGGCGTTGTCGATGATGTATGGAACATCATATGACGCGGCGATTTCGGCGATCCCCTTTTGCAGAAGAGGCGTTCCATCAGCGTCCTTCGTGCCGTAGCCGTATCCCGGTGTATCATACCCGATCGAGGCAAATCCGCCCAGAAGCGTTTCATGCTGCTTCGCCGCAGTCCGGATTGCAGCAATCGCAGCCTTGGCATCGACGTTTTTCATCAACGGGACGGGATGGTATTTGATGCCGTGCACGGGATAGGAGGCTCCCGGAAGGGGTACAAACACCGTGTCGAGATTGTGCTGGCGTTTCCCATAGAATCCCAGCTCGCCGGCTGTACTGCCGCGATCCGCAAGGATATCCTTGAATTTCGGGGGGTACGGACGACCGTAGCCGCCTTGATGATGGATGTGACGCTCCCACGGAGCAATGTACCGTGTGCGGTAGTTGTCACCACGCCCCTGAAACGGGGGGGACACAAGACAGTCAAAACTCACCCAGAGGCCGCCTTCGCAGGTATTGACCGGAGCGGCATCATAGTCGTCACCGTAAACGCCTTTGACAATCTCTCGGATCTGGTCCACGTACACACTGAGCGAAACGACTCTGCGCGATTCGGCCGCCATTGCTTTTTCAATATCTTCACGCAGCGGAGATGGGCATCCGGAGATAGCGCCGGTGAGACCGATTGCGCCTTTCAGCTCCGCCGGCATCTTCAGTGTTTCCGCGGCCTTCTTTGCCTCGGCGTAGATTTTTGGCAGGTTTGCCTGAAGACGCTTGTACATCTGGAATTTGAACGACGGTCGTGCCATTGCGAACATCCTTTCTGGAATACGTTATGATTGAAAGCCGTGAATGAGGACGGGCGTCCCCGGCCGCAGGCCGAGGCCTTCCCCGGTAACCCGGCCTTCTGTTTTGAGAATAATGTTCTGATGATTCGGTATGTGTGTATCGTCATATCCGGCGATCGTTCCGATCACCTTCCCATCCACTTGCACGGCATCGCCGACCAGCAGGATGCCGCCTGCGGTCAGTTCGACGAATGCCACGTAGCCGATGCGGTCGACGGTCGCGCCCGGTACGGCGTTGGATTCGTCGGTGCTGATGAATTCGACGATTGTCCCGGTGGGAAAAGCCCGTGAAATGGGCGCGATCAGATGGAGCGCTCGCGCTTCCAGCATTCCGCGTAGCACCGTCACCACCCTGCCGCTCACGTCCGCCTTGGCGGCGAAGAACGTGCGATTGGTCATCTTCTGCGCATAGGGATCGCCCATGGTCACCTCATACGAGTTTTGTGACGAAGGAATCCACATCGCCATGCAGGAAATCGACGACGGGCAGCTCAATCATGGTGTAGCAGCCGGGCTTCTGTCTCATGGCTGCACGTGCAGCAGAGACCATCACTTGCGCGGTCAGTGCGGGATTGTTGACTTTGAGCTGAAAGCGCATCGACTGATTGTGGGTAATGCCGGAAACACCGTTCCGCTCCAGCAGCACGCCGTGGCCAGTGTCCATCAGCGAGGCGACATCATCCACCTCGTAGACGTAGGTGCGGTCCTTCACAAAGTACGGATCTGTCTTGATGGCCTTTTCGACTTCTTCAAACTTTGCGCCCGATTCGAGCTGGACATAGACCATGCGGCGATGTATCCCCATGCCTGCCGGCACGGTGAGGGAGATGGCATCGCGCACGCCCTTGATGGCCCGCACGGCAACTGAGTGCCCCATAGAAAGACCGGGCCCGTAGTTCGTGTACGTGATCCCCCGCGGCGCCATGGCCTGGAACCACCCCCGCACCACCGAGTCGACCCCGGGATCCCAGCCGGCGGAAAGGATCGACACCGTATCGTGTTCTCGGGCAACCTTATCAAGCTGCTTGCGAAGCGTGGGGATTTCATGGTGGATGTCAAAGCTGTCTACAGTGCGAATGCCGCGCTTAAGGATGGGTTCCACGGCTTTGCAGACCGCACGCGATGGACAACTGACGATTGCCACGTCGATGGCGCCGAGGTCTTCAATGTCAGACGCGAGCTTGACGTTTTGCATGCCGATCGGGTCACGTTCGGTCAACCGGTCCTGCTTCGTGATGAACGCCGGCACCTCGACGACTCCCACCAGCTTCATATCCGGCTCGACCAGGATGGACTCGACGGCACAACGTCCGACGTTGCCGTATCCGACGACAGCGACTTTGATGCGGGGTGTGGCCATGACTGCTCCTGAGATAGTCCTGCTACCTAAAGGACGGATTACGTCTGTGAGGCTTTTTGTTGTTCGATGAACACGCACAGCGCGGCACCTGCGGCATCGCCGTGCGCACGCACCAGCCGCTCCGCCGCATCGCCATCTCTGCGTGTGAGGGCATCCAGAATGCCGGCATGCTCACTGAGAGAGGCCGAGAGATGCGAGAGTACAGATAGATAGATATAATTGTAGCGCAGCGCCTGACTGCGCAAAACCCGGATGTACTGAATGAGTTTTTCGTTACGCGAGGCGTTGCCGATTGCTGCGTGGAACTCGGCATTGAGTTGGAGGATCCGGCGGTGATCGCGGGACCTGGCTGCGGCAAGACGCGTCATGCGGTCATGAATCTCCTGCAGCGCATCCAATTCGGCATCAGTGATTCTCTGGCATGCCAGACGGGCCGCGAGCGACTCCAGCACACCCTTGACCTGGTACGTTTCCACCGCGTCGTCCCGGGAAAGCTCGCTCACTACGGCTCCACGACGCGGCGTGACGTTCACAAATCCTTCGGAGTCAAGTTGAAGCAACGCCTCACGGAGCGGGGTCCGGCTCACACCGAGACGCGCAGCCAGATCGGGCTCGGCAAGTCTCTCCCCCGGACGGATCTTGCCATCAATGATCGACGCCCGCACCATCTCCGCAATACGATCGCGCAGGGGCTTGACTTCCTCCAGATGCACATTCCCGAGGCCAGCCTCTCCTGCGAGCGCCGCGTGTGCCATTTTCCTTATTCCCTGTATATTGTATACAATATACTGTATTCCAATATCGAAATGAGTTGGTCAAAAAGCAACTCCCGGTGGAACTTTTTTCCTTTGGAAATCATTCTGAATATTGCTACCCTGTTAGCAGATTCATCCAGAGTGGTGGAGGGACAGACCCTGCGAAGCCACAGCAACCGGTTCCGGCCGCCCCCAAAAGGTTCGACTCCAGAGGGACGGCGCGGAATGCAGGTGCTAAATTCTGTTCCCGCCTTGGGCCCCAAGAGGGCGGCGGGATGAAGATGAATCCGTAATGAGCCAATAAAACGCGGCAACCTCATTCGGACATCTTCAGGACCGGATGAGGTTTTTCGTTTTTCCCCTTCCTCACCGTCCTGTCGTTTCTTACCGCCGCTCTATTGACCATTATCAGGGAGGCTACCATGGCTTCACGCACTCCGTACCGCTTCGAAACTTTGCAGCTGCATGCGGGTCAGATCCCCGACCCCACCACACACGCCCGCGCCGTCCCCATCTACCAGACGACGTCCTACAACTTCGACAACGCGGACCACGCAGCGGCACTCTTCGGCCTGGAACAGTTCGGGAATATCTACACCCGCATCATGAACCCGACAACCGATGTGTTCGAGAAACGCATCGCAGCCCTCGAGGGCGGGGTCGGAGCGCTGGCAACATCATCCGGCCAGGCCGCGCAGCTCCTCGCGATCACCAACTGCACCGCCGCCGGGGAGAATATCGTCTCTTCCAGCAATCTGTATGGTGGAACTTACAATCAATTCAAAGTGACCTTCCCGCGCCTCGGCATCAATGTGAAGTTCGTCGAGAGCGACGACCCTGCAGACTTCACACGGACGATCGACGCGAAGACCCGCGCCATCTACATCGAGACCATCGGCAACCCCCGGCTCAACATCCCGGATATCGCCGCCCTTGCAGCGGTCGCCCACGACGAAGGGATCCCCCTGATCGTTGACAACACCTTCGGTGCCGGCGGTTATCTTGCGCAGCCCATCACTCACGGCGCCGATATCGTGACCCACTCAGCCACGAAATGGATCGGCGGCCACGGCACCTCCATCGGTGGAGTGCTCGTCGATTCGGGGAAATTCAACTGGGCCAACGGAAAGTTCCCCATCTTCACGGAGCCGAGTCCGGGCTACCATGGACTCAAGTTCTGGGATGTGTTCGGGTCAGACAGCAACTTCGGCAACATTGCCTTCATCGTCCGTGCACGCGTCGAGGGGTTGCGCGACCTCGGGCCCTGCATTAGTCCCTTCAATGCATTTCTGCTCCTCCAGGGACTTGAGACGCTCTCCCTGAGAGTCGAACGGCATTGTGCAAACTCGCTGCAGCTTGCACTCTGGCTGAAGAAGCATCCGGCGGTGTCATGGGTTTCCTATCCCGGACTTCCCGATCATCCGAGTCATGCCACGGCCAAAAAGTACCTGCGCAAGGGACAGTTCGGCTCGATCATTGTCTTCGGCATCAAGGGGGGGCTCGAGGCGGGGAAGCGCTTCATCAACAAGGTGGAGCTGGCGAGCCTCCTGGCGAACGTGGGAGACGCCAAAACCCTTGTCATCCATCCCGCATCGACGACACACCAGCAGTTGTCCGCCGCCGACCAGGCGTCCGCAGGTGTAACACCCGACATGGTACGGGTCTCCGTGGGGATTGAACACATCGACGACATCATAGAGGACTTTGACATCTCACTCAAGGCCGCACAATGACGTTCGTTGAGAGCCGGCATGCGCGACTGTACGATGCGGTCCACCCGCTTCAGCTTGAATCGGGTGTTCGGCTTGCGCCGGTTGACGTGGCATATGAGACCTATGGCACGTTGGACCCCCGCGGCGACAACGCCATTCTCGTATGCCATGCGCTGACAGGAAGTGCTCATGTCGCGGGATTCACATCGGACGACCGCAGCAGTGCCGGTTGGTGGGATGCCTTGATAGGGCCCGCGCGCGCGCTTGACACCGACCGCTACTTTGTCATCTGCTCCAATTTCCTGGGCGGATGCTACGGCACCACCGGGCCTACGTCCATCAACCCTGCCACACAATATCCATACGGAATCGATTTCCCTTTCGTGAGCGTGCGGGACCTGGTAACCGTGCAGCATGCGCTGATGCAGCATCTCGGAGTCTCGCGACTCATCACGGTGCTCGGGGGGTCGCTGGGAGGCATGCAGGTGCTTGAGTGGGGTGCCATGTTTCCTGCAATGACGGCGTCCCTCATCCCGATCGCCACAGCGACGCAACACTCCCCGTGGTGCATTGGTCTCAACGAAATCGCACGTCAGGCGATTATGAACGACCCCGACTGGCAGCAGGGTGCGTATCCCGCGGATCGTCAGCCCGAGCGCGGACTCTCCCTGGCGCGTCAAATCGCGATGATTTCGTACAGGAGCGATATCTCCTTTATGGATCGATTTCACAGGGATCCGGCGTCGACGGCAACCGGCCCGGCACTGCGCGATCAGCTCAGAGTCTGCTTCCAGGTGGAGAACTATCTCCGCTATCAAGGGACGAAACTGGTGAAGCGGTTTGATGCAAACACCTATCTGTCCATCACCAGGACAATGGATGGACACGACATCGCGCGAGGGCGCGGGGATCTCGCAGAGGTTCTGGACAGCATCACCGTTCCTGCGCTGTGCGTAGGGATCGATTCCGACATCCTGTATCCGGCCCACGAACAGCGCGGCATCGCCGATGCCCTTCCAGGGGCCACATACCTGGAGCTGCATTCCCCTCACGGACACGACGCATTTCTGATCGAACACGGACAACTCGGCGCCGCGGTCTCCGCATTCCTGAGAGATAAGGCATGAAACGCATTGTCATGAAATTCGGCGGAACGTCCGTGGAAGATGCTTCCGCCATGAAACGCGTTGCGGCAATAACCGTGGCGCAACAGTGCCCCGAACGCATCGTCGTTCTCTCCGCTGCGGCCGGTGTGACCAATCAGCTTCTCCGCACCGGCGAGTTGGCCGCGCAGGGAGAGGAGGCAACGGCCTTCGACGTGCTCAGCATCATACGCACTCGCCACAAGACTATTGCCAAGCAACTGCTGCCCCCCTCATTCTCCGCTCCGGTATGCGGCACAATCGATTCCTGGTGCGATGAGCTGGGGGACCTTGTGCACGGCATCGCAGTACTCGGCGAGGCGACACTCCGGTCGTTCGACCTCCTGGCATCCTTCGGCGAACGTCTCTCTGCGCTGATTTTTCATGCCCATCTGGTTGAGCTCGGTCTCACGGCGGAGCTGGTGGATGCACGATCATTCATGATTACCGATCATCACTTCTCGCGTGCGGTTCCCGACCTGACAGCCATCCCGCAGAAGCTCGAAGAGCACGTCGTGCCCGCTCTCTGCCGCGGGGCCATCGTGGTGACGCAGGGATTCATCGGGGCGACGCCCAACCACATCACCACCACCATAGGGCGCGGCGGATCCGATCATTCGGCTGCGCTCATCGGATCACTTCTGGATGCCGATGAGATTCAGATCTGGACTGACGTCGACGGCATTCTGACTGCCGACCCATCGATCGTGCCCGATGCACACCGTATCAAGGTCATGTCGTTCATGGAGGCATCCGAGCTCGCATATTTCGGCGCGCGCGTACTGCACCCGGACGCAATCCTGCCTGCCATTAGCAAGAACATCCCGGTGCGCGTTCTGAACTCGCGGCACCCCGAATCGCACGGCACCGCCATCATCGCACAGGCCGACTCATCAGGGCACTGCATTGTAAAATCCATCGCGTACAAGGAACACATCACATTGATCAGCATCGTCTCCACGCGAATGTTCCTTGCCCACGGATTTCTCGAGAATATCTTCGACGTGTTCCATAAATACCGTACGGTCGTGCACACCGTCGCCACATCGGACATCAGCGTCTCGGCCACCATCAACGACACGACCCACCTTGCGGAAATCATCGGGGAATTGGGGCAGTTTGCGACGGTGAACGCTTCCGAAGCCAAGGCAATCGTCTGCGTTGTCGGAGACAATCTACGCAACAGCCCTGGTGTCGCCGCGCGAGTGCTGAATGCCATCAGCGGGGTGAACATTAACATGATTTCGGCGGGCGCATCGGAGATCAACGTCAGCTTCGTAGTGGACGATGCAAAACTGGAGGACGTTGTCCGCCTCCTCCACGATGAGTTCTTCAATTCACAGGACATCAACAGGGATATATTCGACTAATGAACAACCGCACGTACAGAGTGATCGTCGCGGGCGCAACGGGCCTGGTGGGACGCAAAATGATCCAGATCCTCGAAGAACGCCGATTCCCGGTGGGCACGCTGATTCCTCTCGCTTCTGCCCGCTCTGTGGGGCAGACGCTGCGGTTCCACGGGGTGGATCTGCCGGTGCAGGAACTATCGGAAACATCGCTTGCCGCTGCGCAAGCGGACTTTGCACTTTTTTCCGCTGGAGCGTCCGTCAGTAGGCAGTTTGCCCCGATTGCCGCCCGCGTGGGCACCGTGGTCATTGATAACAGCAGCGCATTCCGGATGGATCCCGACGTACCGCTCGTCGTCCCGGAGGTAAACCCGCAGGCAGCCTTCACACACAAGGGCATTATCGCCAACCCCAACTGCTCAACGATCCAGATGGTTGTGGCACTGAAGCCGCTGCATGATGCATTCACCATCAAACGGATTGTCGTGGCCACCTATCAATCGGTCACGGGTGCCGGCTGGCGCGGGCAGCACCAATTGGAGTTGGAACTCGAAGGGAAAACAGATCCGGATCCGAAGTTCCCCCACCGCATTGCCATGAATGCCCTTCCCCACATCGACACGTTTAGCGATGACGGCTATACACGAGAGGAAATGAAGATGGTGAACGAGACCAGGAAAATCATGGGGGATGACTCGCTGCGGGTCACCGCAACCTGCGTCCGTGTCCCGGTGCTGGGAGGACACAGCGAGGCAATCAATGTGGAATTCGAGAAGCAGTGTGATACCGCCAGGATACGGAAACTTCTGGCGAAGGCGCCGGGGGTGATTCTCGTTGATGACCCGCAGAGTGCTCTCTATCCCCTTCCGCTGGATGCACACGACCGCGACGAGGTGTTCGTGGGCAGGATTCGAATCGACACAACTGTCCCCTCGGGCATCAACATCTGGGTCGTATCCGACAATCTCCGGAAGGGCGCGGCAACGAATGCGGTGCAAATTGCTGAGTTGCTGAACGCCGGTCAAGGGGTCTGACGCCCCTAGAACACCATCGTCACCCCAACCATAAACGTACTGTTGCTTATCGGTGCTTCGGATTCGAACGGCCAATTGCCGTTCTTCATCCGCAATTCATACACGCCGTAAGCCAGTGCAGTCTTCAACACGAAATTGAGGATCGGTACCGCCTCCGGGGTCGAACGAAGTACCCTGTCAACGAACCGGTCGAGAGCCCATGTCCCTCCCCCTTCAACAATGACACTCCCCAGCCACTCCCAGAACTTGTGTCGGCGGTAGATAACCGACCGCTCGTAGCCTGCATCCACCGCCAGGAGAGGGATAATGTGGAAACGGAGCACCCCACCGCTTCGCGTGCCGAAGCGAAGTCCGGATTCGTACATCCCCAGCAGCAGACTGTCGGCGCCGTTTGTAATCCCCCCCTTCAATCTGAAGTTGGTCAACTGAACACCCTGTGACGTCAGAAGATTAATCGAGGGACCTTCGGGAGAACCCGCCAACTCGTATCCATACCCATTTTCCCAACCACCCCCGAACCGCCAGGCAGTGTAGAGAATCTCTCCCTGTTCCGCCTCTCCACCGAGGTCCTTTGTTGACACCCCGAGAAAGAGGTAGTCGTTCTTTTGCTCGACAACCTCTTCGGATTCGTCTGAATCGCGATGGAAGAGTCCGCCAAGACGCACTTCCGCACTCCGCGGATTGTACAACGACTGCGTGGAGCCGTCCAGACTGCTTTGCGTCCAGCCGTACGACAGGCCCAGCGTCGGGTTGCGGTGTGACATGAACCGGATCCACCGATCATGATCATGTTCTCGCCAAACCGCCGAATCCTCCTGACCGGCGGCGATACCGGTCCAGAATGTCAGGCAGAGAATCACTCCGGTGAAAACCATGTTCTTGTTCATTCCTACCTCCGGTTGATCACAAAGATGAGTACACACGATACTACGTGAACCGGACCCCTTGGTTGCAATGTTAATCTCCGCAGACCTTAGGGTTGTAGCGTCATCCAGGTCGAAAATCGCGACTGCATTCTCAACCTGGCCAGACCCACGCGTGCCAGGCTCAACCCATCCAGACTCCGGGAATCACCTCACCACAGAATCTGCACTTGCCATTCTTGATATGGTTTGCGTGAATTGCGTATCCCCTTCGTTCCACAATCATCTTCTTGCAGCGATGACAGTAGGTATGCTCGGCATCGTGACCAGGGACATTCCCGATATACACATACTTCATCCCGGCACTCACTGCTGCGGCATGGGCGTCCTCAAGCCGTTTCAGCGGCGTCGGGGGCAGCTGGTTGAGCTTGTACATCGGTACAAAGCGGCTGAAATGCAGGGGTACATCATCGAGCCCGTTTTTGCGCAGCCAGGCGCACATTCGCCGGATCATATCCAGATCGTCACTCCATCCCGGGATCACCAGGTTTGTGATCTCCAGCCAGACATGCATTTCGTGAAACACACGGAGTGTCCGGAGCACAGGGGCGAGTTTTCCGGCGTTCAATCTTGAGTAGATATCCTCGTCGAAACTCTTCAGATCGATATTCGCAGCATCGATCACCCGGCAGAGTTTTCGCAGCGGTTTCTCCTCTATGTAGCCGTTGGACTTCCAGATATTTCGTATCCCTTCCCGGTGAGCGATCTCCGCCGTGTCGAACGCATACTCGTAGAACGTGGTCGGCTCGGAGTAAGTGTACGCGATCGATGCGCAACGGGTCCGGCGGCATTCATCCACCACCGCACGCGGCATCATATCCTGGTTCTCCGTCTCTTTCGGACTCACCTGCGAGATTTGCCAGTTCTGGCAGTTCAAACAGGCCAGATTGCATCCGGCGGCGGCTATTGAAAACGCCCGTGTCCCGGGAAGAAAATGCAGCAGCGGTTTCTTCTCGACGGGATCCACATGCACGGCGCAGGGATTCCCATAGGCAATGGAGTAAAGCTTTCCGCCAACGTTCACCCGGTTGCGGCAAAGTCCGGTTCCCCCGACCGGGATTGTGCAATCATTCGGGCACTTCAGGCAATGAATGGCATCGCCCGCTTGCTCCACAAAGAGCGCTTCCTTGCTCCACTGCCAGAGCTCCTCGCCGTCAGATGCCCCGGTCAGCCACCCTGAGATCTCCGCGTGCAGATGAGCCGGGACCGGCCTTGGGAACACCGCATTCATTGCGCCAAGCGCACAGCACTGAAGGAATTCACGTTTTTTCATAGCTTCTCCAGACGGGAGATGTCAAAGAGATACCTGCACCCGTAATCACAATAGCCGCGCCAATGTCGGCCACTGCTTGCACTCCGACCAGCGGCAACAAGAACGGACCGACGAGCAGCGCGCCTATCGCCGAGCCGAGCAGGTCTGCTCCGTAGAGACGTGCTCCATTGCCGACAGGATCCTGCAACCTCGCCCTTGATGTGAGTGTGAATACGGCACCCGCACAAAGCGATCCGAGAGTCAAACACGCAACAAGACCGGCCACGCCCGCAGGGGCACCTTCAGACGTCGCGGACTGGAGGAAAGCGGAGGCCAAAAGACTGACGGCCAGGCCACACTGCATGATCGTATACCTGCGGGAGGTCAGCTTCAGATACCCACCGGCAAATGCACCGATGCCCATGCCCGCCATGTAAAGCCCTATGAGCGCACCACTCATCTTGTACACATTCCCGAACCCCACCTGCACGATCATCAGGGCAATGAGCTCGAGCGTGATGCCGCCGAAGCCCGCAACAACCACCCCGAGCGACTCCCTGTCTGTCCGGACGATGAAGAAAAGCGCAGCAAGAAAAACCAATGCCGGTGCCCAGCTCTCAACTGCAAAAAAACGGAGCCAGTACCGTATCTGTGCGAGCATCAGCACAGGATGATCGTCACTGTTCACCGGGGTCACCAGTTGCAGTGCACTGTTCAACCTTCGGGCCCTGTCCGCCAGGAGATCGTCCTGCACGTAGTCTGCGTTCGCGAACTTCGTCACTACCCCCGCGTCTGCGACAGCGGCCGAGACATCCATCCGGAGAGTTGAATCGGACGCGAGATACATATCACGGCCCGCGGGGAGAAGGATGACGTTCCCAAACGATTCACGAATGGTGTTGAGCAGGGTCGCACGCACATTCTTTGCATCCGCCCCCGCGTATTCCGCAGATGATGACAGCGACAGGCACAACACACCTGCGGGCCGGAGCCCGCAGTGTGCCAGCTGAATCGCCTCCCTCGTGTAGAACCGGTTCGACTGGAGTGTCGACGGCTCGGGTGCGACTATGATGATTGCATCATATCTTCCGGCTGTAGTACGGAGGTGCCTGCGAATGTCTCCCGAGAGATACGTCACCCGCTCGTCGTCCGGCAAGCGGAAGTAGCGCTGCTGCATGTCCCTCATCCACGGGTTCTCTTCGATACAGTCAACACGTGCGCCTGGATACTTCAGAACTTCGGGGATAAGTGATGACGGGTTCCCACCGGCGACGAGTACCGGACCAGATATTGCGCGCTGTGCCAGCGTGAAATGCACCAACTCTTCGGCACTCTGTATATCGCCGTCAAAGAGCAGAGGGATATTGTTTACGAATATTGTATTCTGGTCTCCCAGGCGGGTTGTTGTCAGTTCGCCATACGGCGTTTCTTCATGGGCAAGGATCGTGTGGCCCGGATAGCGCAGAGTGAACATCAGCTTGTTCACGTCGAAACCACTGTGCCCGACACCGAGAGCGACTACTCCTATCGACAGCAGAAGGCCGAGGAGCCATTCTCTCGTGCGTAATGCGATGACCGAGCCCGCGATTCCGGAGCCGGCACACAAGCAAAGCAGCAGATTTTGCGATGAGAAGAACTCAAACAGCAGGACACCGAACAACGCGCCCCCTGTCAGGCTTCCGGCCGCCTCCCAAGCGTAAACGCTCCCCACCGGGTTTACCATGCCGCGGGAAGCTGCTGCTCGAACCAACAGAGAAAACGCCGCACCGGAGGACAGACACACCGGGCTGAGGATGAGTATCGCGCCGGCGAGAAAGATCCAGATTTCCATCATGCTCCCCGGGGGAGTGATCAACAGTGGGAGAAGGCGGAATCCTGCAAGCGTCAGGGGAGGCAACACCAGGAGAGCACCCAGGATCACCGGTGGGATGAGGCTCAATCGGAACGTCCTTGCCCATTGCCTCGCGAGCACCGCACCGATCCCTGTAAGGGCCAGCCAATCGAACAACATGATGCCGATGACGAGCTCGTTCCCAAGAAAGGCCGAAAGGATTTCGCGAAGTAAGACAACTTGTGTTCCTGCGGTAATGGTGCCCGCCAGAACGGTTGTGACCCGGACTCCGCTAACGACCTGCTGCATGGTCGCTTTCACCGAAAACATCTGCTTCGTACACGTACACGTCCGCCTCTTTCCATCCCCCCCAGCCGATCCCGGCCTTGTCCTGTGAGCAATGACCGAGAAGCTCCTCCAGTGACCAACCGGTCTCTCGAGCTACCTGTGGCAAAAACGTCCCCGCCCTGTTCCCTTTTCGAACATATATGCCATGCCTCCCGAGCTCTATCTCCTGCACTGAAGCCACCTTACGCATTGGGGACAGAACCGATATCTCGATATCCAGGTTTTTGAGTTCCTCGAATGACACTGGGCAAAAACGGTAATCCTCTGTGGCTGCAGCAATAGCCATATTCTGGACAGTCTTCGCCAATTCCTCTGTGGCGGAAAAATTCCCGATACACCCCCGCAGGTCATCTTGCTTCTTGAGCGTAACAAAGGCTCCGCACGGAGTCCGGAGAGCCCTGGAGAGTTGTTCGGGTCTTAGTCCTGGTATCTGACCAGTTTGCAGGTATTTTTCGAGCGTGGCTCGTGCAATCGCGAGAAGCCGGCGACGGTCCTGCGCGCGGATGTGGAATGCTTCATCGTGATGTGGCGCGACGGCAATCGCTGCATAGCCCACGACACGGCTTTTTTCTCCTACCGAAACATCTCCAGAGTTGTTATATTGGATCAAAGTGAATCTCTGCGATCGGTCCGTCGCGACAATATCCTGTAGCATCAGCACACCCGCCAGGCCACACATTGACGTGGCCAATTGACGAGTCCCCGCTCGGCCATTCTCTGAAACAGCACGGAGCAGCTTTTCCGGAGAGCCGGACAGCACTGCATCGATTGTCTTTCTATCAATGGTGATCGCATCCTCGTACGAGGGATAGTGCGACAGGTCGGTGCTTATGACGAACAGATTTTCCTTTGTGAAATACGGCTGGAGCAGGTGCGCAACTTGTTTGCACACGCCGGGGTCTTCCGTGCCAAGGAGAATCGGGACGATCGAGAAGGGTTTCTTCAGGTGAAATTGGAGCAGAGGCAGCTGAACTTCCAGTGAATGTTCAACGGCGTGCGCCCCGTCGTTTTCTAGGAACATCCCGCCGCGTTGAAGAAGACTCCGTCCGATTTCGGCATTCACCCGGACGCGTCCGAGAGGAGTGAGAAAGTCACCCGCAACATACACCGCTGCACCATCATACGCGGCGTTGTGACTGACTCCAATCAGGAAGATGTTCCTGAGCGGTCGTTGGGGATCGATCTGCGCCACACCCGAAGCAGCTACTTGTCCAGAGTAGACATATCCGGCATGTGGTACAATCAGTGCCTGCACGGCAGTCTGCCCGTTTCGCGGGGTAGCGTGTGAAAAAAAACCTTCAAGTTCTGTGCGTAGTGCCGCCGCCGAAGACGGATAGAATTGTCCTGCAACAGCCGGGACCCGGTCTCCACCGGTCGCACATTCACCGGAGGAGACAACGAGAGAGCAGAAAAGCAGAACCAGGAGTGAGCGCGATATCCACATGGCGGGCCTCGTGAAGAATGAGTCTGCTGCAAAGTACTGCCGGACACAATGAAAGTCAACTTATGCCGTCATCACCATTCACCATATAAGGAGCAAACACCATGAGCGGAATATTGGACATGCTCAGCGGCACGATAGGCAATGACACGGTATCAGAGATCGGCGACCAACTTGGCCTCGACCAGAGCACAGCGGGCAACCTCGTCGGCACCGCTCTTCCGCTGCTTGTGTCGGCGCTGGCGAAGAATGCCTCATCGCCAAAGGGTGCTGAGTCGCTGCTGAACGCCCTGAACAAGGACCACGACGGCTCGATACTGGACAACATCGGCGGGCTTCTTGGCGGCCAGGTGGATGCAAACGGCGCCGGGATCCTGGGCCACATCTTCGGCAACCAGCAGCAACAGATCCAGCAGGGCCTCGGCAAAACGGCGGGGGTCGACGCATCGACCGTGGGATCGCTTCTCCAAATTCTTGCCCCGGTGGTCATGGGAGCGCTGGGCAAGCAGACAGCTCAGCAAAATCTGGATGCGGGCGGCCTTGCCGGCATGCTGCAGGGTGCAGCCAAGAGCGCAAGCCAGTCATCCCCCGACGTTTTGGGATCACTTCTCGGGATGCTGGACACCAACAGGGACGGCAGTGTAGTTGACGACGTGGTGGGAATGCTCGGGAAGCTGTTCAAGAAATCGTAGACGGGGGGCAGGTCGGGGCCGGCACGGGCCGGGCCTGAATTTGCAAGCTCGGGGTCAGACCCCCTGCGCATTTCGCGCACGTGGGGTCTGACCCCTATTTCTTGTCTAGCCCAGGGTTGACTCACCGGGACTTGTAGTACTTCATCGCCTCCGGCAGGTTCGCCTTGATATCTGCAATACGTGTCGCGTCAGAAGGGTGAGTGCTCAGGAACTCCGGCGGCGCCTGGCCTCCAGAAGACTGTGACATCCTCGTCCAGAACGACACCGCCTCATTGGGGTCATACCCCGCCATTGCCATGAACACCAGTCCGAGGTGATCAGCCTCGGATTCGTGTGTGCGGCTGAAGGGAAGGAGTACACCCAACTGACTGCCCAGTCCGAAAGCGGTCATCCAGAGATTCTTGGTTTCCGCGGGTTTGCTGTCCAGAGCCACCTCCAGCGCCATGCCTCCCAATTGTGTGATCAACTCCTGGCTCATCCGCTCGCCACCATGCTCGGCAACCGCGTGCGCGATCTCATGTCCCATCACCACCGCCAAGCCGGTTTCGTTCCTGGTCACGGGGAGGATCCCCGTATACACGACCACTTTCCCTCCCGGCATGCACCACGCGTTCACATCATCGCTCTGTATGAGATTGAATTCCCATTTGTAGCCTGCCAAAGCATCCGAGAGTCCCTTCTGCGCAAAATAGGTTTCGACCGATTTCTGAATCCGTGAGCCGACAGTGCGCACCATCTGCGTTTGCTTCGCATCCTTCGACACCTTGTTCGAGTCCAAGAACTCGCCGTACTGCTGAAAACTCATGGCGAGCATCTGCGAGTGTGGGATCAGGCTCAACTGTTTACGGCCTGTGATAGGAACAGTGCTGCATGAGATAACGAAAAAGGACAGCGTGAGTATCCAGATGCCAGTGCGCGCGAATCGCCTCATCTCGTCTGCCCTCCGTTTCTGGTTCGACTATTTCTGATCCAGTTTCAGTTTTTGCAGCTTCGGTTTGATAACAAAAACGCAGTATGGAGCGTTTGGGTGATTTCGGAAGTAATCCTGATGATAGTTTTCCGCTTCGTAAAACTTCTCGAGCGGATTGATCTCCGTGACAATCGGATCAGCAAACTTCTTCCGGGCTTCAGCCAGTGACCGTTCTGCAGCCGCTTTTTGTTGCGGCGTGTGGCAGAAGATGACAGATCGGTACTGAGTCCCCACATCCGCGCCCTGGCGGTTCAATGTCGTGGGGTCGTGCGCCTCCCAGAAGACGCTCAGGAGACTATCGTAGCTGATTCTCTTGGGATCAAAGGTAATCCGCGCGACTTCGGCATGCCCTGTGGTGCCGCTGCAGACTTCATCGTACGTGGGATTCGCTTTTGACCCTCCAGCATACCCGGCCATGACAGACTCAACCCCATCCAGGCGCTCAAACACCGCCTCAATGCACCAGAAACACCCGCCGCCGAGGGTGGCGTGTTCGCGAACTGATGATGAACCGGATATTGTACCGTCAGAAAGATTCATCGCAAGGATCAGAGAGACGATGAACGATACCATTCCACCTCTTAGAAGTATATGATGAGCGATGCACTGACCATCTGAACCGTATTTGTGGCATCTAAGTTTCCCCCGACCATCTCGTAGGACTGCTTCCACTTGGACCGGGAGTACGCGACATCGAACGCGAATGATTGACTGATAAATCCCGTGCCGACGGTAAACCCTGTGCCGGACACCTGGTCCTTGGAGTTCCCGCGTGAGTCATGGTCGGCAAGGAGTGTCGGCACAGTCCTGAATCCTGCACGGATGGGGATGACCCCTGCCGAGGTCACAATCAGATACTCAGCGCCGACACGCACCTGATTCAGGTCCTCCTTGCTGTCGCTCAAGTCGGTCGTATCTATCGGCTCCTTATCGGTCGTGAAGAAAATCCGCTGGTCGCCGTACAACCGTGATTCAAAGTCGACGGCCAGTGTCAGGTTTTCGCCTATCCTGCCCGACGCCCCAAAGCCGTACATGAGGGGCAACTCCACCTTGTTCAAAAATTTTCCCGACTGGTCGGCAGTCGTCGTCTGTTCCCACTTATAACTGCCGTCATACTCGAGCTCGAACGGTGTCTTGATCGTCGCACCGAGTTTTATCGGGATCGGGTTCTTCATCCCTTCAAAATCAACAAGCAACCCGGCGGTAAAATTCAGTCCGCTGTACGATCCTTCGTTGCTGGAGGTGTTTTTCGTGGACTTATCCAGCGTGGAGTTCTCGAAGTTCCCCAGCCAGATGTTCACGGTCCCGCCGATATAGAACATTGGATGGAGTTTGATGCCAATGCCCGGTGTCAACGTGTTCGCGCCGCCGCTGGACTCATACTCCTGGTCCTCCGTGTTTGTGCGACCGTAAGCGTCAAGCTGCTTCTGGAATCCCACTGCGGGCACGATCGTGACTCTGCCCGCATGCAGTGGAAAGGCGATGCTCGCAAAGTTGTATGTGAAGTGCGATTGTATCTGGGTACGGCCGAATTCCGGATGGGAAGGGAATTCGGTCTTGTAGTCTTCCTGCACCCAGCGTCCGACAACGGAGAACTCCGTCCGTTCGAGCTGACCCAGGCCCGAAGGGTTCCAGGAGATTGCCGTTGCATCGTCAGCCAATCCGATGAAGGCGCCGCCAAGTCCTTCTGCACGCGCGCCGGCGCCGAGGATATTCCAGCCCTGTGCGTTCGCGGCTGACGCTAGTATCACTAGCGCCGCAACAACAACCTGCATTCGGTTCTGCATTTGAGCTCCTGATCGTGTTTCGGGAAGTACGATTTACTTGACGACGATCTTGTCGCCCACCTTGATATCCTGCTCTTTCTCCACCACCCGCACTTGCGCAAGCTTCTGTTGCACCTGCACTACCACCAGTTCTCCAAGCTTTGTGACATGCTTCCCAAGTACCTCTCCCGTGGTCGGGTGAAGGATTTCCTGACCGGCACGGAAAGCCACGCATTTCGAACCTTTGCGAATCCCCTTGAGTGAACCGGCGTCGATATAGTACACGTCTTTTTCTGCACTGACGATGAAGCCTTCGACAATTGGCAGTTCGTTATAGATCAGAATCGCGAGGTTGTCAACCGCCTTCTCAAAATCTTCCACATCCTTCCCGGTGACCGTCTCACTCCTCGCGACAATCGTCTCGCTGGTTTCCGTGTCGATAACCCGCGCGTTCACCCTGGCACTCGAGCCGTGCGGAACGACACTTGCCAGTATGATGGCGTCAGCGCCCGCCACTCGGCCGACCTTCACAGCTGTTTGCTCATCCACGGCCCCCGAGAGCTGCAGTTCCTGCTCCTCCAGCACCTTGTCCAATGCTGTCCGCTCAATCACTTTGAAGCGGCGGAGATTGACCAGCTGCGTGACCATCTTTTCTGTGAGCGCATCGCCGAAGTTGCCCACGTCGCCCTTTGTTTCGATCGGCATCACCGCAATGCCCAGGCGCGAACCGACCTGTGTTACCCGCGACGGATCATACGTGAGCGCCCCGACGGGAAGCGTGGCAGCCTTCACTTCCATTCGGGATCGTTCGGAAACATCCGGCACGGGTTCCTCTTTTTCTGTGTCCGGTTCTTCGGGCACGGCATCCGGCACAATTGCCAGGGTCGGAGGGACCTTCCTTCTTATGAAGTCCAGGTACTCGTTGGCGCGCCCGCTCGAAACGTATGCAACGGAGAGGTCCAGCTCCTTCTTTGCGTTGCCGGTCTCGCCCAGGAAATAATAGCAGATTCCCATCTCGCGGTGTGGATAGTACTCGATGAAACGCGTGCCATAGGTACGCTTTCGTCCTGCGTCCTCGAATTCGAGGGAGATCGCGCTCCGGAACTCTTGTATCGCCCGGAGCCAGTCGGCCTTTTCCACATATTCCAGCCCATCCGTGTAAAAATTGTAGAATTTGGTCTGGGCGGAGGTGTCAGAAGGGGCGGGGAGAAGAATCAAAAGAAACAGCCAAAGCGGATGAGATTTCATGGCGGTTCTCAACGGGAAAGAGGATGGTATTGCGAAGTTAACTGAATATTAGGTTCAATGTCAAATGCCTTATTCATCCCGTGAATTCTATCGAAATTCCCCCACCTCAGTGGTTAACGCAGCTAATTGTCCCTGAGAAACTTGACAATAGATATTCGTCTATTGGTTGGGAGACAAAGTGACAATCTCGTTCGGCTCATTCCAATAGCTGTCTACAACCCGGAGGTCCCCCGCACCGACAGCGTGCAGTCCCTCCCGCATGGTCGTGCGCGCCTTCTCGATGGTATTGCATTGCCTGCTGATGTGGGCCAGCACCACCGCCCGGGGAAGCTCTCGCGACATCGCCAGTATCTCCTGCATCAACGACGCCGATTGGTCATTCGAAAGATGACCGATTTCTCTGATTCGCCTTTTCAGCCAATCGGGACGTGTGGAGTTCTCCAGCATCATGGTGTCGTGGTTCGATTCCAGCACGATTGCCTGTGCGCCGGAAAAGCTACCGGCCAGACCGTGAGTAGCAAAACCGATGTCGGTGGAGATGACTGCTGTCGCTGTCCCCTGCAGCGTGGAGTCATGAATTGCGTAGCCGTAGCACCCCCCCGGGGCGTCATGGGGAACCGGGAATGACGCTACGTCAAAACCAGCGACCACACCCACGCCGTCGTTCAGCACTCGCAGCGAACCTTGGTGCGAAGCCTTGCGCGCTATGGCAAACTGTTTCTCCAGTACAGCCGCAACCGGGGCAGGACAGTAGACGGGAATCCTGAGTTCCAGCAACCGCTTCAACGTTTCTGGGTGGACGTGGTCCCCGTGCGTGTGTGTGATCAGTACCCCGCCCAGGGAGCGGAATTGTATGCCGGACTCATCGAGGTGCCTGCTTATGTACCGCTGGCTGAGCCCGATGTCTACCAGAAGCGCGCGGCCGTCATTCCAGAAGGCCGTGCAGTTGCCGGCGCTCGAGCTCGCAAGAACTCGAATGTGCATCAGCTTCCCCGTTGACCGCCCCGACGCGGGGCCCCGACACCTTGGAACCCGCCCCCATGGAAACCGCCTCCCCTGCCGGTCCCTTTGGGCCCGCCGCCGCCGACCCCTTTGCGTCCCTTGCCCCTTCGCCCGCCTGGCCCGTGGGTCTCGGCTTCCGGCGGCACAACTTCCTTCAGCGAGAGGGCATAGTCGGTGAGTTTCTTGCCATGCAGCGCGGTCATCGCCGCGCGCGCTTCATCGTCGTTCGGCATTTCAACGAACGCGAACCCGGAGTGATGACCGGTCACCCGGTCGATATCGAGTTTCACAGAAGCCACCGTTCCGTGTGCCGCGAAGAGAGCGCGGACCTTTTCCTCGTCGTACTCGCGTGGCAGATTCGCGACATGGATGTTCACTGTTGACTCCGTTGATGTGAGAGTTCTTCTGTATCCGGGGTAGCCGGCGTTGAGGCAGCACCGGGAGGCGGAGAATCCGGAAGCTTCACCGGAGGCGGAGCAAACCCCACCACCGATCCTGCACGAATGCGCACAAGGTACGGGGAAAGTGTCGTGCCAGGCAACGTGCGCACGCCATCTTCGATCTTGATAGGGCCGATTCCAGTGCCGGCGCCGATCTTGCAGTTCGCTCCGATCTCGATGAGACCATAGCGGAAGGTCCCGCATCCCTCATAAGCGTGCACCGTCATCTGGCTAAAGGCACCGACGAGGGTGTTATCGCCGATGAAGATCAGCTCCGGACGGAAATGATCGAGCCAGACCATCTGCATGATCTCAACATTCTTCCCTATATGGGCACCCATCCATCGGTACCACCGGTTTTTAAAGGGTGTCCCTTTCATGATAAATGATACACCAACTTGGAAAAGAAGCAACATCCTTCTGGGAAGCGGAAGACAAATCATGCGCCAATTGATGGCATCCGGTTCTTCTGGTGCTCCCAGGCCGGAAAACGTATAGTGGCGTTGCACCGGCGTCAGGAAGGCCTCCATGCGCTCGGTCCCTCCCGGTGTGCGCGGGTCCAGGGTAGCAACATCATGGCCTCTCCCCCGCGCGGTCTTGGATATCGCGATCGTGCGATTGTGTTTCTTCCCCAGGCGAATTGCCCGGCGGATGATATCCACCGTCACCTCGCGCATGACCTCTTCGGGCGTCGCCGGGGGGTGTCCGGAAGTGTTCATGACCGTTCACTGTTCTGGGAGTACATGGCATCCCCCGACACGTGGCGTATAAGGCGGGCGTGCGATCGTTCACTGATAAAGCGCAGGAGAATCTTGTATGTGTCATAATCGAATCGTTGGGAGGCACGCAAGTCAAACTGTTCCGTACCGTCGCCAAACCGGCCCGAACCGATGAGGCACCAATTGTCCACCAGAAACGCCTCGCCCGACTCGCCGTCAGGAGCTTGCTCCCGAAGCAGGATGGGGCCTTTGAAAGGCCACACTTTGACTTTCCGGCCGGAGAACGCGGCCTCGACTCTCATATTGTAGCGAAGGGCGGGTTCCTCTCCCACGCAGGCACCTTCGCACGAATGGATATGATATCCGAAACAGGGTCCGCGTCCGGATTCCAGACCGATGAGCCTGTGGCACAGGTGGTGCTCCCTGGCGGCGTCGCGCAGATACTCTTCCGCCTGCTTCTGTGATTTGAACAGCGCCAGAATGTTGGATGCGGTCGCGGATTCGATGCTCTCGGTTTTTTCCAGATGCACGGCCAGATACCCTTCGCGGGTCATTGACCTGCGCGCGAGAATGACCCGGCGCGTGCTGCGTGATATTCTGTTGTATATCGGATGCAACTCCTTGATCAGAGAGGATTCAAGCAGGAGGGCTCCCAGTTCACCGGAAGTTGTGCGGGTCTCGATGCGATGCACCTGACGGCACATTTCCATCCCCCGCGCGGACCGGTCATCCCCGGCAAAGTGCCCCTGCACCCGACCCCGGATGTTCTTGCTTTTCCCCACATAGAGCAGTTCGTTTTGCGAACCGTAGAACAAATACACGCCGGGCGACTCCGGGAGCCCGGCCAGCACGGCCCGGTCCACGTCCACCGGGAGGCGTTTCTCCTTCATGACATTCCGTATCGCTTCAGCGACCCGGTCGGGATCCTCCCGGCGTTCCACGCAACGGAGGAATGCCAGCACCGCCTGCGCGTCACCCAGAGCACGGTGGCGTGCAGGGCAGGAGAGACCATGGCGATCGATCAGACTGCTGAGGTCGTGGTGCCGGTGTTCAGGATAGAGTTTTCTTGACAGCTTCATCGTGCAGAGGCAACGCGGAGAAAACTCACGGCCCGTCCTGGCGAATTCGGCCTTCAGGAATCCGTAGTCGAACCGCGCATTGTGTGCGACGAACACCGCGCCGTCAAGTACGCGTGAGACGTCGCGGGCAATCGAAGAGAACGAGGGAGCATCTTCCACATCGCGGTTGGATATCCCGGTCAGCTGCTCGATCATCGGATGAATGTAACAGTCCGGATTGACAAGCGTGGAATACGCCTTCCTGACCTTGCCTCCCTCAACACGAAGTATACCGATTTCAATGATGCGGCTGTACAGCGCGCTCATCCCCGTGGTTTCGAGATCGACGATGGCCAACGGCTCGTTCATGCATGTCCCACATGTATCACATCATCGCCGAAGCGGGCACGGATCTTATCCACCGCTTTCAGCAGTTCCTCGCGTTGCACCCGTTGCGGATTCAGGGGGAGCTCCATCTGTGACGCATCGTCGAAATTGCAGAGTTGAACGCCGAGCAGCCTTACTGCCTGGCGTTTGTCGTATGCCCCGTTAAACAAGCCCTTGACCGTCTCGAAGATCACCGGATCGTCATCAGTGGGATCGATGGTCCGTGCTCGCGTAATAGTCGTGAAGTCGGCATACCGCAGCTTCACCTGTATGGTGCGAGCCCTCCAGCCCTGCTCTCGCACGCTACCGCACACGTCTTCGACAAGCGCATGGAGTTCCTCTTCGAGATCGGGAAGCGATCGGAGGTCCTCGCTGAATGTCTCTTCCCTGCTAATGCTTTTCCGTGTATGCCCGACCGACACCGTGTCGCTCCCGCGGCCGTGCGCCACCCCATACAACCAGCCGCCGGAGGCTCCCAGAAGCTGAACGAGCCGTTCTTCGGTTGCCATCTGAAGATCGGCGATCGTCCGGAATCCCCGCGCGCGGAGCGTCTCCTCCGTCTTGGCACCGACGCCCGGAATGACCGCAATGGAAAGCGGCGCAAGGAAAAATTCTTCCCGGCCCGCCGGCACGGTGCAGACGCCGTTGGGCTTCACGGTGCCCACGGCGATCTTGGCGAGCGTCTTGCTGGTCGCGAGTGCGATGGAACAAGGGAGGCGAAATTCCTCCGCGACGAGCCGCTGAATTGTGCGCATGAATCCCGGAAGGTCGTTGCCATAGAGCGATTCGCATCCGGTAAAATCCATGTACATTTCGTCAATGGATGCCCGCTCCACGACAGGGGCCAGCTGTTCCATCCGTGTCGCCAGGCGGTCTGAGATTTCACCGTACTCATGATGGCTGGATCGCGCAAGGATAAGGTGCGGACAGAGACGC
>Ga0105106_10000627_pt1 | contig 24931 bp, 16 predicted proteins | sample PPLLaktember2015_5_FD_79109 | JGI IMG/M metagenome (GOLD analysis project Ga0105106, IMG submission 79109) | Freshwater sediment microbial communities from Prairie Pothole Lake near Jamestown, North Dakota, USA - PPLs Lake P8 Core (1) Depth... | ecosystem: Environmental > Aquatic > Freshwater >...
CCGGGCCAGCTGCGGACGTCGAGGACGGGCGCATCAGCATACACGCACGCCACGCGTTCCGGATACATTGCAGCCCACCTGTAGATGTAGATACCGCCGCGGCTGAGACCCTCCAGGACGGCTTTCTTGCATAATCCGGAGGCGACAAGCATTCTGTAGAACCTGTCCCAGATCCCGATCGCTTCCGAATTGCCGTAGAGTTCCGCGACATCACAAAAAACGACATGAAAGCCCTTCGCGAGTAGGGCGACCTCTGTCTGCGGCTCATGTTCCCAAAAGCGCGCGCGCCAGATCCAGGGCCGCCCCTCATCCGTGGCGTAAGGCCGTACGATCCTTGCCGTTCGCCCCTCAAAGAGGAATTCGCAACAATCATAACCATGGAAGTCGCTGTGGGTGCCGACGATGCCTGCACGCTCGAGTATATCGGATACCTTGGGTGTCTTGCCGGGAGCGAGGCATGCGTCCTGTGCAATTGCGGCATAACCCAGAACTGGCAACAGGAGAAAGGGAAGAAGATGTCGTATCATTGTGAACGGTTTCCTGGAATTTGCCCCCGGTGATCTCACTTCCCCGATTTTTCCAGCCGTATCTCCACGCTCGTCCAACCCGAATCACCGTTGGTGATCTTGTTCAGAACCGCAGGAGTGTATCCTGGCCGGGATACGAGCAGAGTATACGCGCCAGGTTTCAGAAGACGATAGAGCATTCCAGTTTGCGTATGGCTGGTACGGCGGTCGACGTCCTCGGTTTCGATGGCAGGGAACCACACTGCGGCTTCGAGCGGGCTGCCGGTTTTTGCATCTGTCACATGCACAGCAAGTCCGGGGCCTTCGGCACGGCGAAGCATGTAGCGGATTCCGTTGAGATTTGCCCGCACGATTCCCGCGACCTCATGGGGAGGGAAAATGCTGGCTCCATTCCCCGTCTCCACGACAAAATCTAAGGTGCCGAGCCTGCCGTACAGCCAGGGATAGGATTGTCCGACAAGTCCGGCTCCATATTCGGCCTTGTATGATGTATCACCGCGCATTGTCAGAATACTGCCGGCGAGGCCGTGCGCGATCTCCGTCAGGAGGGGATCGTCAGGGGCTTTGCGGCCGCCCCAGATCCACGGATAGTAAATGACCTCCCCCTGGCTATGGTAGGTCAGGGAGAGAACAAAGCGTTTCTGTTGTGCGAGGCCGGCGAGGGCGCGGGGTTCGGACTCGGAAAACGGGAAAGCGCCACGATATCGACCGCTTGACGGTTCCCCACTGCCGCCGTGAGCCCAGTTGAAATCGTAGTTCCTGTTTATGTCGACGCCATCCGGGAAGTTCAGCACCCCGTTGCCGTCGGTATCGCGCGTATTTTTCCGCCAACGCGGATCCCTCCCGGAGGTCACCATGTCGTGACCGTCAACATTCAGCACCGGGACGACATAGATCTGGAACGTGTCCACCCATCGCGAGATATCCGGATCCGTCCCGTATCGTTCGACGAGTTCGTGCAGCGCGGCGAGGCAGATTTCCGCTCCGAGGACTTCATCGCTGTGGTGGCAACCGTTGATCAGTACGGCAGGGCGAGTGCTGTTCTTCTTGACATCACGCGTAACTATGGCTGCATAGATCGGTTGTTCCGTTTGAGTCGTGCGGCCGATCTGAAAGAGCCGTATCAAGGAAGGGTATGCCTTTTGAAGGGCTTCCATTTCACGGGTGAGCTCCGGATAGGTGTGGTATGGCTTTTCAAGCCGGAGTGTGGGGCCGTACACCGCGCGCCGGATAAGTGTAAGCTCACTTGAATCCTCCATCACCGTTACGTATTGAAACCCGCGTTCACGAAGCAAGTTCTGTTCTGCGGGAGTGACCAGCACGAATGCCGTATCGCGCACCATGGTTACTATGCTTCGGTACTCGTATTCATCAAAATCCAGAATGCCCGATTTCAGGAGCACGCTGGGTTTTACGTTATCGATGCGGATGAGGAGCGTCCGGCGCGGATCGGTCCCGGCGAAGAGCAGTGTAGCAAATACAACCGGGAGGAGAAGGGCAACGAGGCATCTGGTACGCATAAGCACCTTGCGGAATGAGCAACTGGCAGAGTGAGAGTTGACCTCGCTTGTTACGGCAAGTTAGGGAACCGCATGAATCACTACAAAGATATCCACTAATGATGAGAGGTACAAACAAGACTTGATATTCGGCTGCCAAATCTACACATTTTTGCACGGGTCAACCCAAAACCGGCTGCAAAACAGCAAGTAGAGGAAAGAGTGCACCCATTCACATCATTCCTGGCGGGTTTCATTATGCTTGTGCCGATCTCAGAATCCTTTGGCAGTGACTCCGTTCGCGTGTCCATCAGCCGTTTGGCTGAGAGAGATTCAATAACAGTGCTTGTGACCGATTCCGGCCTCGGGGGTCTTTCCGTCTGCGCAGATGTTGAATCACGTGCACGGCAGAGTGGGATATACCGAAAGCTGCGGATCGTGTTCGCCAACGCACTGCCCGAAGCCAACCGTGGATACAACCGGATGAAGAGCACAGCGGAAAAGGTACAAGTGTTTGATTCTGCGCTGCAGGGTATGGCACGATGGTATGGGCCCGATGTGATCCTGGTGGCATGCAACACGCTTTCGGTGCTGATTCCGGAGACACGGTTCGCCGCCGTGGGCTCAGTACCCGTGCTCGGGATAGTCGAAACCGGTGTGGAGATGCTGTTTGAGCGGTTGATGGCGAAGACAGATGCGACAGCTATTATCTTCGGCACCGAGACAACAATCGGAGCGGAAACACACCGAAGACTTCTCATCGAGATGGGCATCGATTCATCACGCTTGGTGAACCAGGCATGCCCGAATCTGGCCGGGGAGATTGAGACTGATGCACGCAGCGACATCGTGCAATCGGCGATAGATATGTTTGTCGCCGATGCCCTGGAGAAGATGACCCGGAGGCCCGACATAGTCCTGGCGGGGCTTTGCTGCACGCATTACGGGTATACCGCCCCAGAGTTCGTCAGGGCATTGAACGAACAGGGGGTGCGTCAAGCCGTCGTGGTAGATCCCAACGCACGGATGAGCGATGTCCTCTTTCCGGAGAAAACGCCGCGCCGTTCTGGAGAGCCGGAGATCCTGGTTGAAGTGGTTTCCCGGGCGGTCATTACACCTGGAGAAGTGTCATCCATCAGCGGCCTCGTCTCACCGGTCTCACCGGCCACGGCAAGGGCGTTGGAGGCCTATTCCCTGAAAAGAGATCTGTTCTCCTACAGTCCGGCAGAAAGATAGCAGGAGTTCATGAGGACTCCGTGTTGGGCTGAAAGAACCCGCAGGCCATTGTCTCATCTCTACAATACTACGCGGACGCTGTGATGCCCCTGGAACTACTACTCCTGCTGGTCATGCTTGCGGTGTTTGCCGTGGGAGTGTTCTGGTGGAAACTACCGGCAGGGCTGGCGCTCGCGCTTGCATCGATTGCTGGCGCGCTCACGGGCGGATATGGATTTCCTGTACGCCATCTTGTCGAAGGGACATTCGGGTATCTCGATGCTGTCTTGATCATTGCGTCGGCAATGATCTTCATGAAAGCCATAGAAGCCAGCGGAGCTTTGGGTGCTATCAACGTTGCGATGATCCGTGCTCTCTACCGCTGGCCAACGCTCCTGATCATCCTGGTGATGTTTTTCGTGATGTTTCCCGGCATGCTCACGGGCCTCTCGTCGGCGTGTATTCTCACGACCGGCACGCTGGTGACACCCGCGCTGCTGGCGATGGGAATGCCTCCGGTGGCGGTTGGCTCGTTCGTGGCGATGGGTGCCGTCTATGGCATGATCGCACCTCCGATCAATATTCCCGTCATGATCATCGGTGGGGGGGTGGATATGCCGTACATCGGCTTCGAACTTCCGCTCCTGATCGCTACCCTGCCTCTGGCTATCATTACGGCCGTCTATTTTCGCGCCCGCTACATCCGCACCATCGCTCCCGATGCAGTCCTGGCGAAGCTCCCGCCGTCCGTCTACGGACGTCAGGGGGCAAAGCTCTTTCTCCCCTTGGTTGTGGTGATCGGCGTGATGTTGGCCGTGCGTGTGGCGCCGGCCTGGATCCCGGACATCGGTGTGCCCCTGATTTTCATGCTGGGTGCCGTTGCAGCGTGGGGGACAGGGGAGCGTATTGACTTCCTGCGCGTATCGCGTGTTGCGATCCGCGATGCGCTTCCCATCATGGTCATCCTCGTGGGAGTCGGGATGTTTGTCCAGATTATGACACTTACCGGTGTGCGGGGCTTCATTGCGGTGGGTGCGCTGCAGCTCCCACCCGCCCTGCTCTATCTCGGTATTGCAGGAATCATGCCGGCCTTCGGGTCAGCGTATGCAGCATCGTCAGTGCTAGGTGTCCCGCTGGTCTACGTGTTCCTGGGCCGCAACGAAATTGTCGTGTCGTCGGCGTTGTCATTGATCGCGGGGCTGGGGGACTTAATGCCCCCTCCGTCGCTGCTCTGTGTCTTCGCGGCACAACTGGTCGGCGAAAAAAATCACTTTCGCATTCTGCGGGAGAGCCTCCCCCTGATGGTGCTTTCTCTTGTCGTGGGAATCCTCATGATCATCTACGCGGCTCAAATTGGGTCTATGATCAGGTACTAAGAAGAAGGAACGTGGATGCTGCACTGGATTTACATCGTTCTTGCAGTGTATTGTGCGGGATTGCTCGTCGCCGAGCTGTTCACTGAAAAGCGGTGGCGCGAGCAAATCGCACTCGCACTGGTGCTCGTCCCACTGGTCTTGCGCATCTTGCAGGTCAAATGATGCCGCAGACTCTGGGTTTACACCATGCAAGGGCGCTGGGCCTGTTGATGACCGTAGCCGCACTTTGTGTTGTGGCGGGCGCGGAATTCGTGGCAATGTGGTCGCCTGATACTTTTTATCCGTCGGAAGCGCTCGCTAAAGTGGACTCTCTGAGCACATACTGCCCGTCGCTCCGCGGCACTCGGGCAGACACGCGTATTTTCGTCTTTGAAGGCCGGGACCCCGGCCCGACGCTGCTTGTGCTGGGCGGAACTCACCCGAACGAACCGGCGGGATTCATCGCGGCGACACTGTTGCTTGAGCGGCTTACCATCCAGACAGGACGTTGTCTGATAATCCCGCAGGCATGCGCCAGCGGATTCACCGGCACAGACCCCCTGGAGGGTTCGCCCCAGACATTTTCTCTTGTGACTGGAAGCGGCACAAGAAGATTCCGCTTCGGGGGACGGGCTGCGAACGTGGTTGATCAATGGCCCGATCCAATGGTGTATCTGCACTATCCTTCGGGACAGCAGCTCTCAGGCAATGAAACCCGCAATCTGAACAGGGCCTATCCAGGACGACCGGACGGATCGCTGACGGAGAGAACCGCGTTTGCAATTGTGACATTGATCACGCGGGAGCATGTGGATGTCGCCGTAGATCTGCACGAAGCGGCGCCGGAGATTCCCATCATCAACGCCATCGTCACGCACGAGAAGGGGCGGGAGCTGGCCGCAAACGCCGTACTGAATCTTGAGTTCGAAGACCTCCAATATTCTCTTGAACTTTCGCCGACGAATTTCCGTGGATTGAGTCACCGCGAGTGGGGTGATTGCACACGGGTGATACCGTTCCTCATGGAGACCAGCAATCCTATTCAGGGGCGCCTCCGCGGCCGGACTTCCGAGGAGCTCCTTGTCTCCGGGGTCGACCCCTGGTACCGGATTGCCGAACGGCTGGGAACGATGCGGATCACCTACGACCCGGGCGGAGAATCCCTGTCGCGACGGGTCGCCCGCCACCTGCAAGGGCTCCGGGCTCTCATCGACGCGTACAATGAACAGCATCCGGATTCCTCGTTTACGCTGGAGGGATTGCCGGCATACACAACACTCATTCATGAAGGGGTTGAACGGTATCTTCGATAAGCAAAGGAGCACTACTATCATGAGTAGACACGATTCATCTATGGAGAATGCTATGCCACGTCAATGCCTGCTTTCCGCGCTCATCGTCTTCTTCCTTGCGGCGGCTGCCCCGGTTATGGCCCAGGGTACTTCTGCCTTTCGAACGCCGATCCTGATTACCTCTGCCGGTCAGAGTGCCGATGTGACTCTTGCAGGAAGCCTCTGCAAGAAAGCCGGACTGGAAGCCAAGGTGCTTCCGGCGGCATCCGTAGCCGACTTGAAGGGCTTCAAGACGCTCATGATCGTTGCGGGCTTTAGCTCGAAGGGATTGGGCGCGGCGGGCACTAGCCGTGATCAGGAATTGGAGAGAGTGAAAGCCATTATCGCCGCGTCACTGGAGGCAAAGCTCCCCATTCTCACGTTGCACATCGGGGGCAAAGCGCGCAGAGGGACCCAATCGGACGATTTCAACAAGCTCGCCGCGGAGTCCGCCCGAGAGCTCATCGTCGTGAAACAGGGAAACGAGGACGGATTCTTCACGAAGATCGCCGAAGACCGCAAAGTGAAGATTGAAGTAGTTGAGAAGATCGCCGGGGTCGTCGCACCTCTCGGTGCGGCATTCAAATAGCAGGGGAGGCACACTCAAGCTGGCAACATGGCGATAGGATATTGAGTTCACATGGTGACCGTTGCTGTTCTCCTTGGTCTCGTATGCACTGCCCTGGCGGTTGAGGCGTTCATCGTACGTGCGCGCGTCTCCGCGCTCCAGGTGCGTGTCCACGTCGGGGGGACGCGGGGGAAATCAAGCGTTGTCCGGTATATCTCGGCAGTCCTGCGGCAACATGGCTACCGTGTTCTCGGCAAAGTGACAGGCGAAGTGCCGACCCTCCTTCTGCCCGACGGCACAACATCGCGCATTCACCGCCGGGGGGGGCCGCGTGTACAAGAACAGGTGAATATCCTGCACCTGACACGACGCCACTCCTGCGATGCCCTCGTGCTGGAGTGCATGTCCCTCAATCCCCTCCTGCAGGTACTCGAATCGCGCCTCCTCCGGCCGACCATCTCCGTTCTGACCAATGTGCTCGATGATCACCGGGAGGAATTCGGTTCCGCCCCCCGTGAACAGGCCGAAGCTGTGTGTGCGTTCCTTCCTCACCGTGCCACTCTTGTCTCAAACGAACGATGCTGGGCAGACGTAGTCGATGCACGCGCCCGCCGCGAACAAACCCGGGTGATTCGGCCGGACGATCTCCCAAGCCGGTGGGTTGCCGCGCTTCCTCCAGGCATTCACGCCGACAACATCGGACTCGCCCTCACCGTATGCGGCGAACTGGGAATTGACCGGGAAAGTGCATTGGCGGCAATTCTTCAAGAGATCCAGCGCATGGAAAAATCCGTGTACACGCTTGACCTTGCGGGTGCCCGCGTGCAATTCCTCAATGGTTTTGCGGTGAACGATGTGCCGTCCGCCATGCGATTCGTCGCGTACTGGAGGAATCACCTTCTCCATCGTGGGTCCATTGCCATCATCTTGAACACGCGGGCTGACCGGCCGCTTCGATCACTTCAGTTCGCCAGGTGGTGCGGCTCGCTACCGGATCTTGAACGGGTCGCTATCACGGGGACTCACCGTCAGCTGACGCGCCGGGTATTGCGGGAGCACGGGGTCGAGACCCGGAAGATCAATGTGTGGTCGCCGCGAGACGCGCGTGATCCGGTACGTTCATTGGAGAGAATGCAGTTGTCCACCGGATGTCTTGTAGTGGGAGTCGGCAATATCGCCGGAGATGGATTTGCCATACTTGAAGGAATTCAGCGATGGTCGTAGAAGCATTGTTCATTGGACTGGTTGTCGGTTTCCTCTTCTATGAACTCGCAGGGTATTCGCCCGGTGGTGTGGTAGCGCCCGGATACCTCGCGTTGTTCATCGCAGAACCCGGTCGCATTGCCGTGACAGTCCTGCTCTCCTGTGTTGTGTGGGGCCTCCTGCATGTGTTGTCCGGGTATCTGATTCTCTACGGCCGTCGCCGGCTTCTCCTTGCTTTGCTGCTGGGCTTCAGCGCAACGATCGGCGTTGAATGGTGGATTCAGCCTCTTGGCGGAATCGCCATGGATGTGCAATCCATCGGATATATCATACCGGGGCTCATTGCTCACGAAATGGTGCGGCAGAAAGTGTTGCCGACACTCGCCAGCCTGGGCATCGTCACAGTGCTTGTTGCGATGATCCTGATGCTCGCTTGAGGCAATCGATCATGCTGGCTTCGGATCCTAGGCGGTTGTACGTCATCCTCGGGGTCGCGGTCCTGGCCCTGCTTTTTGCCCGGAACGTGCTGGTGAAACGGAGCGATAGGGGAGATGCCCCGGCGATGCTCCGGGCAGAGGCTCTGGCGGAGCAATGGTTCGACATCATCGAGGCACGAAAGCAGCAAGCCGGGATTGTCAGCGAGGTCCCTCAGACATTCAAACATTCCGCCATGCTTGGACAGGAGTGGTCGGAGTTCACGACTACGCTCGGGTCACTCGAGGCAAAGCGCACAGCAGCGAATCCCCGCTTTGCTGCATTGATGATTCGTATGTTGCACGATGCCGGCGTGGATTCATCTTCCACGGTAGGACTTGTTCTTTCGGGTTCGTTTCCGACGCTGGCCGTCACCTCGCTGGCAGCCGTGCAAACGATCGGTGCGCGGGCAATCATCTTCAGTTCTCTCGGCTCCTCTTCCTTCGGGGCGAATCAACCCGGAGCGACGTGGTTGGACATGGAAGCCTGGCTAGCGAAGGACGGCGGACTCCGGTACCGGTCGGCGCTCGTGACCATGGGGGCTGAGGGGGATAGCGGGGGCGGGCTGTCTGAGGAAGGCCTGGAAATTCTGCGCCGGACTGCAGACCGACATGGTGTCGTGTTAAGTGTCTTCACCTCGATTGAGGAAGCGATCCAATCCAAGGAGGAGCTGTTGGTCTCGGCGGGCCCTGACATACTGGTGAATATCGGCGGCAATCAAACCAGCCTGGGAATATGCGAGCACGCAAGCACAATTCCTACCGGCCTCGTCCGGCATCCTCTGCACTGCAGCGATCCGGGTCGGGGGCTGATCGAGCGGTTCTCCTCGCACCATATCCCCGTCGTACATCTGCTCAACATCAGGGATATCGCATCACGGTATGATCTGCCGCTTCTGCCCGACACTGATGGCTCATCGGTGAATGACAACGTGCAATACGACACGACGGTCGAGCGTGTTCCTGTATTGTTGCTGCTATTCGGGCTTCTTGGGCTCATCGTCATGACCGGACGGATAGTCCTTTAGGAACTCAATTGCCACGTTCTCCAAATTGACAAGGAGCCGCGAGTTCTTCGACGCCTACCCAAAAAGCATCTCCATGACTGCGGATGACTGATGAGACGAGGGATTGGCCGGAGGGTCAAAAAAAGTTGATTCTTTCAACTTTTCCCTTGCTTTTTTGACCCCTGCTGGTTAACATTGAAACGGTTCAACTAGATTTAAACCAGTCAATTCATTCCTTAGTCGTTTCAAAGTCAACCTCCCCGCATTCCGGGTTGATGCTGTGTTTTTTTTTAAGAAATCCTCTCCCACGGAATCTGCGATGATAGAGCAAATCTCACGTTCTCGGAATCTGGACCAGGCGGCCGCAGCGGATTACAGGAATCCAGAGTTGCCGCCGAGTGAACGTGTTGCTGATCTGTTGAGCCGCATGACGCTCGAAGAAAAGGTCGCTCAGATGCTCTGCATCTGGGGGCAGAAGAAAACGCTCCTCTTCGACGACAACGGAAATCTCAATCCGGAAAAACTGAACCACAACCTGAAACACGGACTCGGGCAGATCGCCCGGTTGAGCGACACGAACGGCGGACTTTCCCCGCGCGACACGGCAGAGCTCGCCAACGCGCTGCAGAAGTACCTGGTTGAAAATACGCGCCTCGGGATTCCCGTCATCTTTCACGAAGAGTGTCTGCATGGACTTGCCGCGAAAGATGCGACGAGTTATCCGCAACCCATCGGCCTCGCATCCACGTTCGACACGGAACTTGTTGAAGAGATCTATACGGCCATCGCCGCCGATGCGCGCTCGCGCGGAACTCACCAGGCGCTCACACCAGTGGTCGACGTGGCCCGCGACCCCCGCTGGGGACGCGTGGAAGAAACGTTTGGCGAGGATCCGTATCTCGTCTCCGGGATGGGCATCGCCGCAGTGAATGGACTCCAGGGAGACGCTACCTTCGCCGGCAAGGACCGTCTCATCGCCACGCTCAAACACTTCGCGGCGCACGGTCAGCCGGAGTCGGGGATGAACTGCGGACCAGTCAATGTCTCGGAACGATTGCTGCGCGACACATTTCTCTACACCTTCCGCGAAGTGATCACAAAAGCCAATGTCATGAGCGTCATGCCGTCCTACAACGAAATCGACGGTGTGCCCTCACACGCCAATGCATGGCTCCTGCGCGACGTGTTGCGACAAGAGTGGGGATTTCAAGGGACCGCTGTTTCTGACTACTACGCCATCACAGAACTCCACGAAAGGCCCGAGGCGACGAGTCATGGCGTGGCAAAAGACAAACTGGAAGCCGCGAGGCTTGCAGTGGAAGCGGGCGTGAGCATTGAGCTCCCCGATCCGGATTGTTATCCACTTCTCATCGAGGCTGTGCAGCGCGGCATGATGGATGAATCCTTGCTCGACGAACTCGTTGCGCCGGTGCTCCAGCAGAAGTTTCAGCTCGGGCTTTTCGATGATCCGTACGTCGATCCCGGGATGGTGCACACTGAGGCACGGCTCGAACATGAACGGGCCCTCGCATTGCGCGCCGCGCACGAGACGATCATCCTGCTCAAGAACGAAGGAAAGCTGCTGCCTCTGCATCCTGCAAAGAACAGTACTCTGGCAGTGATTGGCCCGAACGCCGACCGGGTGATGCTGGGGGGCTACAGCGGAACACCGAAGTACCACACAACCGTTCTCCAGGGCATACGGGACCGGGCTGGCAACGGGGTCACGGTGGTGTACAGCGAAGGGTGCAAGCTCACGCGGGGTGGTTCATGGAATGACGATGCCGTGATCTTTTCAGATCCTGAAGAAGACCGCAAATCCATAGCCGAAGCAGTGGCTACCGCACAGACGGCAGATGTTGTTGTGCTTGTGTTAGGCGGCAACGAGCAGACATCCCGTGAGGCGTGGAACAGAACCCATATGGGCGACCGGGCCAATCTGGACCTCTTCGGTATGCAGAATGACTTGGTGCGCGCGATTGCAGCAACGGGAAAGCCCGTCGTGGCCGTGCTTTTCAACGGGCGGCCCAACTCGATCACCGCCCTGCACGAAACGATTCCCGCAATCTTCGAGTGCTGGTATCTAGGCCAGGAATCGGGAAACGCCGTCGCGGACGTGTTGTTCGGCGACGTCAACCCGGGGGGTAAACTGCCAATGTCCTTCCCCCGTTCAGCCGGTCACCTTCCATGCTACTACAATCATAAGCCCTCGGCACGCCGGGGATATCTTGCCGATGAGGCCACGCCCCTCTATCCCTTCGGTTACGGGCTGAGCTATACGACATTTGCATTCAGTAACGTGCGTCTGGAAAAACCTTCTATGCGCGTCGACGGAGGGACATCTCTGCGTGTCGATGTTAAGAATGTCGGCGACCGGCCCGGGGATGAAGTGGTCCAAATGTACATCCGGGATGTCGTAAGCTCCGTGACGCGTCCCGTGATGGAGCTCAAGGGGTTCAGGAGGGTGCATTTGCTGCCCGGCGAGACCCGGACCGTAGTGCTGCCGATCGGCCCCGATCAACTGTCGTTCACGAACATCCGGCGGGAGTGGATCGTCGAGCCAGGTGAGTTCAAGATCATGGTGGGGAGTTCATCCCGGCCCCAGGATCTCACAACAGTTGTGCTTACAGTGCTGTAGAAATTATCGCTTCACACTGAATTCGCTGGAGTAACCAGTGGCGACGACGTCAGAAAAACTTCCAGTCAAAGAAAAAGTCGGTTACGCTCTGGGCGATACCGCCGCGAACTTCATCTTTCAGACCATGGTGATGTTCCAGCTCGCCTTCTACACCGATACCTTCGGCATTACGGCGGCGGCTGCGGGGACCCTGTTGGTCGTGGTGCGTGTCTGGGATGCGATCTTCGACCCCATCATGGGCGTTGTGGCCGATCGCACGAAGACGAGGTGGGGAAAATTCCGTCCATGGATCCTCTGGACCGCCGTGCCGTTTGGCATAATGGGATTCCTGACCTTTGTGACACCCGATTTCAGTGACAGCGGCAAGCTCGTCTACGCCTATGGCACGTACATCGTGTTGATGATGGTCTATTCCGCCAACAACCTTCCCTACTCGGCATTAAGCGGAGTCATGACGGGCGATCTGGGAGAGCGGACGAGTCTATCATCGTACAGATTCGTGTTCGCGATGATTGCACAACTGATCATCCAGGGCCTGGCGCTGCCAATGGTGAGCTATTTCGGACAGGGAAGCAGCGCTCAGGGGTACCAGTACACCATGGCCATTTTCTCCAGCCTGGCAGTCGTGCTCTTTCTCATCACGTTTGCCACCACCAAAGAACGCATCCAGCCGGACCCCGCACAAAACGCAACGCTGAAACAACACCTGGACGACCTGAAGAAGAATGGACCGTGGCTCGCGATGTTCGTGCTGACGCTCGTCCTCTTTATCACGCTCTCCATGCGCGGCAGCGTGGTCTTCTACTACTTCCGGTACTACATGCATGCCGACAATTACGAGAGTCTCTTCGGTCTGTTCAACGTGCTGGGAACGTCGTCCACCATTATCGGGATATTCTTCTCGAAGAGACTCGCCATGAGGTTCGGCAAGAGGAACGTCTTCATCGGCGGGCTGGCGGGCACGACGCTTTTCACTGCGGTCTTTGCGTTTCTGCCGCCCACGGCCGTCGTACCGATCTTCGCAGCTGAGATGCTCCGTCAGTTCGTCTACGGGTTCACCATCCCGCTCCTGTGGGCGATGATGGCGGATGTGGCGGATTATTCGGAGTGGAAGAACAAACGGCGGGCCACGGGCATGATCTTCTCGGCGATCGTTTTTGCCCTGAAGGCGGGCCTGGGATTCGGCGGGGCGATTACCGGCTATGTGCTCTCCCTATACGGGTATGTTCCGAATGTGGCGCAAACGGAGACGGCGCTGGAGGGCATCATGATGACGATGAGCGTTTTCCCGGCGATCACATTCGGTGTGTGTGTCGTGTGCCTGTTCTTCTACAGTATTGACAAACAGGCCGAAATTCAAATTACCAATGAGCTGGCAGAGCGACGGAAGGCGTTTGCACTCTGATACTAAGGGGCGTATGATGAAGAGAATTACGATTGAAGAGGTAGCCCGACGCGCCAGAGTATCCAAAGGCACGGTGTCCGCAGTGATCAATGCAAGGAACTCCGTTAAGGCCGGAACCCGTGATCATGTTCTTGAGATCATGAAGGAACTCAACTTTCGGCCGAAGGGTGTTGCACGAAATTTAAAAAACGGCTGGCAGGACAAGAGCATCGGAATCATCATCAAAGACATGAGTTATCCCTTCTACACGTCGATTGCTGCCGGCGCAAAAGAGTATGCCAACGGCAAGGGATATTCCGTCATCGTTGCCAGTTCCGATGACGACCATACGTGCGAGAAGCAGCTCTCTCACTTGTTCTCTGCCAAGGACATCAAGGGAACCATCATTGCGCCTATTGTCCAGGGCACGGCAGAGATAGAGCATCTTTTCAAGCTCAAAATGATCAACTATCCCTTTGTGTTGCTCGAAGACGTGCGGGGCATACAGGCCAACGTCGTTGCCGTGGACAACATCAAGGCGATAAAACGGGCGGTGCAGTATCTCATCAGTTCCGGCCATTCACGGATCGTGCATTTTGCGGGACCGCCGCAGTCGTCGCACACGCAGGAACGCATTGAGGGCTTCCGGTATGCATTCAGTGAAAGCACGCTGGCATTCACCAAAGACATGATCGTTTCGGTCGGCTCCCACTACGGTGAGTGCTTCGCCAAGACCGTGGAATACTTCAAGAACAGGTGCCGGGAGGAATATCCGACTGCAATCGTCTGTTTCAACGACCACCAGGCACTGGCCGTCATCATGGCGTTGAAAGAGCTGGGTATCCGCGTGCCGGATGATATCTCCATCGTCGGCAATGACGACATCTACTACGCGAAGATTTATCCCGTGCCGCTGACAACCATCCGGGCTCCTCAGGAAGAAATCGGAAAATGTGCCGCGGAGATCCTTATCCGCAACATCGAATCCTCGACGTTGCTCCCCGTGGAGCGCGTGGTCCTGGACACGGAGTTCATCATCAGAGAGTCATCCAGAGTGCTGGACGCATCACTCGTTGCAGCGCTCAACTAGGTTTCAGGATCGAAGTTTACTGTGAGGTTGTCGACATGGGAAACTTGTTCTTCCGGGGCGTCGAAAAACAGATCCCCTTTGAAGGGAAGGATTCAAAGAATCCGCTTGCCTTCAAGTACTATGACAAGCAACGGCGCGTCGGGAGCAGGACGATGGCAGAGCACCTCCGGTTCTCCGTCGCGTACTGGCACACCTTCATGGGTGACGGAACGGACATGTTCGGGGCGCCGGGCTTCGCCCGGGAATGGCACAGACCCGCCGATCCGCTGGATCGCGCGCGCGCGACACTGGAGGCGGCGTTCGAATTTTTTCAGAAGCTCGGGGTCGACTACTATTGTTTTCATGATCGCGACATCGCCCCCGCGGGGGACAGCTTTGTCGAATCATGCAGAAACCTCGGGACGATTGTGAACATCGCAAAGCAACTCCAGAATGAAACAGGCATTAAGGTGCTCTGGGGGACGGCGAATCTGTTCGGCAATCCCATATATTCCCAGGGTGCCGCAACGAGTCCCAACGCGCACGTAATGGCTCTCGCGGCGGCCCAGGTGAAGAATGCTCTGGACGCCACGAAAGAGCTCGGCGGCGAGAACTATGTTTTCTGGGGCGGCCGGGAAGGCTACGAAACGCTGCTCAACACAGACATGAAGCGAGAGCAGGAGCAAATGGCGCGCTTCCTGCACATGGTGGTCGACTACAAGCGGGCGATCGGCTTTGAAGGGCAGTTCCTGATCGAACCTAAGCCCGCAGAACCGACCAAGCATCAATACGATTCCGATGCCGCTGCGACGCTGAATTTCCTCAGACAGTACGGCCTGCTCGAGCATTTCAAGCTGAACATCGAGGCCAATCACGCCACCCTCGCCGGGCACTCCTTTGAACATGAGCTCGCGGTTGCCTCAGCTGCGGGAAAGCTCGGCAGTGTCGACGCGAACCGCGGTGATATGTTGCTCGGGTGGGACACGGATCAGTTCCCCACCGATCTGTACAGCACCACGATGGCGATGATCGTCATCCTGAATCAGAACGGGCTGGGTACAGGCGGATTGAATTTCGATGCGAAAGTGCGGCGCAGCTCCACGGACCCGATGGACTTGTTCCACGCGCACATTGGCGGCATGGATGCTTTCGCCAGGGGACTCCTCATTGCACAGCGGATTATCGATGACAACGTGCTCGGCAATTTCATCGCCGAAAGGTACAGCAGCTTCCAGTCCGGCATTGGCGCCCGCATGATGGTCGGGACTGCAGGGCTGGGCGACGTCGAGCAATGGGTCCTCGCGCAGCCGCAGCCGGTACTCCAGAGCGGCCGTCAGGAAATGCTGGAAAACTTCATCAATGCGTACATACAATGACACTTTGGACACGGCCGATGTGCGGTCACGGCATTACACGGGTACTCGCGCACTCAGGTTTCCCCGCGGAGAACCAGCGATCCGCGCACAGGGATTGCACACTGTAGGACCAAGTACGGAGATACGTATATGAAACGCTCATGTGGTCTTAACATCCGCACCGGCTATCTTTTCGCCTGCAAGGCGTTGTGCGTTGCCGGAATGATTTCCATCTTCACGGCCCAAGTGCTCACCGCGGCGGGAACAATCAAAGGGACGGTGTACGACAAAACCACCAAGGATGGCTTGCCCGGCGCGAACGTCGTCGTCAAAGGCACCAGTGTCGGGGCGGCAACCAATCTCGACGGCGTGTACCTCATCCGCAATGCACCGGCCGGCCGGCAGACCCTGGTGGTTGCGTACGTCGGGTACACATCGACAACGCTCGCGGTGAACGTCTCCGATGATTCGACAATCACGCAGGACTTCTACCTCACGTCGACGACGATAGAGGGAGAGGAGGTCCTCGTCACCGCACAAGCGCTGGGACAGCTGCAGGCCATCAACCAGCAACTTTCCTCGGACAAGATCGTGAGCATTGTTTCTGAAGCAAGGATTCAGGAACTGCCGGACTTCAATGCAGCACAGGCGATCAGCCGGTTGCCGGGGGTATCAACGCTTCAGAGTTCGGGAGAAGCTAGCAAAGTCGTGATTAGAGGATTGGCTCCTCAATACAACGCGGTGGCCGTGAGCGGTATTACGCTCGCGTCAACGGGAAGCACACAGATAGGTGCAGCTTCCCAGGGCGGCACATCTGGCTCAATCAATACCGATAGAAGCGTCGACCTTACGATGATCACCCCGTACATGATCAAATCAGTAGAGGTCTTCAAGTCGCTAACGCCTGACATGAATGCAAATGCGATCGGCGGATTTGTGAACATGCAATTGAGAGAGGCGCCGGAGGAATTCAAAGCAGATGTGTTGATGCAGACGGGCTACACACAGAAGAGCGGTAAATACGGCAACTACAGGTTTGTTGCTGCCGCCAGCGATCGGTTTCTCGATGGTGACCTGGGGGTATATGTCCTGGGCAACGCTGAAAGCTATGACCGGGACGCGGACAACATGAATGCCAGTTATTCGCCCCAGAGCAGTATCGTCCAACCGGACGGATACAGACCCGTCATTGTGACAAATGTGACGCTCAATCGCCATCTGGAAACCAGGAAACGTCTCGGAGCCAACCTGATTCTTGATTACAAACTCCCTTCGGGATCGATAAAGTCTATTAATGTTCTTAGCCGATTGAATTCCGACGCAAGGGACTACCGGACAATCCTGGATTATCAGTTCCATAATATCAACTTCAGATACAGGGAGGGAGAAAACAAGACAGACATGGCTGTCAATTCTCTCGAGTTTACGAACGACTTTGGATTTATGTCGGCGGAGATCAAGGTTGCCAACACGTATTCTCGGAATTTCGCCCCCGGATCTCCTCAATATGACTTCACACAGACGGGAGGAATTCCGGGTGCGACAGAAGTGAATGCCATTCCAGAGGCTCTCATTCCTCAGGTGAACTTCTTGGGTCCGGCGAAGACATATCTTACCAATATCAGCTTGTTTAGCGCCGACTACAAGGAAAACGACCAGGTGTACAAAGGCGATTTCAAGGTTCCATTCAACGTCGAAAACATCACATCGGGGTTCTTCAAGTTCGGCGGCGAGTTTCGCTACAATTATCGCACAAACGACCAGGCCACTCCGTATGCGGGCATTCGGGGGGGCTCTCCGATAAGTACACAATTGGTGAACTTGATTATGCAGCGGTACTCTTTGACCCTTGATTCCGCAGCTGGTTATTTTCCAGGTACGAATTTTCTCTCAACGGATTCGAAACTTATCGACCCCTTCCTCTCCAACCGCTTTGGGGGTATTCTCTGGGCCAGTGATCCGAGCGTTTTGAACGGAATAGTTGATCTCTTGCGGAGTGAGCCATCGATAAGCGCGATCAACAGTACTGGCACCAACGCCGGGGGGTGGTTTGACGGACCTTACCAGCGCATGCCAAACAAGTACAAATATATTGAGAGATTCTATGCCGGTTATCTGATGTCGACGCTGAAGTTTGGCGAGGATTTGTCGGTAGTGGGAGGTGTTCGGTGGGAAGAAGTCAAATCATACTTTGATGCCTTCAATTTGGCCGATGGCCGCGATGCGACCCGTCAAGCCGTCGACCCAGTCTCGGCCCATCCCGGGAATCGTTATCTGCTTCCCATGGTTCAGGCAAAATATGATGTGTCGAGTTGGGCCGACATACGATACTCCTATACGAAGACCTTAGCCCGACCGGACTATCACCAGCTTTCACCACACTTCAATATGGATTATACCCAATTCAATGTCTGGGCTGGTAACCCGAGGCTGGTACCGGCAGAGGCAATCAATCACGACGTCTTCTTTACGTTCCATAGTAATGAATTGGGACTACTCTCTTTGGGGGCGTTCTACAAGGAGGTCAAGAATTTCACGTTCTACACGCAATACACCTTGCACCCTTCTGCTCCACCGGGGCTTGACTCAATTATGTCCTACAGTGTGAGCACGGGCAGCGGGACAGTCAATCCCAAGGATGGCGCGCGGCTCTACACGTACACCAATAGCCCCTACACGGCGTATTTGAGAGGATTCGAAATAGATATCCAAACGAGATTCTGGTATTTGCCCGAACCGTTGAACGGAATAGTTTTGGGGGTCAATTATACCCACATTTCGTCGAGCGCAATATATCCATGGAGGAATGATACCACCATCATCATCCCACCCCGCACGACGAAAGTCATCACGCTTGACCGTACCCGTTCCGGACGTCTGATCAACCAGCCCGACGATGTTCTGAACGCATACATTGGCTACGACTACGAAGGATTCTCGGCTCGTTTGTCTTTCCTGTTCCAGGGAAACTCTGTCAGCAATATCGGAGCCTTTGCAGAGCAAGACGGCTTCACCAAAGACTATTTCCGGATTGACGCATCGGTACGGCAGAAGCTCCCCTTTACCGGTCTACAGTTGTTCCTCGACATTAACAATCTCAACAACAGAAGCAACGATGCGGCCCAGGCTTCGATCAATGGTTTCACGTCCCAGCAGTATTATGGCCTCACGGCCAACCTCGGGGTTCGGTTTAGTATGTAGAGAATTTGGATGTCGTGTATCAAATCAAAATAACATGAGGAGGTGTATCATGAAGAATTGGGTATGGACGATTGTTCTGTTGGCGTTCCTTTTCCCCGCTCCACTGTTCGCACAATCTGATACTGTGGACGTGCTCGACTTTTTTGATCCCGGAGGAGGCGAAGGAACACTCAACAATGCTATTTCTGCGAAAATTAGTGCCGGAACTCTCTCCAATACCGTTTTTCGATTGAAGCCGTACGGTCTGTACGTCCTCACCTCCACGATCACCGTCCCCTCGGGAACGAAGCTGACGATCGTTGCGCCTGACCCGGGAACAACGCAGGTAACTGCTCCACCGATGATCTGCTGGACTGCGAGCACTGGCATAAGCACGACGTTCAACTTCGATTGTTTTGGCGATATTTACATGAAGAACATTTGGATACTGTATGCGACTACCAACACGGACGGGGTTGGCACACAAGTAGGTTCAGCTTTGGAGATAGACCAAGACGCGATCGACAGCGTCAACATCGGTGTATTTCAGAATGTGATCTTCGATTATGCACCCATATCGAATGGGGGCGGTGCGGTGACGGTCTCGGCAAAACATGCTCGATTGACGTTTGAGAATTGTTACTTCCGGAACTGCACGGACACGCACTTCCGGTATTACGGAAGAGCTGTGTCTTTTCCGTTCGGAACACAGGATTGGCACATCGATAGTCTTTCATTTGTGAATACGACCTTCGCGAATATGGGATATGTGTATATGCAGGAAGGCGCCGAATATGCGGACTACGTGAAATTCAACCATTGCACCTTCCTGAACACCATCCAGTTCTCTTTGGAATCAGGGTGGTGGCACTGGCTCTCAGTAACGAACTCTGTTTTTGTGAACATGTTTATGTTCGGCCATCTCCCCGGTGGCAGTAACACCGCCGAAGCCGATAGCAGTACCCCTAACGGCGGAACAGTGAACATCGACAGCATCGGGTCAGCGAATTTTAGCTTCGCAGTGCCCTTCACTGAATCCCAACGACATATCCTCTTTGCCAATAACAGCTACTACACAGACCAATGGCTCAGAGAGTACATGGCGCCCAGGAGTGCCAGCAATCCCACTGGAGGCAACCCCTACAGTGACACAGCCAGCTACGCAAACATACCCCAACCGCAGCCCATCATGAGCGCGAAAACAATGGCGTTTTTCAATGACAAGTCGGTCTGGCCCTACATCTCGATGAAAAACGTCTACGATTCAACCAATCCAGGGTTTCTTATCCCCCCGACAAACATCGTGGGGATCAAGAGCTTCCTGCTGCGCAAGTGGACCGACAACTCTGACACGACCTGGGCCTTCGACCCCCATTCGGACGTCAATCAAGTGTGGCCGATGAACGAACAATTGAGGTACTCAAACGCGACGCTGAGGACCGCTGGCATGGGCGGATTCCCACTCGGAGATTTATCCCGATGGTGGAAAGCCTTCCCGTCCATCTACTCGGACTGGAAAGCCCAAGCCGCGACGGAGGACCAGACCATTACAGATTGGCTTACAAATGGCGTTACGGGAGTGGAGGAGGACGCAGTTGGCTCCCCTCTGAAGTTTGAGCTAGGCCAGAACTACCCGAATCCATTCAACCCAACGACTCAAATCAGCTACTCGGTTCCTCAGCAATCTCACGTAACGTTGAAAGTCTTCAACGTGCTGGGGATGGAAGTGGCAACGCTCTTCTCGGGCATCCAGGATGCCGGGGAACACGGTGCAACGTTTGACGCCACCAAATTCTCGAGCGGCGTCTACTTCTACAGGCTGCAGGCCGGAAATCTATCGATTACCAAGAAGATGGTGTTCATGAAATAACCTCTTCCTCAAGTGCTTTCCTGTTCAGACCTCGCGTTGGACAGGTCGATCTTGATGATGCACTGCGATTGTGCAGAGTATGAAGGGAGGTGACGCGGACGGAAGCCTAACTTCTAGCGAAACAAGATTCAGCACCTCTAACTAACATAACTCCATCCACAAATAACAGCAGAGGTCCTTATGAACAAGCTCTTACGATTCAGCGCAGCGGGAGTGCTTCTCCTCTTGCTGGGGGTTGGCACGCTGGTCGCGCAGGAAGTCGTGTTCACTCCCGGACCGGCCGTCTCTCCGAGGTCAGGAGCTTCAAACGGCGGTTTCGCATGGGCAGATGTGAACGGAGATGGTACGCTGGATGCCTTCATTCCGTCCAATAATATCGTGCTGAACAACATCACGTCGTTCGCATCGGCGGTGTCCACAAAGACAGCGAACATCATAGGAGATGTGAACTCTGTCGGTGGACTCCTGGCTGATATCAATGGCGACGGCGTTGTTGATCTGTGGTCAACGAATGGCGCCAAACCACAATCGGGTCTGTTTTATGACAGCGCCGGGGTATATGTTCCCGCAACCGGGACTGGCGACCTTGCGAGCGCTTTCCCCACGGGGAGCGTCTTCGCCGGCATGGCTGTGGCGGATATCGACCACAGCAATTACCTGAGTGCGGCATGGCACGGGTTCAAGCAGGCGGCCTGGAGCGATGGCTTCCTCTTTAAGCCCGGCGAAGGTATCGAGCTGCTGAAGGGAGGTCCCTCCGGCTTCACCCGGGCGGGCATCGGAGCAGCCCCGGGAAATCTCGCCATCGACACCAGCCGGGCATTTGAGACCTGGGATGTCCACTTCCTCGATGCGAACAATGATGGCTGGCAGGATCTGTGGATGCCGAGTTTCCGGCACGGGTTCCGACCGTTCAACGGCGGGTCGGACACCATCGGTGCCAAGAAGGGGAGCATCCTATTCCTGAACGATGGCACGGGCAAGTTCTATGTGCCGACTGCGGCGACGCTCGGCCGCACGCTATATGCGCTCGATTCCCTGTCCGCGGGAGCGTTCTATGCCAGGGCGGTCGGCGACACCGGCATCGTCGTGGATGATACCGTGCGTCACTTCAACGCCATTGGCAGCCAATTTGGTGACCTCAACAACGACGGCAACATGGACCTGATTATGACGGGGACAGAGTCCAATAACTATGATGCTCTAAGAAGGGCAACGAACATTGTGCTCGTGTACGGAAAGGGAGACGGCACATTCACGTTCAAGTGGAACGGGACAGCCATCGTTGACGCCGGATTGCCCACGTCGGGCGGTATTCGGGCATGGGACATCGGCGATTACAACAATGACGGAATCCCGGATGTGTACGCAAGCACGACCTTCGGTGCCACGCGTTTGTTCAGAGGCAACGGCAATGGCACGTTCACTGAGGTAACAAACCAGGACAACGTGGCGACCGCGGGGGGTGGGCGAGCGGGAGGTTTTGTTGACTACAATAACGACGGTTTCCTGGATATTTACAATTATACCGGACTGAATTCGGTGTTGCAGAAGAACAGCGGCAACTCGAACCATTGGATTGGCTTCACGCCTGTCGGCACGGGACATAACTTGAATGCGATAGGCGCCCTCTTCACACTATACACGCAGGGCGGTTCTTTCAAACAGGTCCGTTACATCAAGGCAGAAGGCAATGCTGCAGGTCACGGCGAAATGAGGGCCGTCTTCGGCATCGGCATCAACACCTCCATCGACAGCGTGGTCGTGAGGTGGCCTGACGGCACTTCAGGTACCTACACAGGGCTCGCCGTCGACAGATACTGGACAGTCAAGCAAGGTTCGGCGATACCAGGAGCACTGACACTCCTCATCCCGGATGACGGTGCAACCGGCAAGACCATACCTGTGACACTCGAGTGGAACGCAGCGACGAACGCTTTAGGATACAGGGTCCAGGTTTCTCTTGACCAGACGTTCGCCAACGTCAAACTGTTGGCGATTGATGCATCAACGGCGACGACGACAACCGATGTCACTCTTGGTCCAGCGACGACATACTATTGGCGGGTAGCTGCAATCAACGGCGGATTCACGAGTCCGTGGACTTCGGTGCGCAGTTTCACCACGGCGGGTGCTGCAGCGACGGTAGTTCCTACGCTGCTTTCGCCGGCGGACAGCGCCACGAACCAGGCCGCATCGCTGACGCTCAAAGTCGGAAGAACGTCCGATGCGTCACGTTATCAATGGCAGGTATCGACGCAGCCAACGTTCACCACATTCTTCACTAATGATGTGACGGCTGACACGACCTTGACAGCACAGTTCGTCGGTGGCCAGAAGTTCTATTGGCGCGTGCGAGGGATGAATGATCTTGGCGCGTCCGCATTTTCTGCTGTCAATGCGTTCACCATCATGACTCCGCCGGGCAGAACAACGCTCGTCTCGCCGGCGAACAGTGCGCAAAATGTCATCACGGATAGCGTGTTCTTTGCCTGGAGGCTGGTGGGCGGTGCAGCAAGCTACAACCTGCAGGTTTCGACCGTCAACTCAACCAATACCTATTCGACGACGGATACGACGTATAGGCTCAACAACCTCGCAAAGCTCACCAACTACACCTGGAAGGTTGAGGCCATCAACGCCGGTGGGACGAGCAACTACACCGGCACCTTTGCGTTCACGACCATTGTTGCTGCTCCCGCTGTGCCCGGGGCTGTGTTGCCCGCAAGTGCCGCGACAAGTGTCAATCGTCTGACGCGATTTGTTTGGAATTCTGTTCTGAATGCGACGAAATATCGCCTCCAGGTTGCTACCGACAACGCGTTTGTAACGATTGTCGCCGATACGACGGTTCCATTAGACACCACGTGGACGCTGATATCTCCTCTACTTGCGAACACGGATTATTACTGGTGGATTAGGGCTGAAAACCTCGGCGGTGTGAGCGCTTATTCGACCGCAAGGCTCTTTAGCACCGGAACGGTTCTTGCCGTCGACGATGTTGCGGAAATTCCGAAGGCGTTCGACCTCTTGCAGAACTATCCGAACCCCTTCAACCCGTCGACGAACATCCGTTACGACGTTCCGACGAGCGCCAACGTGAAGATCACCATCTTCGACATCCTCGGCCGTGAGGTTACCACTCTGGTGAACAACGTCCAGGTGGCGGGCAAGCACGTCGTGCAGTGGGATGCGACCCGCCTGGCGACGGGTGTCTATATATACCGGATGGAAGCTCAGCCTGTGGACGGCTCGAATCCGTTCACTTCCATCAAGAAACTCATGCTTATGAAGTAGGTGGTGGTGGTGCAATATGCAGCCCGTCTCTCCTGTGTGGCGGGCTGCATTTTTTTTGGACTCTCCCCACGGGAGGTTCTTCGCAGCAATGGAATCCTAACGAAAGAGTAGAATGCGATGAGAATATTCTCTGAGAGAGATTCCTCCGCGCTGATCTCCCGAGTGTGTCGGGTCAGCGTGATCTCTGCGTGGATTTCGATGGCCTGTGTTGCATCAGTCCATCCGCAAAGCACTTCTGCACTTCCCCACTTGAAGAAACAGGGGACGGCAACTCAGCTGTTTGTTCATGACACACCGTTCCTCATGCTGGGAGGCGAGCTAGGGAATTCAAGCGCATCGGACATGAAGTACATGGCGCACGTCTGGCCGAAGCTGAAAGCGATGCACGTGAATACGATTCTCATGCCGGTCTACTGGGAGCTTATTGAGCCGAAGGAAGGGCAATTCGACTTCGCGCTCGTAGACGAACTCATTGCTTCGGCGCGCACGAATGGCGTGAAGATCGTCGTCCTGTGGTTTGGTTCGTGGAAAAACAGCATGTCATGCTACACGCCCTACTGGGTCAAGATAAATCAGGCGCGGTTTCCGCGTTCGCGTATGAAAGATGGCAGAGCCGTTGAGATTCTCACTCCGTTCAGCGATGAGAACAGAAATGCCGACGCAAAGGCGTTCGCGGCTCTTCTGAAACACCTCCGCGCATTCGATGGGAAGCAGAACACCGTCGTGATGATTCAGGTGGAGAATGAAATCGGGATGATTCCCCAGGCAAGGGACTACTGTGCCGAAGCGGAGGAAGCCTTTGGGCGACAGGTCCCGGAAGAGCTTCTGGCCTACCTTCAGCAAAACAAAGGCGCCCTGACTGAAGAATTGCAGCAGACGTGGAGCAGCACGGGGATGAAAACCTCGGGAACATGGGAACAGGTATTCGGAAAGGGGCTGCCGACAGACGAGATATTCATGGCC
>Ga0105106_10000628_pt1 | contig 24916 bp, 23 predicted proteins | sample PPLLaktember2015_5_FD_79109 | JGI IMG/M metagenome (GOLD analysis project Ga0105106, IMG submission 79109) | Freshwater sediment microbial communities from Prairie Pothole Lake near Jamestown, North Dakota, USA - PPLs Lake P8 Core (1) Depth... | ecosystem: Environmental > Aquatic > Freshwater >...
CCAGCCTTTTCTCCTTCAATTCGCCGCTCGGCGCGTGCGAGACCTGCCGCGGTTTCGGACGCGTGATCGGGCTCGACTACGGGCTGGTCGTTCCGGACGAGTCGAAGACGTTGCGCGAAGGCGCGGTCAAGCCGTGGCAGACCGCTTCCAACAGGGAATGCCAGGACGACCTCGTCACTTACGCGAAGAAGCGCGGCATCCCGCTCGACACGCCCTGGCGCGATCTCTCGCGCGAGCACCGGCGCTGGGTGCTCGAAGGCGAGCCTGAGTGGAAAAGCTGGCGCAAGTCGTGGCCCGGCGTGTGGTACGGCGTCGCCCGCTTCTTCAAATGGCTGGAGACCAAAGCCTACAAGATGCACGTGCGCGTGCTGCTTTCGAAATACCGGGCTTACACGCCGTGCGAGACGTGCGGCGGCGCGCGGCTGAAGAGCGAAGCGCAAGCCTGGCGGCTGGGCACGCGCGAGAACGCGGACGCCGTGCTGTCGCCCGCGGACCGCTTCATGCCAACGGGCGCGAAGCTCCCGCGCGACACGCTCGAGCGCCTGCCGGGACTCGGACTGAACGACCTCATGCTGCTCCCGGTGGCGAAGACGCGCGCATTCTTCGATGCGCTCTCGCTGCGCTCGAAGGGGGACGACGCCACCGACCTGCTGCTCACCGAGATCTGCACGCGCCTGGGCTATCTGTGCGAAGTCGGACTCGCCTACCTCACGCTCGACCGCCAGTCGCGCACGCTATCGGGCGGCGAAGTGCAGCGCATCAACCTGACCACCGCACTCGGCACTTCGCTCGTCAACACGCTCTTCGTGCTCGACGAGCCTTCGATCGGCCTGCATCCCCGGGACATGGGGCGTGTCATCGACGTCATGCACAAGCTGCGCGATGCGGGCAATACGCTGGTCGTGGTCGAGCACGACCCGCAGGTGATGCTCGCGGCCGACCGTATCCTCGACATGGGGCCCGGGCCGGGTGAGCGCGGAGGCGAGGTCGTCTACTACGGTCCGGCGGGCGAGCTTCGCAACGCCCGGGGCTCGCTCACCGGCGACTATCTCGCCGGCCGCAGGCGAGTCGCCGACCTGGCCGCGACGGATTCCGGGCTGCGCGGGAGTGAGCGAGCGATCGTCGGGACCATCGAGATCACCGGAGCCTCCGAGCACAATCTCAAGAGCATAGACGTTTCGATTCCGCTCAATCGCCTGGTCTGCGTGACCGGCGTGTCGGGCTCCGGCAAATCGACGCTGGTGCAGGATGTATTGCACGCGGCGCTGCTCAAGGCCAAAGGCAAGCCCACCGAAGCACCCGGCGCGCACGAGGCGGTCACGGGGCACGCGTATATCGCCGAGGTGGTGATGGTCGACCAGTCCCCGATCGGCCGCACCACGCGCTCCAATCCGGCGAGCTACGTCGGCGCTTTCGACGCGATCCGCAAGCTCTACGTGCAGCAGCCGCTCGCGAAGGAGCGCTCTTATACCGCCGGGACTTTCAGCTTCAACTCGGGCAACGGGCGCTGCCCGACGTGCAGCGGCAACGGCTTCGAGCACGTCGAGATGCAGTTCCTGTCGGACGTCTACCTGCGCTGCCCCGACTGCAACGGGACACGCTATCGCGACGAGATCCTCGAAGTGAAAGTCGAAGGCCGCTCGATCGCCGATGTGCTCGAGATGACGGTATCCGAAGCGCTGTCGTTCTTCGCAAAGGAGCGCGAAGTGCAGCGCGTGCTCAAACCCCTCGCCAGCGTCGGCCTCGAGTACCTGAAGCTCGGCCAGCCGGTGCCGACGCTTTCAGGGGGTGAAGCGCAGCGCCTCAAACTGGCCGGTCACCTCGCGGAAACCGCGACTGCCCGGCGCGCTAAAACCGGCAGGGCCTCGTCGCCCGCCATGAGTCACTCGTCACTGTTCCTGCTGGACGAGCCCACGACCGGCCTCCACTTCGAAGACATTTCGAAGCTCCTCAAATCGCTGCGCAGCCTGATCGCCGCCGGGCACTCGCTCGTCGTGATCGAGCACAACCTCGACGTCATCCGCGCATCCGACTGGGTGATCGACCTGGGGCCCGAAGGCGGAGACGCGGGCGGAGAGGTCGTCGCGACGGGAACCCCGGCGGACGTGATGGCGTGCGCCGCGTCGCACACCGGCAAGGCCTTGCGTGCGTATGAAGCCGCGCTCGATGCAGGCCGCGAGGCCGGTTTTGCGCAGCACGCGGGCGAAGCGCGGCCTGCCTACGCTTCGCGGCCGCCGCCCAGCATCTGCATCCACAAAGCGCGCGAGCACAATCTCAAAGGCATCGACGTCGACATTCCGCGCGGCAAGTTCACGGTGATCACCGGCGTTTCGGGCTCGGGCAAGTCCACCCTCGCGTTCGACATCGTGTTCGCCGAAGGGCAGCGGCGCTACCTCGAGTCGCTCAACGCCTACGCGCGCCAGTTCGTGCAGGCCGCTTCGCGCCCGGACGTCGATGCGATCTTCGGCATCCCGCCGACGGTCGCGATCGAGCAGCGCACCAGCCGCGGCGGACGCAAGAGCACCGTTGCCACGCTCACCGAGATCTACCATTTCCTGCGGCTGCTCTACGTCAAGCTCGGGACGCAGTACTGCCCCGAGTGCGACGTGCCGATCGAGCCGCAGACGCCCGACAGCATCGTCGCGAGCATCATGCGGCTGTACCGCGGCGAGCGGGTGGGCCTGCTCGCGCCGCTGGTGGTGAACCGCAAAGGCATTTACACCGAACTCGCCAAGTGGGCCGCGGGCAAGGGCTACACACATCTGCGGGTCGACGGCGCTTTCGTGACGACCAGTCCCTGGCCGCGCCTCGGGCGCTTCCTCGAGCACACGATCGAGTTGCCGGTGGCCGAAGTGCGCGTCGCGCCGGAGAACGAGCAGAAGCTGCGTGCCGGCGTCGCCGCCGCGCTCGAGTACGGCAAAGGCGTGATGCTGGTCGTCGACGGTCTCGACTCGCTCCAGCGCGCCATGGAAGCCCGCGACCCATCGCTGGTTCAAATGACCGAATCGGTCTATTCCGCAAAGCGCGCGTGCCCTTCGTGCGCACGCAGCTTTCCCGAGCTCGATCCGCGGCTTTTCTCGTTCAACTCGAAACACGGCTGGTGTTCGGCGTGTTACGGCACGGGGCTCATGATCGACGAAGTGCAATGGGACGAGGAGCGACAGAAGACCGGCGCCGAGGACCACGTGCTCGACTCGTGGCTCGAATGGCTCGAGATCGACGAAGTGTGTCCGCAGTGCGAAGGGCAGCGCCTGAACCGCGAAGCGCTCAACGTGCGCTATCGCGGCAAGTCGATCTCGGAGATGACGGCGTTGCCGGTGGCCAGGCTCGGCGAGCTTTTCCGCGATGTCTCGCTCGCCGGACGCGAAGCCGAGATCGCGCGAGACATCGTTCCCGAGCTCCGGAGCCGGCTCGCTTTCCTCGACCAGGTCGGGCTGTCGTATCTCGCGCTCGATCGCGCCGCGCCGACGCTCTCCGGCGGCGAAGCGCAGCGCATCCGGCTTGCCGCACAGCTCGGGTCCAATCTTCGCGGCGTGTGCTACATCCTCGACGAGCCGACGATAGGGCTGCACCCGCGCGACAACCGCGTGCTCCTCGATACGCTCGAGCGCCTCGAAGCGAAAGGCAATACGCTGATCGTCGTCGAGCACGACGAGGAAACGATACGCCGCGCCGCGCACGTGATCGACCTCGGTCCCGGCGCCGGCAAGCTCGGCGGCGCGCTGACTGCCGAGGGCACGGCCGAAGACCTCATGCGCCAGCCGGCGTCGCTCACGGGCCGCTTTCTTGCCAACCCGCTGCGGCACCCGCTGCACCCGCCGAGAGCGGTTCCACGCGGAGCACCGTGCATCCGGATCGTGGGCGCGACGCTGCACAATCTCAGGAACGTGACCGCCGGAGTGCCGCTCGGGCGTCTCACCGTGGTGACGGGGGTCTCGGGATCGGGCAAATCCACGCTCGCGCGAGACGTGCTGCACGACAACCTCGCACGGCTCGTGTCGGAAGCTCGCAGCTGCAAGCGCCTGCCGCTCGCGGGTTGCCGGGCGATCGAAGGCTGGGAAAGCGTCGGACGCGTCCTCGAAGTCGACCAGACGCCGATCGGCAAGACCCCGCGCTCGTGTCCCGCGACTTACGTGGGTTTCTGGGACGGCGTGCGCCGCCTGTACGCCGAAGCGACCGAGGCGCGCATGCGCGGCTACACGCCCAGCCGCTTCTCGTTCAACACGAGCGGCGGGCGCTGCGAAGCGTGCGAAGGACAGGGCGTGAAGCGCATCGAAATGAGCTTCCTGCCCGACGTTCGCGTGCCCTGCGAAGTCTGCAGCGGCGCGCGCTTCAACGCCGAGACGCTGGCAGTGCGCTTCAAAGGGAAGTCGATCGGCGAGGTGCTCGCGATGAGCGTCGACGAAGCGGTCGAGTTCTTCGCCGCGCATCGCTCGATACATCACTGCCTGCGCCTCATGCAGGATGTTGGGCTCGGCTATCTCACGCTCGGCCAGCAGAGCCCCACGCTCTCGGGCGGCGAAGCGCAGCGCATCAAGCTCGTGACCGAGCTTTCCAAAGTGCGCACCGACGTCGGCGATGCGGGCGAGCGCCCGGGCCGCGCCGGCGTGATTAGACACACGCTCTACGTGCTCGACGAGCCGACCATGGGTTTGCACATGGCGGATGTCGAGAAGCTCATACACGTTCTGCACCGCCTGGTGGACGCGGGCAACACGGTGATCGTCATCGAGCACAATCTCGACATCATGGCGGAGGCGGACTGGATTCTCGACCTCGGACCCGAAGGCGGAGACGGCGGCGGGCGCATCGTGGCACAAGGCCCGCCGTCGAAAATCGTTCTCGAGCCTTCGGCCTCGCACACCGCGCGCATCCTGGCGGAGTTCATGGCGCAGCGCTCGCAATAGGCGCGGAGAACCCGCCGCGCTGAGAAGGAGTGATGAAAAGGGGTTAAAACAACCCCTTCGATAGTCGTCACTCTTTGCGGTAGTCCCATCACGCCTTGCGGTAGCTCATCACTTCTTCGGTAGCCGTCACTCCTTCGCACGGACATGTGGCAGTATCAACACTTCACCGAAAGCCGCGAGCATGTCCGCTTTAACCCTACTCGAGCCCCACACCAAAGACCTCGGCGGTTTCGAAGTGCGGCGCCTGCTGCCGGCGCCTGCACGGAAGATGGTCGGACCTTTCATCTTCTTCGATCACATGGGACCCGCGCAGCTCGCGGCGGGAGCGGGCGTGGACGTGCGTCCGCATCCGCACATCGGGCTCGCCACGGTCACTTATCTTTTCGAAGGGGCGCTGATGCACCGCGACAGCCTCGGCACCGTCCAGCGCATAGAGCCCGGGGCGGTCAACTGGATGACCGCCGGCCACGGCATCGTCCACTCCGAGCGCAGCCCCGACAGTGACCGCCCCGGCGGCCCGCGGCTGCACGGCATCCAGACCTGGATCGCGCTGCCGCGCTCGCACGAGCGCACCGACCCCGGTTTCAGCCATCATCCCAAAGACGCGATCCCGCTGATCACGCTCCCCGGGGTGTACCTGCATCTCATCGCCGGCACCGCTTTCGGCCGCACCGCGCCCACGCCGACGTACTCGCCGATTCTCTACCTCGCAGCGGAAATGGAGGCGGGCGCGAGCTTCGAGATTCCGTTCGAGCACGATGAACGCGGCGTATACGCGATCTCAGGCGATGTCACGCTCGCGGGCGAAGCGCTGCCGGCACGGCATCTCGCAGTGCTGCCTCCGAGCGTTGCGGTGCGCATCGTCGCGCGCTCGGCGGCGCGACTCATGGTGGTCGGAGGCGCGGCGATGGACGGCGACCGCCACATCTGGTGGAACTTCGTCGCGAGCTCGCGCGAGCTCATGGACGAGGCGGCGGAGCGCTGGCGCACCGGAGGCTTTCCACCGGTCCCGGGTGAAAGCGAGTTCATCCCGTTGCCCGAGTATCGCGGGCCGCAGACCACTTTCGTACCATGAGCACAGTCGACATCTCGGCGCTGCGCGAGGAGTACATGCGCGAAGCGCTGGACGAAGCTGACGTCGCGCCCGAGCCGATGGCTCAGTTCAGCGTGTGGTTCGACGAGGCCGTACAGGCCGAGCTTCCGATGGTGAACGCGATGTCGCTCGCGACGGCCGCGCCCCACGGACGGCCTTCGGCGCGCATCGTGCTGCTCAAAGGCGCCGATGAGCGAGGCTTCGTCTTCTACACCGATTACCGCAGCCGCAAGGCGCAGGAGCTTCTGGCGAACCCGCACGCGGCGCTGCTCTTCTACTGGATCGAGCTCGAGCGCGAAGTGCGCATCGAAGGAACGGTAGCGCGCACTTCCATGGAAGAGTCCGCCGCGTACTTCGCGAGCCGCCCTTTGGGAAGCCGGCATGCCGCGCTCGCTTCGCACCAGAGCACCGTCATCGTGGACCGGCAGGCGCTCGAGCGCCGCTATGCCGAGATCGAGCGCGAGAACCCGTACCCCGAGTGCCCCCCGACCTGGGGCGGTTACCGGCTGATTCCCGACGCAGTCGAGTTCTGGCAGGGACGGCGGAACCGGCTTCACGACCGGCTGCTGTACCGCAAAGCAGCGTTGGGCGGCTGGGAAATCGACCGGCTGGCGCCGTAGCTCGGTACCGACGCCCCCTACAGGATCTTCGTCCCCACCCACCACGCGATCGCAGCGACGAACGCGGAGCACGGGATCGTGAGCACCCACGCCCACACGATGCCGCCCGCGACACCCCAGCGCACGGCGGAGGTGTTGCGAACCGCGCCGACGCCGACGATCGCGCCGGTGATGGTGTGCGTGGTCGAAACCGGAATCCCGAAAGCCGTCGCGAGGAAGAGGGTCGCTGCGCCGCCGGTCTCGGCGCAGAAACCACCGACCGGTTTCAGCTTGGTGATGCGCTGGCCCATCGTCTTGACGATACGCCAGCCGCCGAAAAGCGTGCCGAAGGCGATCGTCACGTAGCACGCCATCACGACCCAGGCGGGCACCGCGTCGGAGGTGGTCGAATAACCACCGGCGATCAGCAGCAGCCAGATGATGCCGGCCGTCTTCTGCGCGTCGTTGCCGCCGTGTCCCAGGCTGTAAAGCGCCGCCGACGCGAGCTGCAGCCGCCGGAACCAGGCGTCGATCCGCCGCGGCGTCGCGCGCACGAAGATCCACGACACCGCGATCATCAGCACCATCGCGAGCAGCATGCCGAGCAGCGGCGCGACGAATATGAATGCGATGATCTTGAAAAGCCCGCTCGCGATCAGCGGGCCTACACCGGCTTTCGCGACGCCGGCGCCGACGAGCCCCCCGATCAGCGCGTGCGAGGAGCTCGACGGTATGCCGTAGATCCAGGTGATGAAGTTCCAGGCGATCGCCCCCACGAGGGCGCCGAAGATCACGTAATGGTCGACGACCGAAGGATCGATGATGCCCTTGCCGATCGTCGCAGCGACCTTGGTCTCGAAAACGAAGTATGCGATGAAGTTGAACGCGGCCGCCCACCCGACGGCATACAAGGGCTTCAGCACGCCGGTCGAAACGACGGTCGCGATCGAGTTCGCGGCGTCGTGGAACCCGTTCATGAAGTCGAACGCGAGCGCGACCAGGATCAGCAGTACCAGCACCTCGAACGTCATGGGTCGCTCTTCGCGTGGAGGCCGCGCGGGCCGTCAGGAGTTTTCGAGCACGATGCTCTGGATCACGTTCGCCACGTCTTCGCAGCGATCGGTGACCGTTTCGAGCATTTCGTAGACCGAGCGCATTTTCATCACCTGTTTCACGTCGGGCTCGTCGCGAAAGAGCTTCGCCATCGCCGAGCGCATCACGTGATCGGCTTCGGACTCGAAACGGTCGATGTCCTGGCACACGATCATGATCGCCTTCGCGTTATCCATGTTCGAGAGCATGCCCACCGCGGTCTTCACCTTCTCCACGCACGCGACGCAGAGCTCGGCGAGCCTCCTCGCCTCGGGCGTGATCGAGGAGACGTCGTAGGCGTAGATCGACTGCGAAGTGTCCTCGATCACGTCGAGGATGTCGTCCATCTTGCTCACCAGGCGGTGGATGTCGTCGCGGTCGAGCGGCGTGATGAAGGTGCGGTGGAGGAGCTCGATCGCCGCGTACGCGATTTTGTCCCCGCGCTTCTCGATCGATTCGATGTTGTAGGCGCGCCGCTCGATGTCGTCGCCGGCCGTCATGAGCGCGGCGAGCTCGCGGGCGCCGAGCAAGAGCTGCTCCGCGTGCTCGTTGAAGAGATCGAAGAACCGGCCCTCGCGCGGCATGAGTCGCCCGAACATGCTCCACCTCCGGCAAATGACGCGCGCTGCGGTGCCGCGCTTTGAATCGAAAGAGCCGCCATTTTATCGGTTTCCCGGACACCGTACGAGCGCCCGGTGCTCACGTATACTCAGGGTCTTTTTCGAGCGCAGGCGCCGCGCCTGCGAACGCGCTTGCAGATATTCAACGAGCGCCGCTTCGAAGCCGCACTCGCCTGGTATTTCGTCGCGGTATGGGGCTCGGGCTTCATCGCGACCAAGATCGGTCTGCAACACGCGCCTCCGTTCACCTTTCTCGCGCTGCGCTTCGCATTCGGCATCGCATGCCTCGTTCCCATCGTGCTCGTGGCGCGGCCTCGCTGGCCCGCCTCCGGCACCGAGCTTCGCCATGTCGTCGTGGCGGGCCTGCTCATGCATGCGATACATCTCGGCGGAAGCCACTACACGCAGTACCTCGGCATGTCGGCCGGCATCACCGCCGTCCTGCTCTCGGCGCAGCCGCTCCTGACCGCGCTCATCGCCGCTCGCTGGATGGGTGAGAAGCTCGAGCCTCGGCAGTGGCTCGGTATCGCGGTCGGGCTACTCGGGGTCGCGCTCGTCGTATGGCACAGGATCGATATGCGCGAGGCGAGCCTCGGCAGCCTGGTTGCGATCGCGATAGCGCTCGCGGGCGTCACCGCCGGCACGCTCTACCAGCGCGTGTACTGTCCGCTCGTCGACTTGCGCTCGGCGACCGCCGTGCAGTTCGCGGTCAATCTCGCGGTGCTGGCTGCGCTCGCGTGGCTCTTCGAGGACGAGCCGGTGCGCTGGTCGTGGTCGATGGCGGGCGCCATCGTTTTCCTCGTGATCGGCGCTTCCATCCTCGGCGTCAACGCGCTGCACACGCTCATGCGGCGCGGTCAGGCCGCCCGCGTCGCGAGCCTCATCTATCTGACGCCGATTTTCGCGGTGGTGCTCGAGCTCGCCCTCTTCGGCGTCGTGCCCACCGGTTTGAGCGCGGTCGGCATCGCCGTCACCGTGCTCGGCGTTGCGCTCGTCTCGTGGCGGCGCAGGCGATGACGCTGTACCGCGTTGCCCTCCTCACCGTGCTGCTTCATCTGGCGTTCGCCGGCGCGCGCGTCAACCTTTCGCTCTTCGCGCTGCATCTCGGCGCGAGCGCGGCTACGGTCGGCATCGTCGTATCGCTGCTCGCCGTCGTGCCGATGTTCTACGCGGTGAGATGGGGCCGCTACGTCGATCGCGTAGGCGTGCGCGCGCCCATGTATTCGGGTGTGGCTTTGATGCTGGGGGCGCTCGCGATCGGCTGCGCCGTGCCGCGTCTGGAGGCGCTTTTCGTCGTCAGCGTTCTCGCGGGCTGCGGTTTCAGCATTTTCCACATCGCCGTGCATCAGTCGGGCGGGTTGATCGGCAGGCCGCAGGATCGCGCTCACAACTTCAGCGTGCTCGCGCTCGCGTTCTCGACCTCGGGAGTGCTCGGCCCGATGCTCGCGGGCTTTTCCATCGACTGGATCGGTCATCGCTACACGTTCCTGCTCCTCGGCGCAGCGCTCGTCCTGACACTCGCGATCATGTTCCTGCGCCCGATCGACGTGCCGCGTCACGCGACGACGTTGAAGCCGGGGGAGCAGCGGCGCCTCGCCGATCTCCTGCGCATACCGTCGTTGCGGCGCGTGCTGGTGGCGAGCGGCGTGCTGTCGATGGCGTGGGATCTTTTCACTTTCGTGATGCCGATACACGGGTCGCGACTGGGACTATCCGCAACGACGATAGGACTCATCCTCGGCTGCTTCGGCGCGGCGGTGTTCGTGGTGCGCCTCGCGCTGCCGCTCGTCGTACACCGCGTGAACGAATGGAAACTGCTGGTGGGGGCGATGTTCACGACCGGCATTGCGCTCGCGATCGTGCCGCTCGTGACCGACGTCGCGCTGCTCATGGGTCTTTCCTTCCTGCTGGGTATAGGCCTCGGCGGCACGCAGCCGATGATCATGGCGCTGCTCTACAACCAGGCGCCAGCGGGGCGCGGCGCGGAGGCGGTCGGCGTGCGCACGCTGCTCCTCAACATCAGTCAGACGGGCATCCCGCTCGCGTTCGGCGCGCTCGGGGCCGCGATGGGAATGACGCCGGTATTCTTCGCGATGGCCGCCGCGCTCGCCGCAGGCGGCTGGTATGCGCGGCGCGGGCGATAGCGCTGCCTGCAAAAAACAAAACGGCCGGTCACCGCGGCGCGGCGCCGGCCGTTCCTGAATACGGAGTGGACTACTTGAGGTGTTTGTTGACCAGCTTGGTCATTTCGAACATCGAAACCTGCTTCTTGCCGCCGAAGACGTCTTTCAGCTTCTCGTCGGCGTTGATGTTGCGTCGGTTCTTGCTGTCCTGGAGGCTGTTTTTCTTGATGTAGGCCCAGATCTTCTTGGTCACTTCGGTACGCGGCATGGGATTGCTGCCGATGACCGCCGACAGAGAAGCGCTGGGTTGCATCGGCTTCATGAATGCAGCATTCGGTTTGCGCTTCGACGCGCTTTTTTTCTTAGCGGGTGCTTTCTTGCTCGCTTTTTTCTTTGCAGCCATTCGGTGTCTCCCGTTTATCGTGTGGTGGTCGGTTGGATGTCGCCTCCTTGCCGCTCGCGAGCAGCACGGTGACGAGAGGATGCCGAGGGAAAACGCCGTTGTCAATGACTGCGAGAGCCGTCTCACACCGAGGTGTACGGTGCGTGCGGTCGCGCGAACCGAACGAGCGGAAGAGCGTTTGTAACGAAGCGCGTCCCGGCTCACAATAGGCGGTCCAGCTCGAGGCCGACGCTCATGCCCGTCTCAGAAAAAGAGCAACAACAAATCAACAGTCTAGTCCGGCGCTTTGAAGCGGAGACTGGAATAGAAGCGGTTGCCGCGGTGGTGGGCAAAGCCGACGCGTATCCCGAAATACCCTGGAAAGCGTACGCGATCGGCTCGGCGTTCGGCGCGCTTGCCGCGGTCTTCTTCCCGTTCCTGTCGACCCACTGGAACGTCTCGTCCGCGCTCGCTTTCGCTGCCATCGCGATACTCGGCGCCGGCGCTGTGTTCGCTGCGGGCGCCACGCTCGTTCCGGCGCTCGGCCGCCTTTTCCTCGACGGCATACGCGCTCAGGCCGAAGCCCGCCAGTGCGCGCTCGCCCTGTTCGTCGAGCGCGAGGTGTTCCGCGCGCGCGAGCGCTGCGCCGTGCTGATGCTCGTCACGCGCTTCGAGCGCGTCGCGGTGATCCTGCCCGACGCCGGGCTCGCGCAATATGCGCCGCCCGCCGAGCTCGACCGCATCGCTCGCGCGATGCGGGATGCGTTGGTGACGAAAGGCGCTCCGGCAGCCTTCGAATCGGCATTTACCGCGATCGAAACGCTGGTCAAGGCTCGCGGCTTCATCCCGCATCCGACGCGCGACAACGCCCTGGAGGATGCGATGGTTGCGGAGAAAGGCCTATGAATCAGGCCCTGCGCGCGCTCGCGCTCCTCCTCGTCGTCGTGCTCGCGGGTGCGGCAGCGGCGGCGGACGTGCCTTTCCTCACGGGGCGCGTCGTCGACGAAGCGGAAGTGCTCTCGAGCGCTGCGCGCGAGCGCATCACGACGCTCCTCAGAGCGCACGAGCAGCGCACGACCGAGCAGGTCGCGGTTCTCACCGCGCGCTCGCTCGGCGGCGGCAGCATCGAGGAGTACGCCGTAGCCGTTTTCGAATCCTGGAAGCTCGGGCAGAAAGGCAAGGACAACGGCGTTCTCCTCGTCATCGTGCCGCCGGAGCGCAAAATGCGCATAGAGGTCGGTTACGGGCTGGAAGGGCGGCTCACCGACGTCCAGGCGAGCCGCATCATTCGCAACGTGATGGCCCCGCAGTTCAAGGCGGGAGACTTCGATCGCGGCGTCGAAGAGGGCGTCGCGGCAATACTGTCGAGTTTGCGCGGCGAAGCGGTGGACGCGGCCGACAGCGCGGACGCCGGCGCGCGCGACGAGCCGCGCCTGTCCGGCATCCAGGCGCCCGACCTCCCGCTCGCCGAGCGCATTCTGTTCGGGGCTTTCATCTTCGGCATCATCGGGCTCTTCACGATCATCGGCGTGCTGACGCCCGGCGCCGGCTGGTTCCTGTATCTCTTCCTGATCCCGTTCTGGGCGATGTTTCCGATCGTCGTCCTCGGCGTCCAGGGCGCGCTCATCCTGCTCGCCACGTACCTGGTCGGCTTTCCGCTCGCGAAATTTGTCGTCTCGCGCAGCTCGTGGTACGAAAAAGCGAAAAGCGACCTGAAGACCAAGGGGCGCGCGAAAGTCGGCGGATTCGTGCTCGGCGGCGGCAGCTCGTCTTCGAGCTCGTCGTGGAGCTCGGGCTCGAGCTCGAGTTCGAGCTCGTCGAGCGGCAGCTTTTCGGGCGGAGGCGGGAGCTCCGGCGGCGGAGGCAGCTCCGGAAGCTGGTGATCGGCTTCGGGTTACGCGCCGGCGGGTTTCTTCAGGCGTTCGGTGAAATGCTTGCGAAACTTCGCGACTTTCGGCGCCACCACGAACTGGCAGTAACCCTGGTTCGGATTGCGCGCGAAATACTCCTGGTGATAGGCCTCAGCTTCGTAGAATTTCGATGCCGCCGTCACTTCGGTGACGATCGGATCACGAAAAAGAGCGGCTTTGGTGAGGTTCGCGATCACGCGCTCAGCCGCCGCTTTCTGTTCAGGCGAATGATAGAAGATCGCCGAGCGGTACTGGGTGCCGGCGTCGTTTCCTTGGCGGTTGAGCGTCGTCGGATCGTGGATCACGAAGAAAACCTGCAGGATCTCCTCGAAAGACACGGCTTGCGGGTCGAAAGTCACCTGCACCACCTCAGCGTGTCCCGTGCCGCCTGAACAAACGTCTTCGTACGTGGGATCCGCGGCCTTACCGCCCATGTACCCCGATTCGGCCGACAAGACACCCCTCAGGTCGTCGAAGACCGCCTCCAGACACCAGAAGCAGCCCCCGGCGAGTGTGGCGACTTCGCGTTTTGCCTCGGCGCTGTGCGTTTGCATTGAAGCCCTTTCGTTATCGAGGATTCAATCTAACTGCCCGGATGCGCCGAGGCAAGGTCTGCCCCGGGGCCTCAGGGCCCAGCGGCATTCCTGAGGACCGGCGTGAACCACCTCGGGGGGCGCGGCTCGACGCGCTCCACGCGCACGCGTGGACGTCCTTTCCAGGTGCGGAACAGCACGCGCTCGGGTGTCCCGAGGTTCGCGTGGCGTTCGATGACCGAGCCCATGCGCGCGAGGAACTCGGGGTAGTCGAGCACAGGGAACGGCGCGTGGACGGCGCATTGCGCGTTGATCGCGTTGAATGCGCGCGGCACCTGACGGTCGCGCGTGGCGCGCACGCACGTGAGCGCCGTCGTCCAGGCCGCGGTACAGCCCAGGCCCTGCGTGCGCAGCCGCGAGTCGTAGATGGCGCGGAACTGGCTGAAAGACAAAGCCTCCTCGCAGGCCATCGCGCGCGCGAGCTCGCGCAGCCGCGGGTCTTCCGCCCACCGCGCGAGAGCGCGGTAGAAAACCCCGCTTTGCGCCGTCGCGACGCAGCGGGCGAGGGCTTCGTGCGCCGCGGTGGGCCGGTGCGGGCCGGTCCCGCCGTCGGCCTCGGCGGAGGCGCGGTACTGCTCGTGCCCGGCGATCCAGTCGTACTCCGGCCAGATCGCGGTGACGTAGTCGCGCAGTTGCGCGGCGCGTACCAGCTTGCGCGGCAGCCATTCGGCTTTGATCCACTGGGCGAGCGCCGGGTCGCGCCCGAAAAAGTGCAGCAGCCGGTCGGCCGCGAGCGGCATGCCGGCTTCGAGCAGCGATGCCGCGGTGACGCTGTAGAAAAGCGGTCCGTTGGCGCGGACGAGGACGAGCTGGACGGGGCGGCTGGCGAGGCGGGGAGTCGGGTCAAGCGGCGCTTTTGCTTCCATGATGGCCTCCTAGGCGGGTGAGGACAACGGAACTACTACTCGGGCGCGATGGAGGCATAATGTCCAGGAGGCGCCGCGGCCGCGAGCTTTATCCACGAGGTCGCCGCAGAGTTTCCCGCCGGTATCGTTAAGAGCTACCGCGAGCGCGGCAGCCGTCTTCGGGAGGAGCGATGGCGCACACCGCTGCGTTGGTCGAAGTCCTCAAGCGCGAGCTCAAGGCCCGCCAGATCACGTATGCGAGCCTCGCCTCCCAGCTCCGGTTGAGCGAGGCCAGCGTGAAGCGCATGTTCTCCCGCCGCGATTTCACCCTGAAGCGACTCGACGAGATCTGCCGCTACGCGCAGCTCGAGTTCTCGGAGCTCGCCCGCGCAGTGGTGCGTGACGAAACGCTCATCACACACCTCACCCCGGAGCAGGAAAAGGAGATCGTCTCCGACAGGAAGCTTTTCCTGGTCGCGGTATGCGTGCTGAACCACGTCACGTTCGACCAGATCGTGGAGACTTACGACATCTCGAGCGCCGAAGGCGTGCGGCTGCTCTCGCGCCTGGATCACCTGAAGTTCATCGAGCTCCTGCCCGGCAACCGGATCAAGCTGCTGGTCTCGCGCACCTTCGCCTGGTTGCCCGACGGCCCGATTCAGCGGTTCTTCAACCAGCAGGCGCACAACGAGTTCTTCCGCTCGCGCTTCAACCGCCCCGACGAGTTCATGCTCGTGGTGAACGGCATGCTCTCGAAGAGCTCGAGCGCGGACGTGGTGAACCGGTTGAAGCGGATTACGCGCGAGTTCTCCGACCTGCACAACGACGATTCGCGGCTTCCGCTGGGCGAGCGCTCGGCGATGACGCTGCTGGTGGCCGTGCGCCACTGGCAGCTCGCGGCGTTCGCCGAGTTGAGGCGCGGGCCGCGCGCCGCCACGCACCCGCTCAAGGTCTCGCCCTGAGAGGCTCAGGGGGCGGCGCTCGCCTTCGGCTCGGGCCTCGCCGCCCCACGTACGGAAGGAAACCCATGGTTTCCCTCCGTAACCTCCTTTCCTTTGGCGGTCGGACCGACAGTCCGACAGGCTGCTTGGGGGGCGGCGCTCGCCTTCGGCTCGGGCCTCGCCGCCCCACGTACGGAAGGAAACCCATGGTTTCCCTCCGTAACCTCCTTTCCTTTAGCGGTCGGACCGACAGTCCGACAGGCTGCTAGGCTTTCGATTCCCGGTGGTAGCGGGTGACGCGCTCGACTTCGTTCTTCGAACCAAGGACCACGCCGACCCGCTCGTGCAGCGCGGTCGGCTGGATGTCGAGGATGCGCTGCGTGCCGTCGGTCGCCGCGCCGCCCGCCTGCTCCACGATCATCGCCATCGGGTTGGCTTCATACATGAGGCGTAGCCGCCCTTCCTTGTGCTTGGCATCCCGCGGGTACAGGAAGACGCCGCCGCGCGACATGATGCGGTAGACGTCGGCCACCATGGAGGCGACCCACCGCATATTGAAGTCCTTGCCGCGCTCCCCGCTCTTGCCCGCGAGGCATTCGTCTATATAGCGCTTCACCGGCGCACCCCAGTTGCGCATGTTGGACGCGTTGATGGCGAACTCCTGGGTGTCCGGCGGGATCATGATTTTCTCGTCGGTCATCACGAACGAGCCGAGCTCGCGATCGAGCGTGAAGCCGACCACGCCGTTGCCGACCGTGAGCACGAGTATCGTGGCCGCCCCGTAGACGGCGAATCCCGCCGCGACCTGCTTCGAGCCCGGCTGCAGGAACGCTTTCGCGTCCGCGTCGTCGCAGTTGCTCGGGCAGCGCAGCACCGAGAAGATCGTGCCGACCGAAATGTTCACGTCGAGGTTCGACGAGCCGTCGAGCGGGTCGTAGAGCAGCAGGAACTCGCCTTTGGGATAGCGGTTGGGGATCTGGTAGGGCTCGGCCATTTCTTCGGAGACCATCGCGGCGAGCTGCCCGCCCCATTCGTTCGCCTCCACGAGCACCGAGTTCGCGATCACGTCGAGCTTCTTCTGCGCTTCGCCCTGCACGTTGTCGAGCCCCATGGGATCGCCGATGCCGGCGAGAGGTCCTTTGCTCACGACGTGGCTGATCGCCTTGCACGCGCGCGCAATCACCTCGATCAGCAGCCGCAGCTCGGGCGATACCTTGCCGAACTGCCGCTGCTGCTCGATCAGATACTGGGTGAGCGTGACTCTGCGCATCTATCCTCCACTGGCGTTCGAAATCGGACCAAAAATTATCCGCTATACTGCTGTAAGTTGCACCCACCCGCGTCGACCAACGTCCACCATCGCCTCTCTTACGCGGAGCTTCCTCATGAAGATACTGAAGCACTGGTCCTCCTGGCTCGTGCTCGCTTGCTGCCTGGGCTTGAGCGCGGCCGCCTACCCGCAGGCCAAGCCTTCAGGACAGGCGGCAACCGCGAAAGCGACCTTCGCCGGAGGCTGTTTCTGGTGCATGGAGCCGCCTTACGACAAGCTGCCCGGCGTGATCTCGACGACTTCGGGCTACATGGGCGGCCGCACGAAAAATCCGACATACGAGTCGATCTCGACCGGCGCCACGGGGCACGCTGAGGTGGTGCAGGTGGAGTACGACCCTTCGAAAGTGACTTACGCGACGCTGCTCGAGGTTTTCTGGCGCAACATCGACCCGACCCAGCGCAACGGCCAGTTCTGCGACCACGGCTCTCAATATCGCACCGCGATCTTCTACCACAACGACGAGCAGAAGAAGCTTGCCGAAGCTTCCAGGGCTGCGCTGCTGAAGAACAAGCCTTTCAAGGGCGAAATCGTGACCGAAGTGACTGCCGCGCCCGAGTTCTACCGCGCCGAAGAGTACCACCAGGATTTCTACAAGAAGAGTCCGACGCGCTACAAGGTCTATCGCAGCGGTTGCGGACGCGACGCGAGGCTGCAGGCGCTGTGGGGACGCGCGGGGGACTAACACCTACTCCGCTCCTTCGGCGCAGCGCCTACGGCACTGCGCCTCCGGGCGCTAAGGGCCCGCTTATGCGGCTATCGCCGCTACGTCCTATTGACGTGCTGACCGTGGCTTTTAGGTAATGGTCACGCGGGCGAACTTGCGTTTGCCGACCTGAAGCACCACCGGCGGGCCCCCGACCAGCCTGAGCGCCTTGTCGCTCACCTTCTCGCCGTTCAGCTTGACGCCGCCCTGCTCGATCATCCGCAGTGCTTCGGAAGTGCTCGTGGTGAGCCCGGCTTGTTTGAGCACCTGCGCGATCGCCGCGCCTTCCCGGCCCGCGTCGATCGAGACTTCAGGCATTTGTTCCGGAACCGCGCCTTCGCGAAAGCGCGCCTCGAAGTCTGAGAGCGCGGCCTCCGCCGCGGCACGGCCGTGGAAACGCTCGACGATCTCCTGCGCGAAACCGACTTTGATCTCACGCGGGTTGCGTCCTGCCACGACTGCCGCGCGCCAGCCCCTGACGGTCGCGAGCGGTGCGAACGAGAGCAGCTCGATGTAGCGCCACATGAGCTCGTCCGACACCGACATCAGCTTGCCGAAGATCTCGCCGGGCGGCTCGTTGATGCCCACGTAGTTGTTCAGCGATTTCGACATCTTGTTGACGCCGTCGAGCCCCTCGAGGAGCGGCATGGTCAGTATCACCTGCGGGCGCTGACCGTAGTGCTTCTGCAGCTCGCGTCCCATCAGCAGGTTGAACTTCTGGTCGGTGCCGCCGAGCTCCATATCCGCTCGTAACGCGACCGAGTCGTAGCCCTGAACCAGCGGATACAGGAATTCGTGTATCGCGATCGGCTGGTTGCCCCGATAGCGAGTGCCGAAATCGTCGCGCTCGAGCATGCGCGCGACGGTATGAGTCGCGGCGAGCTTGATCACGTCGGCTGCGGACAGCTTGTCCATCCACGTCGAATTGAAGACGACCTCGGTGCGATCGCGGTCGAGGATCTTGAAGACCTGCTCCTGATAAGTCGCGGCGTTGCGCGCGACTTCGTCCCGGGACAGCGGCGGACGGGTCGTGTTCTTACCCGTCGGGTCGCCGATCATGCCGGTGAAATCTCCTATTAGAAACAGTATCTTGTGGTTTAGATCCTGGAGCTGCCGAAGCTTGTTCAGGAGCACCGTGTGGCCGAGGTGCAAGTCCGGCGCAGTCGGATCGAATCCGGCCTTGACCCGCAGCGGCCCGCCTTGGCGCAGGCGCTCGACGAGCTCTGCTTCCACGAGGAGCTCGTCGGCGCCGCGCTTGACGATGGCGAGCGCATCGTCCACCGGCGTAGTGGGGTTCGAGGCCATTTCAGAATGCGATAAAGGGGTTGTTTCCAGCTTATTTGTTGTTTGACGGCGACACCACTTCTGCTAAGCTTCCCGACCTAACGCAGGTAGAACGCAGAATACGCAGGAAAATCATGCCTCAAGACACTTCCATTGTACTCGAAACGCTGCTGCGGCTCTCCCGCAGCAGCGCCGTACGCCGCGGCATGCTTGCGGCAATACTGCCGTTCGTGGGCGTGGTGGCGGCCTTCGGCATCGCGCCCGATACCGTCACTGAAAAAGTGGTCGTCGCGCCCGTCGTCGAAACGCTCGCGCTCACGCCGATCGCAGCTTCCGCCACCGCCGAAGACACGTACTGGCGCGAAGAGCGCGTTCAGCGCGGCGACACTTTCGGCAGCCTGCTTTCGCGGCTGCGCATAGAAGACGCCGACGCGGTGCGCTTCCTGCGTGCGAGCAGCGACGCGAAAGGCATGCGCCAGCTGGTGCCGGGACGCGTGGTGCGCGCGCACACGGCCGAAGACGGCAGGCTCCTCGAGCTGCGCTATTCCACCGGGATCATGGTGCTGAAGGCGAAAGCCGTCGGCGACGGCTTTCGTGTCTCGGAAGAAGTGGCGCCGCTGGAACGTCGCGTCATGATGAAGTCGGCGGACATCAGGAGCTCTCTTTTCGCCGCCACCGACGCCGCGAACATCAATGACGCGGTCGCGACCCAGGTCGCCGACATCTTCTCGACCGACATCGACTTTCACCGAGACTTGCGCCGGGGCGACCGTTTCACGGTGGTGTACGAGATGTATTTCGACGCGGGGGAGCCGGTGCGTTCCGGACGCGTGCTCGGCGCGGAGTTCATCAACCAGGGCAAGTCGTATCAGGCGATCTGGTACCAACACGCGGACGGCCAGGGCGACTACTACACGGCCGACGGTAAATCGATCAAGAAAGCATTCCTCCGCTCCCCTCTCGAATTCTCACGCATCAGCTCAGGCTTCACCCGCGCCCGCTTCCACCCGATACTGCAGCGCTGGCGTGCGCACAAAGGCATCGATTACGCGGCTGGCACCGGGACCGGGGTGAAAGCGACCGCCGACGGCGTCGTGGAGTCCGCCCGCTACGATCGCGGGTACGGCAACGTCATCGTGCTGCGCCATCAGCAGAAATACACGACGCTCTACGGCCATCTGTCGGGATTCGCGAGGGGCATCAGCCGCGGCTCCCGTGTCTCGCAGGGCCAGACGATAGGCTACGTCGGCTCCACCGGCCTCGCGACAGGGCCCCACCTTCACTACGAATTCCGCATCAACGAAGTGCACCAGGATCCGCTGCGAGTCGCCATGCCGGAAGCCCCGCCCATTACGACAGAGCTTCGGGCGAGCTTCGACACGGTGGCGCGCCCGATGGCGCAACGGCTGGGACTGCTGCGGCAGACGAATCTCGCGCGACTCGACTGACCCCGCGCACTGCAAACAGAAACGGGAGCCTGGGCTCCCGTTTTTTCGTGCTGCGGCGTTAAAGCGCTCAGGCTGAAAACGACGATCCGCACCCGCACGTCGAGCTCGCGTTCGGATTCTTGATCACGAACTGCGCGCCCTCGATGTTCTCCTGATAGTCGATTTCGGCGCCGGCGAGGTACTGAAGGCTCATCGGATCGATCAGGAGCGTGACGCCGCTTTTCTGCATCGTCGTATCGTCTTCGTTCGTCGCCTCGTCGAAGGTGAAACCATACTGAAAGCCGGAGCACCCGCCGCCGGTGACGAAGACGCGCAGCTTCAGCTCGGGATTGCCTTCCTCCTCGATCAGCTGCTTCACCTTGTTCGCCGCGCTGTCGGTAAACACCAGCGGCTCGGGCATCTGTTCGGTGACTGCGTTCATCTCGTGCTCCCTGCGGGATTTCGGCTTAGATGGGGTTGAAAGGGGAAATGACAAGGTCAGTCGCCCGAAGCGGGCTTCAACTGAACGATTTTTTCGGATTTCGCTGCGTCCTGATGCACGAGACGCCCCTGCACCACGGCGCCCAGCTGCATCTCCAGCGCATTGTAATAGACATCCCCTGTGACATTGGCCTTCGCCTGCAGTTCAACGTACTCGGTCGAGTTGACGGGACCGCACACGACCCCGTTGATGACCACGTGCGGAACGCGGATTTCGCCCTCGACCTGCGCCTGTTCGGAGATGACGAGCGTACCGGGCTTTTCCTCCTCGGCGACGATGTTGCCGCGGACATGGCCGTCCACCCGCAAGCCGCCGCTGAAAATGACGTTGCCCTCCACTCGCGTGCCGGTGCCGATGAGACAGTCGATACGGTTTTGCGGCTTGCTGGCTTTCGCTCCGAACATGGCCATCCTCCCTGTCAGGAAACGCTGAGGCTCTGGGTTAGTTTAGGCGTCCGGGCCCCGTTTTCAAAGACCCGCAGCTGCAAGCCTTTGAGCACGCTGCCGGGCATGAGCTTGAAAGTGCCTTCGACGCGCTGGAAGAATCTGAAGCTCAAGTTGTAGTCCCTGCGTTCGCGATCCGCCTCGGCCGGCAGCACGAGCACCACCTTGCGGCCGTCGTGCTGCACATCCAGCACGAATTGCAGGCGGCCCTGGAATTCCTTGACCCGTTGTCCCGCCTGCACGAGCAGCAGCTGGTAACGATACTCGCCTGCCGCCGCCTGTGGCTGGAGCCTGAAACGGTTGACGCTGATCGTGCCCTTGGGGTCGGCCGCAGTCGACATGAGCGACTGGAAGAACGCGAGATCTTCCTTGAGCGCCGCGTTCTCGTAAGAGAGCGCCTTCACCTGCTTCGCGAGGTCTGCCGCCGCGGCGCGCTCCATCTGGAGCTGCCGGTCGTTTTGCGCCGCGCGCGCCTGCAACTGCGCGAGCTCGCTCGCCTGCCGCTTGAGGTCGTCCTGCAGCCGGACGATCTCGCGCTGCGCATCACCGCGCAAGCCGTCGAAAGCGCCCATCGCGTCCGCGACGAGCCAAGCGGCCCCGGCCAGCAGTGCGGCGGACGCCCCGATCCAAAGCCACCGCCAATACCACGGAAGGTCCGGGCGCACCGCCATTCGCGGGGCGGAAATGCCGAAGCTGCGCCTTAAGGGACGAAGCACGGCGGCCTCAGGGCAGCAGCGCGACCTGCTGCAAGCCGAGGCTTTCCGGGAAGCCGAACATGATGTTCATGTTCTGCACCGCCTGGCCGGATGCTCCTTTTACGAGATTGTCGATCACCGAGAGAACGACGGCTGTGTCTCCGCCCTGCGGCCTGTGCACCGCGATGCGGCAGACGTTGGCGCCTCGCACCGAGCGGGTTTCGGGGTGGCTCCCGGCGGGCATCACATCGACGAAAGGCTCTTCGGCATAGCGCCGCTCGTACAGCGCCTGGAGGTCGATATCCCCGGTGATCTGCGCATATAGCGTCGCGTGGATGCCGCGTATCATCGGCGTGAGATGCGGGGTGAAAACGAGCTTCATCGGTCGACCCGCCATCCGGGAGAGCCCCTGCGCGATTTCGGGAACGTGGCGGTGCCCCGCCACGCCATAAGCCTTGAAATTGTCGCTCGCCTCGGCGAGCAGTGTGTGCACCTCTGCGGCGCGGCCCGCGCCCGAGGTACCCGATTTGGCATCGGCGATCAGGTGATCGAGGTCCACTCCGGCGCTTTCGACGAGCGGTAAAAAACCCAACTGAACCGACGTCGGATAGCACCCGGGGTTGGCCACGATGCGCGCGCCACGGATCTCTTCGCGATTCATTTCCGGAAGCCCGTAGACCGCTTCGGCCACGAGATCGGGGCACGCGTGCTTCATCTTGTACCACTGTTCCCACAGCGCGACGTCTTTCAGCCGAAAGTCGGCAGCGATGTCGATCAGCTTCACACCCGCGTCGTACAGCGCGCGCGCTTCGTTCATGGCTACGCCGTTCGGGGTGGCGAAGAAAACCACGTCGCAGGCCGACAGCGCCACACGCGAGGGCTCGGTGAACTGGAGCGCGACCCGCCCGCGCAGGTTCGGGAACATGCTCGCGACCGGCGTTCCCGCTTCCTTGCGCGAGGTGATGACGGCGAGCTCACACCGGGGGTGCTGCACGAGGAGCCGCAGTAGCTCCACACCGGTATAACCGGTGCCCCCTACGATCCCGACCTTGATCACTTCCTTTGCCATGTGTCCTCGTTCCGAGCCGGTAACTCGATGCACCCGCGGCGCCTGGGCCCGCTCGGCAACGCCAGAGACGACAAAGCCGCCCGGAGGCGGCTTTGCTTGTCCCGGCGGGATTAGCGCTTGGAGAACTGCTTGCGGCGTCGCGCCTTGTGCAGACCCACTTTTTTGCGCTCGACTTCGCGCGCATCGCGAGTGACGAGCCCCGCTTTCTTCAGCACCGGTTTCAGCGTCTCGTCGTAGTCGATCAGCGCACGGGTGATACCGTGCCGCACGGCGCCGGCCTGCCCCGATTCGCCGCCGCCGGTCACGTTGATCTGGAAGTCGAAGCGGCTGAGGCTGTCGGTCAGCGCGAGCGGTTGGCGCACGATCATGCGGCCGGTCTCGCGCGAGAAGAATTCGTCGACGGGCTTGCCGTTCACCACGATATCGCCCTTGCCGGGCTTGAGAAACACGCGCGCCACCGCACTCTTGCGGCGGCCGGTTCCGTAATTCTGCTGAACTGCCATGCTCGTTAGGCCTCGATCTGGAGAGTTTTCGGCTGCTGGGCCGAGTGCGGGTGCTCCGCGCCCGGATACACTTTCATTTTCTTGATCATCGCGTAGCCGAGCGGGCCTTTCGGCAGCATGCCTTTCACGGCGAGCTGCAACACGCGCTCGGGGTGTTTCGCCTGCAGCTTCTCGAAATTCGTCGTGCGGATACCGCCCGGATAAGTGGTGTGACGGTGGTAGAGCTTGCCTTTGGCCTTGTTGCCGGTCACGCGCAATTTGTCCGCGTTCACCACGACGATATAATCGCCCGTGTCGACGTGCGGGGTGAATTCGGGCTTGTGCTTGCCACGGAGCCGCCGCGCCACTTCAGTCGCCACGCGGCCCAGCACCTTGCCGGCGACGTCGACGATGTACCAGTCGCGCTTCACTTCGTGCGGCTTGGCGGAGAACGTCTTCATGCTGAGCCTTCGGTCTAGTCGGTTTCAGGAAACCGCGAATTCTATTGGAAATCAGGCCTCTGTGGCAAACCTGCGAAGGCCCCGGAAGCGTCCGATCAAGGCGAATGAGCACGCGCACGCGAGACTGAGAAACCGAGGGCAACCTCGGGTTGCCCGTGGCACGCCAACCTGCCGTAGCGGCTGCCGCCTGCCAGCCGGAGCCCCTTAGTGTCCCCTTGGGTGCTCACCAATGCCACTGCGCAGCTCGTGCTGCCGCCGGGGGTATTCATACTGCTCGCCCTGGTCGGGCTCGCGATGGTCCGCTCGCGCATACGCTTCGGGGCCGGCCTCGCCCTTTTTTCGGTGCTCGCGCTCTATACGCTGTCGATACCCGTGGTGAGCCGCGCCCTGGTTCAGTCGCTCGAAGTCCCGTATACGAACCCCGCGGACGACCGCAGCCCGGGCGCGATCGTGGTACTCGGCGGGGGCACCTATCACCGGGCGCCGGAATACGGTGCGGATACCGTCGGGGCTGCGACTCTGGAGCGCGTGCGCTATGCCGCGTACCTGCACAAGCGCATCGGGAAGCCGATCCTCGTCACGTCGGGCAATCCGGCCGGCGGCGATACGAGCGAAGCCGAGCAGATGAAAAATGCGCTGCGCGAATTCGGGGTGAGCGCGAAGTGGACCGAGTCGCGCTCGAACAGCACTTTCGAGAACGCGCGGCTCTCCCAGCAGGTGCTGCGCAAGGCCGGCGTCCAAAGCGTGTATCTCGTCACGCACGCCTGGCACATGCCGCGCGCGAGAATGGCTTTCGAGCGTTCCGGCCTGCGCGTGGTACCCGCGCCCATGGCCTACCGTACCAGCCCACGCCTCACGCTCCTCGACTTCCTGCCCAGCGCAGGAGGCCTCAAGGACAGCTACATCTTCTTTCACGAGGTGCTGGGCACCGTGTGGTATCGCATCAAATTCGACATGGGACGCTGAGATGAGCGTCCCCGCCCGGGAGATTGCATGAAAGCCAGGATCAAGTGGATCGACGACGTGAGCTTCGTCGGCGAATCCGAGAGCGGCCACGCCCTGGTCATGGACGGGGCGCCCGAAGGCGGTGGCCGCAACCTCGGACCGCGGCCGATGGAAACGGTGCTGATCGGAGCCGGCGGGTGCACCGCTTACGACGTGGTGCACATCCTGAAGAAGTCGCGCGCGGCAGTCACGGATTGCGTGGTCGAGATCGACGCCACGCGGGCCGACGAGGATCCGAAAGTGTTCACCAGAATCCACTTTCACTTTGTCGTCACCGGCAAGGACCTGAAAGCGCAGCAGGTCGAGCGCGCGATACACCTGTCAGCGGAGAAATACTGCTCGGCCTCGATCATGCTCGGCAAGACCGCCGCGATCACGCACGATTTCGAGCTGCGCGAAGCGTCCTA
>Ga0105106_10000630_pt1 | contig 24903 bp, 18 predicted proteins | sample PPLLaktember2015_5_FD_79109 | JGI IMG/M metagenome (GOLD analysis project Ga0105106, IMG submission 79109) | Freshwater sediment microbial communities from Prairie Pothole Lake near Jamestown, North Dakota, USA - PPLs Lake P8 Core (1) Depth... | ecosystem: Environmental > Aquatic > Freshwater >...
CTTCTAACTCGGGCTTTTCCGATGCGTTGATGCGGTCCATGGCCATCCTCCTTTGGATTTGTGGATGGCCTGATCATACAGGATTCGCGGCCTCGCTGTTAAGCACGCTCACCGGAAGCACACCCTGCGCCACATTGCCCGCCGGTTCGGCTGGACCTGCGAAATACCGGTAAAGGATGTTGCTTTGATGCAAAAACCATCCGATGCAGAGGCCATGGCCCAGGCAACCGCCCGTCTCAACGCCCTGGAGGAGCGGCGCATCCGAACGGCGCTCGACCGCATGGCATCCGGCGATTACGGCTATTGCATGGGGTGCGAGGAAGAAATCGCCGAGGGGCGGTTGCGGGTGGACCCCAGCGCCTTGACCTGTATCGCCTGCGCCCGGGCAGCGGACGGGGGGTGATCCGGGGCGGCATTGTAGCCTTGAAAGCTGCCTGCATTCAGTTTGAACAACCGAATCACATGGGTGAAGGTGACAGGATGATCGGCGCTATTGCGGGAGATATCATCGGGTCGGTGTACGAGGTCCATCCCATCAAGACCAAGGCGTTCCCTCTTTTTCATCCGCGCTGCCGCTTTACCGACGACTCCGTGCTCACCATCGCGGTGGCCCAGGCGATTTTGACGGACAGGGACTACCGCCGCTGGGTGTGGGAAATCGGCCGCCGCCACCCCCATGCCGGTTTTGGCGGCACCTTCATCGGGTGGCTGCGCGCCAAGGAGCCCACGCCTTACAACAGTTGGGGCAACGGTTCCGCCATGCGGGTCAGCCCGGTGGGCTGGGCGTTTGACAGTGCCGACAGGGTCTTGCGCGAAGCGGCGCGCTCGGCGGAAATATCACACAACCACCCTGAAGGCATCAAAGGGGCACAAGCGGCGGCCCTGGCCGTCTTCCTGGCCCGCAAAACGCGCGACAAGGCCCTGATCAAACGGGAGCTGGCCACCAGGTTCGGATACGACCTTGACCGGACCGTGGACGGCATCCGGCCTTCCTACGGCTTCGACGTGTCCTGTCAGGGAACGGTCCCGGAGGCCGTCATCGCCTTCCTGGAAGCCGACGCCTATGAAGACGCCGTCCGCAACGCGATATCCCTTGGCGGCGACAGCGACACCCTCGCCTGTATCACCGGCGCGATTGCCGAAGCATACTACGGACCCGTTGCCCAGCCTATCCGGGAAAAAGTCAAAGCATGCCTGACAGCGGACCTTTGGTCGATAACGGAACAATTTTGCCGCGAATACGGTCCTGACGACGACGGAGGGTAGCGGAGGGTAGGGACGCCCTTAACTTTTTAACTTTTCAACCTCAACCAGGACGGGTGCGGCGCTTTCATACCCAGGCAAGCCAGAATCGACGCTTCTGGTGCCCTGCATCATTTCATAGTGCAAGACCGGTTGCCGGCGCAAAACATTCCATGATGACCAGGACCGACACCATTTCATTTTTTTGACCGATTGGGCGGTACAAGTGAGGTTACCGGACCATTTGCGGCGCCTGGGGGTTATCCTGATCACTTTCGCAGGCCCTTGCAAACCGATCAGATAGCAGACCGCCTGCGCGCCGCGGGTTTTTTCGACCGGACGTGCCATCGGCTTTACCCACCGCCACTGCGTCCACCTGCCCCCGAGTGGTGGCAACCCCCTGTCAGCGGATCACATCCCACCGCGCGCCTTGCAATCCGTTTTTTGCGGAACTGTCACCCCTCATTTTTTGAAAACAGGTAGTGGAAGATATCGGCGATATAAACGATTCCGATCGGTTTGTTGTTTTCGATGACAGGCAGGCGGCGGTATTTGTTTTTGACCATACGATCCAAGATCGTCATCAAATGTTCGTCAGCCGAAGCCCCCACGACCTCCTGGCTCATGATCTGCTTGACCTTCTTTTTTTGGAGGGCTTCAGTGAAGGGCAGCATTTGGCCCTCCCATGCTACATAATCGCCGCTGTACCCGTAGTTCAAAAATTCAGGGCGCAGATGGTAGAGCAGGTCAAACATGGTAACGACTCCCGCCAGTTCGCTGAATTCGTCCACAACGATCAGGCTGACCGTCTTGTGGCCTGTTGCCCTTACTTTTCCGTTCAAGATCATTTCGATTGCCAAGCGGGCGGATTCTTCCGCATGAATCTTATCAAACTCCCTGACCATAATGTCCCGCGCATACATCGTCATCTGAATGCTCCTTTTCGACACGCTGGGCGGAATTGCTCAAATCACCCGTTGATGTAATTTTTCCTGCAGCTTTACCGAAGATACCCCCCGGATTAACACCTGAAGATGCGCTCGATAGCCGTGGGCAGCCGGCCCGCCGGTTCCCCACCCTCAGAGCCGGGCGCGCCGCTGTATATCCATACCCTCCACTGCCGCCTGCCGATGCCTGAGTCCACGATGGCGGCTCATCGATTTGGCGTCCATCCAGGGGTGCCGCACCCGTGGGATTTCAAGATCACCATTTTCTGAACAACCGATCGATATCGCTGATTTGATCCTCTTAAAGCGGGCGGACCCTCTATTTTTACGGGTGCGCATCACCGAGCCTTGTGCCGCGGACCGAACGATCTTGCCGATATCGGCGGCCGCTTTCGTTAGCCCGGTCAGATAATGCTGCATCCATGATTCGTATGTTAAAACGCCGCGACCGAAAATTCAAGATCGAAGCCATGCGGCCGGAATCGCCGGCGTGTAAGACCCGCCGCGTTTGCAGATTCGCGCCGGAGCGGCGTAACGTTTTTGGTGCGAGCGCCTCTTGGCCGCATGACCCGCAGGCAGTGGCCGATCTTTAACGTCGGCTGCATACGGTCGCGCAGCGGCCAAAGGGGTTTAAAATCGCCATTTTGAGAGTCGACCGATCCCCCGGGTTGCCGGCATTCTGATGCCCACGGCAAGAGGCTCCGATCCGCTCCGCGACCACCGGCGCGGCAGACAAGATCCTGTATTGACATGGCTATTTGACACACCAGGGGCTTCCTGCTATATCCCGCCGGGTACGAAAACAGGCGTCTGACATTTTTTACTGCTGTCATTATACCCCGGAATTTTTTAAACTCGTCCAGACGTGAACGTCTTTGGTTGGCGGCCGCCACGAAAAACATAACCCGATCCCAAATGGAGGCTTGGTTCCCATGAAACGGCAAAGCGAATACCTGCGACTGTTGCTTGACGTCACAAAAATGATCACCGCCTCGTTGGACCCCACCGAAAAATTCAATCTCATCGTATCGAGAATCCCCCAGGTCACACAGGTGGATGCCGCAACCATTCGTCTGTTGGATCCCTCGGGTCAGAAGCTGGTCTTAAAGGCCGCCTCGGGATTGAGTGATGCCTATCTGGGGCGCGGACCCATCGATGCGGAAGAAAGTGTCTTGTCCGCTCTGGGGGGAACACCCATCGCCGTTTCGGATGCGGCAACCGATCCCCGCATCCAGTATCCAGAAGCTGCCCGCAAGGAGGGTATAAAAAGCATACTGGTGGCGCCGATTCCCATCCGGGGCAAAGTCAACGGCATCCTGCGCCTGCTCACCCGGACACGGCGGGAATTTGATCCGCTGGAGATCGAATTTGTAGCCGCCCTGGCAGAGCAGTGCGGCATTGCCATTGAAATTGCCCGCATCTACGACGAACAGCAGCGCCAGCTGAACTACCTCAGGATTGTCCGCGAGCTCAGCCGAACCATCAACGAGACACGCGAGTTGGATAAAATTCTTGATCTAATCGTCACCAAACTGCCGGAGGCGATGGGATTGAAAGCATGCACCATCCGCCTCGTCGCATTGGACAAGGGGCGCCTCGAGCTGAAGGCCGCCCATGGATTGAGCCGCACCTATCTCGAGCGGGGCCCCCTTGACGATGAGTTGGCAACTTACTTTATCCTCCAGGGCGAGCCGGTGGTTATTCCGGACGCCACCACCGACATCCATACACTCTACCATAAGGAAGCGGCCCAAGAGGGGGTGGGCAGCATCCTGGCGGTGCCCATTTTGATCAAAGGTGAACCCATCGGCATGCTGCGTTTACTGTCTGCGGAACAACGGTTTTTTTCCGCCACCGATATCAATTTCGCCATGGCTGTGGCCGGAGAAAGCGGGGTGGCGATTCAAAATGCCATTGATTATCAAAAGATGAAGGACCTGCTGCAGGAATCCAAATCGCCGAAATCCGTTTAGCGACCGCCCGGGGCCGGCGACCGGCTCCGGGCCGCCTTCCCCGCCCCGACCGAACCACGACCCAACGGCCCGACGCTGCTCAGGATTTCGGTCCTCCTGAGCCGGTCTGGCCCGCGCCGCCTGCGCCGATCCCCAGAAAGTCCCTGGCATTGCCCCCCAGCACCGCCTCCAGGTGTTCGTCTTTCAGCCCGGCCCCTTGCAGCCACTTCAACTCCCGGTCCCAGGCGTACGGGATGCTGGGGAAATCCGAGCCGTACATCACCCGGTCCGGCCGCAGGTCGGCGAGTGGGACCCGGTTTTCAAACGGCAGGTAGTCGGTCAGGGCCATGGCGGTGTCCAGCCAGAGGGTGTCGTGGCGCTCCAGCAGCCGCTGGTAGGCGCCGAACTCGTCGGCACCCAGGTGGGGCACACAAAGCGCCAGGCGCGGAAAGTTTTCGAGCAGGCGCGCCACCTTGGCGGCGCTGCAGGTCTGATGGGGGTCGCAGCGGTAGACCGGGCTCTTGGGTTCGCGCCCGGCGTGGATCACCAGGGGTTTGCCTTCGTCCTCACAGACCTGGCAGACCGCGTCCAGAGCGTCGCTTTGCATGTCGAAGCACTGCACATGGGCGTGGAGTTTGACGCCTTTGAGCCCCAGGCCGAATGCCTCCCGCAGGATCGCGGGGGTTTCGGGTTCGCCGGGAAACACCGTCGCAAACCCCGTAACCCGGCCGCCAAAAGCGCTGCACTTCAGGGCCGCATAGCGGTTCAAGTCCCGGGAAATTCCGGGTTTGTGGGCATAGTGGAGGGCCACCACGTGCGCAACCCCACGGGCGAGCAGGAATTCCAGCAGGTCGCTGGTGCCGAGGCGGTAGCGGATGGGCCAGGCGTGAAGGTCGAACCACTGCCAGACGGCAGCCCAAATGCTCCGTGGAAAGATATGGACGTGGGCATCCACCACGGGCGGCAATCCCGCCGGGACCCGCGGCCCCTCGGGATCGTTGACCGCAGCAAGCAATGGTGTCAGCAAGGCGCCTCCAATAAGGGCGAAAGCCGCGGCAGCCCCGCGCCGCCCGGGAAAAGAACAAAAACCTCGAAAATGGGGACAGGAACAGGTTCCGGAAGGTGAAACCGTCTAATAATTGCGCCACCCGCGCGGCCTGTCAACCCGCCGCAACAGAAGCGCTCATTTTCAAAAGACCGGCTCACCGCCGGGCCGGCCGGGGTTCCACCGAGGGGTAAGGGTCGGGCGGCGACCCGGACGGACTTTTTTGAATTCGATGGCCTTTGGGGTTGGGGGCTTTGTATTGACATCCCGACCGGATTCAGGGATATCTGCCGCGATGAGGACAACTTGGCCAAACCCATCCACGGAACGTCGGCCTGAGGCCGAGAAATTGACCCCGCCCCCTCCGCTGGGGGCTTCAGCAAGGAGGTTGTGATGGCAAAGATGACCGTCAACGATTTGGACGTTAAGGGCAAACGCGTCCTGATGCGGGTGGATTTCAACGTGCCCCTGAGGGACGGCAAGGTAGCCAACGACGCACGCATCCGGGCGGCGCTGCCGACTATCCGTCAGATCGTCCAGAACGGCGGCCGGCTGGTGCTGATGTCGCACCTGGGGCGGCCCAAGGGCGAACGCAACCCGGCCATGTCGCTGGCCCCCTGCGCGCCGGTGCTGAGCCAATTGCTGAAGCGACCCGTCGCCTTTGTCGACGACTGCCTCGGCGCGGCGGTGGAGTCGGCCGTCGCGGCACTCGCCGACGGCGACATCCTGCTGCTGCAAAACCTGCGCTACTACGAGGCCGAAACCCGCAACAGCCTTGATTTTGCCGCGCAGCTGGCGCGGCTCGGGGACCTTTACGTCAACGACGCCTTCGGCACGGCCCACCGTGCACACGCCTCCACCGAGGGCGTGACCCACTACCTGGAGGTCTGCGCGGCCGGTCTGCTGATGATGAAGGAGCTGGACTACCTCGGGCGGCTGCTGCAAAGCCCAGAAAAGCCGTTTGTGGCGGTGCTGGGCGGTGCCAAAATTTCCGGCAAGATCGACGTCATCGCCAACCTGCTGCCGCGGGTAGACCGGATCCTGATCGGCGGCGGCATGGCCTTCACCTTCTACAAGGCCCAGGGGCTCGAGATCGGGGCGTCGCTGCTGGAGGAGGACCGTGTGGGGCTGGCCCGCGAGCTGCTGGCCTCGGCCGGCGACAAGCTGGTGCTGCCGCCGGACTGCGTGGTCGCGCAAACGGTGGATTTTGCCGCGCACACGGTGGGCGAACTGCGCACCGTCGATGCCGACGCCATTCCCGCCGGCTGGCGGGGGCTGGATATCGGCCCCAAATCGTTGGCGGCCTTCGGCGCCATCCTGGCGCCGGCGCGCACGGTGGTCTGGAACGGGCCCATGGGGGTCTTTGAAATTCCCCAAACCGCGGCGGGCACCTACGCCGTGGCCCGCATGCTGGCGGATGTCACCGCCGGCGGCGCCGTCACGGTTATCGGCGGCGGCGATTCGGCCGCGGCTGTGGCCAAGGCCGGCGTCGAAGACAAGGTATCGCACGTCTCCACCGGCGGCGGGGCCTCGCTCGAATTCCTGGAGGGCAAGGTCCTGCCCGGGGTGGCGGCCCTCAGCGACAAAGCCTGAGCGCTGCCCAAAAAAGGGGGACCGAGCGTGGGGTTGCCGGCGATGCGGCGGAATCGCTCATCTGTGCGTGGGGCCGGCCTTGGCGAGCGTTTCGGCCATCGCAATCAGCTCCATGAACCACTGCTGGCGGGGTCTGCCCTTGGCGGTGTCCATCTCGGCAATCGCTTCGTCCAGCGACAAACTGCTGACCCCCGGGCCGCGAAGGCCCAACACCCGGATGTCGCTGCCGCCGTTTTCCAGCGCCGCCAGCAGGGCGAAAGCGGCGGCGGCGCCCATGCGGCTGGCGAGAATGCGGTCGAAGGCGGTGGGGATCCCGCCGCGCTGCAGGTGCCCTAAAATCGCGGTGCGAACCTCGTACTGCCCGCGGCTTTCCTCCTCCAGCAACCGCTGGATGAAATCGGTGGTGTAGTTCCGCGAGCAGTCCTCGTTTCTCAGCAGGATCACCATGCGCTTGCCCTTGGTGAAATTGTGGCGCAGCATGCCGACGTCCCGCACCAGGTCCGAAAGGTGCACCCCGCTTTCGGGCAGGTAGGCCTTTTCGGCCCCGGTGGCAAGCGCCCCCAGCAGCGCCAGAAACCCGCAGTGGCGCCCCATGACCTCGACGATAAAGGCCCGCTTGCCGGCGGCCGCGGTGTGTCGGATCTTGTCGACCGCCTCGACGATGTTGTTGAGGCCCGTGTCCGCGCCGATGGCAAAGTCGGTCCCGGGCAGGTTGTTGTCGATGGTGGCCGGCACCAGCACCATCGGAATGTTGAAAGCCGGGTAGTCCGCGCGGGCCCCCTGCAGCTGCAGGATCTTGAGGTAGACGTCCCAGCCGCCGATGGCGATCAGGCCCTTGAGGCGCCGGCGCTCCAGGCTGCCGGCGATCCGGCCGAGGCTTTCGGCGTCAAGCTCCAGACTGCTGCGGGCGGTGCCGATTTCGGAGCTGGGGCGGTTCATCCAGGTGACCAGGGCGTTCCACTCCAGCAACTGAAAATCATCCTGGATCATTCCCAGAAACCCGTGGTACGCACCGAGCACCGGCATCCCCTGGTTGAGCAGGCAGCGGGCGGCGACGCTCACGGTGGCGTTCATTCCGGGCGCATCCCCGCCGCCCGTCAATATGGCCACCGCGCCGTTTTTAGCGCGCTCCCGGGCCGGCCGGATGCGGGTCAGGGTCTTAACCAGCGTCAGCGCCCGTCTGAACCCCTCCCCCCGCAGCTCCTGGGCGCGGGCGAAGTTGCCGTGATCGATCTCCTCTTTTACCGCCCGGCTCTTTTCGAGGACCTCGGCCAGCGGCGTGGCCTGCACCTGGTTTTTGACCAACCCCAGCATGCAGGGTTCGCACGCCGCATCCGCCGCCAGCAGCCGGTCCACGGCCGCACTGCCCAGGCGCGTGGCCAGAATGCGGTCAAAGGCCGTGGGCGCGCCGCCCCGCTGGATGTGCCCCAGGACCGTCAGGCGGACATCGATCCCCAGGCGCTCGCTGAGGAGGTTCTTGACTTCGCCGGCGTGGATTTTGAGACCGTCCGCGTGCCGGGCGCCTTCGGCGACGACCACCATCTGGTGGGGCCGCCCGGTTTCCCGGGCCTGGGCGAGGGCCTCGACCATCTTGCCGTGCCAGCGGGGGCCCAGCTCCTCCTCGGGCACCAGCACCCACGAGGCCCCGCCGCCCAGGGTGGCCATCAGGGCCAGGTAGCCGCAGTGGCGGCCCATTGTTTCGACCACGAACGTCCGCTGGTGGGAGGCGGCGGTGGACCCCAGGTTGTCCATCGCCCGCAGGATGTGGTTGAGGGCGGTGTCGGCGCCGATGGACATGTCCGTGCCATAGAGGTCGTTGTCGATCGAGCCCGGCAGGCCGATCACCCGCAGCGCCGGCGCGGCCTCGGCCGCGGGCGTAAGCTCCGGGTCGGCGGCGCACAGTTCGGCCAGGTGCAGCGGCCACTCGTCGGCCAGAACGGCGGCGCCGGTCAGCGACCCGTCCCCGCCGATCACCACCAGGGCCGTCACCCCCAAGCGCAACAGGGTGCGCACCGCCGTTTGCCGGCCGTCGCGCTTCCTGAAGCGCTCGGAGCGGGCCGTTCCCAGAAAAGTGCCCCCTTCGGGCAGCACCCCGCCCACGTCGCGCCAGGCCATGCAGCGAATGGATTCCCCGCCGCTTACCAACCCCTCGTAGCCGTTGCGGATCCCGTAAACGGTCAGGCCGCAGTCCAGCCCCCGCCGCACAACCGCCCGAATGGCGGCGTTCATGCCGGGTGCGTCGCCGCCGCTGGTCATGACGGCCAGTACCTTGTCCATGTATCCCTCCCTGCCGGACAAAACCGCCCGGCCGTCTGGGTTTCGCGACGGCCCCGGGGGGTCGGCGCCGGGCCGGACCCCACGGCATCGGAAACCCGCGGGGGCAGAAAACCGGGCGGGCTGCCTACTTCAGCCGTGAAACGATGAACTCGCCGATCTTTTCCGCCGAGTTGCCGAAGAGGTCCTCGGTGGCCACCAGTTCGAGGTCGCGGTCCTCCCAGGCGATGCTGTTTTCCTGGACGATGTTCTTGATGTGGTCGTACTTGCCACCCAGGGCCCGGATCTTGTCCGCGAGCGGAATCTCCTCGCGGAAGTCGATGTTGAGCAGCAGCAGGTTCTCGATCAGGTTGGGGGTGGCCGGCGCAGTGGAGATCACCGGGATGATGATGATGCTGCGGCCGTCCTTGCGCCCCTTGCCGATGTAGACGTTGCCCTGTTGCACGATGATCCGCTTGGTGCCCTTGAGATGGCGGTCGGTCTCGACCCGCGACGGGATCGGCTCGAGGATGCCCGCCTTGGTCAGAATCTCGATGGTGCTCGCATCGGTGGGCTCTCCCAGCAGGTTGAGGCCGCCGATGCGGTAGAGAATCGCCCCCTTGATGCTGTCCACCACGGCCTGCAGGTTGCGCAGGACGATGATGTTGTGGTTGGAAACCTGGGCGATGCCGATCCCGTAAAGCGCCAGCGTGTCGAAGAGGATCCCCTCGGTTTTTTCGCCGATCCGGCTGGTCCCCACGGTCACCGTTTTGGCCTGGTGCTTGATGGCGTCCACCGGCCGGGCCATGGTGTTGATGGCGTCTCCCAGGCGCCCAAAGAGCCTGTCGAGCATGTTGCGCGGCGTGCCCTTGATGCCGAAGTCAAGCTCGAAGTCGGCGACGGGCAGCCGCCCGGCCAGGTACTTGAACAGCAGGGTCAGGTCGGCGGCGACATCCAGCGCGAGGGCGGTGACCAGCCGCTGCTGGTCGCGCAGCCCCTTGAAGGCGACGTAATACTGCTGGATCCGCTCGCGAAAGGTCTTTTCCAGAATGACCTCGTAGACGTCCAGACCGTCTTTGGCGAAATTGTTCAGCAGGCGCTGGACGTCCTCGCGCACGTCGAAGAAAAAGCGCGACCCCTCGTTGATGGCCAGCGCTGCGCAGTAGCCCCAGATGTGACCGACCATGACATTCAGGATCGGCGCCAGGTGCGGACTGACCGCCGGCACGTGGAAGACGTCCACGGCGTATGGGTCGAAGCCGTTCTGCCCCTCGTCGGCGATCACGATCGGGGCGGCCTTGTGGGCCTTGAAAATTGCCGTATCCTTGATGATGTCCCCCAGGACGGTGGGGCTCACCCCGGCGGCGCTGACGATGATCAGCGGCTCGGAGGACAGATCAATGTGTTTTTTGTCCTCGATGCAGTCCGAGGAGATGGTCTTGTAGCACAGCTCGCTCAGCTTGATGCGGATCTCGTCGGCGGCGGCCTTGTTGGGACCGCTGCCCACCGCCGCCCAGTAGATCCGGGTGACGGCGTGCCGGTGGGCCGAGGCCTGGATCTGCCGGCGCATGTCGAGCACCTTGCGCATCTGGTCGGGCAGCCGCAGCCACTGGCGGATCTCGTCGCTGACAAAGGCCTCGGAACGGTGCCCCTGGATCCTGGCAAGGAAAAGCCCCAGGACCGCGCCGGCCACCACCTGGGAGTAGAAGGCCTTGGTGGAGGCCACCGACATCTCGATGTCGCGTCCGCTGCTGGGGTAGATCACTCCCTCGACCTTGAAGGTCAGGTCCGAGTCGCGGCGGTTGACGATCCCCAGGGTGCGGCCGCCGCGTTCCTTGACCATGTCCACGGCCCGGTTGGTGTCGGTGGTGGTGCCGCTCTGGCTGATGGCCACCACCAGGGTGTCGCGCATGGCACCGTTTTGCGCCGTTGCCCGCAGCTTGAAGCCGCTCAGCTCCGAGGCCCGCATCCCGGTGATCTGCAGCGGGCTGCCGTCCAGGTAGTAATTGAGGATATCCGCGCAGGCCAGGGCGGCCACGCCGGCGGTGCCCTGCCCCACGAAGTAAACCTTGCGGATCTCGCCGGCCGCAAAGGCCTCCCGCAGCACGGAGGGAAAGGTTTTTTCGTCCAGGGTCACGGCCAGCATCTCGCCGCCGTCGCGGCTGACCACCTTCCAGCGGTTGCGCAGGGTCTTGGCGGCCAGTTCGGGGGACTCGGAGATTTCCTTGAGGAAGTAATGCGCGAAACCCTGGCGGTCGATGTCGCGCGAGGTGATCTCGGTCTGCTTGACGTCCCCCTCGCCCAACTGAACCGGGGTGCCGTCGTAGTACATCGCCCGGATGCCCGCCAGCCCCCCGGCCGAGGCCTGGTCCAGGACGAACACCTGGCCCTGGGTCTTGCCCGCGGGGCCCTGCACGACCTTTTCACCGTCGATCTTGAGAAACCGCCGGGTCTCCTCGACAAAGCCGTAAACCTCGGAGGTGGGCATGTAGTGGGTGTCGGCCAGGCCGATGAAAACCGCCTGGCCGCTGCCGCGCTGCGCCAGGAAAAGTTTGCCCGGGGCGAGATCGGTGTGCATGGAAATGGCGTGCGAGCCCTCGAAGTCGCTGACGGCCTTGCGAAAGGCGGTTTCCACGTCACACCCCTGCTGGAGGTAGCCTTCCACGTGCAGCGGGATGATCTTGGTGTCGGTGGTGACGTCGGCGTGGATGCGGTGGCCGTTTTGCTCGTAGCGGGCCCGCAGGGCCAGGTAGTTGTCGATGTCGCCGTTGAGGCAGGCGTGGATGATGCCCCGGCGCTCGGCGCGCGCCATGTTGGGGTCGTTGTCGACCGGGTGGCAGTTGAATTCGCTGATGGCCCCGATGGAGGCCCAGCGGGTGTGGGCCGAGACGGTGTGGTAGCGGTTGGGGAAAGTGGCGAGCAGCTGCAGGATGGCGTCGTTTTCGATCTGCCCGCGCAGGAAACGGATGTTGTCCCCCAGGCTGCCGATCTCGGCGGCCACCTTGTAGACCAGGGCCAGGCTAACCTGGCCGCCGTCGCCGTCCGCGATGGTGATGCTGCGGTTGACCAGTACGTCCCCCGAGGTGCGGCGGGCCAGTTCTGCGGCGAGCCCCGTGCCGGAAGTCTCCATCCGCCCGCAAAACCCTTCGAAGGCCGCGCGCTCGAGCACGAAAAGCAGCGAGATCCCGGCTGAATCGCGCCCGCGCACCTCCAGGCGGTCGATGCTGTTCAAAACGGCGTTGATATTTTTGAAGACCGCCACCGTTTCGGCCGAGGGCCTCCCGGGGGCGTTGCGCAGCAGGGCCTGCACGCGACGGACGTTGTCGCCCACCTCGGTGCCCAGGCACCAGACCACGTCCTTGAGCCGTTCGAGCCGGCCGGCGACCGCATCGACGGTCTCGGCCGGCAGACGCCCGAGCTGTTCGACAAACTGACGCGACGCGCCCGCGGCCGCATCCGACAGCCGGCGTGTCAGGCCGTCCAACTGCGCCAGGACCGCCGGATCGGCGAAAAGCGCGTGGAAGGGTGCGGCCTGTTTGAGGCCTTCGGCGGCCCGCCAAAGGGCATCCACGGTCTCACTGCCGCCGAGACTGGCCGTTTGCCCCCCTGCGAGCGGGCCGACTTGCGCGAGCCCGGCGGCTTCGAGCCTTTCGGTCAGCTCGACCAAAACGGACAGGTCCGGACCCTCGCCCGGGGTCTGCGGCGGGCGTTTGAGGGCCACGATACCCGCCAGGCCGCACCCCAGCAGGCAGGTCTGGAGAGGAAAAACGACAACGGCGCCGGCCGGCACCCGCTCGAGCGACCGCCCCCAGTAGACCCCGGTCGGCAGCAGGCGGCGAACGCGCCGGGCGATGCGTGACATTATCTTAGAAAAGGAAAAGCTTCGGATCATGGTGCATTCCTGTTTTGGGGTTGGCGATCTGGAAAGGCTGCGACAACGCCGCTGAATTTCCTCTCGACGCGCCGTCGCCTTTTCTTGAGGCTGAACGCTTCAGGGGCAATTCCAGCCACTATTTTTCCGCGGTCCAGCGACGAAGGGGGCGACGGTCACCCTCAAAAGAAAGTCCTTTCGGGGAGTCGCAAACCCGCTCGCAGCTCAGCCCGCAGCTGAAGCCCGGAGCTGTTTGATATGGTTGATCAGGCCGTTGGTGGAGGCGTCGTGACCGACCGCCGGGCCGGGGGCCGCCAGTTCGGCCTGGATGGTCCTGGCCAGCTGCTTGCCCAGTTCGACCCCCCACTGGTCGAAGGAATTGATGCCCCAGACCACGCCCTGCACGAAGACCTTGTGCTCGTAAAGGGCGATCAGCGCACCCAGGGTCCGCGGGGTGATCCTGGGCACCATCAGCGTGTTGGAGGGCCGATTGCCGGGAAACACCTTGTGGGGCAGGAGGGCTTCCAGGGCCTCGCCGGAGAGGCCCTCGGCGATCAGTTCGACCCGCGCCTCAGCGCGCGTCTTGCCGCGCATCAAGGCCTCGGTCTGGGCCAGGCAGTTGGCCAGCAGCAGACGGTGGTGATCGCCCACAGGGTTGTGGCTTTCAACCGGGACGATGAAATCCGCCGGGATCAGCTGGGTGCCCTGGTGCAGCAGCTGGAAAAAGGCGTGCTGACCGTTGGTGCCGGGCTCCCCCCAGATTACCGGGGCGGTGGCGCAGCCCACGGGGGCGCCGTCGCCGCTGACCGATTTGCCGTTGCTCTCCATTTCAAGCTGCTGCAGGTAGGCCGGCAGCCGGTGCAGGTATTGATCGTAGGGCGCCACGACGTGGCTTGCGGCCCCCAGAAAATTGACGTACCAGACGCCCAGCAGCCCCAGAATCACCGGCATGTTGGCGGCCGGAGGGGCCGTCCGGAAATGGCGGTCCATGGCGTGAGCGCCCGCCAGCAGCTCTTCGAAGCGCTCCATCCCCACGGCGACGGCGATGGGCAGCCCGATGGCCGACCACAGCGAGTAGCGCCCGCCCACCCAGTCCCAGAATTCGAACATGTTGGCGGTGTCGATGCCGAAGGCGGCCACCTTGGGGCCGTTGGTCGAAACGGCCACGAAGTGCCGCGCGATGGCGGTTTCGTCTGCGACCGTGTCCAGAAACCAGCTGCGCGCGGTGGTGGCGTTGGTCAGGGTCTCCTGGGTGGTGAAGCTCTTGGAGGCGACGATAAACAGAGTGGTTTCGGGCCGCAGGCGCCGGAGGGTTTCGGCGATGTGGGTGCCGTCGACGTTGGAGACGAAATGCAGCCGCAGCTCGGGATGGCGGTAAGGTCCGAGCGCCTCGCAGACCATCAGGGGGCCCAGGTCCGAGCCGCCGATGCCGATATTGACCACATCGGTGATGCACGCGCCGCTGAAGCCCTTCCAGGCACCGCTGCGGACCGCCGTGCTGAAGGCCCGCATCCGCTCGAGCACCGCATGCACCGCGGGCATCACGTCCTCCCCGTCCAGCCGCACGGGTGTGCCAGCGCGGTTGCGCAGCGCGGTATGCAGCACGGCGCGGTTCTCGGTAAAGTTGATGGCGCGGCCGTCGAACATCTCGCCGATCTTTTGCTCCAGGCCAACGCTGCGGGCCAGATCCACCAGCAGGTCGATGGTTTCGGCGCAGACGCGATTTTTGGAGTAATCCAGCAGAATGTCGCAGGCCGCGATCGAAAAGGCCTCGAAGCGGCCGGGGTCGGTTTCGAAAAGCGACCGCATCGGGGTGGCCGCCATCCGGTCGCGGTGGCGCTGGAGCGCCTGCCAAGCTGGGGATTGGGTCAGGGAAGTCATGGCGCCTGTATCACTTCTTTGGGTGTTGGGGGGCAGTAAAAAGCCAGCCGCCGGAGCCCAGCGGCGGGGCAACTATAAAAAATCGCCGGTGGTCTGTCAAACTGATGGTGCGGCACCCGGCGGGGTCAGGTCAGGATTTTGAGCACCAGGGCGGTGCGCGAGGGCAGGTAGAGGCTTAGGCGGTCGCATTCGTCCGCCTCGCAGCCGCTGCGCAGGGTGAAGTGTTCCTGGTCGGGCACCAGGCGGCCGTGGCCACCGTATTCCGGCCGGTCGCTGTCCAGCACCATGCGGTACTTGCCCTGGGGGGCGGCAAAGCGGTAGTCTCTGTAAGAATTGACCGGGTGGAAATTGAAAACGAAAAGCAGCCCGGCCCGCCGGAAGGCCAGCAGCTTGTCGTCTTCGTGGGTGTATACCAGGGCGAGGCGCGGCGCGTTCAGAAGGCGGAAGTGCCGCGCAAGCCCGATCATGTCCTTGTCGAAGCGGTCCAGCAGCCGGTATTTGAGGTCCGGGGCGTCCACCAGGCCCCACTGCCGCCGCGCATAACGATAGGACCAGCCGTTGCCCTCGCGCGGGAAATCGATCCACTCGGGGTGGCCGAACTCGTTACCCATGAAGTTGAGATAGCCGTTGCCGGCGGTGGCCAGCGTCACCAGGCGGATCAGCTTGTGCAGCGCAATGCCGCGTTCCACCAGCCAGTGGTCGTCGCCGACGTGCATGTGGTGGTACATTTCGGCCCCCATCAGACGGAAGATCAGGGTCTGATCGCCCACCAGGGCCTGATCGTGGGACTCGGCATAGCTGATGGTTTTTTCGTCCGAGCGACGGTTGGTGAGTTCGTGCCAGAGGTGCCCGAGTTGCCAGTCCTCGTCGCGGCTTTCCTTGATCAGCCGGATCCAGTGGTCCGGCACCCCCATGGCAAAGCGGTAGTCGAACCCACAGCCCCCGTCGTCCTCCGCCACGGCCAGCCCGGGCATGCCGCTGACGTCCTCGGCGATGGTGACGGCATCCGGCCGCACGCCATGCGCGACCTTGTTGGCCAGCGCGAGGTAGGCCAGTGCATCTTCATCCACGCTGTCATCGAAATAGCCGTCATAGGACGTGAAGGCCCGGCCCAGCCCGTGGTGGTGGTAAAGCATGCTGGTGATGCCGTCAAAGCGAAAGCCGTCCACGCGGTACTCGTCCAGCCAGTAGCGGATATTGGACAGGAGGAAGTGCAGCACCTGGGGCTTGCCGTAATCGAAGCAGCGCGAATCCCAGGCCACGTGAAAGCCGCGGGGGCCTTCGTGGAAATACTGGTTGAGGGTGCCGTCGAAGAGGCTGAGGCCCTCCACCTGGTTGGAAACCGCGTGGGAGTGCACCAGGTCGATGACCACCCGCAGCCCGCGGCCGTGGGCGGCGTCGATCAGCGCCTTGAGTTCCTCGGGGGTGCCGAAGCGCGAGGAGGCCGCAAAAAAGCTGGAAACGTGGTAACCGAAGGAGCCGTAATAGGGGTGATGCTGAATGGCCATCAGCTGCAGGGTGTCGTAGCCGGCGGCGACGATGCGGGGCAGCGTCTTTGCGGTGAATTCGCTGTAGGTGCCGACCCCCTCGGTTTCCTGGGCCATGCCCACATGGGCCTCGTAGATCAGCGGCGCCGGCGGTCGCGGCGGCGGATCCGCCTGCCAGCGGTACGGCTCGGCGGGCTGCCAGACCTGGGCGTTGAAAATGAGGGTTTTGGGGTCCTGAACCACCCGGCGGGCATAGGCCGGTATGCGGTCGCCGTGGCCGCCGGGCCAGTGGATGCTCAGCCGGAAAAGGGTGCCGTGGCCCAATGCTTCAGCCGGCAGGCGCAGCTCCCAGACGCCTTCGGCGTCGCGACGCGCCAGGGCATAGGCGGGCGTCTCACGCCACCCGTTCATTTCCCCCACCAGATAGAGCGCGGTGGCATTGGGGGCCCATTCGCGAAAGACCCAGCCCCCCTCCCTGAAGTGCAGGCCGAAATATTCGTGCCCGGCGGCGAAATCACAGAGCGCCACCCGGCCCCCGGTCAGCCGCCTTTCAGTGGCCGCCACCCGCGCCAGCCGCCGCTGCATCACCGCCGCATACGGCGCCAGCATGGGGTCGCTTTGGACCAGCCGATCCACGACCGTCGCGAACGAGGATGCCGCCGCCGCCTCGGCAGGCGGTGAATTGCGGGGGGCGGTTGGCTTTTTGCGGGAACTCATCCTGTTAAATCCTTTAAGGCGCGGCAAAGGCGCACCGCGGTTAGGCCCCACCCGACGGCGCGAAAACCGCCCGGGACAGGCGCCCCAGGCGTTCCGATCGGTGGGGGTCTTCATTTCTAGAGCATTGAGCCCCGCCTGTCAACAGGCGATGACCGTCGGCCGATCAGCCGCGGGGATCAGGCTCCGGCCGGCGGCGGAGCGCCAGGGCCGCCGCCCGCACCGCCGGATCGGGGTCCCGTTGCAGCTCTTCCAGGCGGGCGACGGCCGCTGCCGGCAGCGCCCCCGGGTTTTCCGCCAGGCCCTTGAGCGCCAGCAGGCGCACCCGCGCGCTGGCATCCCCCAAGGCATGGCAACGGGCATTTTGCAGCAGATCGGGTTCGGCCACCAGCGCCAGCAGCTCCAGAGCGTCATGGCGCAGTTCGGCGTCGGGGTGGTCCAGAAAGCGGCGATAAATGGCCCCCACCTGCCGTCTGCGGGCGTCGAAGCGCCAGAGGTTGAAGAGAATGGTCTTCTGCTGCTCCCGCTGGCCGTGTGTCAGGCGATCTTCCAGAAGGCTGAGGACCCGGTCGTCCTCGAGGTTGGCCAGGGCGTGCACAGCGGCCTGCTGAACTTCGGGGTCAGGATCGTATAACAGTTCGATCAGGGCCAGCGCCGCCCGCTGATTGCCCTCCCAGCCCAGGGCCAGGGCGGCGAAGCGCCGCCGCGCGGCCGAGTCGCGGCGCAGGTCGGCCAGCAGACCTTCAATCAGCGCTCCCGGGTCGGCCAGAAGCGGCAGGGTCACGCACAGCTGAACGGCAGCGGCCAGGCGAACGGCTTCGGTCGCGGCGGAGTCGCCGAGCATCTCGTACAGGGCGCGGCCAACCTCCGGGCGGGGTGTCCCGCCCAGCAGGCGAATGATGTCGCGCTTGCCGGCATTGTCGGCAGCACCGTAAGCCCGCAGCAGCAGGCGCACGGCGCGGTCCTGATCCGCCAGAAAATGCTCGGGGTCGGCAAGGTATTCGCGGACCGCCGCCATCCTCCGTTCCCCTGGGTCAAAGGCAATCACGCGCCTGGGCGGCGTTTCGGACATTTTACGAGTTCCTCCGGTCTAAACCGCTTCGGGTGATATGGCCGCTGAGCAGGGTTTTGGCCATCACCAACTCCCGGCCGGAAAGAGGCCTTCATGGCCCGCCGCAACGCCCCTGCAGGCACTCCTTTCAAGGAAGATTTGGTGTTGCCATGGTCGTCCTTTGGGATTATAGTCGTTTTTTTTTCAACTGTATCGACGGAGGCTGTGTTGTACTCAAAGATCCTCATCCTGCGGTTCCCCCAAACGAGTGTCCAGAAACCGATCGTCTGCAACCTTTGCAAGGACTACGGGCTTATTTTCAACATCCTGAATGCCACGGTCCTGCCCCGCAAGGAAGGCGTCATGGTGCTGGAGCTCACCGGCCCCACCCGCAAAAAATTCAAGGAAGGCGTCCAGTACCTCGAAAACCAGGGCGTCGAGGTCAAGAACGCCGCCCAGGAGGTCAAACGCGACGCCAAGCGCTGCACCCACTGCGGTGCCTGCACCGCGGTCTGCCCGACCGGCGCGCTGTCGGTGATCCGCCCGGAAATGCGGGTCAACTATGACCAGGAAAAATGCAGCGTCTGCGAGCTGTGCATCCCGGCTTGTCCGACCCGGGCCATGCGGGTAAGCCCCAAAAACACCCCCTTTTTTGAATGAAGCCGATCACTGCCATCGCCCTCAGCGGTGGGGTCGATTCGCTGGTGGCCGCAAGCCTGCTGAAAGCTCAGGGCCACGAGGTGATCGGGGTCCATTTCTTCACCGGCTACGAAACCGGCGCGGCGCTGCCGGCGCCCGCGGCGGCGCGCGAAAGCGCCGAAACCCTGGCGGCCGACCTGGCCGCCCAATTGGCCCTGCCCGTCGAGGTTGTCGATTGCACCCGTGAGTTCAAGCGCCGGGTGGTGGATTACTTCACCCGGTCCTACGCCGCCGGCCAGACCCCCAACCCCTGTCTGACCTGCAACCCGACCATCAAATTCGGGGTGCTGCTGCAGTACGCCCGCGAACGGGGCGCGTCCCATCTGGCCACCGGGCACTACGCCCGGGTGCTGGCCGACGGCGGCGGCGGCTTCAAGCTGCTGAAAGGCCTCGACCCGCTCAAGGAGCAGTCCTATTTTCTGGCCCGCCTGACATCCGAGCAACTCGCGCAAGCCTGTTTCCCGCTGGGTGCAATGACCAAAACCGACGTGCTCCGCCTGGCGCGCGTAAACGGCCTGGTGCCGATCCGGGGCGGTGAAAGCCAGGATGTGTGTTTCATCCGGGAAGGGTCCTACGCCGGATTCCTGACCGCCCAGCGGGGTTTCAGCTCGCGGCCGGGGGACATCGTGGACACCCGCGGCAAGGTTCTCGGCACCCACCGGGGTCTGCACCGTTTCACGCTCGGCCAACGGCGCGGGATCAACTGCCCTGCGCCGGAACCGTTTTACGTCGTTCGCATCGAGCGCAGGCAGAACCGCCTGGTCGTGGGCACCAAAAGCGATCTTTTGACCGGAAACTGTCGGGTGGAGGCGATCAACTGGATCGCCCCGCCGCCGCTCGCCAGCCTGCGGGCCCACACCCGGGTGCGCTACCGGCACCGGGGGGCCGCGGCGACCCTTACCCTGCTTGACGCGGGGACTGCCGCAGTGGCCTTCGACACCCCCCAGAGCGCCGTCACGCCGGGGCAGGGAGCCGTTTTCTACGCCGACGAAGAGGTCCTCGGCGGTGGCTGGATCGCTGATCCGGCTCCCGTCGCCTGACGGTTTTAATCGCCATTGCGCCCTTGCGTGCGCCCGAGCAGCGATCATGACAACGTTCTGCGTCACCACCCTGGGCTGCAAAGTCAATCAGTACGAGTCCGAGGCCATCATCACCGCCCTGCGCAGCGCGGGGTGGACCCTGGCCATGGGCGTCAACCCGGTGGACGTCCACATCATCAACACCTGCACCGTGACGGGTAAAGCCTCGATGCAGTCGCGCCAGGCCATCCGCCAGGCAGCCCGGCGCCATCCCGGGTCCAGCGTGATCGTCACGGGCTGCTACGCCCAGACCGCAGCCCACGAGATTCGCAAGATCACCGGCATTCAGGCCGTTGTCGGCACCGGCGACAAACACCGGATCCCCGCAATGCTGCTGTCAGCCGCAGGCCTGGCGCCCGGCGGCGCCCAGGGGGCGGGCGAGGCCCGCAAGTTCAAGGGCTTCGGCGACGCAGGGATCACCGTGACGGGCATCCGCACCCGGCCGTTGCTTAAAATCCAGGACGGCTGCGACGCCTTTTGCACCTACTGTATCGTCCCCTACGCCCGCGGCCGCAGCCGCAGCATGTCCCCGGAGAGCGTCGTGGCGCATGTCCAGCGGCTGGAGGCCGCCGGCCACCACGAGGTGGTGCTGACCGGCATCCACATCGGCCTCTACGGCCGCGACCTGGCTGCCCCCCTTGATCTTGCCGCGCTGGTCAGGCACCTGCTGGATGCCACGGGCATAGCGCGCATCCGCCTGAGCTCCATCGAGCCGGGTGAAATCAGCGCCGCGCTGGTCGAAATGGCGGCCACCTCCGGCAGGCTCTGCCCACATTTTCATATTCCACTGCAAAGCGGCGATCACGGCATCCTCCGGCGCATGCACCGGCCCTACAGCCCAAAGGACTTTCAAGCGCTGGTGCTCGCCATCCGCGACCGAATGCCGGATGCCGCCATCGGGGTCGACACCCTGATCGGGTTTCCGGGCGAAAGCCCTGAGGCCTTCGAGCACACCCGCGCCCTGATCGAAGCGCTGCCGGTCACCTATCTGCACGTCTTCCCGTTTTCGCCGCGCCCCGGCACCCCGGCGGCCGATTTCCCGGACCCGGTGGCGGCGGGGGAACTAAAACGCCGCTGCGGCATCATGCGGACTTTAGGCCAAGCCAAGAAGGCGGCCTTCTTCTGCCGTTTCACAGGCCGCCGCCTGACGCCGCTGATCGAGAGCCGCCGGGACCCGGCCACGGGGCTGCTCAAAGGGGTCAGCGCCAACTACATCCCGGTCCTCCTGGCAGGCCCCGATCACCTCCAAAACCGCCTTGTCACGGCCCGCATCGACGGACTGCAGGGCAAAAACGCGGTCAGGGGCACCGTCGTACATCCGGAGCCGAGCGCACCTTGACGGCCGCTGAAAAAGTCAAACATTGGATCAGAGCGCCACGGCGGTTTTTGCGCCTTACGCCGCCATCCATCTTAAAACCGAACCCCCAAGGAGAAGATGACCATGAGCACCTCCCTCGACATTCTCAAGAACGCCTTGCTGCTGGAGACCCGCGGTCAGGCTTTTTACCACAAGGTGGCCGAACAGGCCGAAAACCAGGCCGTCAAAAAATTTTTCAACGCCATGGCGGCCGAAGAAGAGCAGCACATCGCGATCCTGTCGCAGCAGTTCAAGGCCTTTCAATCCCACCAGCGCTTCACCCCCGGGGATTATAAAACCGGCGGCAGCCAGATAGCATCCCAGGTCCTGACCACGGAGCTCAAGGGGCAGATTGCAGCCGCGGCCTTCGAGGCCGCGGCCATCTCGGCGGCCATCGCCATGGAGGAAAAGGCCATCGCGGTATACGCTGGGCAGGAAAAGGCCGCTTCGGACGCGGAAGAAAAAGCCCTTTACGGCTGGCTGGCGGGCTGGGAGCGCGAGCACCTCAAATTCCTGGTGACGCTGGACCGGGAAATCAAGGAAACCGTCTGGAACGACAACAGCTTTTGGCCCTTCTGACCCCGAAGGTCAAGGGGCATAGGGCTGCCGGGACGATTGCGGCGATGCACCCTCAAACTTGACAGACCGGTAAAAGTCAAAATTTGAGATGGTGGTGTAAAAAGTTCAAGTTCAAGGCGCGCAAATCTCAGCGGCGTGAGGCGTACTTAAGGTACGCCGCAGCGACTTCGAGATGCAGTGCAACGCCGAAACTGGGCTTTTTACGCCGCCATCAAACTTGAAAAAACCAGGTGCCGGGGTCTCCCGCCCCGGCCCGGGTCGCGCCGCAAGCGGCTCAGGAGCCGTGACCGACCAGGGTCTTGAGGATGTCCTTCTTCCCCACGATGCCCACCAGTTTTCCATCGTCCAGGACCGGCAGGGAATGGAAACTCTTGTCCACCATCAATGTGGCGGCCTCCTCGACCGTCGTTTCGGGAGCTACCGCAACCGGATCGGCGGTCATGGCGTCCCGGACGGTCAGGGCGGCGATTTTCTTCATCTCCTTTTCGAAATGCTTCGTAGAACTCAACGAAAAATACCCGTCCAGCAGCGTAAACAGCGAGGGCATGGGTAGTTTCTTCTGCTGGGCGATCAAATCACTCTGGCACAGGATGCCCACCAGCTTGCCGCCGGCGTCGACCACCGGCAGACCGTTAAAATCATTTTTGAGCAGCAGCGCGATGGCTTCGGCGATTTCCGCCTCTGCGGTGACTGTCAGGGGATTGGGCGTCATGATATCTCTGACTGTGAGCATGCTACCTCCTCTTCGTAAGACCGGGGCGAGGAATGCCGGTCGGCCGTCGCGGCGCGCGGGGGAATCGGGCAAAACCGACCGGCGCCAACGGGCGGGCTTTTGCAAACAGGGCATTCTTTTTGCAGTTAAAAACGCCGCTGAGGTCAGCCAACGATTTTGCCCACCGGTTGAACGGGCGATCCACCACTTGCGAATCTTGACCCATTTATGTTCAACTATCTGAGAATGAATAGCATTTCAATTTCTTTTTTTGCGGTTAATGGGTCCGGGCGCAGGTTGCGGCCATTTGTCGGGGGTTCCTGCGCAGGCGCGCACGGACCGCGCTTGTTTACATTTGGTCACACTTCGGTTTTTTTCCTAATGGCTCCGGGGGTGTGCCATGCCGCGGCGGCTGCGATTTAATCTTAAAACCAAAATGATTTTGGGTTACCTGCCAGTCATTCTGATGATGCTGCTGATCACCCTGTTTGCCATCATCACCCTGAACGCCGCCCACGACATCAACCGCAATTTGGTCGAAAGCGACATGGTCCTGGTTGAAACGGCGGACCAATTGATCGACACCCTCCTTGCTCAGGAATCTTACGGGCGGCGCTTCATCATCCTGGGAAGCCCCGAAATGCGCACCCTTTTCTGGGAGCGCAGCCGGGAATTCGACGCGCTGATCACCCGCATTCGAGAGCTGCCCAGGGCGCCGGAGGCTGAGCGGATCAATACGCTGCAGGCCCTCCACCAGCGCTTCAACGCGGATTACGGCCAGTGGCTGCAGCAGGCCCAAATGCCATCGGCGCAGGCGGTTCATGCCCTGGACGAGAAGATCAACCGCACCCTGGACCAGCTCATGGCGGCCGTTGAAAGCATGGTGACGGCTGTCAGAGAAAACCAGAACATGCAGATGCTGAAGACCGGCGAGTTGGGCATCCGCGCTTTCCGGATCACGGTGCTGCTCTCCAGCCTGGGGCTGCTGCTGGGGATCGGGACCGCCATCCTGATCACCCGCAACATCGCCCGCTCGATCGAGCAGTTGAAAGAGGCCACCCGGGAGATTGCCCAAGGCCACTTCGACCGTGTGCCGCGCCTTAAAAGCGGAGATGAGCTGGCCGACCTGGCAGAGGCCTTCGCCCGCATGGCCCGACGACTGGCACGATTGGAGGAAACATACCGCGACGCCAGCCCCCTTACCCGCCTGCCGGGCGGGGTCGCCATTGAAAACGTTCTCAAAAAACGCCTGGAAGACGGACTGCCGGTGGCCTTCTGCCTGATCGACCTGGACAACTTCAAAGCGTTCAATGACCGCTACGGGTATGCCAAGGGCAACGAGGTGATCCGCTTCACCGCCGACACCATCCAGGCGGCCCTGGCGCAGCATGGCACCCGTGACGATTTTGTCGGACACATCGGTGGCGACGATTTTGCGGTCATCTCCACCCCTGAACGCCATTCTGCGATCTGCCGGGCGATCATTGCGGCCTTCGATGGCAAAATCGTCGATTTCTACGGCCCCGCGGATCGCCGCCGGGGCCTGATCCGCGGCAAAACGCGCCAGGGGGCTCCCCAACACTTTCCGATCATGACGGTTTCCATCGCAGCGGTGACCAACGAGAACCGGGCGGGAATCAACCCCATCCGACTCGGCGAAATCGCAGCCGAACTGAAAACCCACGCCAAATCGCTGCCGGGAAGCCAACTGGTCGAAAACCGAAGGGCCGCAACGTCATGCTGACCTCACCCTGGTTCACCGTCGTGGGAAGGAGCAGACGGCTGCGGGCCTGCCTTTTCGGACTGCTGCTGGGATTTTTGGGGTGCACCCCGGGGTTGAAGGACCCTGCCCCCGCACCGCTGACTGTCCCCGATCTGACCGCCGAAACCGTCGCCGAGAAAATTGCGTCGACCACCCGGGGGCTCTCGCAAACCACTGAACCGGCCCTCCGGGCCGACCTGCTGCTCACCCTCACGCTGCTTTACACCCACCCCGACAACCCGGCCCCGGACTATGCCCGCGCGCTGGAATGCCTGCGCCAATACGCCCGGCACGACCCGCAGGCCGGCGCCAGCGGGGACATCCGCCGTTTGACCGCCCTGCTTGCGGCCGTCATCGAAAAAACGGACCGGTTGGCGCGGCTCGCCGAAGAAAATCGCCGCCTGGCGGCCGAGGGCCATGCGTTGAACCAGAAAATCCAGGAACTCGAACGCGACAACCGCAACATGAAAACGGTCATCGAAAAGCTCAAAAACCTGGATATCCGCCTGGAGAGGCGGCGCAATCGGCTCGAGTAGGCTCAGATCTTTTCCAGCCGCGCCACGGCCTCGATGTGAAAGGTGTGGGGGAACATGTCCACCGGCTGGATTTCGCGGACCGCGTAGGCGTCCTTGAGCACCCCGATGTCACGCGCCAGGGTGGTCGGGTTGCAGGAAACGTA